>Ga0208115_1000011_pt1 | contig 98101 bp, 92 predicted proteins | sample LakWasMeta4_LOW4_2_FD_183856 | JGI IMG/M metagenome (GOLD analysis project Ga0208115, IMG submission 183856) | Freshwater sediment methanotrophic microbial communities from Lake Washington under simulated oxygen tension - Sediment Metagenome... | ecosystem: Environmental > Aquatic > Freshwater >...
TCCAGGGTCCAACCATCTTGAAAGAACTGAAGATGACCAGTGCGGGATTTTTCCAAAAATTGTTTGAAATTGTTTTTTACAATTTTTAATTTAATACCAATCTGCGAAAGCTGTTCTTTAAAAAATTCGGCCTGATCATGACTGATTTTGGATTCTGCCCTTGTATCATAAACCAATTCGGGAAGATTTTTGCCATTTGGGTATCCGGCCTTGCTCAGAAAATCCTGAGCTTTCTCGCGGTTGTAGTCATAGGGTAGAGTGGCCGATGGATCGTATCCTAAAATTCCTGGTGGCAAGATGGAGTTGGCCTTTTGGCCAGTATTATTAGTGAAGAGCTGAATGTATTTATTCATATCAATGGCGTGAGCAATCGCCTTTCTCAGGTTGAGATTTTTTCCCACTAGTGGATCACGCATGTTAAAGGCCAGCCACCAATAAGTAAGTGTTGGCATCGTTTGCAGCCGGATGTCCGTAGATTTGATATTTTCTTTGAGGTTACCAACGTCATCAAAAACCTGGGTATAAAAGGACTGTGGTAAGACAATGAAGTCTAGTTCGTTTTTGATAAACAGGTCGTAGCGGGAATCATTATCTTTCACAATTTTAAATTGAATGGACTCAACGAACGGTATTTTTTCACCACCGTCTTTTAGCAGTCCGCGGTTATTGGCATAACGATCACCTTCGGCCGGGTAAAAGCTTTCATGGTAGTGAAGATTTTTGTTTAAGGTTAATTCTTTGGTCGGCTCGATCTTAGCTAAGAAAAATGGTCCGGTTCCCACCGCATGTAATGCTAGATCGTTCTTTTCGTAATCGATAACCTCCAAGGGAACAGGAGACATGAAACTCATGGCAAGCTTATAAATAAATTGAGGAGAAGCTTCCGTCAGTTCAATGATCAGGGTGTGCTCGTCTGGCGCACTCACCCCACTAATGGGAGTCGTTTTAAATTTATTAAAATCATTACCGACTGTTTTTTTAAAATCATTCACTCCGGCGATAACTCCGTCAATAATCCACCAACCGGTAGAGTTCAAAGGAGTGTAGGAAAGTCGTTTAATCTGAGTGATGAAATCTTGAGCGGTAACCGTTCGGATTTTTCCCTGAAAAGCGGGGTGGTCATGATAACGAATATTTTTTTTGAGTTTAATCAGATAACGTTTCCCCTGATTTTCCATCAGAGGCATGCTTTCGGCTAAGAGCGGTTTCAATTCGTAAGGCCGATTTAAATAATGATATTCGTAAAGTTGTTCGTAAATATTATAAATAACTGAACCGGAAACATTATCGTATGAATTGACCGGGTCGAGCGTAGAGACTTCGCTGGTTAAAGCAATTCTCAGCGTTTTGTTTTGCTTTGGCTCCTGCTTTTTGGTGCAGCCCAGAGTACAGCTCAGAACAATTCCGATAATAATTAATAATGATCCAATCTTTTTCATATCATCCTAATTTTGAAGTTAAAACGGCGTGAGCGTGAGCTTTAATTTTCGAAACCAATGCCGCCTCACCTGAACCTTGGGCAATATCTGCTTTTCCACCGCCCCTGCCATTAACGACTGTCAGGATTTCTTTCAGGGCTTCACCCGCGTTTAACTTCGCCGCGCCCTTGCTGGCACGTACCAAGACCGATCCTTTGTTGTTATAGAGCACAACCGCTCCATTTTGAAATTTGCTGATGAAAAGATCTGAAAGCTTGCGAAGGTCACTATCGGCACCAGCTTCAATAATACCAACATCAATTCCGCCAATTTTTTCGACGGTGCTAAAGAGTTCTTTTGATTCTGTTGCCTGGATTTTGTCTTTAAGCGCTTCAATTTCTTTTTGTTTGTCTTTTAGGTCTTTTAGTAGAATTTCGATTTTCCCGACAGCTTTATCTTCCTTGTCATTAAATAACGCCTCAACTTTTTTCAGCAGTAACGATCGATGAGTTAAATGATGAATGGCCGTTTCGGAAGTCGTCGCTTCAATGCGACGAACACCAGTCGCCAGGGAAGCCTCAGAGAGAATCGTGATTAGGCCGATTTCACCAGTGTTATGAACGTGAGTTCCTCCGCAAAGTTCAGTCGAAAATTCGCCCATGCTTAGCACCCGAACAACATTTCCATATTTTTCACCAAAAAGTGCCATCGCACCTTTTTTGACAGCTTCATCCATGTTCATCGAATTGGCCGAAATCGCTAAACTTTTTTGAATTTCAGCATTGACTAGATTTTCAACCTGTTGAATTTCTTCTTTGCTTAAGGCCTGCAAATGAGTGAAGTCAAAACGTAATTTTTCCGGGGTCACTAATGAGCCTGCCTGTTTGACGTGAGGACCCAGGACCTTGATCAGTGCAGACTGGAGTAAGTGGGTCGCAGAGTGATTTCTCATGGTCAAGCGGCGAGTATGCTCATCGACTGCCAGAGTGTATTTTTCACCGATAACTAAAGCATCAGCATCTTTTGATAAGTGAACAAAAAGTCCATCGACTGGTTTCTGAGTGTCGTCGATGTGAGCGATAATATTTTTGCCGCTCATCACGACGCCGATATCACCGACTTGTCCTCCGCCTTCGCCATAAAATGGAGTAGCGTTGAAGATCAAGGCTTTTTGATCGCCGAATGATTCGATCGCAATCAGCGTGGCTTCACTCTTGAAGTGATCGTATCCTAGAAAGGCAGTTGTGCCGTGATGTTCTTTAATCGCATGGAAGATTTTATCTGAGTTATCCATCGCTCCTTTCCAGGATTTGCGAGACATCTCTTTTTGCTCTTGCATCGCTTTATCAAAACCTGCGTGATCCAGAGTCAGCCCGTGATCTAGTAAGTACATTTCAGTTAAGTCGACGGGAAAACCAAAAGTATCGTAGAGTCTGAAGGCCGCTGTTCCTGCCAGAATTTTATTTTTTACATCTTTCGCAATCGCTTCATTAAGAAATTTTAGACCATTTTCCAGGGTCTCTCTGAATTTGCGCTCTTCGAGTTCCAATAATTTTATCGCCAGTTCAGCATTGCTGGCGTTTTGCGGATACTCCTGACCTAATGATTCAAAAACAGCAGGAATAAGTTTGTAGAAAGAAATTTCTTTCACTCCTAGTTCGTTTAAATATTTAACCGCACGGCGGATAATTCTTCGAAGTACGTAGCCCCGGCCTTCATTCGAAGGGATAACTCCGTCGGTGATTAGCATGGTGCTTGATCGGATGTGATCGGCGACAACTCTAAAAGCTGCGGTATGAGCAAGTTCTGATCCATCAGCCGCCAGATATTTTTTGCCGCTCAATTCTTCAATCTTTTTCATGATCGAAGCAAAGATATCGGTATTGTAATTGTTATAACAACCCTGCAGTGCCGCTGCCACTCGCTCTAGTCCGGCGCCAGTGTCAATTGACGGTTTTGGTAAGCTGAAGCGGCCTTCTGGTGTTTTTTCAAATTGCATGAAAACCAAGTTCCAGATTTCAACATAACGTTTTTCGTCCTCCAATAGATCGTTGGGATCGATGCGCACTAATTCTTTATCAGTGTATTGTTCGCCGTGATCAAAAAAGATTTCGGAACAAGGGCCGCAGGGACCAAATTCTCCCATCTCCCAGAAATTATCTTTGTCACCTTTGGTGAAAATTCGATCTTGGGGCAGTCCAATTTTTTCATTCCAGATTTTGCGGGCTTCTTCGTCCGAGTAGTGAACCGTTACATAGAGCAAATCTTTAGGGATTTGTAGTTCAACCGTCAGGAATTCCCATGCAAACTTAATGGCGTCTTCTTTGAAATAATCGCCGAAAGAAAAATTTCCAAGCATTTCGAAAAAAGTATGGTGACGTGAGGTGTGCCCGACGTTTTCCAGGTCGTTGTGCTTTCCACCGGCACGTACACATTTTTGGATGGAAACGGCCCGACGGTTGCCCGGGGTGGCCTTGCCGGTAAAATAGTCTTTGAACTGGTTCATTCCAGCATTACAAAAAAGTAGGGTTTTATCATTATGGGGAATGAGTGAGCTGGAAGCGACTTTTTCATGTCCCGTTTTTTTAAAATAGTGGGCGAATTTTTCGCGGATTTGGTGGCCAGATAGCTTTGTATTCATAGGGGTAATCCTTTCATTTGTTTTCGAAAAGATTAGCATATTTTTAGGGAATTAGTATTGGGGAAAATGTAATGAAAGCTTGTGCATTATTTACTGAGAGTGCACCTCAGTAATAATAGTTTTGATGATTTTTTTGGCGTCCCCAAAATCGTGCCCTTTGGAGATCAGGTAGCGCAGAATTTTACTTTCTTCCGTATAGTCCAATTCCCTTTTTCCCTGCATTTTTTTGCGGACCAGGCGATCCATTTGCTCTTCGGGTGATGTCCGGTATTCGGCAAAAACTATTGCGATTTCTTCCTGGCTTACTCTGATATGTTCTTGTTCGAGTTTTTGACGGATGTAATCGGGAGAGTAGCCCTTTTGCATAAAAACTTTGATTCTGGCCGCGGCGAAAACCTCTTCCCGCAAATAGCCTCTGCTTTTAATTTCGCCAAGGGCGTCTTCGATCTCATCGGGCGGAAATTTTCTTTCCTTCAATTTTTCACGAAGTTTGTGCTCGGAATAATCGCGGGCGGAAAGAATTTTAACAAGATAGACATAAGCTTTTGAGGATTTGGCAGGGGGGGAGGTGTTCATCTGGGCAACTTGTTGGTGAAGAGAGTTGGTTATGAAAAAGTTTTAGAACCCCTGGACCTAATATTCACTAGGGGGCAAGGGTTCTAAAACAATCTGTTTTACTGGATAACTTTTTTTGATTTTTTTGTTTTTTCTTCAGCTACATCTTCAAGAATTTCGCCAGTGGCCGCATCGATCGCGGCAGCAGCTGCTCCTCCAAAATTAAACTTAACCATAAGCTTTTGTTTAATCTCTTCTGCGATTTCTGGATTTTGTTCAAGGAAAGTTTTTGAGTTCTCACGTCCTTGACCAAGTTTACTGTTGTTATAGGCATACCATGCACCTGCTTTTTCAACGATTCCGTTGTTTGAAGCAAGATCAAGCATGTCGCCAATTTTTGAAATTCCTGTTCCGTACATGATGTCGAATTCAGCTTCTTTGAAAGGCGAAGCTACTTTGTTTTTTACAACTTTTACTTTTGTACGTGATCCAATATGAACATCACCGTCTTTAATCGCAGCAATTTTTCTAATATCTAATCTGACTGAAGCGTAAAATTTAAGCGCGTTTCCACCAGTCGTTGTTTCAGGGTTACCGAACATCACACCGATTTTCATACGAAGTTGGTTGATGAAGATAACGGTACAGTTAGATCTTGAAATTGATCCGGTTAGTTTTCTTAGCGCCTGAGACATAAGTCTTGCTTGCAGACCCATGTGTGAATCTCCCATATCTCCTTCAAGTTCAGCTTTTGGAGTAAGAGCAGCAACTGAGTCGACGATTAAAAGATTAACGGCACCTGAACGCACTAACATATCGGTGATCTCTAGAGCTTGTTCCCCAGAGTCTGGTTGAGAAATAAGTGTATTGGGAATATCAACTCCAAGTTTCGCCGCGTAAGCTGTATCCAGCGCGTGTTCAGCATCAACGAAAGCAACTGTTCCACCTTGGCGTTGGCATTCCGCTGCGATGTGAAGAGTAAGAGTGGTTTTACCAGAAGATTCCGGTCCATAAATTTCAATAATACGTCCTTGAGGAATACCACCAACGCCTAGGGCAAGATCCAAGCTTAAACATCCAGTTGGAATGACCGCCATTTTTTCAACAACCGTTTTGTTGTCGAGTTTCATGATCGCGCCTTTTCCAAATTGTTTTTCAATGGCGGAAAGAGCAAGATCGAGGGCCTTTAGTTTTTCTGGAGATGGTGAAGCTGATACTTTCTGTAATGACATATTTCCTCCGAAGGTGTGTGGCAATTCGCAAACACGAGTTTTTATTTATTGAGTCGAAAGTTGCAAATTGATAGGCCTATTTAATAATCAAAAGAGTGCAATTACTAGATGAAATTGGTCATTCAATTCACTATTTGATTAGAAAAAAATCAAAGCTTGCTACTCAATTAGTTTGTGCGTAGTTTTTGCGTAGGTCAAGTCTTTTTTTAACAATTTACAAAAATCGTGCAATGACTAAATAGAGCACTCCGGCATAAATCCCGCTGACGATATCGTCAAGAATGGTGCCAGTGCCGTGTTGAACTTGTTGGTCGAAATAGGAAGCGGGCCAGATTTTGATGATATCAAAAAATCGGAAGAGCAAAAATAGAATACCAAGATGCAATAAATTATGGGTTTGAATAAAGAGCCAGGCCACGCTCATTCCAAGAAATTCATCGATCACAATCCATTGCGGGTCATGGGATTTAAATTCTTGCTGGGCCCGTTCCGCAAGGAAGCAGGAAATAATAGTGGTAATGGTAATAAAAGGAATGAAGAGAAAAAAGGGCGGATTTAATCGACCAATTCCGTAGAGAAAGGGCAAGGTGGCAAGTGTGCCCCAGGTGCCGGGAGCGCGCGGAAGAAATCCCGTCCCGAAAAAGGATAGGAAAACAATGTCTAGTCTTTTAAGTGATGGTCGATTATCTTCATTCATTAGATAATTAGTTTAGCAAGATTGTACGTAGCTTACAAAGGCTAAAAAATGGATAGACCAAGTTACCTTCAAAAATATATGTTCGATTGGGAAATGCTTGATGTGGTGGTGGGCGGAAAGTCCGCGCTCGATACCAAAAACTTCCTGGGTTCAATGTCTAACATTGAACAGGTCAATCAATTCCTAAAAGGCTATGGGCTAGATCCCAACGACCATGTGGCTAAAGCAGAATTGTTTGGAAATTTCCAAGAAGCGATTCAATTCATTAAGCGCTATTTTCTGAAAGATGGAAATCCGGATGGCCTGGATTTAAGGCTCCCTAATTCGCTTTTAATGATCTCAGATATCAGTCAGCTTTTTTTGATGGCGGCAGATGATAGTCCCAACAAGAAAGAAGACAAGCTGTGGGCGGAAGTCATTTTAAAAGTCATGCACACTATCGTGCATGCGGATAAAGATCTTCGATCCAATTATTTTAATATCGTGCAAACACAGATCTTCGATCGTTTTTACAAATACATTTTCAGAAGCGCCGACGATAAGCTTTTTCTTGGAATCAAGGGAACGGAAAATATTGTTCCGCTGGTGGATTTTGAAACCAAGTCTAAAAAAACCAGAGAAAGTGTCATTATTAAACTTTTGCATAAAGCTGAAAATGTGGCAGAGGAATTATTTGATCGCGTCGGTGTGCGTTTCGTAACCAATTCGCGTTTTGATACCTTGAGAGTTATTCGTTTTCTGCTTGAAAAAAATATTGTTATTCCTCACAACAACAAGCCCAGTCGAGCGATCAATACCATGATTGATTTGCCACGCTTTAAGGAAGCTCACCAACGAGTGATCAAGATGGCGCTCAGAAATAATCTTTCTGAAGATCGGTTTGTGGCGGCGATGGAACGCGCAATTCAGGAGTGTCATCTTCAAGGTGAATCGAGTGATCGCAATAAATTCACCGCTAAAAGTTATCAGTCGATTCAATTCACCTGTCGTCAGCTTATCGAGTATAAAAATCCTTTCCTCCAGGAGTTTAACGACCTGAGAAGAATTGCGAAGGGAGTACTGACCGACGACAATGAGCTGGCACGCAGAGTTTTGACCATGGATATTTCATTAGTGGCGAGAGATATTCGCTTTTTTTATCCTTATGAAATTCAGATTGTCGATGCCGATGCCTTCCGAGAGAATTCACAAGGGGAAGCCTCTCATCAGGAATACAAACGTCTACAGGTGCAGTCTGCGATGAAGCGTATCTTTAAGGCGATGATTGAATATAAAAATATTCAGCTTTAAGCTTAGAGCTGCTTCGTTGACGCATTGTTTTTTTCAATTTTATTAATGAATCGCAAGAGGCGCTGATTGATCAGCTCGGGGAAATCTGCCTGAGGAACATGGCTGCCATCTTTAACGATATAAAGTTCACTCACCGGTAAGTGGGTGGTGAGAATTCTTTGCAGATAATTCGGAATAATTTTGTCTTTGTCCCCCCCGATAACGAGGGTGGGGGCGGTGATGAATTCAAGATGATTGATGACATCGTGATCATGCATTAGTTTAAGCAGATGGAAAAAGAGAGCTTCGGGTAATTCGCTGATTTTTTTCATATAGAGCTGAATAAATTCCATCTCCACTTGTTTTTTATTAAAACCACCATCAAAAATCATATATTGGGCAATCGGATTCTTATAAGAGTGCTTCCAGAAATTTTTAAAGAGTGCCGGGTAGTTGTCGGTAAATGTTTTCAAATGGGGAGAAACAATATCGACCATGTTCGAATCGAACATAATATCCTGGGGAGGAACAACGGTTCCCGAGATGAGGATTTGTCCTTTGAGATCCTGGGGGTATCGTCGCGCGTGCTCGAGACAAATGTTGACTCCCATGCTGTGGCCGACAAAAATTGTGTTTTTTATTTGGAGTTCACCCAGTAGCTCGTGCAAGTCTTTGGTGATGTTAGGAAAATTACAAGTTTCAATGTCCCCTTCCTGGGAAGAAGCGTAATGAAAACGGTAATCATGAATCAAAATCTGATAACCCCTTTCTTCAAAATAAGGGATTTGATATTTATAATGATTGTTGCTGCAAAGAAGACCGTAGATCAGAACCAGCACCGGGCGATTGTGGTCCACGGTTTCATGATGAAAATTGGTATTATAAAAAATCCTGATACCATCACTTGTATAAAAATAATTGGGATGGTTTTTTTTAAACATTTGTATCCTTTTCCAGGTCAATCAAAATTTTTTCTATAAATTCCAGCGCAAATTTCAGCTCGGGTGCTTTATGATTGAATTCTTCATAGGCGCCGGAAAAATCAATCGCCTCGTTGGAGACCCCGGATTTAATAATGCGAATCTGGTTGTCGCCAAAAGCTATCACATCGTTGTTTTTTAATTTCAGAGTTCCGCTAACCTTTTTTCCATTTACAAAAAAAAATGGTGAGCGAGTAATACTTTGGACCACTAACTGACCCTGAAGAAATTTAATATTAAGAAAGAGCAGCGGGAGTTGCTGGTCTAAAAAAATCAAATCATTTTTTTTAGAGCGGCCGATCGCAATTTGATCAAATTCAAATTCGTAGACGCCAAGGGCGAGAGGGTCGCTGCTTTTAGTAACTTCAAGGTAAATCATAGGATAATGATAACAAAAAAATTGGATTTAAACTGTAGTGAAAATTCGTTCATCCTGAGCATACCGTTGCATTAATAGTAAAATGTCCGGGTCTTTTGCGGCAATAAGCTTCAGGGCGTCTTCCCGGGCTTCATACAAAACATCGGCGTGTAAAATAATATTGGCCAGGCGCTTTTGGCTGTTGCTGCCAGATTGATCCGTACCAAAAAGATCACCTTCTCCCCGCAATTTTAAATCTTCTTCTGCGATTTTAAATCCATCGGTATTATTTTCAATGACTTTTAATCGTTCCATACTGAGTGCCGAGATCGTTTTATCATTCACTAGAAAACAAAATCCTGGTTTTTCACCCCGTCCAACTCTGCCGCGCAATTGATGAAGGGAGGACAAGCCAAATCTCTCCGGATTCATAATGGCCATAACCGTCGCGTTGATCACGTTAATTCCCACCTCAATCACACTGGTGGAGATTAAAATATTCACTTTGTGCTCTTTGAAAGCGGCAAACATTTGAGCTTTTTCATCAGCTTTCATCTGGCCGTGCAGACCTTCCACTCTATGATCGGGAAAATATTTTTTAAATCGCACCAGGACCTCGGAGAGGTTATGAAAATCCTGCTCGATCTCCACGCTTTCATTGATGGCCGGAACCACCACATAAATTTGTTCGTGCAGTGAAAGCCTGGTCATAATAAAACTTAAAAACTGCTGATAAGTTGCCTCCGTCACGATTCTGGTTTTATGCCCTTTTCTTCCGGCCGGCATAACCTTGATGGTTGAGATATCGAGATCGCCGTATTGGGTGAGACTGAGCGATCTGGGAATGGGAGTGGCCGACATAATCAGGCAATGGGTTCCCGTTGATTTACTGGTCAATCGAATCCGTTGATCAACACCAAATTTATGTTGTTCGTCGATAATTGCCAATCCGAGCTGTTTAAATTGAATTGTTTCCTGAATGAGGGAATGAGTACCAATAATAAAATCGATGGTTCCTTCCGCTAGTTCTTTTTGGATCAGTTTCTTTTCTTTAGCAGGAGTAGATCCTAAAATTAAACGAACATTGTATTTTTCAGCATCAAAGAGTTCACTGCAGCTTAAAAAGTGCTGCATGGCCAAAGCTTCGGTTGGGCACATGAGTGCGGCCTGAGCTCCATTTTCAATCACGATCATGGCGGCAATCATAGCGATGGTTGTTTTTCCACAACCAACATCTCCTTGCACTAACCTCATCATGGGATGAGCTCCGCCCAAATCAACTCGCACATCGTTTAGGGTTTTGAGCTGATCACTGGTTAGGGTGTAAGGATAGCGGCTGCAAAATTTTTTGAAACACTCTTCATTCACTTGATAGGAATTGGCCTTAGGTTTTTTGAAATATTGGCGGCGCAAATGGATTTTAATCTGATCTTCAAAAAACTCTTCGTAAATCAATCGTTTTTCCGCCTGGGATTCAAGCTCAGCTGTCGGTTTGATTTTGGCGTGGATAACCTTAAATGATTCAGAGAGAGAAAGAAAATTTTTATTCTTAATGAGACTGGCCGGAAGAGTTTCTGGAATATTGTTCCAAAGACTCATCGGGATTTTATCCATCATTTTCTTGATTTGCACGCCGGGGATAGTATTAACCGTCGGGTATTGAATTTTTAGTTCATTCGCGACCGAGACAAAAGGCGATTCGCTTTCGGCGGATTCCAGCGGAAAAAAATCTGGATTGGTAAATTGCGACTGGCCATTAAAGACACTGGCTTCGCCCATGAATTCGATATAAGTGCAATTGGAAATTTTTTGAGTGACAGAGCCGTAAGAGTTGAACCATTTCAAACTGAGAATTTTATCCGAGAGGGTATCTTGGACATGCACTATGATGTTATAAAGCATGGCCTTGCCGCGGCCACGAACCCGAAAATTGGGTTTAGCTTGGACGTTTAAAACTTTTGCCCGACCGATAAAAATGCGGCCCTCTTCGATAAACTCAAAGCTGCGAAGTGGAGGAAGTTCGAGTACCCGCAGCGGGAAAACCCATAACAAGTCCTGCACTTCTTTAATGCCAATGGTATTTAATTTTTCAATGGTTTTCAGAGAGGCCTTGCCTAACATATCTTCAAGTGATGAAGACCACTCAGTGCTTTTAGCTTTTTTAGAGGCTGACTTAGTAGTCGTCTTAGTCGATGAATTCAAAAGATTCAATCTCGTATTCCATATCGCCTTTTGGCGCTTTGACCACAACTGTGTCACCCTCTTCTTTTCCAATCAGCGCCCGGCCCAGTGGACTGGTATAGGAAATTTTATTTTCTCTGGAGTTGGATTCATCTTCTCCGACAATAATATAGGTATGACGAATTTCTTTTTCGGCGTCGAATACAATCACTGTAGCGCCAAAGACGATTTTTTGACTTTTAATTTTACCAACTTCCACTACCCGAGCGCGCGCCAGAACGCCCTGAAGTTGAGCGATACGACCTTCAATGATTCCTTGTTTTTCTTTAGCGGAGTGGTACTCGGCATTTTCTTTCAAGTCACCAAGCTCCCGGGCCTCGGCAATGGCAATTTTAATTTCTTCGCGTTCAATTTTGACCAGTTGATCAAGTTCGGCTTGAAGTTTATTTTTTCCGACCAATGTTATAGGCGTTTCGTCCATGGGATTCCTTATTTTTACTTATTTTTTAAAAAGAGCATCTGCCGAATTGATTAAATCTTCTTTCGAGGGACCACCTTGGCCACCGCTGGAAAGTGTGAAGTAATCACAAAAATTCGCTTTCTCTTTATCAACTACCCGATCTGCATTGGGTTCGGTGCATTCGTTATAGACTTTTGAGTCATAGAATTTACACATCTTACAACAGTGAAGACTCCATGAGCAATAGGGACATTCTTCTGTGCGAGTCACTTTAAAAGCGCCCAAAATGGGAATGCTTTTGTGGCAGTGGTAACAAATAATACTTGGCGGGTTATTGGTGGTTGTCATAATTAAAAACTCCAATCCATGGCCGCCCCAATTTTAAAGCCGGGGAAACTTGCGCTGCCTTGAGGGTTGGTGGTGTCGGGGTTGAAGTAAATCTTGGGCAGATTTCGTTTATTGTATTCTTCGACCGCACGATTTAAATTGACCTCATTGGCCACTTCCAAGGTTCTGGCCACTAGAAAGTTTACTAAAACGGTTGCCGCTCCCGAGATGAGGTAGGTCTGGCGATCTTCTGAGTTGGTGGTAAAAAAACCCAAAAGCAACAGCCCGGTGCCGGCCGTTCCCAGCAGAGCATTGGGCCAGCGAATGGCCGAGTTATTTTGATAGCTATCCAGGTATTGTTTTGCGACAGGATCTTTTTCCAAGTGATAGCGCAGGCCTTCGCCTTTTTCAGAAGCATTGGAATCAACCAGTATTTCCTGATAATTGATGATCGCCACACGGCTACAGGTTTCCACCGCACTCGCCTGGTGGCCCCCAAAGAGATATGAAAAAAAGAGTCCTAAAAGAAAATGTCGCAAATTCACCTCAATTTTGATTTTTTGATTATAATATAGGGACATCCCATTCAAAAGGTTTTTTCATGGATTTGATCAAAGCTGGTCTCGGCCTTAGTAAAACAATTAGAAATGTTGGGCGATTGCAGGAAATTGTACTCGTTTTTGCACGTCACGGATTCGATGAATTTATAACTAACAATGTTAAGGCCAAGGTTCCGAATCTGGTCTTACCCAAAAGCCAAAAAAAGATTACCGAAGAACTCGCTAATAAATCCGAAAAAGATTGGAATCAGATTCTGGGCTTTCGTTTGCGTAAGTGTTTTGAGGAATTAGGTCCGGCCTTTATTAAGTTCGGACAGCTTTTGAGTTCGCGCGAGGATTTGTTTCACCCTTCCTTCCTGGAAGAGATGAGGATGCTACGGGATAAAGTAAAACCTGTGCCCTTATCCGAGGTTTTGCCCTCCATTGAAAAATCATTGGGAAAAAAAATTAATCAAGTCTTCCGCGAAGTTGACCCCAATGCTATTGGGACAGCTTCGATTGGCGTTGTTTATCGCGCCGTTTTATTAGATGGAACTCCAGTCGTTATCAAAGTTCGAAGACCTGGTATTGAAAAAGAAATCGAAACAGATTTCTCCATCCTGATGTTCCTTGCCGTTCAGGCAGAGCGGGTGAGTGCCGAACTCCGCTACCTGGGGGTTTCAAGAGTCTTGAATGATTTCGCCTTTACGCTGCAAAGAGAGCTTAATTTTAATATCGAGGCCCTCAATTGCGAACGCATAAAAAAGAATTTAGAAAAACATGATGAGAAGAAACTTTATTACATACCAAAAGTTTTCAAAGAGTTTTCAAGCGAAGACATTCTTATCATTGAAGAATTAAAAGGTATCCCTTTCAGCAATCACAATCTGATAATGGAAAGGAAGGATGAAATAATTCCCAAAATGGAATATGGGGTTCAATTATTTCTGAAAACATTCTTAAAAGATGGTTTTTTTCATGCAGATCTTCACGGTGGGAATTTCTTTTACCTGTTAGACGGAGTCAATGACGGACGAATTGGATTAATTGATTTTGGACTAATGGGAAGCTTGAGTAAAAACGGCAGGCATCATTTTATCGCTATCGTTTATGCCCTTTTATCTTATAACTATGAAAATCTGGTCTATGAATTTTTAGATGTTGCCGAATATGACACTATTCCTGATCTCGACGGGCTGATCAGAGATGTGCGTGATGGACTGAGTCCCTTTGTTGGACTCTCTGTAAAACAGACAAACTTTTCAGATCTCTTGATGGTTGTTTTGAATACCCTAAAAAAGCATCAGATTTATTTGCCACGGGAATGGTATATCATTTTCCGAGCTCTCATTACGATTGATGGCGTTGGTAAAGATTTAGGAATTGATCTTAATATCTTTGGAATTTTGGAAGGTGACATTAATGAAATTGTTGAAAGCACTTTCAATAAAGAAGAATTAATAGAAGAAGCCGCCTGGGCCGCGCGCGATTTGACTTCTTCGCTGCGTGTTCTCCCTCGCCATCTTAAATGGTTCCTGCGAGATTTTGCCAAGAAGGGTTATGCCATCGAAGTCAAAAATTCAGGTTACCAAAAAGAATTTGCTTCCTTAATAGGCGCGCTAATTTTTCTTGGGTTTAGTATCACCGCCGGAATATTTGTTTTCTCCGGCATCTTTATTATCGGAGCGAAAGAAATTCATATCTGGAGTGATATTCCTACTATGAGCTGGATCTTATGGAGCTTGGGGCTCCTGTTGTTTGCTTCGGGAGTAGGTTCATTAAAAAAATAAAGGGCCCTCACTTTTAGTGAGCATATCTTTTTTGGCATTCATCAACCGCTTTGGGTTGTTCTTCCGCCAGGCAATCAATTTCCTTGCTTGCTTTTAATCCTGAGCATCTTGCCATGGCGGATTCCATGCAAGTTTTCAAAGATTGTTTTGCTTCCAGTGATTTTTGACAAATGGGTGATAATTTAAAGATGTTTTTTTGCAGACATCGATTGAGATCTTCGATATTGGCTTTTTTATTGGCTTCACTGTTGCCGATGTCTTTAGGAGCGCAGTACTTGTTTAAATCAGTCGTGCATGGATAGTCTTTCTCGATTTTTTTAAGAAAGTCTTTACAGGCCAATGATTGCTGGTCTTTTTCACATGGGTTTTGATCTTTAGCGATCTTGGCATCTTTTACACTTATCTCTGCGCTTTTATCTTCCGCAAATGAAGTCCCTATAGATAAAACTAGTATCATTGATAGGATGATTTTCATTTTTTCTTCTCCCCAAACAGTTCCCGTTAGATCTTTCTGCTATAATTATTGTAACAAGCTTTTGATTAACCAGATAAAATAAATTCTCTTAATAGTTGATTCAGTCTGTTTATAAGGATCTTGATATTGGTTAGGGGATAAGCGGATGCCTTGAAAAATGGTCACCCCGAAAGGAGAACCAAAATACCCAAATTATGGGTTAAGCTCTTGAATAAAGTCTTTGATCTTAAAGTTGTTAGTAAAATCAATTAACTAATTTTCGTTTGAGACGTATGATTTAAGTATAAATTAGTGGGGACTATCTATGGTTAAAATAATTTGGAAATTTTGTGTAGTACAAGTCTTATGTTGTTCGCTTATTCTGGCTAACGCATTTGCCTTAACTCCTGATGAAGCAAAAAAATTAGTCGATGAAGCTCAGGCTAAAGCCAATGCTGAATCAATAGAAGCAACAAATACAGTTAACCATAATACCGGGGTTACTAAAGATGCTCTGACTTCCGGAGATGTTCATCGAGTAACGACTGAACAAGTTAATATGGCGGCTGCCAACGTTCCGACCGCTCAAAAAATCTCAGCAGAGGCCCAACGTCAATTAGATATAGCCAAAGCGGACTTAGCTGAAAAACAAGCAAATCTGGCCGATGCCCAAAGAGGCTTAAATCGCGTAACGATTAAAGAAAAAGAAGCGGCACTGGCAACTGCTCAAACTCTTTGTCCTGACTATACCCCTGGATCACTTGGAGAGGACGGACAGAGATATGATGACGTTGGCAGTTGTTCTTCGGCCACCAGTCGAAATGCCATTATTAAAGCTACCGATGAACTGAAAGTTGCCAAAACTCCAGTCTATGATCGAAATGCGATCAATAAGGCCCGACAAGAAGTGAAGACAGCGGAGCAAACGCTGATCGCTGCTGGCCATGAGGCCCAGTACGGACTGCAAACTCAAGCTGGAGCAGAAGCACTTCGTGCAGCTGCTAAAGAAATAGATGACAGTATTACTGACGAATTCAAAAAGGATGCGGCCGGAAACACAAAAGCTGACGGGATCATGAATCTCATCAAAAAATCAACAACCAATACAACCTTAAAAGAGCAGTACAAAGGCTTAGGTCAATACAATGCCCAATTGCAACAAGATATCGTTATGCTTATCTTGGGCCAGGTTACCTCGCGTTTAAATAATTGCAACTCTGTTCCAGATATCAACCTGGGAATCGGAGCAGGGCAAGCTTTTATCGTGGGAGAAGTAGCTGAGTATGCTCAGGCTCAATACTTAAAGGGTAAATTAGAAAAAGCATTAGCGGATCGTCAGTATAAAGAATGGGAAAAACAGTTGGATACTTTCCGAACGTTGAGAACTGAATACCAGCAAGTACTGGCCTCGGCTAATACCAAACAAAAATTTAGAGGTCTATCGTTAACCGCCTTTAAAAATGCAGCGGCATTGGCAGCAGCAGAAGCGGTCGAAAATGAAACCTGGGCCGTTGCCTGTTCAAATTCCAACACCAATATGGTAAGCAGAGGATCAAATCAGGGTGGTGACAACATCATGATGTATCTGGCAATGGCAGCCGCTGCCTATGCAATTCCTTATTGCGGTGGATGTGCGGCCGCAGCTATTTATATGATGTTGAAAGGGAAAGCCGATAAAGATAAAGCATCTTGTGAAGCCGGTGGAAAAGCTTCTGAACAAAGAATAATTAATCGTAAATTAGCGTGTGATGCTCTCGGGACAGACGATATGATTACACCGGCCAACGATCCGGTCATTACCGCCAGTAAAACCATTAGAGATAGATGTTTAGCTGATGGCGATGCGGTTGCCAGCAATGCCGGTAAGGGCTGCCAGGGATATTCAAGCAATGGTGCCGGACCTTATACTCCTTGTGATAAAGCATCGGATGCCTATAAGCGAAATATGTCCGGTTGCCCAGTGGGAGTGCTGAAAGCAGGAAAAGTGGCTACGCTTGAAACGTCGGGAGTAGCTTCGGAAGAAGGTAGAGAGTTCGTGCGAAAGGCTTCTGAAAAAGTCTCACACACCGTTGACTTAAGAATGGCCTCTCCTCGTCACCGTATAATTGTATGGAGTGCTTTTGGAGAATTGGCAAATAATTCAGTTATTGTTAATAAAGATATGATCGTCGCGATCGAAGGACAACTCGCAAAAATTCAAAGAATCATTGATGACCTTGAGAAATATGCCAACGGACAAATTTTAGCTAAAGGTTCTGACGTTCAAGGCCTGAGTGTAAAAGCAGCAGTGATTGATGCCAATGAAGCCTTGCAGTTAAATTTTGCAAACGCCACGGCATGTATTACTGGTTCAACTGGTACTTGTAAGGCACCAAGCGATACCATTAAATTAAATGCAGGATTTGACAGTTTACCTCTAGACTTACAGGCCTCAACTGCCAAGGTCGCCGCCGGTCTGGATGTAATTAACAATACGAAAAGCTTAAACAGTGGAGATATTTCCACGGTCGCCAATGCCTCGCATGAGCTGACTGCTATCAAAGGTGCGTTCTCTAAGAAACAAAAACAATTACAATTACTCGCCAAGAATTCGAAATTTTCAGATGATCTTGATAAAGAATCCAATCTCTTTGCCGGGAATGTGAAGAGTGGCATTTCTAAAGAGGCGAAAAAAGCTGGTTACAAAATAGCGGGTGAAGGCAGCGAAGGTAAAACGGATCTTTTTGGCTCAGGTGGAACGGATGGCCTTGGCCTAAAGGAAAAATCTGATACATCTAAAAAAGATAAGTCCAACGCCTATGGAATTGGAAGCCTGGGGGGCTCAGGTTTTAGTGGTACCAGCAGTTCACCAGCATCAAGCGCTAAAGCTTCCGAAGAGGATGAGGCGAGTAAACAATTAAGTGAAGCTGCCGCTCGTGCTAAAGAAGAAGATAGCCGAAGATTGGCCGAAGCTATTGAAGCTCGCAATAAGACCAATAAGGACAAGTATGCTTCGAGTGATGAATTGAGCATCTTCGAAAAAGTCACCAACGCCTATATTCGAAATTACGATAAAGTTTTAACTAAGAAGAAAGATAAGGACATCACTGAGCAAAAGAGGTAATCCGGCTCCGCTTAGAATTTTTTTTAAATGCTGTCCGCTCCAGCGATATAGAGGGAGAGTTTGTAATTTTTGAATTCTTCCAAAGGATTTGGTCCAAAAAGGTATTGAAGAAATTCTTTGCAGGAAATGTTGTATGCTTTTCCTTGAAACTCAAATCGGACTTTGTCGCTATTGATTTCCTTTAGACTTAATTCATTTTTTGAAATTTTTCCGAGGAAGTTATTTAAGAGCTCAATATTTCCGAGTTTCAAAAAAGCCGTATAAAAAACTTCCACGCTATTAATTTTTTCCGATTCTGTTTCGGGTAACCAGACTTTGTAGACTTCTAGTTCTTTAAGCAATGAAGCGTATTCTGCCAGGTTTAGACAGGATATTTCGTGAATAATATTTGTAAGATCCCGACCTTTGTTGATACAGAAATACTTTTGAATTTCGTCGTTTTTATTTCTTTTGAGGTAAAGGTCAATGGAGCTCATTTCTTTTATAATAGACCAGTCTTTCTCTTCTCTTTTAACTGTGAAAAAATATTTTTCATTGAAGTCATGGTAGAGAAGCGTGATCGTTTTAAAGTCATTTTCGGAGAGTGTGCTGAATTTGGTTTTTTCATATCCCCCTGGGCGTTCACTGGAACTCAGGTCTTTTTTTCCGGTCTCAATGATTCCGCCGGTACGATAAAAAAAGAATTTCTCATACAGGCCTTCCAGGTCACTCCATAAAATAAATAAGGAAACTTGCTCTCCATATTTATGAAGCACATAATTCATCAAATCTTTAAACAAGTTTTTACCGCGATAGTTTTTGCTGGTAACAATTCCCCCAATGAGAGCAACTTTGGTTTCAATTTCATTCTTAATGAGGGTTCGAATGCATACTGCCAGATGGGCCGCTACGCTATTGCTCTCTTGGTCTATATATAAAAAACAATTTTCAAAATTTGATGGATCAACTAATGGGGCAAAATCTTTTTCATAATGATGTGATTCATTATAGTGAAAGCCCTCTTCTATAAGGTGAATGACTTCTTCGAAGTACTCAGGATGTTGCGAAAGAGTGGTGAGAGCGAAATTGTTTGAACTCATCTGTCTATTTTACAAACACTCCGGGCAAAATTGTCTAAATTTTTACATCAAATTAACCAGACTAAATTATTCCACTAAACCGTTTTGAGTAATTTTAACCAGTTATACGAAAAAAAATGTCTAAAAAATAGTCATTTTTTTCTAAAGATTATTTCTGGAGCGTCGATTAGTTACATGAAGCCGTGAGAGAACGCTCTCACAGAAAAACATGATGTTTTTCAGACCAGAAATCAAGGAGGATGTATGGGACTTCGAATTAACACCAACGTTGCGTCGTTAAACGCACAGAGGAACCTGGGTTCAACCAGGATCAACATGAACAAGTCTTTGGAGAAACTTTCTTCAGGACAAAGAATCAACAGAGCTGGTGACGATGCAGCCGGTCTCGCAATCTCGGAAAACTTAAAAGCTCAAATTAAAGGTCTAGGCCAAGCGCAAAGAAACGCAGAAGACGGTGTCTCTCTGGTTCAGATTGCGGAAGGAGCCTTAGGGGAAGTTTCAAACATCCTTATCAGACTTAGAGAACTTTCGGTCCAAGCTGCTTCTGACACCATCGGTGGTACAGAAAGAAAATTCCTTAACGTGGAATTTGAACAGTTAACTTCGGAAGTTGATCGTATCGCGAACTCAACAGAATTCAACCGCGTTCCATTACTTAACGGAACCGGTGCCGTGTTTGATATTCAAATCGGTACAAGAAATGATCCTATCTCAGACAGATTAACATTTGATGCTTCTTCAGCTGACGTAAACGTAGCGGCATTAGGATTAAACCTGGCATCTGTATCAGATAAGATTTCAGCTCAAAACTCTCTTACTTCAATTGATCAAGCGATCATTTCAGTATCAGGGATCAGAGCAGACTTCGGTGCTCTTCAAAACAGATTGCAGTCAACAGTTAACAACATTCAAGTAAGTGTTGAAAACTTATCTTCTGCTAACTCACGAGTAAGAGATACCGATGTCGCTGCAGAAACTGCAGAGTTAACAAAACAGAACATCTTAATGCAAGCTGGTACTAGTGTGCTTTCTCAAGCTAACTCAAGTACTAACTCAGCACTAAGCTTAATCCAGGCTGCTTCTCAACGCTAATGAGCGGAGAGCTTCAAACATGCCTGCAAGTGTGAGTTGAATGCTGGAAAAACTAGATACTAATGAAGAGACCGAAACATTGTAGTAGATGTTAAGTTGTATTGAATTGTACTTTGAATTTAAAAAAAATAAAAACAATTTTTTCGAACAAGATGTTCGAAGTATTACCAGGAGGGTTTGTGTGAAAGGAGATTAAAAATGGGATTAAGAATAAATACAAACGTTGCTTCGTTGTCTGCACAAAGATCTTTAGGGATCAATATGAGAGCTCAAAATGATAACCTAAGAAAGTTATCATCAGGTGAGAGGATTACCAGAGCAGGGGACGATGCAGCGGGTTTAGCAATAAGTGAAAACTTAAAAGCAAGCATAAGAGGAATGAGACAGGCCAAAAGAAATGCTGGCGACGCTATCTCATTGTTACAAGTGGCAGAAGGTGGAATGAATGAGATCTCAAGTATGATTATTAGACTTAGAGAACTTTCAGTCCAGGCCGCTTCAGATACAGTGGGAACTACCGAGAGAGGATTCTCAGACATTGAATTTCAAAATCTTAAAGAAGAGATTGATAGAATTTCAAAGTCGACAGAGTTTAACGGAATTAAACTTCTCGATGGTTCAGGCGGAAAACTCGAATTCCAAGTTGGTATTAAGAATGACCCTCTACTCGATAGACTTCACTATGACGGGACAGGGGCGGACGCATCCATTTCAGCGCTTAATTTGGCGGTTGACGGGGTGTCGACGAAAGAAGGAGCACAAGCTGCGCTCAAAAAACTTGATGATGCTTTAGTGCACATCAACGGTGTGAGAGCGAATTTTGGTGCCCTTCAGAACAGGTTGCAGTCAACAAGTAACAACCTTGAAGTCAGCGATGAAAACTTATCTGCTGCCAATTCAAGAATTAGAGATGTTGATGTAGCTTCTGAAACTGCGGACATGACAAAGAATAATATTCTTCTTCAGGCCGGTATTTCAGTGCTATCGCAGGCCAATCAAACGCCAAATACTGCACTAAAACTACTACAAGGTTAATTCAAGAAAAGTTGCTCCGAATGGAGCAACTTTTCTCTTTTTGTTTTATACTAATAAAAAAGGAATTAACAATGGCCAGTGATCTCTCCATAGCACCAGATAAAAGAAAAACCGTACTTATTATTGGAGTAAATTCTTTTATTGGCTCCAACCTCGCTGAATTTTTCAGAAAAGATTATCGGGTGGTCGGGACTTATCATAAAAAAATGCATCCTCTCCCGGGGATTTTGACCCTTCCGTGCGATGTACTCAATAAAGAAGAAGTTCAACTTGTTCTCTATGCCTTTAAGCCAGATTTTGTTTTGTACTGTGCTGGATTGACCTCCCTCAAAGCATGCTCTGAAACGCCCAATTCCTGTGATGCCCTTAATTCCGCCGGTCTTTTTAATGTCGCCGAACTTGCGCCTCGCTACGGAGCACGCATCGTCTATTTTTCTTCGCAATATGTTTTTGCCGGTGCCAATAAAAATTATAATGAGATGGATAACCCTGATGTAATTACTCAGTACGGAAAAGCTCAAGCATCATCGGAGTTTTATCTTCAAAAATCATCTTTAAATTATCTCATCTTTCGTTGTTGTAAAATTTATGGCAGAGGGATTAATCCGCTGAGAAATACCTTATTTGAACAGTTGCAAAAAAATATCAAAAATAATCAGGGCGCAGCCTATGATGCTTTTGTGCATCAGGGTTTTTTGGACGTCTATTATCTGGGTATGATTTTAAAAATGTGTATTGATAAAAACGTTTCCAATCGTCTGGTCCACTTCTGTACGCAGGATACGATGACTAATTACGATTTTGCTAAAATGTATTGTGAAATTTTCAATGAATCCGATGGACTGATCAATAAGGGCAAGTGGCTTTTTCCCATCGCCAAGGGCGCTAATATCGAAAAGCGAGAAGAGCATCTACATTATAAACTCGACATTCTCAATATCGAGGGACTTTTAAAAATAAAGATGCCCACCATTCGTGAATCGATGGAGTTTACCTATAAAAGATTCAATGGAAGCAAACACCCGACCAAGGCCGTTACCAACAAAGGTGAAGGAATTTCTTTTATTTAAGCACTAGCTTTTAGCGTGCCGAGTTGACAATGAACTCAGTCAGATAATGGCGCACTAATGCGTCGACATCTACAATTTCATTGTTAAAGCGCCAGGTAATTTTATTAAATGGCCCCAGATGCGCGCGTACTTCATGAATATTGGTTGAACCAAATTGATCATTGAAAGAAAGTCTCGCACCGTAGATGTCTTTCCCGTTGGCAAGAAATCCAATTGAAATAACGTCGTATGATTTGCGGGCAAAAATAAGTCGCAATGAATTTCTAAACAACATGAAGTCGTTTACGGTATTTGAAATTTTAAAAAGCTTGATCGCGGCACTTGAGTGATTGCGTGCCCGTTGTTCATTAAATCTAGTGGTATAGGCTTCAAAACGATCGCGAAGATCATTCATAAAAGCTATCGACGACTCTTCTAATAAAAGCTCAGGATTAAGATGGCCGTTGATGTTTACAATCCCTGATTCATCCATATTGATTTCATCAAGGGCAAGACCTTCGATCCAAGCATAGTTTAAGGGTTGAAATGCAAGATTATTTTCGATCATATAAAAATAATCACGGCTTAGAGCTTAGCTGTCAAGAATTTAACGCAATTTGGAAGTTAATTAAAGAATCAAAAAAGAGTCTAGGAGATGGACTTACTTCGAGGTTCCGCCCATTTTTAAAATAGGTGGCTGCAGTTAGTAATCACTTCAGGCTTCTCACTGAAAAAACCCAGAGGGTTTAATATGAGCTTGCACACCGTGATCAGGGACCGCTCCCGAATATATCTTTATAGAGGAACCAACTAATGCCAACTCCTAGACTCACTTTCATTATACACCGAGGGCTTTTACGACTCTAGAGAACTTTTTAGCTTTCTCGTAATATCTAGGGCTTGCCCGAAAAAAAGCTTTAATCTTGGGCAAAGCGGAAGAATTCCCGAGTGCCGTGATAAAATAATAGAGTAAAGGACTAAAGTTTTGGCTGAAGAATGTCGATGAGACCTTTAGCAAGAATTTGCAATAGGAGAAGGACTTATGAAAAAGCTATTGGCTTATATGAAGGATGAAAGTGGGCAGACGTCTACAGAGTACATTCTACTGGTCGCGGTCGTTGCGATGATTGTATTTAAATTTAAGAAACAAGCGGACACTCAACTTGGTGCCATTACCGATAGCGTTTTCGGAAAGGCAAAAACCATGGTTGATGGTATCGACACCAACTAGTCTTCACCGAACTTAATAGAGACTTAGTTTGTAGTTCTAATATTCTATGACATCGGCATAGTTTGCCTCCTATTGCACCAACAGCATCCTTCTTTAATCCTTAATTGATGATCACCAAAAAAAATATGAGGGCCAATGGCCAGGCCCTCATAGAATATCTTCTATTATTTAGCTTTATGACCTTCATAACTATCAGCATGGTTAAAGGGCTGGGGAAGACTTTGTTTAAGTCCGTGGGCTACTTGGGCTACGAGCTGACAGAGCAATTCACCATAGGGGTCTGTAGCAAGGAATGCTTTTATAACGGCTATAAAAATCAGGAAAAAACGAAATGATGCCGTTAATGGTGTTTGTTTTTATTTCCATCCAACTGCTCTTTGTTGCATATGTCGATTTCAAAACCAGTAAAATTTCCAATGTCTGGCTGCTAATTAATTTTATTTTTTTTTGCGTGCTAACTTTTGTCTATCCTCAAGTATATGTCTGGGACATCAGCGCCTTGCTCTTTCCAGTTGCTTTTCTCCTGGTGGGATTTGTGCTCTTCGTGATGAATATTATGGGAGGAGGGGATTCCAAATACCTTTCTTCGCTCTATCTCCTGGTCCCTTTGGGTTTTCAGGATACAGTCTTCCTTTATCTGTTATACACGACTGTTATCGTCGGAAGTTCTCTCTTATTATTTAATGCTCTTAAAAATTTTGATAAAATAGTTCTATTGGTGAAAGTCGGCGACATCGTCGGAATAAAGAAAATTTTCGGAAAGAAATTTACTTATGCACCGGTAATCTTTATCGCATGGATGTGGTTTGGATGGCAAAATTACTCAGTTCTAGGTTACTAAAAAACAATCTGGGCCAGAGTGCGGTGGAGTATATTTTACTTTTAGCTGTGCTCAGCTCCCTCGGTTATACTTTTTATAATAATAAAAGGTTCAAGGATTTCCTAAAAGGAAAAGATGGGATGTTTGCCACCATGAAAAAAGGAATGAGCTATTCCTACCGATATGGTTTAGAGTTAAAAAAAGACACTCCGTTTGATGAGAAACTTGATTTTGATTATCAAACGAATAAGCACGATACCTATTTAAATCCGACTGAAGGCCAAAGCCGCTTTTTTTCAGGTCAAGGTCCGTATCCGCAGTAGAGATGATGAAAGAAAAAAATAACAAGGGCCAATCCACTATCGAATTTATCCTGACCTTCACAGCGGCGGTGGGATTCATTTTTCTTTTTCTAAAAATGGCACTCAATTACACCAACGGTTACATGGTTCACCATGCCACTTTCATGGCCTCGCGCGCTTATTTGGTGGGAGATACAGAATCACAACAAACGGTCGAAGGCCGGGATAAAAATGCATTTGAACTCGCCAAAAGCGTCTTTGATAAAAATCTACCAGCAGATTTGATTCAGGGCTTTGATGGGGTGCTGACTGAAAATAATCCAGGAGTAGTGAAGTTCTCGGTTTTTACCGGGGTATGGACAGAGTTTACCCAGATTTTTTCAGTGGGATTTGTCGGAGGAAAAGACCCGGTTAAATTTCGTTCGGAATCTTTTCTGGGAAGAGAGCCGACGAGAGTGGAGAGTATTAATCAAATTTGTACCGCGATAAAAACAATCACTCTCGGGAGTTGCGATCTGCAGGCAACCCTTGAGGATAATGGTGGATGAAAATGTTTTGTCGTAATTTTAGCCGTAAATTTTTAAACCAAAAAGGCCAGGCCCTTTTTGAGATGATTCTATTTCTTCCTTTTTTGTTGTTTCTCTACACCATCTATTACACAGCAGGAAACTCAATTAGCGGATCTATCAACCAACAAAAAGCAGTTCGGGGCTATTTTTATGGAACGATTAAGGGCAATTCTTATATCGTCTCAATGCCGGAACTCAAGAGTTTGGGCGATTCTGGCATAAAGAGAATTGGTTTTAACTCTGTTGGGTGGAACGAAAAGCTGGGGAACGATAATAAGTCCTTCGCCCCTTGTTTTAAATTTTCTTCATTGCTTAAAAATAGCACCACCGAAGAGTGTGAGGGCGCCGAGCGAGACGAAGAAGAGTCCAGTCGCTTTATCCGACTATTTACCTACTATGGAGTTTGCGGTCCTTCCTATCTGGCCGTGACGGATCTGATCGACAGCAATGCCTTTTACGACATTCCACCTAATGGTCAGACACAAATCGGTAGTTGCACCCTCGGGAATAACTAGTCAAAATCTTCCCCTCCCAAAAAATCGACCAAAGTTTGATAGAATTAAAAAGCTAGTTATTTAAACAGGTTGGAAAATATGAACACACGCGCACTGACTCTGGCCCTCGTTATCGCAGGCTTTGCCATGATGATGGTCTATACCTATATCGAAGATCAAAGAAGTGCGATGATAAAACAGTACGGAATTCAAAGTTCTGTCATCGTTGCAAAAGTTGATATTCAAGAATTGGATCTGATCGACGATTCAAAAATTGAAGTTAAAACAGTTCCAGAAAATTTTCTTTCACCAGGACATTTTAAATCAGTAAAAGAATTAGAAAATACAATCGCCACTGTTCCCATTATTAAAGGCGAGCAAATTACCAAACCACGAGTGACTTATCCGGGAGTCAAAACCGGTTTGTCGCGACAAGTTTCAGTTGGTAAACGTGCGGTTGCAATTAATATTACAGAGCGAGATGCGGTGGGGCGCTTGATAAAACCAGGGGACAGAGTTGATGTTCTGGCGGCACTTGATATTTCTCAAGGATCAAGAAAAGACCTACAAAAAATAAGAACTATTCTTCAGGATGTACTCGTCCTTTCCACTGGGATGAGTATGACCAACTCCATTCCGATTTACGGAGTAGAGACCCCAAAAGTTATTCGGACGATGAACCTGAACACTTACACTACTTATAACACCATCACGCTTGAGCTCGACCCGTACGATGTTCAGAAATTATCATTTATTCAAACATTTGGTAACGGAACGTTGTCGCTGGCCTTAAGAAACAATGCAGACAAAGAGCCTGTTAGATTAAAAGCGACGCAAATTTACGACGTCCTGGGTGAAGACGCCTCTGAAGCAAAAATATTCTTCAACGATAAATACATTAAAGAGAGTAAAAATGTTCAATAAGCTTTTAGCTTTATTTGTTTTTAGTTCCGTTTGCCTGAGCCTTATCGCTCAGGATGAAAGTAGTAGTGAAGCTCTTAAAGAAATTGATGTTGTGGTTGGACTTGAGAAAATTATTAAATTAGATTTTGTTCCCAATACGGTAGTTAAACTGGCCAATGAAAATCTTGCAACCTATCAGATTGTTCCTTCAAAAAAAGAAGTCAACTTGACAGGGGTAAAGGCGGGGGAAACAACTTTAACCTTAAGAGATGCCGCTGGTGATATTCGTGCGCGCTATCTGGTTAAAGTAACAGCTTCTGACCAGTCTAAAGTTGTGGTTCAATTAAAAGATTTATTGAGCGACGTAGAAGGATTGGAGATTGGGATCAAGGGAGATTCTGTCTATGTGGGAGGGCAAATTGTTGTTCCCAGTGATATCGGTCGAGTTGTTGTCATCCTGGATAAATACCCCGATGTTTTAAGACTGGTGGAGCTTTCGCCTCAAACTCAGTTAGTCATCGCCAAAAAAATGCAAGAAGAAATGCAGAAGAGCACGTTGAAGGATGTCACCGTTCGGGTTGTTAACGGGAGCTTTTGGATAGAAGGGGTTGTTAACTCAAAAGAAGAAAGCGATAAAGCTGAGCAGATTGCTCGCGCCTATCTGCCAGATCAAATTCAAAACCTGGCCAGACGAACAGATGCCGTTCAGTCGACCAAAAAACCACCTTTTGAAAACCTTCTTACTATTAATTCCAAACCAAAACCTGAGCCTTTGCCAAAATTATTTAAACTGACAGCTCAATTTGTAGAACTGACCAAAGGTTATGACCGTCTATTTGCCTTTACCTGGACGCCCACCATCGGTGCAGATGGAGGCCAGATTGCAATCGGTAAAAGTACCAGCGGAGGAGTTACAACTAGTTCAAGTGGAACACTGGCCGCCACTATTTCAAATTTATTTCCCAAATTAAATTCAGCTAAAAGTGCAGGGCATGCAAGAGTGGTTGAGTCCGGAGTGATTGTTGTTAAAGAAAACGTGGCAGGGGTGATAAAAAAACAAACGACAATTCCTTATCAAGTTGGAACTGCCGACAACGCCAAAGCGGGATCCGCCGTTGCTGGATTTAATATGAACATAACTCCAACCATGCTTCAGGAAGAAAAAATTAATTTAAAAATTGTCATTAATGTCTCGTCTGCTTCGGGGGATAACCCTCCTCAGACTTTAGACAATACGATTGATACTCAAGTCGTGGTGAAGTCGCAAGAGTCCGCCGTTATCGGGGGGGTTGTGACTAATAAAACCCAGACTGATTTTGATAAAGACGGCGATCCGACCAAGATAGAAGGTGGAACCGCTTTGTTTTCATTCGTAAAATCAAAAAAATATTCTACCAGTCGTACCCAGTTTGTCATGTTTGTTACTCCTGAAATTATAGAGTCAGCCGCGACCGGTGCGACAGAGATTGAAAAAAAGTTTAGAAAAAGGAGCCGATAAGATGGCCGGACATATTATTTCTATCATTGGCGGAAAGGGTGGATTAGGTAAGTCGCAAGTTGCGGCCAATCTGGCTTTTGCCTACGCCATAGAGGGAAAAGTTAAAACATTGCTGCTGGATTTTGACCAAAAGGCCAGTGGCGATCAGGATTTTATTACCGGGATGAAGGGAAAGAAAAATATCAAGGAGCTCGCCGAATTCAAGGGGGCCATTGATCCCAATTCAATCCAGCAATTCGTTAGCATGAATCAAAATGTCTATTATATCGGAATGCCTTCTGATCCGATGGCGTCTAATGGAATTGAAGTTGAAGCTTTGGGACGAACTCTTAAGGCCGTAACAAATATTTATCCGATCACGATTATTGATGCGGGCAACGAACTCAATCCGCTGGCAATCAAGGCGCTTGAATATTCAACTTTAATTTTTGTGGTAGTGACACCTGATATTTTGGCACTTAACCAGACTAAGCGTATGTATTCTGATCTGGTTACCATGATGTTTCCTAAAGACATGATTCAGTTTTTAGTGAATCAGTCACAACCTGGACATCCGGTTACTAATGACGTTATCGCTAAAACCTTAGGCAAGCCTGTTTTCTCCGCGATTCCCAAAGATGATCAAAATTGCGTGCTGGCGCTCAATCAGAAAAAACCAGTTATGTTGGTGGCGAGAAATAGCGCTTTTGCAAAAGGAATCATCGATACCGTTAGACGCTTAAATGAAAAAAACGTTTTAAAAACGCTGGAGCGCCTGGCGAAGCCAACTGATTTATCTGCCAGCAAAAAAGAAGAGCCCAAAGATGGTTCTGGAGCCCCGATCAAGGGAGGCAAGAGTCCTTGGACTGAATTGAAATCGCGAATCCATAAAGCACTTGTTGAAGAAATGGATTTAAAAAAAGCAGATGATAGTGATCCTAAGGCCCAAATCATTTTAAAGGAACAAACGAAAAAAGTAGTAGTTGATCTCCTCGGAAAAGAAGATACGAAAGCTGTTCTTGGTTCCAGAGAAGACATGAATCAAATTGTAAAAGAAATTCTGGATGAAGCACTCGGGCTGGGACCACTTGAAGATCTGCTAAGAGACAAAACTGTTTCAGAGGTTATGGTCGTTGGTCCTCATAAAATTTACTATGAGCAGAGCGGGAAGCTTAAGCTTTCTGATGTTACATTCACCAATGACCGACAAGTATTAAACGTCATTGAGAGAATTGTTGCACCAATTGGAAGACGTATTGATGAAAAAACACCTTACGTCGATGCCCGTCTGCGCGATGGGTCCCGGGTACATGCCATTATTCCTCCCTCTTCAATCGATGGATGTACGATTACTATCCGTAAATTCCCAGAGAAACGCCTAACGTATAAAGACGCAGTTAAGTTTGGTTCAATGACTGAAAGTATGGCCGATTTTTTACGAATTGCGGTAGAGGCCCATCGAAACATTATTGTCTCGGGGGGAACTGGCTCAGGTAAGACCACGCTGATTAATATTCTTGGAGGATTTATTCAATCCAACGAACGTATTATCACTTGTGAAGACTCGGCGGAATTAAATTTTCCCCAAGAGCATATTGTTCGACTTGAAACTCGTCCGCCGTCATTGGAAGGTGATGGGGCGATTGATATCCGATGTCTGGTTAAACAAACGCTGCGGATGCGTCCGGATCGAATTGTTGTTGGTGAGTGCCGAGGTGGTGAAACGCTCGATATGTTACAGGCGATGGGAACTGGGCATGATGGCTCAATGACCACAGTCCACTCGAATAACCCACGAGAGTGTATTGGACGATTGGAAACACTAGTTCAATATGCGGGAACCTCGATCTCTGCTCGCGCCATTAAAGAAATGATTGCGGGAGCGGTTCATTTAATTATTCAGCAATCGAGATTAGATGATGGAAGCAGAAAAATTATGTACATCACGGAAATTGGCGGACTTCAGGGCGATACGATGATCTTGCAGGATATTTTTCTCTATGTTCAAAAAGATATGGATAAAAATGGAAAAATTATAGGTGAATTTCAAGCAACCGGATTTATTCCTAAATTTATCGAGGTGCTTGAGAAGAAAGGATTCAATGTTCCTCGTGGGATTTTTAGCAATCGTCCCGTGGGGACTCCGGTGGCAGCGGCTCCGGCAGCACCGACCGTGGCAGTAGCGGCTGCAGCGGCGAATAGCGCTCCTAAACCGGCCTCCGGCGGTGGAGCCCCTGTAACTCCTCCCGGAAAACCACCGGTAAAAAAATAGGAGAAATGAGATGAGCATATTTATAGATTTGGTAGGCCTTAAGGGACTCATCTTCGTGGTGGGCGCTCTGGTCTTTGCCTTAAGCTATAAATATTCGAGCAATACCTTTGAATGGGTCGAGCATCAAACTTATGGCACTCGAACCTATATTATGGAAAAGTTGGAATTTCTTTTTATCGAAATTCCACAGGATCGATTGACTTATATTTTATTGGGATCTTCTGTTGGGCTAGGGGCTTTTGTCTTTTTGCTATTGGGGATTATGGGCTCGTGGATTGCGGGAATTATCCTGGGGGCGATCCTTGCCTTTATTGGCTTCAAGGCACCGAGAATAATTATCAACTATTTGGTTGAAAAAAGAATTAAAGCTTACTCTTCCCAGATGGTTGATGCGCTTCAACTTCTCTCCAACGGAATTCGCGCCGGTCTTTCTGTCCCACAGGCCATCGGGATGATTGTAGATGAGATGCCGGTACCTATTTCTCAGGAGTTTAATATCATTCTCCAGCAAAATAGAATCGGTGTTCCGCTGGAAGAATGTTTTGAAAATTTGGCAAAACGGGTCCCAACTGAAGACAACGACATGTTTGTCTCATCCGTTAACATTTTAAGAGAAACCGGAGGTAATCTTGCCGAAACTTTTGACACTATCGTGGACGTTATTAGGGAGAGAGTTCGACTACAACAAAAAATTGACACTTTTACTGCTCAGGGAATGTTCCAGGGGATGGTGATCGGGGCCATGCCTTATGCACTAGGGTTGATCTATTATCTGCAGGATCCGGCCTCTATGACTCCCTTATTTACGACAGTCATTGGGGGGATCATGCTTTTTGTAGCAGTTCTTTTCGATTTAGCAGGTATTTACGTTATAATGAAAATTGTAAAAATTAAGATTTAAAGTATTTGAGTTAAATGACCGAAATATTAAATGGATTTTTTTATTAACAAGGACTTGGGTTTATGAATTTTAAGAAATCACTAATGGCTTTAGCATTGCTACCTTTCGTAGCTTTTGGTGGAGTGAATTTAAAGAATGGGAACTTTTATATTACTTACACGGACATCATCGTTCCAGGTGGGGATCATGATTTAGAAGTGACAAGAACATACAATGCGAAATCAACCGAAAACGGATGGTTTGGTTTTGGGTGGGGATCTCTTTATGAAACGAAGTTAGTCGTTTCTGCTGATGGATCTGTTGTTGTTATTGAAAACGGTTCAGGAGCGCAAACACGCTTTGTACCGAAAGAAGCGGTTAATTATGAATCTGCTTCCAAGAAAATTGTTGAAGCAATGAAAAAGAAAGAGCCAATGAGCGAAACGGCGGTTAAGGCCTTGATCGCAAACTTGAACAAAGATGCAGAACTTCGCCAGGTTTATTCTAAGAGATATAACGTTGAGACCAAACTGGCAGACGGGACAACTCTTTATTCAAATGATCGTGGTATTCAAACAATCTTAAAAGAAAAAGAAGGCTACAAAAGAAGTAATTCTGATGGACGCACAGATTTTTTTGACAACGATGGAAAGCTGACAAAAATTACAGATAAAAATGGATACGCCATTTTATTTGAATACAAAGGCAGCCAGCTTTATGCCATTAAAGATACACAGTCGAAACAAATTCTTCTCGAATGGTATCCAGATGGAAAAATCAAGAGCGCAGCTTCGGCTGGCGATAAAAAAACCAACTATGTTTACGATGCCAAGGGGAACCTGGTGCAAAGTATTGATGTCGGAGGCAATAGCTATAAGTACGATTATGATTCTAACCATAATTTAACTTCTATTACTTATGCTGATAACTCTAAAATGCAGATTAAATATGACAAAAGCGCTTTCGCGACAGAAGTGATCGAGAGAAACGGAGAGTCTACAAAGTATAAATACGAAAATAATCCTAAGAACCCAGACTTTCATTATTGGACAACTGTTACTAAAAAACCATCAGATGGACCAGAAGCTGTAAGTCGCTATGAGTATGAAATTAAGTCTAAACCAGATGGGCAACAATACACTTACCGTATTGCCACTGAAATGGATGGGATTAAAACCGAAACGATTTATTCTGAATGTTGTTCACTGCCTTTAAAAATCACTCGCGGAAAAGATGTTACTGCTTTTGAATACAACGCTAAAGGGCTCTTAACAAAGAAAACTTCGACGAAGGGAGAATTTGTTCAACTTGATTACGATGATAAGATCAACAAGATTACTAAAGTTGTAAACAATGACGGATGGACTACATTTCAATACGATAAAATCGGGAACCTCTCAAAAGCCGTCAATAGCTCTGGGAAATCAGTTCTTTTGATCTATGACCGCGCTGGAAAAATCACAAAAATGATCGACCAGGAAAAGAATGATGAAAAATCTCGCCGTACTCTTTCATTTAAATACAATTCAATGGGCAAGCCGGTTGAGATTGAAATGGAGAATGTTGGGATTATTAACGTTGCCTACGATAACTATGGCGAGATCAAAAAGGTTGAATCTAAGGCCGGAGCAAAGATGGCGTTGCAAGTAACCCAGGCATTTCAGTCCCTATTAAGCATTGTTAAGCCCGCAGGTGTTAATTTAAATATGTAATTGACCGATACAGTGGTCGAGGAATAAGGAGATCGCATGAAAATTCTAATGACTATGATTATGACTATGGCAATGACTTCAGCTTTCGCTGGAGAATGTAAGCTAAACGCTGAGTGTAAGGTCGAAGCAGATTGTAAAAGTCTTAACAAAGATTATGCAATTGTCGCGGGGAAATGCACTAACTTAAAAGCCAGCGAAACAGAAACTCAATGTGCAGACATTGCGACTGATGGCCGTAGCGCTAAGCCTGCAGAAGGTTCAGCAGCTGTGGGTGAAAAAGGTACAGTTAACGCACCTAAGTAGTTTGTTTAAAAAATATTCCAAGACTGCCTAAACTTTAGGCAGTCTTGATATTTTTTACCGAGAGAACTCATTTGTTTTCAATTCGCCTCAGGCGATAAGCTATGATCAAGCCAATTCTAATTTCAAGGATTGGTAACAATGAAGGCTTCTGTTTCTATTCTCTTCTTTTTCACCGTCATTCTTTCTGTCCTTCCGACAACATCTTTTAGTGCTTCACGTATCAATACCATTCTTCAAGAAGATACGACCGAAAGGCTGGAGAGCATCTATATTTTAAAAAAGTCCTTAAAGGAGCTTAATGTCCAACTCTCGGTTCTCAATACGGCCCTGCAGGAAGCTTCAAAAAAGCCAAGTCACAAAAAACTCTATGGGAATACCAAAAAAATAGCAGATGCCACGACCGCACTCACGATTTTAGGGGGGGCGATTGCGTCCTACCGTTTTAAAAATAAAGTGAAGGTAATTAAGATCGCCTCTTTTATCGGTGGTATCTCAAGCTCTACCTCTGTTTTAAGCTCGTTGATGGCCGATTTGTCCTCCGATGAAGCCGAGATTCTCCAGGGGAGAATAAATGACCTGAATGCCATTGTCCTGGCCACTAATACCAACTTGAATAAAGAGATCAAAGTCCTTTGCCAGGGGGAGCCCAGTAATCAAATGTGTCGCTAAATTGTCTAAGTTTTAGACGGCCTGTATCGCCGGTTGACGCTTTTTTTCATTGCTAGATTCTAACCCCTTTAATCTTTAGCAGCTTTGTTTTGGCACACCCCGTGCATTAACAATAGTAAACGGACACAAGGGGAATTTTATGAAACTTTTAATTTTAATCACTATTTCTATAGCTTCTTTAAACGTATTTTCAGCTGAACTTGGTGAAGATCAAAAAGGTGAATGTGCTTTTGCTAGCCAAACATCTAAAAGAGAAGCGAAACCAAGAGTCGCAGTTGAGACTGAATCGATTAAGCCAGAATCAACTTCAAACATCAGTAAATAACAAATATCAGTCCACGTTCTGAACTTCTTTTGAAAGGCCCCGCTGACTCAGTCCGGGGCCTTTCTTATTTTTATGCCAGCGACAGCTCATCCCTACAAATTGTCCATTTCATCAACATACCCGTCTACTATTTCGACACAATGTCATTCTTGCAGCTCTAAATTACTTAATTCAGGAGTGATAACTCTTGGCACGCTCAGTGCATTTACTAATTACAAGTAAACTTAAAAAACGTCAGGAGTATTTATGAAAGCATTAATTATCGCATCTGTTCTTTTCTTCAGCTTAAGAGCAATGTCTGCTGAAGTTGGTGAAGATAAAAAAGGTGAGTGTGCCTATGCTAATCAAACTTCTAAAAGAGAAGCAAAGGTCGTTGCCGTTGTTGAAACTGAAGTTAAAAAAGAATCAGCAAAGAATATAAGTAAATAATTAAAATCCACTCCACTCCACGCCTTACAAAAACAAAAAGCCCATCGAATGATGGGCTTTTTGTTTTTTTAATTAGTCGTTACTTAAAACTTTTCGAAGCCTTTCGCGCTCTTCGTCGGTGTAAGCATCATCTGGTTGTTGCTGTTTGTTTATAATTTTCTTTTTGACCCCCGCCAGCTTGGTTTTCACTTCGTCTTTTTCAAGAGGCTCGGAGTTGGAATAAAGCTTTTTAGAATAGCGTTTGGTGGTGGTGAGTTTTTGCTTGGTCGTGGAGACGGCTTTGTCGGCATAAGGGGTGACTAAAGCATAAAGCTTATCAAATAACTGGCGACCGTTTCCGATCGGAATGCACAAAATGGCAAAACTCAGGGTGAAATAAAAAACGAAACGTATTATAAACATAAAAGCAATGCTCCTGGAAACTTAGCGGTTTTCTTTTTCAACTAAACGTTCAATTTTTTCCACTGCCTTGATAAGGTCATCACGTTCAAATGGTTTTTGAAGGAAATCAATCGCCCCATTAGAAATAGATTCAATCACAATACTTTCAATATTGAGTGAAGACATCATAATAAGGAAGCGCTCACCTGTATGTTTTTCCTGGAAGTGCTTAGTGAGCTCTAATCCGGAGATGTCTGGCATGACGACGTCGATAAAAATTAGATTGGCCTTGGTGGCATGGGCGGCCTGGATCGCATCCTCGGCCGAACCGGCAAGGGCAACGACATTAAATCCTTCCGATGTTAAAATTTCGGACATATTAGTGCGGTTGAATTCAGAATCATCAACGATCAGGATTCTTAATTTATCGTGGTTGCGAGGCGGCTTCATAAATTGTTCCAGGGATTAAGTGTTAGCATGGAGCTAATTCTATAATAGCAATTTCCCGGCACAAAAAAAGAAAAACCAACAATACTGTTGGTTTTTTACTTTTATAGTAGACAATTTTATTCAGATACTAAGCAGCTGCAGGCGGCAAAGTTTCTTTGGTACGAGCGAAGGCCTTCTTTTTCTTTTTCTCTTTCCAGCCAACCAGCGCGATTTCTAAAACTTCATCGAAGTTTTTAACTGGGATGAAGGTCAGTTTTGCTCTGTATTCCTCAGGTATTTCTTCCAGGTCTTTTCTGTTTTTCCAAGGAATGATGATCGTGCTGATATTCATTCTCATGGCAGCCAGTGCCTTTTCTTTTAATCCACCGATCGGAAGAACTTTTCCGGTAAGGGTAATTTCACCTGTCATCGCAACGTCGCGGCTGATAGGGGTGTTGGTTAAAAGAGAAACAATTGTTGTCGCCAGAGTGATACCTGCACTTGGCCCGTCTTTCGGCGTTGCGCCTGCCGGAAGATGGATATGGATCTCATTTTTTTCAAAAATATCTTCATCAATATGAAGTTCAGCAGCCTGGCTTCTGATATATCCAATGGCGGTTTGCGCTGATTCTTTCATGACGTCCCCAAGTTGACCGGTAAGAGTTAATCCTCTTCCTTTCATCTTAGTTGCTTCGATATAAAGAACTTCACCACCGTGAGATGTCCAGGCCAGACCTGTTGCCACTCCCACTTCATCTGATTCTTTTTCATCATCTTTGCTGTAAACCGGAGGCCCTAATAACTTGAAGACCATCTCTGTCATGATGTGAGTTTGTTCTGCTTCGCCTTTGGCTATTTTCATTGCTACTTTTCTACAAATAGCGCCAATTTTTCTTTCCAGGTTACGAAGACCAGCTTCAGCGGTGTATCCTTTAATAACACTTGCAACCCCGTCATCAGTAAAAGCAATGTGCTTGTCATTGATACCGTTTTCATCCATTTGTTTCGGGATGATATATTTTTTCGAGATGGCCACTTTCTCTTCCTGGGTATATCCAGAAAGATTAATGATTTCCATTCTGTCTCGAAGCGGAGCAGGGATTTGATCAAGAACGTTTGCCGTTGCGATGAACATAACGTTTGATAAATCAAAAGGAATATTCAGGTAATGATCTCGGAATGTCGAGTTCTGCTCAGGATCTAATACTTCTAGTAGTGCCGAAGACGGATCACCTTTAAAATCACCACCTAACTTATCGACTTCATCCAAAAGGATAACGGGATTATTGGTTTTGACTTGTTTAAGAGCTTGAATAAAACGTCCAGGCATCGCTCCGACGTATGTTCTTCTATGTCCTCTAATCTCAGCTTCATCTTTTACACCACCCAGAGAGATTCGAACAAATTCTCTGCCACAGGCTTTGGCAATAGATTTACCAAGAGAGGTCTTACCAACACCAGGAGGTCCAGAGAAACAAAGGATTGGTCCTTTCATTCCAGGTCCCTTCAATTGTCTGACGGCAAGATATTCTAAAATTCTTTCTTTAACTTTAAAAAGGTCAAAGTGATCTTCATTTAAAATTTCAAGAGCAGCATCAAGATCGATTTTTTCTTCACTTGATTTACTCCAAGGAAGATCGCACATCCACTCTAGATAAGTTCTAAGAATTGATGCTTCAGAAGAGTCGGGGTGCATTTTTTCCAGACGGCCAATTTGCTTAGTAGCTTCTTTGTCGGCTTCTTCGCTCATTTTAGCTTTTCTGATTTTTTCTTTTATTTCACCAAACTCATCATCTGGATCTTTTTGGGTTTCATCACCCAGTTCAGATTTGATCGCCTTAATTTGCTCTCTAAGGAAGTATTCTTTTTGGGTTTTAGAAATTTCTTCTTTTGCAGTGCTTTTAATTTTATTTTGCATCGCTAGAATTTCTAATTCACGAGAAAGAATATCGTTGATTCGGTGAAGACGTTCCATTGGATCAAGCGTTTCAAGAATTCCTTGGGCCTCTCCTACATGAAGATTCAAGTTTGAGGCAACAAGATCAGCAAGTCTGCCTGCGTCTTTGATGTCTTCTAAAATCATCAAAATATCTGGCGAAAGAACTTTTCCCATGTTAATAACTTTTTCAAGTTGCTCACGGATGTTTCTCATTAAGGCATTGGCGGCTACATTGTTTTCTTCAATTGCCACGTCAGAGACTTTCATCAATTTACACATGTAGTAAGGAGCTTCTTGAGTGAATTCCGTAATGCGTGCTTTTGATAAACCTTGCACCAAAATTTTTACTCGTCCGTCCGGCAACTTTCTCATTCGCATGATCATGGCTATCGTACCGGTCTCGTAGATTTCTTCCGGCGTCGGAGCTTCTGCCTTCATGTCTTTTTGGCTGGCAAGAAGAATGAGTCGATCAGACTTGTTAAGTGCATGTTCTACGGCCTGTATGGAGGATTCGCGTCCAACAAAAAACGGTAAAATCATAAACGGGTAAACCACGATGTCCCTAATTGGTAGGAGAGGGAGGTGATCTTTTAGTTCGATGTTGTCACCCTCGTAATTAGTTACCATATCTTTTCCTCCAAAATTGGCCTTCGCAAATTCATTTGCATACAATTCTATAAATCGGGATAAGCAGGAAACTCTTTAAGGAAAAGTTTCGATTTGTGAATATTTCTGCATATTTTTTGGTTATACTTGATTGCAACAATCAGCGTTCTAAATGAAAATACCACGGAATGTCTGACTAGTTTTAGAGGGAGTTTCATATGAGTTTGACTATAGGGGCAGTCGTCTTAGCCGCTGGAGAAGGGAAGCGCTTGAAATTAAAAGTGCCAAAACCATTAGCGCCATGTTTGGATAAAAAACTGGTCGATTTTCCAATCAAAGAATTAACAAAGTTTTTTAGTCAGAATAATATCGTCGGCAAGATCACAGCCGTTATTGGTCACGAACGCGAAGTGGTTCGTCCCTATATCGAGAGTCACCATCCGGAAGTGGCCTTTGCCATTCAAGAAAAACAACTTGGAACAGCAGATGCTTTACGCGCTTATTTCAATTCAGCAAGTGCCACTAAAGAATTTCAATACACCTTGGTGATCTGTGCCGATACTCCCGTCGTTTCCGCCCAAGAACTAACGGCGATGTTGAAGCTTTTACAAGAAGAAAATCTCGATGGAGTCGCAGCAAGTTGTATTGAAAAAAACCCTACCGGATATGGGCGAATCCTCAATGCCCAAACAGGTTTTCACATCGTCGAAGAAAAAGATGCGACGAATGAAATTCGTTTGATCACTGAAGTTAATTCCGGTTTATATCTTCTCAAAACTTCCTACGTCTTGGAGCATTTAAAAAACGTAGACTCGAAAAATAAGTCGGGTGAATTTTATTTAACAGATGTTTTTAAAGACGGTTTAAACGTCAAGGCCCTGTGTTTTCCGGATTCAAATATCTTCTTGGGAGTTAACACCTTGAAGCAGCTTGAAGAGGCCGAAAAAGCGCTGCGAACCAGGAAGAAAACTGAACTTCGTGAACAAGGTGTGCGCTTTATTGACAGCGCTCACACTTACATCGATAGCGAAGTAGAAATGGGAGAGGGGACGGTTGTCTATCCCAATACTTTTATCACCGGCAAGAGCAAAATTGGGAAGAACGTTGTCATTGAAATGGGGGCCCAAATCACTAATTCAATAGTTGAGGATAACGCTCGCGTACTGGCTTACACTGTGCTGGAAAGCGCTCATTTGCGAAGCAAAGCAGTGGCCGGCCCTTTTGCCCGCTTGCGTCCTGGAGCTGATATCGGTCCGGAAGCCAAGATCGGCAATTTTGTCGAAATTAAAAAGTCAGTGCTAGAACGCGGCGTAAAAGTCTCGCATTTAAGCTACGTCGGTGATGCTTTTATTGGAGAAGAAACCAATATTGGCTGCGGCTTCATTACCTGTAATTATGACGGGGTAAACAAGCACGTCACAAAAATCGGTAAAAATTGTTTTATCGGTTCGGATTCCCAGGCGGTGGCCCCCCTCGAAATTGGAGATGATTGCTTCGTTGCTTCTTCCACCACCGTGACCAACAACATGCCGGACGGCTCCTTTGCCATCTCGAGGGGAAAGCAGACCACCAAAGAGGGACTGGCGAAAAAGTTTTTGAAAACAAATGAAAAGAAGAAATAATAATGGTATCTATGAGAATTCAAATTTTGGGTTAAAACTACCCTGCTAAAAGGTGTCAATTTATGTGTGGAATCGTCGGCTATATAGGGCCATCTCAAAATTCAGTTCAAATCGTACTCGAAGGGCTAAGACGTCTGGAGTATCGCGGTTACGACTCGGCCGGTGTGAGCTTTATTGATGAACACAATCACATGCAATATTTTAAAAAGGCCGGAAAACTCGACAACCTAAAGGCTGAACTTGAAGGAAAAAATGTTATTGCCCGCACTTGCATTGGCCACACCCGTTGGGCCACTCATGGAGGCGTGACAGATGCCAATGCACATCCCCATAATAACGAAACGCTTTCTATTATTCACAACGGAATTATTGAGAACGCTAACGATATCAAAAAAGAATTGATGGGCCACGGAGTGAAGTTTAAGTCGGAAACTGACAGTGAGTCCTTTTTGGAGCTGGTCACTTTCGAATTAAAAAATGGACTGCCGATTCTGGAAGCCATTTCAAAATCATTTAAACGAATTCACGGAAACTCTGCTTTCGTTATTTTGTACCCCGTTACCGGTGAAATTTTCGCGATTAAAAGGGGAGCACCCTTGGTTTGCGGAATCAATGAAGTCACCAGCGAAGCCTTAGTTTCTTCTGATCCATATGCACTGGCCGGAATTGTTCATAAACTTTATTTTCCGGAAGATGAAGTTATTGTTCATCTTTCAGGGGCCAATAAAAACTTAGTAAACTTTTATGAGTTAGATCTTACGAAGACCACACGATATCTTTCTAAGAAACAAGATATGTCGATCGAAGTCAGTGAAAAAGGCGAGTATGAACATTTCATGCTTAAAGAAATTCACGAGCAACCGGGACTCATTCGCAATCTTACCCAGTATTATTTTGCAGGCGAAGGACGTGAAGCGCTGGAGAAAGTAGCTAAGTATAAACCGAATCGCGTTTATCTTTCTGCTTGTGGAACAGCGGCTTATGCCGGGCTTGTGATTCGCGATTTCCTGGAAGGAATTAATCGCATTCCGGCCAACGTCGAATTGGCTTCGGAATTCCGTTATCGAGATCCTATTTTGAAAGAAGGTGATGTTGGGATTTTTGTTTCTCAATCGGGAGAAACGGCTGACACGTTAGCGGCTCAATCGCTCTGTAAAAAAGCAGGAATCAAAACTCTTTCTATTGTTAATGTCGATGGCTCTACTCTTTATAGAGATTGCGATGACAATCTTTTAATCAGAGCTGGAATCGAAATTGGAGTGGCCTCAACTAAAGCTTTTACTCAACAAGCTCTAACCGGAAGATTAATGTCTGCCGCGATGGCCGGTGATCTGAAAGACGAAGCTAAAAAAGTAAAAATCACAGGCAAGTTCGCCTTGCTTGCCGAGCGAATCGACCGCCTTCTGCTTCATTCTGAGGTGATCAAGACGGTGGCCGAATCGATTTATAATAAAAAAGGATTTTTCTACACCGGTAGAGGAGCGTATTTTCCGATCGCCCTTGAAGGTGCATTGAAGTTAAAGGAAATTGCTTACGTCCACGCTGAAGGATATGCCGCTGGAGAATTAAAACATGGACCGATTGCTTTAATTGACGAAGAGATGGTTAACATTGCCTTAGTCGGTCCGGAATTATTTGAAAAAACAGTTTCAAACATTCAGGAAATTAAAGCTAGAAAAGGAATTATTGTTAGCATCGGGCCTCGTAACAATGAAGAGTTGATGGGATTAAGCGATTATTATATTCCACTTGATTTTGATGGGCTGGAGGAGTTGTCTCCTTTATACGTTAACGTCGTGAATCAGTTGCTGGCCTATTATATGGCGAAATTCAAAGGAACTGATATCGATAAGCCGAGAAACTTAGCGAAGTCTGTGACAGTTGAATAACCAATGGTAAGTCTCGATGGTTTGAATCCGGTCCAAAAACAGGCCGTCCTGCAAACGGATGGGCCGGTCATGATTTTGGCCGGAGCAGGATCGGGTAAAACCAAAACGCTGGTTACCAGAATCACTTATTTATTAGATGAAAAAAATATCAGCCCGCACCAGTTGCTGGCGCTGACCTTTTCCAATAAAGCCGCCAGAGAGATGCGCGAGCGTATCGCTCATGAAATTTCTTCAATCGATATTGGCGCTCTCCAGATTACGACCTTTCATGCCTTTTGCGCAAAACTGTTAAGATCAGAAGCCAATTATCTTGGTCTTTCTCGAAATTTTACCATTTATGACGAAGGTGAATCCAAAGCAATTGCCAAATCTTTATTGGAACGTCGAGGGATTTCGACCAAAGAAATCAACCCCTACGAAATTTTGAGTTATATCGATGGACTAAAAAATAACGGTTATTATCCTGGGCGCGAAATGAGCGAAGGCGCAGCTGATCCCAGCGATGAATATTTTGGCTATTTTGAAGAATACGAAGCAGAACTTCATCGTGCCAATGCTGTCGATTTCGGCGGATTGATCACCGCGGTTATTCAGCTCTTCGAAAAATTTCCAGAAGTGCTTAATCGTTATCAAAACAGATATGTTTATGTGCTGGTAGACGAGTATCAGGATACCAACCGTGCGCAATTTGAACTTATCACCATGCTTTGTGGAAAACGTCGAAATATATGCGTGGTCGGCGATGAAGACCAGTCGATTTACTCATGGCGAGGCGCCGATATCAGGAATATTTTGGACTTTGAAAAAGTCTTTCCCGATGTGGCGGTCTTAAAATTAGAGCAAAACTACCGATCAAGTAAAACCATTATTGAAGCAGCTTCTTGTGTCATTGAAAGAAATACCTTGAGAAAAGGTAAACACATGTGGACTGAAAATCCAGAAGGTGATGCCATCGAGATTGTGGAATGTTTCAATGATCGCGACGAAGCAGAATTCATTGCCCAGGAAACATCTAAGCTTTCCAAAACGGGCGTTTCTTATAAAGAAATGGCGGTTTTTTATCGCTCTAATGCCCAGGCGCGATTGCTGGAAGATGCTCTTCGAAAATATAAGATTAATTATCGCGTGATCGGTGGTGTGAAATTTTACGAGCGAAAAGAAATCAAAGATATGCTTTCTTATATGCGCTTGATTATCAATTCCAAAGACTCGCTGGCCTTAAGTCGAATTATTAACGTTCCCGCCCGCGGTGTAGGGGCTACAAGTCTACGCAAGCTGGAGATGGAAGCGGTTAACGCCAATACTTCTTTGTGGGAGCAAATTTCGAAAATTGTGGATTACGCCAGCGAATATTCCCATATAAAACTTTCGGCTAAAATTAAATCCTCCCTTTCGGAGTTTGTCACTTTGATCAATGAGCTTCGTATTCTTGATCAAAATCACGTTAAGCCTTCTACTATTTATGAAAAAGTACTTCACGAGTCAGGATATTATGCCTTTCTAAAGGCCAATAAAGATTATGAAACTCTGGCCAGGCTTGAAAACCTCGACGAGTTACTTAATGCCATCACGCAGTTTGAAGAATCAACTCCCAATCCAACTCTCGGTGGTTTCCTGGAAACCATCACGCTCGATACCAGTACTGAGTTTGACCAGGATGCTATTCCCAATATGGGTGAAATTTCTTTGATGACGGTTCATGGTGCTAAGGGCCTGGAGTTTACTCATGCCTTTTTAGTAGGGGCCGAAGAAAATGTTTTCCCGAGCTATCGCAGTGTGGATGGTGGGGAAAATGCCATGGAAGAAGAGCGACGGTTATTTTATGTGGCAATGACTCGAGCGATGATCAAACTCTATATCACTTTTGCTCAGGGCCGCATGCTTTTTGGGCAAGTTAAGTTTAATGGTCCTAGTCGCTTTATCGATGAAATACCGGAAAAACTTTTTTCATGGAAAAAATTAAAAAATGCCCCGCGTACCGAAGAGTTCAATCCAAGCTGGAAACAAAATAGTAAATACGGTGATACTTTTGATCCGTACGACCAGTCTCAAGAAACGAAATACAACGACGATGAAGTTATCTATCAAGTGAAAGAGCCGATCCGGGAATCGTATCATCAACCCAAATTTCCGAAGGGATCGATGGTGGTTCATTCGCTTTATGGCAAAGGGAAAGTGGATGACAGTGAAGGTTCGGGAGCCGACGAAAAAGTTTTAATTCGTTTTGAAGATGGAACCAGAAAGAAATTCATGGTTAAGTTTGCACCAATCGTAATGGGCTGAGCGCTGTATTTAGCGCACTTTTAGCGGTCGCTTTATCAGCGGAATGCGGGCCAATTCCCCCCATTTTTGCCAGTTGATCTTTGGCAAACTCGCCTCCAACAATAAATTCCAGTAGAAATAAGCACCAAAGGGAAAAAGAAAGAGCAAGAGAATCGCTCGGTCTACCAGGCTGGCGAGCAAGGCGGTTTCAAATTGAATTCCATATTCTTGGGCAATATAGGCGGTCGCCACTTCTTTGACCCCGATGTTTCCTGGAAGAATTTGGAAAAATGAAGAGGTCAGCAGAATTAAACTAATTTCGAATGAATCAAAAAGCTGAATCTCGACTCCAATCGCTTTGAAGGAAAGATATATTTTAAGAGGATAGAGCAGAAACATTCCCAGATAACAAAGGATCGCAACCAGAATTATCTTTTTATCGGCCAGGTATTTTTTAGGTGAGTACTTGCGCTCCATTTTAAAAAGACGAGTGAAAACTTCCGAAGCAAAAACCAAAAGGAAAGACGAAATGGTTAAGGCGATAAAGAGCGATTCAAGTGCTACAAAAACCATATTGTGTTTGCTTAGAAAAAAATGACAATAAATAGTTCCAACAATTCCCAGCAATGAGAAGCCTGTCAGCACAACCGCAAAGCCCATCGAAAGAAACTCTCTGATCGGAAGCTTCTTTTTTTCATTGATGTACATCATTCTGATCGCCGTTCCCCCTTTGGCCGGAAGAAGCATATTGAAGAGTTCCGAAACAGTACAGAGCCCATACCATTCTTTGAATTTGAGAAAAATATTATGTTTTCTCAAAGGATAGAAATGGGTGATTCCCAGAAGCAAATAATTGAGAGCATGAATACCGACCAGTAATAAAATGAGGCCAGCATTAACCGATTTGATCTTTTCGAATGAAGCACTATTTTTGTGGATATAAAATCCCAACCCCAGCAATAGTGCTGCGGAAAGAAATAAAAGAAGGGTGTGATAAATTTTTTTATTACGTTCGCTCATTGGGGGGATTATATAGTGGCATTGCCGCCGATAGGTGAGGGGTGTAAACTTTACAGACAAATTCATTACTTTCTCATAGGTTTTGGCCATGTTTGCACGTTTTTTTAAATGGACCTTGTTATCGATCCTGGTTGGTGGCCTAGTCGGGGTGGTTAGTTACGCTTTTTATAGCAGTTTGAATATGGCCATTGAGTTTAGACGCTCCCATCAATGGCTGGTCCTTTTTTTGCCGTTGGTCGGTATGGCGGTTGCGCGCTTTTATGTGAAATACGGTGGAGAAGTCGAGGCCGGAAACAATTTAATCCTGGACGAAATTCGCGAACCCCAAAAAATTATTCTTTTTCGCATGGCATCAATGATTTTCATCAGTTCAAGTCTATCTCATCTTTTTGGTGCTTCGGTCGGGAGAGAGGGAGCGGCGGTTCAGCTGGGGGCCAGCCTTGCGGATCAGTTTTCAAAATATTTTGGAATGTATTTTAACAACCGGACCATTGTTTTGATGGCGGGGATGAGTGCGGGATTCGCCTCTATCTTTGGAGCACCCTTGGCCGGAACTGTTTTTGGACTTGAGATTTTATTTTTAGGACCCTTGGCGCTGCAAGCTTTTTTTCCCTGTTTGATCGCCGCTTTTGTCGGTCATTATACAGCGCAATTTGTCGGTCTGACGCATGCCCAGTATGCGCCGGTTAATGTGCCCGATCTTTCACTCCTTAATCTATTATGGGTGATCATCGCTGCCGCATGTTTTGGGGGCGTCGCACGTTTTTTTATCTGGCTACTCCATTGGATGAAAGATTTCCTGAGCGCCAAATGTCCCAATCCTGTCTTTCGACCTTTGTTTGGTGGAATTATTACCATCATTTTATTTTATCTATTTGCAACTGATCGCTACCAGAGTTTGGGTGAAGAAATTATCCAGGCCAGTTTTGTTCAACACGTTTATCCTTGGGATTTTCTTGGCAAAATATTCATGACCACTCTTTCACTGGGATCGGGCTTTAGGGGAGGAGAAGTTATGCCGCTTTTTTACATAGGGGCAACTCTTGGCAATGCGCTAAGTTTTATCCTACCGCTGGCCATTCCCTTTCTGAGTGCTCTAGGTTTTGTCGCTGTATTTGCCGGCGCTGCCAATGTACCCATAACCAGTTTCATTTTAGCGATTGGTTTTTTCGGTCCAACCATTGCTGTTTATGCCGCCATCGCTGTCGTTGTGAGTTATTTAGTTTCTGGCCATAAAGGCATTTATAAAAGTCATCGCAAGCATCGTTTTAAAAAATTTTAGCAGCCATTAGCTTTAACTAAAATCTAGTTGATAATGACTACTCTTTAGTTGATAATCTCACCATGCTTGAAGGTCTTTTCGGTAACAAATCTGCAGAAAAAGTAATGCTCTCTATTTTCGTCAATGGAGAACTTCACGCATCCGCCATTGCCAAGCAACACAACACCGCCCTGGACCCCATAAAAAAACAGCTCGAAAGATTCGAAGAATCAGGATTTCTGATCTCCCGCCTGGTTGGTCGTTCCAAACTTTATAAATTCAATGACCAACATCCGATGATCAAGCCGTTAAAACAACTTTTATCCATAGCTAAAAAAAATGACTATAAACCAATGAACAACGAAATAGGACTTTTATGAGTGTAGACATTACAAAAGAACTTGTCGCTCATGTCGCAAAACTAGGCATGTTGAAAATCGACGATAGTGAAATGAGCGTGTACCAAAATCACCTCAGCAAAATTTTAAAAAACATTGAAGAGCTTGATGCAGTTAATACTGACGGAATCAAACCTTTCGCTAACCCGATGAGAGAATGCCTTGATTTTTTCGCCGATCATAACGATCGTCGCGAAGACCAAATTGCTCCCTCATTGCCAGTGCAGGAAGTTCTAAGAAACGCTCCTGATCAAAAACTGAATCAATTTAAGATTGAAGCAGTTATTGGAGAGGGAGAATAATTATGACAAAAAATATTTATAAGCTTCATTCCGATTTGAAAGGCAAAAAAATATCATCGCTTGAACTGACTAAAGAATGTTTGAAAAAGGCACTGGCTTCCAAAAACAATTCATTTATTTCCGTCACGGAAGAAGTGGCCTTGATAGAAGCTAAGCTCGCGGATGAAGAAATCGCAAAAGGTGGATTAAAATCTACCCTGCACGGAATTCCTTATTCCCTTAAAGATCTATTTATCACCAAGGGAATTAGAACCACGGCCGGATCTAAAATTCTTTTTAATTATGTTCCTCCCTACGATGGCTACGTCTCTAGTGCCTTCAAAAAAGCAGGAGGGGTTTTAATTGGTAAAGTCGGGCTTGATGAATTTGGAATGGGTTCAACCAATGAAAACTCAGCTTTTGGAATTGTTAAAAACCCTTTAAACAACAATAAGGTTCCAGGTGGATCTTCTGGTGGGTCGGCAGCTTCGGTGGCAGAAGGATCTTCTTATTTTTCAATGGGAACTGATACCGGTGGATCATCAAGATTGCCTGCCAATTTTTGTGGGTTGGTTGGATTTAAGCCAAGCTATGGTCGCGTCTCTCGTTATGGCCAAATTGCTTATGCTTCAAGTTTGGATCAGGCTGCACCAATGGCCAATACCACTTTGGATATTGCTTGTGTCATGGAGCAGATTACAGCAAAAGATTATCATGACGGAACAAATGTTAATCTTGGGGCGATGAACTTAGTCACTGAACTATTGAGTTTGACTGAAGCTCATATAAAAGGAAAAAAAATTGGCGTTTCAAAAGATCTCATTGATGGATGTGCTGCCGATATTAAAGCTGAGTTAAATAAGGCCTTGGATCACTTAAAAAAGGCCGGGGCAGAATTGGTAGATGTCAGTCTTCCCAATTTAAAACACTGTGTACCCGCTTATTATATCATTGCCACTTGTGAAGCCTCCTCCAACCTTTCCCGTTACGATGGGATTCACTACGGCCTGAGAAAAGCTCATAAAGGAAATCTAGAAGATACTTATATTGAATCGCGCTCATATGGCTTTGGAGATGAAGTTAAAAAGAGAATTATTCTCGGAACATTTTCTCTTTCTTCCGGCTATTATGATGCTTACTACACCAAGGCCTGTAAAGTTCGTCGTCTGATTTACAACGACTTTATTGAATCCTTCAAAAAATGCGATATGGTTTTTTCACCGGTTTGTGCCTCTACTGCCTTTGATATTGGAGTTGGTCCAAGTGACCCGGTTCAAATGTATATGAACGATCTTTATACTATTCCCGCCAATTTGGCAGGACTTCCTGCGATTGCTCTGCCTTATGGAAAGGGCGCAGACGGAATGCCGACTGGCTTTCAGCTCATAGGGAAACAGTTTGGAGATGCTGAACTTTTAAAATTTGGTCACGCCTTCGATATTTCCAACGGAAGAATGACTGTGGGAGGAGTGTAATGGAAGCAGCTTTAAAAAAATACGATGTCATTATCGGATTAGAAGTCCATGCTCAACTTGCCACCAACGCCAAGGCCTGGTGTAACTGTGAAATAACAACCCACGCACTTGAGAATACAAAAGTTTGCGAAGTTTGTTCCGGCCATCCGGGAACTCTTCCGGCGCTTAATAAAAGAGCTGTCGAGTTTGCCGTTAAAATGGCCCTCGCCACCAACTGTGCGGTTAACCCTCTTTCTTATTTTGATCGGAAAAATTATTTCTATCCAGATTTACCTAAAGGTTACCAGATCACCCAATTTGAAATTCCTATCGCTCAAAATGGTTACATTGCCATCATGGATGACGCTGGCCTGGAGAAAAAAATTCGGATTGAAAGAATTCAAATCGAAGAAGATACCGGAAAATCGACCCATGAAGGCGAGTCTTCATTGATTAACCTTAATCGCTGCGGAACTCCTTTAATTGAAATCGTGGGTTGCCCTGATATCCGCACTCCGCTTGAAGCTTCATCTTATTTGAAAAAACTTCATTCGGTTCTCACTTATCTGGGAGTCAGTCACGGAAATCTCCAGGAAGGAAACTTTCGCTGTGACGTCAACGTTTCCATTCATCCTAAAGGATCAGATAAATGGGGAACTAGAACTGAAACCAAAAACTTAAACTCATTCCGAAATGTTGAGAAGGCAATCGAAGCCGAAATCGCTCGTCAAGCTGATATTCTTGATCGCGGTGAAAAAGTCATTCAGCAAACATTGAACTTCGATGCTGAGGCCTTAAAAATTACGGTACTCAGAACAAAATCAGATGCTCATGATTATCGCTATTTTCCGGAGCCGGATCTTATTTCTCTGGTTGTGACGGAAGCGGAAAAAGAAAAATGGAGAAGTGAATTACCAGAACTTCCAGAAGCAAAGGTTGCCCGTTTTATTAGTGAATACGCCATTCCTCTTTACGATGCCGACGTTTTAACTAATGATAAAAATTTGGCCAATTATTTTGAAGTGGTGGCCAAGGCCCACAAAGGTGAAGCTAAAAAAGCATCTAACTGGATTATGGTTGAACTTCTTCGTCTACTTAATGAATTCAATATCGGTGTCGAAAAATCGCCGGTGGTCGCCTTGGAACTTGCGTCGCTATTGAACGCGATTCACGAAGGTCGGATTTCGGGGAAACAGGCCAAAGATGTTTTCATTAAAATGTTTGATGAGAAAAAGGGCGCGGATGCCGTTATCAGTGAACTGGGCTTAGTTCAAATTTCAGATACTGGCGCACTGGAAGAAGTCGCTCGAAAAATCGTCGATGCCAATCCAACTCAGGTTGAGCAATTTCTCTCAGGAAAAGATCGCGTTTTTGGATTTTTTGTCGGATTGATGATGAAAGAAACCAAGGGGCAGGCCAATCCACAAGTTGCTAACGATATAATGAAAAAAGTTTTAGACAGTAAAAAGGAATAATATGAAATCGCACAAATTAAAAATATTGGCGATCGCCATTTCGGTATTCGTCATTCTGGTTGGAGGCTTATTTTATTATGCTTCAAGCAAGTTGCGTCCAGAAGAAATTAAAAGAATAGCGATTGAGCAAACCCAGAAAATATTTCCTAAATCAGAAGTCACTCTTCAAAATGTTGAAATCGGATGGGGATTAAATTTTAAAATCAATCTGCAAAAACTTTCTATCGCGGCCCTGAAGGACAATCAAAAAATTGAAATGATGTCAGTTGATCAACTGGTGGTTAAAGTACCTATTTGGGCGATCTTAAGCGGAGCGGGAGTTATCGACGTTAAAATGGATGCTCCCTTAATGAACTATCATGAGTTCTCGCCAGAAGGAAACAACTGGACGTACGCCATGGCCGATACCCGTACTCCTGAGGAAAAAAAGGCCGAGGAAGAAAAGAAAAAAGCAGAGCAGGAAGCAGGCGGGGCAAGTACCGCGCTGGGAATGTTTGGAAAAAGTAAAATCAATGTGAAACTTTCCGACGTTGTGGTTAAATACTCACTTCGCGATAATTCCAAAGGTGTGGTTTCAGTTTCTCGTTTTTTAATCAAAGGCTTAAATTTTGAATCATCAACCGCCTTTGAAATTGCTTCCAGTGCAAAATTTATAATGAAAGACAATTCGGCCGTGGCTTTTGACACTCTGGCCATTGGTGAGTTCAACGTTGCAGACCTGGTGAAAAATGGTTCAGTTTCTTCATTAGTCATTGTTAAAATCAATAATATTTCTAAGACTGGCCTGGATTGGAAATTTCCGGAAATTACCACTAATATCGATCTGCTCTTGAAAAAAGACGGAGAATTGTCTGGAAAATTTACTACGTCATTTGAAGCACAAAATAAAATCAGCGCTAAATTTAAGATGACGAAGCAGGTTGAAATAAATGATTTCAATGCCGAGATTTTTCTCAAAGATGTAGCTGCCATAATGGGGATGGATAATTCAATTGATATGTCCAAGGCCAAGCTCACGGCGAAAGGAAATATTCTTTATGGCGAGGATAAAAAAATTGATGCCTTTCTCAGCTTTGCGATTGCGCCGGGGATTGGTTACTCCAAGGAAGGAGTGACCGCCAGCACTAGTGTCACCGGAGAGTTTAAAGGAAAGGATCTGATGATCAAGTCAAAAACCGAAGCGATGGATGGCCAAATTCTGGCTTCTGTTAGCGGCGTGTTTGATCCAAATGAAAAATTTGATATGGCAAAACTTAAGCCTTTCGATATTCGGGTGATCGCTTCGGGCATGAAAATTCCTGAAAAATTTATCAGAGCAAAATTATGGGCAAAAAAATCAGAAGAAGCAGTTGCGGCGGCTGAAGAGGCCAATAAAAAAGTAGCAATAGCGGAAGCCGCGAAAAAAGGGCCGGCCAAAGCTGGGATGGGGATCCCTCCTTCCATTATCAATGTAGAATGGAACAATATTAATATTGGCGGAGAGGATTTTTCGGGCAGGGGTAAAATTGTGACTTCACTTCTCGCGGTTGCAATTGATGATATGAATTTCAAATTTTCAAAAGGCACCGGAAAGCTCACCCAAACCATGACTTTGGGAAAAAATTCAAATGAATCAAAGTTTAATTTTGAGGTTGCTAATTTAAATCTCTCTTCTTTTAAAGCTTTCTTGCCTCCTTTTGTGGAAAATTTCACAGGAATATTTACTGGTAAATTTAATGGATCAGCCACGATGTTTAAATCGGCTAAGGCGCCGGCCTTTGAGGTAAATGTCATGGCCCAAGCGATTAATGGTGAAATCAAAAAATTAAATATTTCTGATTACATCAATCCCATTCTTGCCAATATTCCAATCGTAAAAGATCAAGTAAAGGACAAGCAGGTTAAGATTGATGGCAACTTTGAAACTCTTTCCTTGAAAGGAAATTTTACCAACGCCCGTTATAATTTGGCGTCGGTCGATTTCGTGGGAATTAGCAAAAAGGTTCATGTGACGGGGAGTGGAGACATTTATCCACTTCAGGGTTCGGGAAAAGTTTCAAGCATGGAAGTGAATTTTACCGACAACACGGGCAAGATTTCCGATATCTTGCAAAAAAATGTAGGTACCAAAATTCTACCACTGCGAGTAACGGGGCCAGGGTTTGATTTAAAGCCAGATTACGGCTATACCATTTCCAAATTGGCCAAAGGCGCTTTTAAAACTAAAGGTGAAGAAAAGCTAAAAGAAGCTATTCAAAAAAATATTGATAAAATTTTACCGGGCGCCACCAAAGAAAAAGTGAAGGGCCTACTGGATGGATTTTTTAAGAAAAAATAAAAATCAAAAAGAAATATAAAGAAATATAAAGAAGAAAAAATTAAGACGAGAAAAATATGACAAGCGCCTTATTGCCCCTAAAGTATGAAAATGAAATTTTAAAACTGATCGATCAAAGGCTGCTTCCAACGGAAGAAGTCTATGTGACGGCTAAAACCATTGAAGACTGTTACCGTGCGATTCAGGATATGATTGTGCGCGGGGCTCCGCTGATTGGCTTCACCGGCATCTGGGGAATGGCCCTTTTTCTAAAACACAATCCGAAAGTAACTTTTGAACAGTTTGCCAGAGCAGCGGAGTATTTAAAAAGTGCTCGGCCGACGGCAGTCAATCTCGCTTTTGAAATCGATCGCTGTGTAGAGATGGCCAGACTTGAAACTCATATGAGTGCGCTGTACCCCAAGCTGGTTCTGCACGCCAAAAGTGAAATGCATAACCTCTATCAAAAAAATCTGACCATGGCGAAACTGGCGGAAGCTGAACTTCAAAAGATCTATGGTGATCGCCCTCTCAATATTATGACTATTTGTAATACCGGGGTACTTGCCTGTGGAGTGCTGGGGACAGCGCTGGGAGTGATCGTTCATTTGAATAATCAGAAAAAAGTGAAAATGGTATATGCTTCTGAAACTCGCCCATATCTTCAAGGCGCACGCTTAACCAGTTTTGAATTAATTAAAGAAGGCATTGATCATCACATTGTGGTGGAAGGAGCGGCTTCTTATTTAATGAAAAATAAATTGGTTGATGCTATTTTTGCCGGAGCAGACCGCATTGTTGAAAATGGGGATACCGCCAATAAAATAGGCACCTCAAGCCTTAGCATCGTTGCCAAGCACTACGGTATTCCTTTTTATATCGTTGCTCCTGTCAGCTCATTTGATTTAAATCTAAAGACGGGTGAACAAATCGAAATTGAACTTCGTGATCCTAATGAAATTCTAAAATTTAAAGAACACCATATTGCTCATCCAGAAGCAAAGGCCTTAAATCCAAGCTTTGATGTTACCGATCACTCTTGTATTACGGGTATAATTTGTGAAAATGGAGTGATTGCTCCCAGCAGTCCAGCCAATGTACGAAAAGTAGTGGAGCATCGATGATTCGATCTAGTATTGATATCGGATCAAATTCTGTTCTTCTGCTGGTGGCAGAATTCAATCCTGATTCTAAAACAATTATTAATGAGATTTTAAATTTATCGGCCATCACTTCCCTGGGAAGAGATCTGGATAAAACGAAAAAATTTCATGACGATTCGATGAAGGCAACCTATGAAGCATTGGCAGATTATAAGCAGCAATTAGAAAAACTTAAAATTAAGTCTCAAGATGTTCTGGTAACTGCTACCGAAGCAGCACGAGTCGCGACCAACGCTCAGGCCTTTTTCGCCAAAATTGAAAAAGAACTTGGTTTTTCAGTTACCTTGATTAGCTCAGAAGGGGAAGCTCATTACACCGCCCTGGGCGTCGTTTCGGGAATTGAGAGCAACGAATCTGAATTAGTTATCATGGATATCGGTGGAGCTTCAACCGAGTTAATCCGCATTCAGCTTAATCCTTTTAAAATCCTCTCAACGATCAGTTTGCCGGTTGGATCAGTGCGAGCGACTGATTGGCGTCTTGATAAGAGTTTTAATTTAAGAATGGAGTCACTTTTAAATCAGGATTTTTCCAGCTATTTCACGAAGTCATTAATTTGTGTCGCTGGAAGTATGACTTCACTTGCCGCCATGTTCATGGGGCATAATGTTTATGAAGATAAAAAAATCAACGGGCTAACAATTAGTTTTTTAGCTTTTAAAGAATTCAGCGCAGATCTACAAAAAACAAATGTTGAAAATTTACTGTTATTATTTCCCCATTTGGGAAAACGGGCACCGATGATTGCCGCTGGTGCGACTGTCGCAGAAATGATTGGTGAAAGACTTAATATAGAAAATATGCAGATTTCCACACGTGGCTTGCGCTATGGAACTCTAATTCAAGGAGAGATAGATGGTCAATTTACCATTGGGTAAAACGGCAGACGCCCCACTCGTATTTAAGGCTGGTACAGTTATTTTTGCTCAGGGAGAGCCATCAAAATATCTTTATATTTTAAAAAAAGGTGAAATTCGGATTTTGAAAATGAATGGGCAGCACGTTTCAGTGATTAAAGTGGCCAAAGAAAAAGAAATTCTGAATGAAGTAAGTGTTCTAACCAATAAAGCAGTGGAGTTTTCGGCGATCGCCAAGACAGATGTTGAACTTCTTTTGGTTGAACAAAAAGATATTTTGTCAGTCGTCAAAAGCAGACCAAGCTGGATCGGAGAAATTCTTGAAACTCTTTGCGAACGGCTAAAATCTACTCAAGATATTATCGAAGAGCATAACTTGGCCGGTGAAAAAAATCCCGAGATGGTATTGAGCAAAGAAGAAGAAAAAAAATGCGCAGCTGCACTTGCGGAGTACAGCTCGCATTAATTAGTAGCTATTGAAACTGCTTAGAGATTGATCTGCTTTCTTTTTTTAAGTGAAACCAGGATTTCGATAATTTTATTTTGAGCGCGTTTGATATCTCGTTTTTCAGTCGCATAACTGGTTTTTAAAACGCGAAAGGCTTCTTCTGCATAGTCACGACCAGCTAAAGAGAGAAGGCGGCGCTGGAAGGCGCGTTCGATGTTTTTTAGTGCCATGCCTAGAATGGGCGCAGTGACATATTGGAAAATCATCTGTAGATCGCTGTCGGCCAGGTTGTCCAGGTCAGAAAAAGTAAAACATTGTTCAGTTAACTCTTCTGCCAATTGAGGATTTCTCACTTTTAAATTTTTTAGTAACCGTGAACGTTCTTCACGCGGCATATGCTGAAGCATTTCGATAATCTGTGCTTTGCCATTGATAAAAATGCTATTGCTGTTATTGTTCGCTTCCATGCTGCTCCTTAAAAATTCCTGCTACTGCTAATGGGACTTAAACTTCAAATTTACTTTTTTCTTTTACATACTTCTGTTTGGCTCCATCAATGGTCTTCTTGTGTGATTCGACCAGACTTTGAATTTCATTTTGTTGGCTGGTCTTTATTTCGGCGACCTGATCCTGGTGGGATTTTTTTAAGTTTTCAACTTCTTCCTGCAAACGAAGGTTTTCTTCACCTACGGATCTGGCCTGGCGATCTCGTATCTCAACGAGCTTTTGCTCTTGTTCGTTTTTTAGATTTGCAATCTTGGTGTCGTAATCATCGCGCATTCTTTTAATCATTGCTTCTTTAGACTTAGATTCTACTTCGTAGGTGCGATCATTTTCAGAGCGTAATTGTTTTATTTGAGAGTTGTATCTTTTGGTTTCGGCTTCCGCAAACTTCTGAGCTTGAATATCGCTTATGTTAGACATAACTTTCCTTTTTTAAAACACTAGCCAAGAATTTCTCCGAGCCTTAATATATGATACGAAGTCTAAGTTTTAAAAAGTAGGAGGCAAATATGTCCCAAGGTCATGAGCGCGTATTTTTAGTTCAGGGAAAAAGAACACCATTTGGAAAATTTGGTGGTTCTCTAAAAGATATTACACCGGTTGATTTAGCGGTTCATGCATCTAAGGCTTTGATTTCTGAATTGAAACTGGATGCTTCTAAAATTGATCAAGTCTTACTAGGCAATGTTGTCCCATCGTCTACCGATACAATGTATGGCGGCCGCCATCTCGCTTTAAAGTTAGGGTGTAGGCAAGAAACTCCAGGTCTGGTACTCAATAGACTTTGTGGCTCAGGTATTGAAGCGATTCTGGGCGCTGCCCGACTTATAAAGTTAGGAGAAGCTCATTGTGTACTGGCGGCCGGTACCGAAAATATGTCGATGGTTCCCCATTTAACTTATGGCTCTCGTTTTGGAACAAAATACGGATCGCTAAAATCAGTCGACATGCTTCTTGATGCTTTGACTGATCAATATGCCCAAGTTCCGATGGGAACGACGGCGGAAAATCTCGCCGAAAAATTTGAAATTACCCGAGGGCAGTGTGATGAGTTTTCTTATAACTCTCACCAGCGCGCAGCTAAGGCTTATAAAGAAGGATTACTGCAAGGAGAAATTGCAGCAGTTGCTTTAAGAAAAGGGGAGTGTGCTCGAGACGAGCATTTAAGAGATGATGCTTCCCTAGAAGAAATGAAATCTTTAAAATCAACATTTAAAACTGATGGAGTTGTTACGGCAGCATCTGCTTCTGGAATTGTTGATGGTGCAGCGGCGGTGATTATAGCCTCAGAATCGTTTGTCAAAAAAGAAGGATTAAAACCACTGGCCGAAATTATTGATGGACATGTGGTAGGGGTTGATCCCAAAATTATGGGAATTGGTCCAAGTCCTGCGATCAAGGGATTGTTGGCAAAAAATAATATGACCATGGATCAGATTGATCTTTTTGAGATTAATGAAGCGTTCGCAGGTCAGACGCTTTCCTGTATGAAAGATACAAACATCCCTTACGAAAAATTAAATATCTGGGGTGGGGCCGTGGCCTTAGGGCATCCGCTTGGAGCTTCGGGAGTGAGAATTTCCACTACGCTCGCCAGACAATTAGTTCATCATCAATTTAATTATGGAATTGCTTCGGCCTGTATTGGCGGTGGGCAAGGAATCGCCCTTTTAATCAAGAGATGTTGATAGCAAAAAATGAATGAACTAATTTTACACAATCATGATTACGGAGAGTTTAGGAGCTGGCTCAATTTGAACCTCGACGGTTTAACTTGGCAGGGACGCTTTAAAAAGGAATTCGAATCTTTTTGGGATACATTTTTTGAAGACGGTTTAACTCTCAATAAACTGATAGAACGTTTTGATTATGCTTATTCTCAAGTTCGTATCGGCTCACTGTCGTCTTGGTTTTTATGGTTACGGGATAAATTTTTAAATTATATTTTCATTTTTAAAAATCAAACGATAGAGCAGTTGTCTTTGGGGACCGGATTATCAGCTTCGCTCCTCGCGACCATTCTCCGCAACTTTTTGCTTGATGAATTTCCGCATCTGGATCAATATTTTTCAGAAATTTTTCAGGTAGGAAATATTCTCAGTCCCAATATGGGAGTGACGTTCAAGAAAATTAAAAGCGACCTCAATATCACCGCTCCCGCCAGTGGTTCGCGGGAAGATGAAATCATGCCTTCGATGGAAGTCACCTTGTTTGATGAATGGAGTTTATTTGTCAAAAGAATGAAGTCGGATTTTAAAAGTGTTCAATTTGATCTTAATAAAATCAAAGAACGAACTAGTTTTGTGAAGCAGATAAAAATCACTCAGGATATTTCGGTTTTACTACTGCTTTTCACTCTAACCATTTACGGCGTAAAACAGACGAATATCTGGTATGAAAAATACCTGGCCAATAAAGTAAGTATCTACGAACCGAAATTCGACTGGCTTAATAAAAGTCTGGTGTTTAAAGGAGTGGAGAAAAAAGCCGCGAAAGAATATAAATTGAACTTCGATGAGATTAAAGATATTTCAAAAAGTGAGAAGCTTACTGAGTTTTTTGATCCTGAACAATATGAAGAAGAAACGGAAGTTACACTTTCTTCATTTGAAAATATTCCCAAAGATTTAAAAGACGCTGATAAAGAGCCTTCGCTGTATGAAGGTGATGCTGAAAACAAAAATGGCTACCGCGAAACAAGAGGCGGAACGACGACCATTTATCGATTAATGATGACTTCCACCAATACTTACTCTGCACGCGATAAAATTAATCAATTGGTTGAGAAGTATAAGGGCGAAGCGGTGGGGGAGTCGATTCCAGGTATGGATGTTCCCGGAGGCGTTTATTACAACGTTTATATTCCTAAAAATATTTTTAAAGAATTTATGACCGAGACAATGAAGGTGGATTCAGGAAAACTTTTCCAGAGCAACACTTCAAATGTTAAAAATGTACCGGGTAAAACGCGCGTTTTCATTATGGTCAAATCGATCTAGAACACTGGCAATTACATCTGTGCGTCGGCAATCCCGTAAAGTGTTTTTAGTTTTCTCAAAAGCACATGTGATTTACCTAGGTAATACCATTGTCTGAAAAATCCAATGGTCATGGCGATAAAAAATCCTAGCACCACCCCGGAGTGAGTTGTCTTTTGAACCACGCCCGTATCGTGGGCCCCGCCTAAAAGAAAAGCAATCATTCCCAGAATCAGCATCAAAATGGTCCATGGGATTGTCTGTCTTTTACAGCGGTCAGCTTCCTCAACAAATTTTTTAGTTTTTTCAATGTAGGGTGTGAGATCTTCTGGTGGAACTTCAAAAAGCTCCTTTAAGTTTGTACCGGAACTGACAATTGAATAAACGTTGTTTGTTAAACGGGCCACCCCAATAAAGTAAAACATCACAAAAGCCTGAGCAAAGATGGTGTAAATAAAAGCGGGAATAGCGACTTGAATATGACCAAAAGGCAAAGTGATAAGCTTTAACGCAAGCATTGCAGTTAGCAGGATACCGCCAATCATAAGTACGATTAATGTACGCAGTAAATAAGCCATAATTTCTCTCTCAAGGGTTTCAATTCAATTGTCATGATAGTGTAGATTTGCTATTTATCATTACTATCCTTGGTAAGAAACAATAATATTGAACTAAAGCTTTGGTGCAAGTATGTCGACGCCTCCGCAGACGCAAAAGAAAATTTTAGAGAATCCTTTTATCGGAAGCCTGGTTGTCCCTATTGCCATTGTCCTTTTTGGAGCGCTCATTATTTTTGGTATTACCAAAATGCTTTCCACCGAGAGATCTTATAAGGACTTGGTCAGCGAGATCCAATCCAAAACTTTTGGCAATAAATGGGTAGCCGCTTACGAACTTTCTAAACAAATTAACAGTGCACAGATTCCTGTCGAAGATTATCCTTGGCTGGTTGCCAATTTATCTGAGGCTTATAAGAATTCAATTGATCCACGTACTCGCGGCTTCATCATTGCTGCGCTAGGCGCATTGAAAAATGAATTGGCACTTCCTCTGTTGGATTCAGGATTAAATGATCCTGATTTGGATGTTAAATTTCATTCGATTGTGGCGATCGCCAATATGCCCAAAGGTATTTCATTTGACTGGGCCAAATTGCTCTTAGTCCTAAACGCCCAAGAAGCGATTCTCCGACAGGCCGCAGTTTTGGCCCTGGCAACCCACGCGGTTCCAATGGCGCAGGCCCCAATTAGATCCTTGCTAAATGATCCCGTTTCAACCGTTAAATATGCTGCGGCCACTTCGTTGATCACTTATCAAGACGTGAGCGCCAAGCCAGTTCTCAAAGAAATTTTATTGATGACTTACCCAGACGCAAAAGCTCGAGTTTTACCTCCAGCTCTAGATGCGCAGCAAATAACCGATTTGAAACTTAGTGTTTTAAGCACACTGCAAAAACACAATTGGCCGGAAATGAACGATGTAATCTTAGAGGTGGCGAATTCTGATCTAAACAATTCTGTCGCAACAAAAGCGAAGGAAGCGTTAAATCTATTGAAAAAATAGAAGATCCTTCGCATAATCTAAGTATTGATTTTTTTTAATAACAACTGCTAAAACTTTAACGCTTAAATTGAGCTTTATTGGGTTTTGGCACTTTTGCGTATAGAGCAAGGATTTATCATGAGCAGCGATTCAAAACAAAGTTTAAATCGTCGAGAATTTTTTAGTTATGTCACTGTTGGTTGGGTGATGTTCACGGCAGCTGTGGGGGGACTCTTGAGTCTTGCTTTCAGATTCACTTACCCCAATGTTAATTTTGAACCAGAGATGGAATTTGTCGCTGGAACACCAACGGACTACGCCGCCGGGGTGGATGAACGTTGGAAAAATAGTTACGGCGTTTGGATGGTTAAGCAGGAAGGACAACTTGTTGCTCTCTCAAATATTTGTACCCATCTAGGTTGTATTCCAAACTGGCTTCCCGCTGAATTAAAGTTCAAATGTCCATGTCATGGATCTGGATACTACATGAGTGGGATTAATTTTGAAGGACCAACTCCACGTCCACTTGAGCGTTTTAAAGTATCGCTTCTGCCTGATGGAAAAATTAAAGTTGATAAAACTAAAATTTACCGCTGGGAAAAAGGTGAGTGGGACAATCCTGATTCATTCTTAGAAGTTTAAAAAAAAATTATTCAAATAAAAAAAGTAAAAGTTTTAAAATATTTTTAAAAAAGGTTTTTGCCAATGTCAGGAAAAGGAATAGCACGAAAAGTTAGAGACACGCAGGTTTGGAAATCAGTTTTCAGACATGGCCCACCAGACAATGCTCGTAATAGAGCAGCTGTAATTGCAGGAAACGTCTTTCTTCACCTTCACCCCATCAAATTAAAAAAATCGGGAGTTCAGCTTGGATACACATGGTGTATGGGGGGACTTACCTTTTTTATTTTCTTGGCCTTGACTGTTACTGGTCTTCTTTTAATGTTCTATTACCGACCGACAGCTGAATACGCTTTTAACGATATTATCGCTCTTCGCGAACACGTTCCATTAGGAATCATGCGCGAAATTCATCGATGGGGAGCGCATGCGATGGTCATCACTGTATGGCTTCACATGTTCCGCGTCTTTATGACCGGATCGTATAAACCACCTCGTGAGTTTAACTGGGGGGTAGGTGTTATTCTTCTGGTTTTAACCCTTCTACTTTCATTTACCGGATACCTCCTTCCATGGGATCAGCTGGCCATTTGGGCGATCACGGTTGGATCAGGTATGGCCAAAGCCACTCCGTTCATGGGGAATGCTGGTCCTGGGGCAATGCTTGCTAAGATTGGCGACTTCGTTATGGTTTCAGATAAAAACGATGTACGCTTCCAGCTTTTGGGCGGACGTTTCGTTGGTGAGCCAGCTCTTTTAAGATTTTATATTCTTCATTGCGTCTTCATTCCGCTAGTGGTTGGAGTATTGATTGCTGTCCATTTTTGGAGAGTGAGAAAAGACGGTGGAATTTCAGCTCCATTATAATTAAGAAGAATTGAAAAATAAGTAAGACTATTAAGGACAATAGAAATGCTAAGAGAAATCGTTAACAAATTATCAGAACCAATTATTTCATTTCCAATACTGACGTTGGGTTTCTATTTAATGCTCAAGCATTATAAAATAGTAGGAACAAAGAAATTCGCCTATTGGACAACGGGATTACTTATTCCGACTGTTATTTGGTTTTTATCCGATTCGAATTTTTTCTCCATCATCAAAACACCGGATAATATTCCCATCATCATCCTTCTTTTACTGGTTGGATTTTTCACTTGGTTTTGGCTCTATAAAGCTGCGGAAAACGATACTAGAATTGAAGCAGGCCTCTGCCCAATAGAAGCAACACCGGAAGAACGTGAAAAAGTTTGGGTTTGGCCCAACTTAGTTTATATCGAATTATTTGCCATGATTGCCTGTACCGCATTTTTGATTGTGTGGGCCATTATTTTCAAAGCTCCGCTGGAAGAATCGGCCAACCCAACTTGGGCACCAAACCCAGCAAAAGCACCGTGGTACTTTTTAGGTCTGCAAGAAATGCTGGTCTATTTTGACCCGTGGATGGCGGGAGTTGTGCTTCCGGGACTAATCGTCGCAGGATTGATTGCCATTCCTTATATTGATACCAATCCGAAAGGAAATGGTTATTACACTTTCAAAGAACGCAAAATGGCGATCACCGCTTTCCTTTATGGATGGTTGGTACTCTGGGTTTATCTTATCATCGTCGGGGTCTTCTTAAGGGGACCAAACTGGACATTCTACGGTCCATTTGAATTCTGGGATTTCCATAAGGTTGTTGCTGAATTCAACATTAACCTCTCAGAAATTATCTGGATTAAAATGCTGGGAATCGGTCTTCCTAAAAATCTGGTAATCAGAGAAATTTTTGGAATTATTTTATCTCTGGCCTACATCATTGTGATCCCACCATGGTTAGCAAAAGCGACCAAAAAAGGGCGTGAACTTTTCACCAGTTTAGGTGCAACCCGCTATTATATTTTTATGTTTTTAGTGCTGATGATGACAAGTTTGCCGATCAAGATGATTCTTCGCTGGCTTTTCAGCTTGAAGTACATCGTGGCGCTTCCTGAGTGGGAACTAAACTTATAATTTTATAACTTTATAATTTAATTTTTTTGTTTTTATATTTTTAAGGGAAAAGATAGATATGAGTGAGAATAAAGAGCCTGGTATGGCATTCAGTATGACCAAACTTAATAAGGTCATGGCGGTCTTGTCCTTTATTTTTTTCGTCACGACAGTTTGGGTATTTTTAGATGACTACATCAGACCTTGGAAAGCTTTCCAGGTTGAAGCTCTACAAATCAAGCGTCGACATACGGAAGAGGCCCTAAAGGTTGCAGCTAAAGAAATAGATACTAAGAAATTAGCTGAATTAAATGCCGCTTTAGTTAAAGGCGAAGAAATCGTGGCCAGCCGTAGAGGCGATATCGAAAAAGCTCAAAAAGAAATGAAAGTAGTGCTTACCAAAATCAAAGCACAAACCATTCAAAACGGTGTTTTTAACGGTGACGTTTCAGCTGCCAATTTTCAGTATGAAGCGGCCGGAGCAATCCATGACGAGAAATTAGCCGCTAAGAAATTAGTGATTTTGCTTAAATTGAAAGCAGGTTTTGCTCAAGGAAAAGACAATCTAAAAGCATACCAAGCGGAAGAAAAAGCTGTTAGAACTAAGTTAGCTGAGCTTAACAAAGAAGTCATTTCAACTCAAAAAGAAATCAAAGATCTCACGATGAAAGTGAGTCTTCTAGAAGCAGCTAAAAAAACTACGGACATTGATCCTATTTTTGCGCTTAGAAACATGCCCTTCCTGGACTATCTTGATCCAACCATCAAAATTCAACAGCTGGTTATTAATAATGTGACCGATGATCGTTATTTTAGACAGGTGCCAAAAGTTGATCGTTGTATTACTTGCCATACTTTTATCGACCAACCTGGATACGAAAAAGAAAAACAACCTTTCAGAACTCACCCGAAGCTAGATCTAATGGTTGGGATGGGATCAAAACACCCAATGAAAGTGACTGGCTGTACTTCTTGCCACGGCGGTGAAGGTCAACGAGTGAATGACTTTGGTTCAGCTGCTCACATGCCAGATAGTAAAAAACAAGAACACGAATGGGTAAAAAAATACGGTTGGAAAGAGCCACATAAAGTCGGTAGTCCAATGTTCACACTCTCGCAAACCGAAGCTGGTTGTGTGAAATGTCACTCAGGTGTTGAGTTAATTCCAGGAGCAACCACTCTTAATGAGGGACGGGCTTCAATGGAAAAATACGGCTGTTATGCTTGCCATAAGATTGAAGGATGGGGAGAAAACAGAAGAAAGCCCGGACCATCATTGCTAAAAATTGCAGCGAAAGTTGATAAAGAATGGTTCAAATCTTGGGTTTGGGAACCTAAATCTTTCAACAAGCACGCAAAAATGCCGGCCTTCTTCCGACAGTCAAATAACTCTAAACCAGAATTTGTTCGTATGAACATGGCCGAAGTAAATGCCATCGCTGAATACGTTTGGGATAAATCTAAGCCCTACGTTGCGACTGAAAAGTTCAAAGCGGGAAATGCCGACAATGGTAAGAAAATTATTTCAGAAGTTGGATGTCTTGGTTGTCACGGAGTAGATGGGCTTGAAGATCAATCTAATAAAATTAAAGCTCACGCTGGTCCATGGCTAACAGGTCTAGGATCAAAAGTTCAGCCTGATTGGCTAGTTACTTGGCTTAAAAAACCAAGTCACTATCAAGAAGATTCCATCATGCCTACCTTCCGTTTAAATGATAACGAAATCAATGATGTTGCAACTTATCTTCTCAATTTAAAAAATCCTGCTTTTGATGAGTTGAAATTTGCCAAGTTCGATCTAAAAGCACGAGACGAACTGTTAACTGATTATTTGTCAGCGTTTGATACCAACGCTTCAGCGGCAGCCAAGGTTGCCAAGATGAATGATCGTGATAAGACCCTAGATCTCGGGAAGCGATCAATTAGTAAGTACGGATGTTTTTCTTGCCACAATATCGAAGGATTTGATGGCCTTGCTCCTATCGGACCAGAGTTAACGAAAGAAGGCTCTAAGCCGCTTACTCAATTTTTCTTCGGAACTCAACACCAAGTTCCTCACTCGCGTGATGGATGGATTACATCTCACCTCCAAAACCCGCGTATGTGGGATATTGGGATCGACAAGGTCTTCCGTGACTTAAACAAAATGCCAAACTTCTATATGAGTGAAGCAGAAGCTAAAAAAATTACAGTTGCCATCATTGGTCAGACCGCTGACGTTGTTCCTCTTGCAGGGATGAAAAGATATAGTGCCGGTGAAGCTCTTTATAATGATGCGATGAAAGTCGCTGGTAAATACAACTGTATGGGCTGTCACCAGATCGATGGATTGGGCGGAGCTATTTTAAATGCTTACGCTGATGACATCAACGCTGGTCCACCACGCTTAGTGGCCCAAGGTCACCGTGTTCAAACCAATTGGTTGTACCATTTCCTTCAGGCCCCAACGCCAATCAGACCATGGTTGACGGTGAGAATGCCAACTTTTAATCTTTCAGTGCAAGAGAGAAATACTTTGATTGCTGGATTCCAACAGGGTGCTAAGCAACCGACCTTTGAAGAACCTGCAGCTGTCGTCAAATGGCAACTAGGTGAACGCGAAGGTGCTATTCAACTTTGGAATGCATACGCTTGTGTTTCTTGCCACTCGGCTGGATTTACAAAAGATACTCCGCTTGCGCCAGATCTTCATTTAGCTTCAGCGCGACTTCGTCCATCTTGGATTAAATTATGGATTACTAATCCACAAACAATTCTTCCAGGAACAACGATGCCTGCTTTCTTTGGTGATGATGGAAAATCTCCAATCGAGCCGGGAGTTTTTGAAGGGAATGCTGAAAAGCAAATTGATGCTCTTACCAAATATGTAATTGAATTAGGAACGAAATAAGTATTAAGGAGTAGTATATGGGTCACGCCCACTCGGATCATGCACCGATAGAATATAATGACCCTCAGTTTGGAAAGGCGAGTCCTGGAAAAATTGGGATGTGGTTATTCCTGGTTACAGACGCGATGTCTTTTTCGGGATTCTTAATTGCTTACGCCGTTTTGAGAGCTACATCTCCAAGCTGGCCAATTCCTTCTCAGGCCTTGGGCGGAGTTGGATTATCTGGTTTTATGACTTTTCTTCTTATCTGCAGTTCGGTTTCGATGGTTCTAACTATCGATGCTTGTAAGCAAAGAAACCGCAAGGGAATGCTTAATTGGTTGCTCTTTACCATTGTTGGTGGAGCTTCGTTCCTAGGAATTCAGGTTTACGAATACATTCATCTGGTTGGTCATTTGGGGATGGGGTTCTCAAGCTACGCTCATGGCACCAGTTTGTTTTCTTCAACTTTTTTCTCAATCACCGGCTTCCATGGTCTTCACGTTCTTTCGGGTGTTATTTACTTAATCGTAATGTATATCCAAGCCTACAGAGGAGATTTTGATAACGGCGACTACAACTTATTAGAAATCGCAGGATTATTCTGGCACTTTGTCGACTTGGTTTGGATTCTTGTTTTTACCTTTATTTATTTATTATAAGAATTTTTATGAATAAGAGACTTCTCTCATATTTAGTACTTGGTTTAATCACATCGGGAGAGCTTATGGCCTGCCCGATGTGTTCAGGTCAAGACCCTAGAGATAAGTATTATATTTATGTTGTTGGTGCTTTCATTCTTTTGATTTATTTCCCAATGTTTTATCTATTCAAAACTTTTATGAAATATAAAAACATCAATAACAGCGCGCCTAAATAATGAATTCTTACGATCCTGACCTAAAAAATTCAGAAGTCTCAAACGATACCAAAGTCTATGTTCTTATCGGATTTTTAAGCTTTGGCGTGCTGAGTTTTCTTTTCTGGCTTATTTATTTTAAAACAGGTGCGGTTCAAGAGGGGCAAGTTTCCTGGGTGAATTCACTTCCGGCCTTGAATGCATTTTTAAACACGCTGACTTCTATCTTTCTGGTTACTGGCTTTACCTTCATTAAACAAAATAAAATCGTATGGCACAAGCGAGCGATGTATCTTGCCACTGTGACTTCGGCACTTTTTCTGATGAGTTATATCGCTTACCACCACTACCATGGCGACACTAAGTTTGTGGGGAGCGGCCCGATCCGCTCTATTTATTTTAGCATTTTAATTTCTCATATTTTGTTGTCGGCCATCCAGGTCCCATTGATCCTTGCCACCCTTTATCTGGCGATGAGCAAAAAATTTGTCAAACACAAAAAAGTGGCCAAGATTACTTTTCCAATCTGGCTATATGTCTCTGTCACCGGGGTCTTAATTTTTATAATGTTGAAATGGTTTAACGTTTAAGTTTCATCGCACTTAGGTCAATGACTTCATCCTGATACATTCCAAAGCCAAAACGCAGTCGACTTGATCGATAATCCGTCATGATTTTATGTTCGCGAAGTTCGTCGTGAAGTTTTTTAGTGTGTTCCGGACTGGGCATGGCAAAAGTTAAAAAATGGCCATGATAATTATAGTCGATGCTTAAAATATTCTTTTCGGTCAGATAGTGGTGGTCAATCGAAAGTAAGTGCTCACGAAAATTCTTCTGGAGTAGCTGGATGTGAGCGTGAATTTTTTCAACGGTAATATTTTCTTTTTGGAACAAATTCAAAACAGCATTCAGTCGATAAAGTGCAGAGAAATCCATGGTGGATCCGGCAAACCGAAACCCATTGTCAGGATAATTGATACTTCCTCCGGCCCCCGCTAAATCGGCATGACCAGCAAACCAGCCGGTGTAAAGCGGGCGGTGTTCGGAATTTTTGGGCACATGAAGAAAGCAACAGCCCTCTCCGCCTTGAGCATATTTATAGGATCCACTTAAATAAAAAACCCGATCTTCTATCGCCGATAAATCAGTTGGAAGTGCCATGAAGCCGTGGTAGCCATCAATTACGATCATGGTCTTGGGATCGGTGACTGCTTCAACTATCGCTCTTAAGTTTTTAACCGCCATCCCAGAATTAAAAAAAACATGACTTAAGAAAATCATGTCATAGGAATTATTTTTAATTTTATCGATAAAACGTGCTTCGAAATTATCGAAAGGCATAGTGGAAATTTTTTCTATTTTGACAATCTCAGCTTCACTCAAACGATTGACCTGGCGATCAAAACTATAAAATTCTGAATCGCTTGAGAGAATAGATATTTTCTTTCTAGGATCAAAACAACTCAGCAATCGATAAACAAACTCGTGTGTATTGGGAGCAAAAACAATTTGTGAGGGATTGGAGAGTTTTAAATGATGGGCGATGAGCTTTTGAGTCTCCGGCATTTTATGTTCAAAGATATGATTCCATTTATCATCAACATATTTGGCAGAATCATCCCAGTATTCCAGCATCGCCGTTCTGGTAACATCCGGCCAATAGTGGTGGCTGTGGCTGGCGTAATGCTGGATGCCCTCGTTGGCCTTAAGAAAAAGGCTGTAATATTTTTTAAACATGAAAGTTCAACTGTTTTTTTACTTCATTGGGGATAACGGGAAGGCGCGATCTCGGAATCAGAAAAGTGGATAAGTTAAATAAATCGACAAAAACCCGATTATTATCGGCTGCCCGCTTTAAGTAGGTGTGACCTGATGAACCACCAGTTCCAATTTTGGTGCCCAACATTCTTTGGGCCAAAAGCGCATGGCGATGTCGCCAGCTTGTAAAGTTTTCGTCGATATCCATCAAGGCAGTTAAGACCTGAAAAGGAATTGTCAGCATTGATTCATCACGATAGAGGAGAATAAATAAAGCATTCAAAATCGCTTTTTGGGAAAGAGTTCGCTGCTTGTTTTTAATTAATTCTGTATGCACTTTTTCGTCAAATAGGCTCATGAAAGTTGAGCGGGTGATCTCCAGATTTTCCAACTGAATGTTTTTGGCAGCTTCACTTAAGTGGGCTGAGTTTTGGATGATAGTATCTTTATCATCTTTTAAAATAGATTCTACCGACTTTTGGTATTCTTCCCAAAAATTAAAACCTAACATGTTGGTAAAGGGCACTCGCTCCAGCCATCTTTCAACTAATTTTAAAACAGAAGGGGAGGATTCAACTTCTGTCATTTTACTGCGATCTGAATCATTCAATCGTCCTAGAAAAAATTCGCGATCGACGTGTAAACGGTCGCTGGTGCTTAAGCCAAGCTTGATTTCGATTTCTCTAAACTGTGTACTTTGAAAGCCCGAGGCCGGAATCAACAGGTCTCTGAATTCCAGGAAATCCATTGGGGTCATTGTTTCAAGCACATCAAATTGGGGAAGCATTAGGGCTTGAATTTTTTTGATGCGTTCTAATTTTTGAACTACGCCAGAAAGATCAGATTCCGGGACGAAGTCTTTGTCAAAAGTGTCAATTATGGCATTGAGATCATGAAGTATTTGTTTAAACCAAAGTTCGTAAACTTGATGGACCACGATAAACAACATTTCATCATGACATTCTCCGTTAGTTTTATCGGCGTATTTTCGACTTAAAGGGGTTTGAGCGTCTAGCAGTTTTCCCAACTGAAGATAGTCGCCGTAATATACTGAACCTCTATTTTTATGCATAAATAAAACATCCTCAAAATAAGCTTTTCCGAGTGAAAATTATCCTCAATATCTGTATGACTTTGCAAGAAAGATTTAGTATATAAATGGATCAATTATTATCTAAATTATGGGCAAATATATGCGCGTAAAAAATCTTTCGCTGGTGGCAGTTCTCACAACATTTGTACTGATCATTTGGGGAGCCGTTGTTCATAACACTGAATCGAGCCTAGCGTGTCCTGATTGGCCGCTTTGTTATGATCAATTTTTTCCGCAGATGGAAGGGGCCATTTTAATTGAGCACGGCCACCGTTTGCTGGCGAGCTTGGTTGGTTTTTTAACCATCGGCTTAGCTTGGTTTTCTTTTCTGGATCGCAAAAAATCTGCCGAACATTTACAGTTATTTAAATTTTCAGCTTTTGCTTTGTTCTTGGTCATTGCTCAAGGCGCTTTGGGCGGGATCACTGTTCTTTATCGTTTGCCAACCATTGTTTCAACCAGTCACCTGGCCCTCTCTCTGATTTTCTTTTCGCTCTTAATTACAATTCATCATCTGGCCCAGGCAAAAGCTATCAGCGGTCAGGATCGATTCAAAAATATTGGGGAAGACACCATCAAGTTTATCCAGACAAACTGGAAACCTGTCACCAGACATGGAGTGCTCTTTGCCCTTACATTGCTCTTTTTACAAATTATTCTCGGGGCCTTTATGCGACATGCAGGGGCCGGAGCAGTGTGTGGCCTAGGTCCATCCAACTCCCTTCTTTGTATGGATTATGAAAAATTGGGATTAACCATCTGGCCAAGTGTGGCCCAATCTCAATTGCATATGATCCACCGCCTTTTTGCGGTGGTGGTTTTTGTTTGTGTTTCTTTCTTTTCTATCAGAGCTCGCAATATATTTAAAGGCGTCAGTTCTATTCGCCTGGCGAGTTTATTGCCCTTTTTATTTATTTCATTTCAAGTGCTAATCGGTATTTTGACTGTGGCCTTCAGGCTGTCAGTTATTCCCACCACTCTTCATCTTGCTGGCGCGGCCTTGAGCTTAGGAGCACTTTGGAAGTTAAACTTGCTTTTAAAAGACGCAGAAAATTCCTATTTTTTAGGTAGCCGTCATTCTTTTTTTTCTGACCTGGTTAATTTAACCAAACCTCGTCTTTCGTTGCTAGTTGTCATTACGGCCTTAGTGGGCACGATTCTGGCCCCAGAGAAAATTTATTTCTTCAAAGCGCTTTTGGCCTTTGTGCTGATTACGATGGTTGTCCTGGGTGCAGCTGCTCTAAATTGCTATATCGAACGCGATATTGATTTTAAGATGCTTCGAACTCAAGATCGCCCTTTGCCTGCAAAAAGAATGAAGCCAAGAACGGCTTTGATTTTTGGATTAACCTTGCTTTTGATCTCTATTCCTAGCATTTGCCTATTCATTAATGGCATCACTGGAATTTTAGCGGTGATTGCCGCAGCTCTATACTTATATGCTTACACCCCCATGAAAGTAAGAAGTGAACTGGCGGTTTACGTCGGTGCAATCCCCGGGGCGCTTCCACCGGTGATGGGATGGACCGCGGTAACCGGCAAGATTGATTTCATGGCGGTGGCCTTGTTTTTAATTCTTTTTGTTTGGCAACTACCTCACTTCCTGGCCATTTCGCTTTATCATGCTGAGGATTACGGAGCAGCGGGGATCAAGGTATACCCAAATTTAAAAAGGGGAGTGCAGCTCACGAAGTTGGGCATCTTCTTTTTTACCCTCGCCCTATTTGCCGTCTCTTTGTTACCCTCCATTTATTCTCAAGTAAGTTTTATTTATACTCGTGCGGCAGTATTATTGGGCGGACTCTTTTTGCTGTACGCTGCTCGCGGCTTCTTCCTCAAACCGGTTGAGGCATTGCAACGGCAGTGGGCCCGAAACTATTTTTACGGATCACTTTTTTATCTTCCCCTGCTTCTCGGGGCTTTGATTTTTTTTAAATAGATAAAATTAGAATTTATGTTTAATATTAGATCTATAAGAGATATTAATAACGCAACTTTAACTTTCCACTGAAAGGATTGCTGAAAATGAATCTATACAGTCTTTACCTTAAATTTTTTGTCATGAGCGCAAAGGCCTCAGAAATGAGCCTCTGGGAGAGAATGAAACCTCCGATCGACATTTCGACCAATGGTCATTTAATCGATTCATTGTTTCACTTAACAACCATGCTTATTCTTTTCTTTTTTGCATTGGTTTGTATTGGCCTATTCGGTTTTAGCTTTCTGTATCGAAAAAGTAAGCATCCGGTCGCATTATACGTTCACGGTACGAGCAAAAAGCATATCGCGATCGTGGCCTCTATCGGAGCCTTAGTTTTTATCATGGTTGATATGAAGATCACTGGTATTTCCAACCGCGACTATATGGAATCATTTGCTAAATGGCCGGTAGAAACCAGTGATGTGGTCCGTGTTCAGGTTTTGGGCCAGCAGTGGGCATGGAATTTTCGCTATGCGGGTAAAGATGGAATTTTCAACACTGAAGATGACATTGTCACCCTGAACGATCTTCGCCTTCCGATCAACCGTAAAATCGTATTCCAAGTAACGGCCAAAGACGTTATTCACTCTTTTTCTCTTCCCAACACCAGACTTAAAACCGATGCCATGCCGGGAAGAATTTCCAAAATGTGGACTGAGCTGACAAAAACGGGTGTTTACGACGTGGTCTGTGCTCAAATTTGTGGGACTTACCACTACAGAATGCAGGCGAAAATGATCGTTTATACACCAGAAGAATTTGAAAATTGGCAGAACGAAATGGGTGAGCGCGCGACTCACGTGATGGAAAAAGACACAGCAGACCTCTACTGGGGCTGGAAATGGGTTGCAAACAACTAGTTAAATATTTTAAAGAAAGTTAAAAAGATAAGAGAGGATACTCATGGCATTTTTTGAACAACATATTCACGAAGCACCAAAAACATTTTTGTCGAAATATGTTTTCTCATTCGATCACAAAGTTATTGGAAAACAATTTTTGTGGTACGGAATTGCTTTTCTAGGAATCGGCGGGATGATGGCGTTGATGATTCGTTGGACGCTCGCGTTTCCCGGCGAAGCCTTTCCACTTATTGGCCATTTTCTTTTTCCTCAAACTAATGGGGTTGTTCCTCCTGATACCTATGCCATGCTTTTCACCATGCATGGAACGATTATGATTTTCTACGCGATCACGCCCATTCTGATTGGAGCTTTCGGAAATTTTTGTATTCCACTGATGATCGGTGCTCGCGATATGGTTTTCCCCACACTCAACATGCTTTCATTTTGGTTAGCGGTGGTATCAGCTATTTTATTACTCGTTTCCCTCTTCACTCCACTTGGAGCTGCGGCCGGTGGATGGGTTTCTTATCCAACTTTGTCGTTATTGATCGGATCTCCCGGAATAGGACAAACCCTTTGGTGTCTTGCCCTTTTTATCCTCGGAGTTTCTTCAACTATGGGGGCAGTTAATTATATTGCTACCATTATTACTCTTCGCGCTCCAGGTATGGGCTATTTCGATATGCCGCTTACCATCTGGGGACTTTGGTTGACAGCTGTTTTAAACGCTCTTTTTCTTCCAGTTCTTGGAGCGGGTCTTCTGCTTTTAACTTTTGACCGCGTTTTTGGAACAACTTTCTTCCTGGCCGGTGCAGCTGCCACTAGCGGATCGGGAGATCCCGTTTTATTCCAACACGTCTTTTGGATTTTTGGTCACCCGGAAGTTTATATTTTGATTCTTCCAGCTTGGGGAATCGTTTCAGATCTACTTTCTTTCTTTGCCCGAAAGCCGGCATTTGGAGCAAGGGCCACCGCTCTTTCTATGACCTCGATTACTGTTCTTTCGACCGTGGTTTATGGCCACCATATGTATACAACTCAAATGAGTCCCTTGTTGACTCAGTCATTTATGATGTTGACCATGACCATCTCAATTCCTTCGGCCATCTTCTTTGCCAATTGGCTGGGAACTTTGTGGAAAGGATCAATTCGTTTCCAAACACCAATGTTATTTTCATTGGGAGTTGTATTTGTTTTCGGTCTTGGTGGACTAACTGGTCTCTACCTTGCCACCGTTTCAACTGATCTTTATTTGCATGATACTTATTTCGTTGTAGGTCACTTCCATTACACCATGGCCGCCTCGGTTCTGCTGGGTGGATTCGCCGCCACTTATTTCTGGTTCCCGAAAATGTTCGGAAGAATGTTGAATGAAACCTTAGGAAAGATCCACTTTTGGATTTCGATTCTAGGATTAAACGGCGTCTTCATGGGAATGATGATCGTGGGATACGCTGGAATGCACAGACGTATTTACAATCCATTCGTGTATGAATTTTTAGAAAAATTAATCCCGATCAATACTTTTATTACCTGGTCGGCAATCCTGATGGGATTCGGACAACTTTTCTTCGTTTATAACTTTGTTTATTCGATGTTTAAGGGACCTGTCGCGACTCAAAATCCATGGGAAGTAGGGACACTTGAATGGACTATTCCAAGTCCAGCTCCAGTTCACAACTTCGATGAGATTCCAGTGGTAAAATGTGGTCCTCATGAATTGGGTAACCCAAATCTTAAAGGACGTGATTTCCAGTATCAAACTGAAGAATTGGTAGAAGTCTAATAAAATAGGGTTCGGTTAAATGGCAAAGATAATGGCAGAAAATTTAAATCAAAATGATCAAGGTCAGGAAGTTATTTCTACGGTTGGAATGACTGTCGCCCTTGTTTCATTTGCCATGCTATTTGCCACCCTGATGATGGGTTTTGCCATGTTCCGTTTCACAGCGCCAGTTTGGCCTCCAGCAGGGATGAATAGACCCTCGCTTATCCTTCCGGCGCTAAGTACCCTTTCCATTTTTCTGAGTTCACTTTCTTATATCTGGTTTGAAAAAGATATCGCCAATAAAAAAGGATTAATCCTAACCATCATTCTTGGACTCGGCTTCATGTTGCTTCAGTCCCTGTTATGGGGCCAGTTAAAATCTCAAGGTATTTTTGTCTCTTCAGGTATTTTTCCTTCAATTATTTACGCTTTTACCTGGATTCACGCCGCCCACATTGTCGCGGCAATCGGGTTATTGTTTTGGCTTCTAAATTTTGTCCTTAAAGAAGTAAACGCGAAGGCCCGTCGTCGTGCTTCGAGCGTTGGAAAATTCTGGCACTTTTTAGGAATTGTTTGGTTCATCATGTTTATGACTATTTTTGTTTTATAAGAGGATAACTATGAAAGGCTTAAATCTCGCTTTAACCATTACCGCATTAACTGCATTAGTTTCATGTAGTGAAAGCCATTTTAAAGAAGATAAAATTTTTGCAGGCGGAGTTTATGCTCCAGCAAAAGCTCTTAATGAAGGGAAATCAACCTATACTGAATATTGTATGCCTTGCCACGGGGTGAACGGTGACGGTAACGGTACTTCGGCCAAAGGCTTACAAGTTCCTCCCCGAAATTTCAAGTTAGGCCAATATAAATTCGGCCGTGTTGTCTCTGGTGAACTACCGCACGACCAAGATTTCTATAAACTTTTAAGAGAGGGCCTTACTGGTACGGCCATGCTTCCTTGGAAAGAGTTGAGCGACACCCAAATGTTTAACCTTGTCCAGTACATCAAAACTTTTGCTCCAGAAAAATGGGTAGGCGCTGATAAAAAATTGGGCGAAGTTATCGCCATTAGCAAAGATCCATATGGGGATGCTCATAAAGAAAGTGCAATCCAAAGAGGAAAAGAAGTTTACCATGTCGTCGGCCAGTGCTGGACCTGCCACCGCGCTTACGTCAGCAAAGCTGAATTAAGTGAAATGAGCCAAAAAATTAATGGAAAACCGGTAACGGAATTCGACCCAGAAATGTTTCACGTAAAACTTCAGCCCAATGATTTTGGCTATTCATCAATGCCACCGGAATTTACCTACGACGGAATTCGCTCAGCTCAAACAGTTGAAGATTTATATGTTCGTTTAAATGCAGGCGTTGGCGGAACTTCAATGCCAAGCTGGAAAGGGACACTTCAAGACGACGAAATTTGGGCCGTAGCTCATTATGTGAAGTCATTGATGGACCTGAAGAACTCACCAGCTAGAAAACAATTATTAGAAGCAGCAAAATAAGTAGACTGATATGACAACCATGACTGGATATGTTCGGGATGATAACTGGTTTCAAAAACTGATAAGAATGAAATCATTCTGGCTTATTTTTTGGGTATTGTCTTTTTCATACCCAGTCTATCGCTCGCTCAATAGAACTCTTCCACCACCGCTGCCTGTTTATTTCCAGGTTCCGGAATTTACTTTGACTAACGAATTCAACAAACCTTTTGGCTCAAAAGATCTAAAAGGTAAGTTTTACATCGCCAATTTCATGTTCACTTCATGCCCTTCAACCTGTCCAGCTTTGATGGACAAAATGGATCTCATCCAAAAAAGAATCAGGGGCGTTGGCACTAAGGCCGCAATCGTCACTTTTAGTGTCGATCCCACCAACGACACCCCAGAAGTTCTTTTTAAATACGCTCGCAAAAGAAATACCAATCCATTTATTTGGAATTTTTTAACAGGCCCGAAGGCCGATTTGCAAAAATTAATCATTGATGGCTTCAAAGTCCCAATGGGAAACAAAGAAGCGGTATCAAAAAAACTCGATAATAAAACAATCACCCTTATGGATATCGTCCATTCCGAAAAAGTAGTGCTGGTCGACGATAAGGGACAAATTCGAGGTTATTATTCAACTGATAAAGTGGAACTTGATCGATTGATGATCGATATGGGCCTTTTAGTTAATAATAGTTTTTCAAGACCAAAAAACTCTAAAGAAGAAGCTAAGAAGGAGATAAATTAATGAACGAAAAAACTGAAGCCCCGGCCCACGCTCATAAAAGTCACACCGCCGAATACGTTACTGTCTTCGTCGTTTTAACGGTCTTGACCGCTTTAGAGTTGGCTATCCCTGACCTAAAAGTTGCTTACCACCTAAAAGCAATTTCTCTGATCGGCTTGGCGCTCGGAAAAGCTTTTGTTGTTGCTTATTTTTATATGCACTTAAAAGATGAAAAATCATGGTTGAAGTTTATTGCAGCTGTTCCGATTTCTGCTGCTCTATTTGCCATCGTCGTTATTTTAGAATCTGTTTATCGTTAATTTATAAATTCACTGAGGGTCATAAAAACCCTCAGTGAATCTTTTGCTCGCTCTCCGCAATCAATTCTCAAATTCAGTTCATTCCTCCCAAAAAAATTCACCTTCATTATAAAAAAACCACTAAATCTTGCAATTACTCTTTCAAAGTTTCAAAGTTTCAAAGTTTCAAAGTTTCAAAGTTTCAAAGTTTCAAAGTTTCAAAGTTTCAAAGTTTCAAAGTTTCAAAGTTTCAAAGTTGAGATGGAGCAAATTATGGAATTAGAAAATTAGAATTTTGAAAATAAAAAAGTCGTGAATTCGGAATAAAAATAATTAAATAGTGGTCAGACAACTGATGTTCATGCTGGAAACAGTTATTACACTCTAACGTCTCATTTAAAAATCAAGACCTTCACTTTATTGATGATCAAGATTTGATCAATAAAATAGCCAGCATCAGTTGTCTGCTCACAATATAAATATTACAGAGTGACGCGCTTTAATCCCCATCTCCCTCTCGAAATGCTATTTATTGCTGATTGTAATCCAATTTTAACTAGAGAGTTCATATGAAAAAGTTTTTACTAATTTTAGGCGTATTAATGACCGTTCCTGCTTTTGCCGATTCTGCTAAGTCGGTGGTCGGGACATTTAATGGAAAATTGTCAATCGAGAGCGAGAGTCTGGATATAAAAGTGGTGCAAGTCGAAATCGTCAACCAGTTTTGTAATTTCTGGGGAACTACTTGTGCTGGTGGACCAAAAGATGTGGAATTACTTCCCATTATTACCAGTGAAAGTGAAAATGGAAAAATCATTTCCATTGCGCATGAATCAAAAACCGATAATTCTTCACTGAAAGTTGGGAATCGATTCAGTTCATGTAAAGTTAATCTGATTGTGGAAGGAATTAATGCTGAAGGAAAGATTGTTGGTGGTCAGTTTGGACTTGCCTGGGTTAACGATAAAAAAGTTTGCGCTTCTAGCGAGCAATTAACAAAAATAGTAAGAGAAAGCCTGGTCAAAACTCTAGTGGTTAAAGACAACGGTTATTATTTAAGCATTAAATAATTTTATTTTTTCAAAAGCGCGAGTATCCCAATATTTCGGGGAGAAAGCGCTTCTTCAAAATACTGCTCGATGGAAACTGTATGGCCTTGCTCTTCCAGATAAAGACATCGATCCAATAAGAGATAAACTTCCAGTGCTCTTCCTAGTTGCCAGCGAATAATATTACAAAGGAACATGACTCTCAATTCTTTTTGGGTGTGGGGATCGTTGTAAAATTGATCAAAATCCTGGTCACTGAAATGATGTTCCAGCTTAAGTTCGGCCAGTTTACTGCGGATGTAGGCAGCAAATGACCCCCAGTAAGTTTTGATAGGGCATTCACCGACTTCCGTAAAATAATTGCTGCCAAAATTTTTCATTAAAAAAAGATGTAGACCATAGCGGTAATACTTCACCCGTTCTTTGGTTTGATAATCTTCGAAAGTCATTTCGGCATGGGAGCGAGTGGCCAGACTCAGTCCATAAAGATTGAGTTTGAAAAAATGATTTTCTTTATAAAAAAGAGAAAGCGGAAAATCGATTTCGGGATTCAGGCGGTGATAACAACAGCCAAAACTCAACAGTCCTGTCGTTTTAAAGTCGATCGATTTTTGGATCAGAATATTGGCGAGTGCTCCGCATGTATGGAGTCCCAGGCCGAAGGACTCAGGTCTAAAGATATCTTTGAGTGAACTCTCATCTTTTTCATCACCAAAGTTGAGGTTGATGAATTTGACCTCTTGGTGGCCCTCAAGTTTTCGGTATTTTTGCAATCTGCCTTCTCCAATTTTTTGGAAATAAGGATCGCGATCCAGAGAGATGGAGCCAATTCCATGGTAGTGGGCCAGCACGCGTGAGAGATGTCCTACGCCGCCGCCGATATCAACCACGTAATCAAAATTATTTTCAGCTTTGGTCTTTTTTAAAACCGGAACGATATTTTGAATTTCGTGCTGCTTTTTTTTCTTCACTCCGTTAAAGGCCCAGGCCTCCAGCGGAATTTCCGGTAGGGGGGCAATGTTCGGCAGGTGCGAGAGCTCGATTAAGGTACTCATAAATTGCGCAAAGCTTGAATCTTTGATTTTTAAGGGAAATTGTTTGCAATCCACAGCATAAAGTTCATCGCTTGATAAGGAGTCTAATAATTCAATCCACTCTTGGGGGTAATGCAAAAGAGAGACGGGGTAGCCGTTCATTATTTCGCCGTTCCACATAAGTGTGTATTGGGCGAGGAATGATTGAAGTTGATGGGCCTGACTTTTAGTGTGCATTAGGTAGAATCAATATCATGTTTAATCTAAAAAATAAAAGAATTGCAGTGTTTGGTTTGGGTGTTTCGGGTTTGTCGGCCATTGCCTTTTTGCATGCCCTGGGAGCACAAACGATTGCCATTAACTCGGGTAATCCTAATACTTGGGCCAAAGGCCCGGGAGTTCTCGATTATCTCGGGCTTCAGGATTGTTACGCCGAAGATGATGGGCGCTTAGCGGAGTTACTCACAAAGATGGAGCTCATTATTTTGTCTCCCGGTATCCCGCGCGAACACCCCTTATTGCAGGGGCCACTCAGCAAAAATATTCCCGTTTGGGGTGAGCTGGAGCTGGCCTATCGTTATTTGGAAGAAAGTAATCAACTGAAACCGATTATCGGAATAACCGGGACCAATGGCAAAACGACGACCACTACTTTTCTGGGTGAAATGATTAAATGCGATCACAAAAAAGTTTTTGTGGGAGGAAATATTGGCGTTCCTTTCTGTGATTATGCCTATGCCATTCACGCCGGATTGCCGGGGGCCGAGGTCGATTATATTTTACTGGAGCTCTCAAGTTTTCAGTTGGAGAGTATTGATCATTTCCATGTGAACATTGCCCTCTTTTTAAATCTCTACCAAAATCATGGAGAGCGATACGCATCGATTGAAGATTATGGAAGATCCAAATTTGCGATCACCAATCATTTTACTGATGACGATCTCCTTATTTACCCCGAAGATTTTCCGTTGGTTAAACAATGGGCCCAAACCCAAAAGGGAAAAAAGAAAACGGTTAATACCCAAAAACCTGAATGCAGCTTTGATCTTTCAAAGTTTAAGCTTCCTGGAATCCATAATCGAGTTAATTTAAATTTCATCTTGGAAGCGGCCAGGGAAATATTGCTCAGTGCTCAGGCGATCGAGGAGTGTATCAATACTTTTCCGGGCGTTCATCATCGCATTGAATTTGTGGATCATCTGGTGGGACTGCCCCAATTTATCGCCTACAATGATGCTAAAAGCACCAACTGGGACGCAACCCTTACCGCTGTGAAGGCGATGGAAGACTTCAGCGGAAAACTCTTTTTAATCATCGGTGGCAAAAAGCGTGGGCATGGGGACTCTATCCTTCCGTACCTGGATTTTTTAGCAGCACGGGTCCATTCTTTTTATTTGATTGGGGAAATGGGGGCGGAGATCGAAGCGGAAATCAGAGGGCGAGTCGACTTCAAAAGAACAGAGACGCTTGAGGGCACTATTAAGGATTTGCGCGACAATCACCAGGGCGAGGCAGGGGTCTTGTTGTTTTCGCCAGGGTTCCCCTCATTTGATCAGTTTAAAAACTATGTTCAGCGGGGCGAACACTTCGTGGCCCTACTTCAAAAATAACAAAAAAGTAGATTTAACGTATTGGTTTTAGATTGTTGTTGGCAACACGCGTTTCGCTGGCAATGTGGCGATCGTTGTCTGAACCGGAGTGGCCTAAATGCCGGACATTATCGATGAGCACTACTTTGAACAGAAAGAGTCCAACAATAATAAAAATGGGATTGAGTTTTGATTTCATATAGTCTCTTCAATGGGTTATAATACCTACGGTCCTTGTCGGACAAAAATCAAAAAACTTTAGCAAAAAGGTCTAATTTATGGCAAAAGAGCGATTTTTATCACTTGTAGATATCGAGCAGAACATTGAAAAACTTAAGAGGTTTATGAAATCGAATCGACTCGATTCATTTTATATTTCCAGCAGTGATATCTTCTTAAATGAATATGTACCACTTCCCGATTGCCATCGCTACTACGTGACTAATTTTTCCGGTTCAACCGCGGAGGTTATTGTTCCGCTCAATGGGAAAGTGATCTTGTTTGTGGATGGACGCTACTATGAACAGGCCGATCTGGAAGTGGATTTAAATCAAGTTGAAGTTTTCAAATGCCCATATGGCATGGGGCTGCAAACGGCGATGAAGCAAGTGATGCAGGAGCGGGGACTAAAACATTTGGGATTAGAAGGAGACCGAATTGATCTCTCTCTTTTTAAAGAATTTTCAAAATTCGCTACGGTTAAATCCTTTAACAATGCTGAACTCTCTGGGGTGATAAATTTTTCACCACTGACTTTTGATAAAACCATTCGCGAATTGTCGTTAGAGCTGGTGGGGGAATCAACCCTGGCAAAATGCCAGCGGCTGCTCAAGCCCGGTGAAGCCTTTTTTATTACTGCGCTCGACTCCATTGCCTGGATCACTAATCTCCGCCGCTTTGAGATGCCTTACCAAAGTACTTTCCGTGCCAAGGCGCTGGCCACCCATAATAAAGTCTATCTGCTATTGGAAAATATTGAAGGTGAAGTCACCAGTCCGGAAATTGAAATTTTCGTCGGGAAATTCTCCCAGTTGGAAGTGTTTCTCAATCTGGTTACGGAGTATGAATCGACCTGGACCAAGTTTTTGGGAGTGAATGAAAATAAAATTCAGAAAGTTTATTATTCAGACCGTTCCCTAAATGCAGCTGACTATCAAAAATTAAAGAATCATTTTGGTGAAGAAAATTTGGAAAACAAAGCAGAAGGACTGGTTCCTTTCCATGCTTCAAAAAATCCAACTGAATTAAAATCGATGGAGAGCTCTTTTAATCGAGGTGATCAGGCCATTTTTGAAACAATCTGCTGGGTAAAGGAACAAGTTAAGAATGGGGCGCATCTAACCGAGTTAGATTTTTATCATAAGACTAATGAATTCTATAAAAAAAATGGTGCTCTTGAGCAAAGTTTCAAAACCATTTCTGCCGTGGGGCCCAATTCATCCATCATTCACTTTTCAAATCCCAGCGCCGAGGTTGTGTTTAAAGAAAATGAATTAGTGCTACTTGATTCTGGCGGCTATTTCGAATCCGGTTATGCAACCGATACGACTCGTGCTTTTTTATCGGGGGGGACTGCATCTGCTCGTCAAAAAGAAATTTATACAGTTGTTCTTAAATCAATTCTTCATACTCAAAACGCCGTCTTCCCGGAAGGCAGTTGGGGGAGCTTAATTGATGGGCTTGCTCGTCAACCTGTTTTTAAATTTGGCCTCAATTACAATCATGGAACTGGTCACGGAGTAGGAATCAATGTACACGAAGGTGGATATCGCCTATCGACCACTTCCGCTGTACCGCTAAAAGAAAATACGGTGGGCTCCATTGAGCCGGGAATTTATATTCCAGGTTTCGGTGGAGTTCGACTGGAAAATGTGGCGGTGGTAGAAAAGGACCCGCGGGTTCATGGCATGCTTCATTTTAGAACACTGGTTTATATTGGCTACGATCACGACTTGATCGACGAAAGTCTTTTAACTTCTGAAGAAAAGACTTGGCTTGAAGAATATGAACGCGAATGTCAGAAGCGCTCTCGCAGTTTTAAATACCGCAATTGAACTTGATGAATTAAAGCGATAATCGCAAATCCTAATAACAATCCCAACCATGTGTTGGGATTGTTTTTTGCGCCAAGATCAACGCTTCCGCAATTCACTGGTTGTTGTTTGGGATAAAGATAGCTGATGCCGTCGATATCATCACTGCCCAGACTTTGTCTCATTCTTACTGTTGAGTAATACATCAATGAATCTTTGACCGGGCTGTGGCCCAATCCAAACGTATGACCGAGTTCATGGGCGATGATGGAAATTTTTTCATCGCGCGATTTTGTTTTAAAGAGATTGTCGGCGCGATCATTGATCATGATCAGCGAGCCGATAATTTTTTTTCCGCTGATATTGTTGGGAATGGTGACCGCTAAAACACCAGAGTTGGGAAAATTGACAGCGTTATTATTACAAGTGATCAACACATCGGAGGCCACCGCCAGGGCGGGATTGGGGTCGCAAGAGGTACTTGGATTGCAGATTTCAGCACCTGCATAATCGATGGCACTCAGGTCTTGGAGTGTTCCGCGGCGCAATTTCAAACGGCTAGTGGGGGATTTATTCCAGTACTGATTGACTGCATCGCCAATGATGGTCAGCAGTTCATTTTCGTCGATGCCGATATTAGTGCAATTGCCGGCGGCCACATTGATCAACACTTCATCCTTCTCAAAGACGATGGTGCCCGTATTGTTTAAAGTGAAAGCCTGGGCGCTGAAACTCAGTAGCGAGAAAAGTGCTATTGTTAAGATGGTTGGCCTCATTTAAATTCTCCAAAATGGTAAGTGCCATTGATGGCCAGCGAGAAAGCACGGTCTTCACTTTCTAATAAATTAAAAATGTAAGTATGAGCTTCAACGCTCCACTCTTGGCCGAAATTAGCCCCTAAACCTAAATTGAGAATAAAGTTTCGGGTATAGATGGTCGAGTCTGGTAGCGGAAATGATGAGGTGGTGGTTCCATTGTTTAATTCTTCCGTTCCACCCTTGCCGGCAATGCGGGTGAAAAAGAGCCCCGCGCCACCGATAAAATGAAACTCGGAAAATTTAAATTTGGTATTGGCCAAAGCAAAGAGCGACATTTTACTAATGTTTTCATCGCGGCCAGATCTAGGAAAGGAGAGGCCCAGTTCGGGCGAAAAGAAAAATTGCTTGCTTAGTGCGAAGTCAACGGAAGTCGCCAGGTAGGGATTAAAAGAGCAGAGATTAGTTGAGCCGTTGTCATCCGTTTGAATTTTTCCGATATATTCGCACAGGTTGCCCAGTGAGAGTCCCAGGTCATAGCCCCGCGCCTGATGGGCGGTGAGCATTAAAAATAAGCCGAGCAGAAGTGTTGGGTATTTAAAAATTTTCATATTGGTTTTGGTATTCTTTCAAATCTTGCGCTAAAATGGCAACGTAAATCCTAATAATTAATTTCCCAGATGTGGAAAGGAAGTTTTATGTTTGATAATTTTGTAATACCAGAAAATCTAATTCCCTCTGACCCACGTTTTGGCTCTGGCCCTTCTTTGGTTCCGGCCGATTATTTATTGGCGCTGCATGCGACCGGTACTCATTATATGGGAACCAGCCATCGCAAGCCTGGGATCAAAAATGTGGTTAAAGAAATTCAAGATGGATTGATGAAGTACTTTGATGTTCCAAAGGATTACCTCGTGGTGTTGGGGAATGGGGGAGCGACTTTGCTTTTTGATATGATCGCTTTGGGGATTGTGGAAAAGAAAGCGACTCACTTTACTTGCGGAGAGTTTTCTGAAAAATGGTACAAGTCTTCTAAGCTTGTTCCATGGATTGAATCAGAGCAAGTGGCCGTTCCATTCGGGAAAGGAATCAACGGCACGGCGGTGGCGGGAAGTGATTTAATCGCGGTTACTTTAAATGAAACTTCAACCGGAGTTCAATTATCAAAATTGCCGGTAGTTGATGCCAATACTATTTTAGCAGTTGATGCCACTTCCGGTGGGGGACAATGTCCATGTGATGTTTCCAAGACAGATATTTACTTCTTCTCTCCGCAAAAAGTTTTTGCAAGTGATGGGGGACTGTGGGTGGCGATTATGTCTCCTAAAGCTCTTGCTCGCGCCAAAAAAATTGCGGCCGATAAATCTCGTTACGTTCCAGATATTATGAACTGGAATAATGCTATTTCTAACTCTGAACAAAATCAGACTTACAATACTCCAGCGCTGGCGACTCTTTTCATGATGAATGAACAAATCAAGCAAATGAACTTGCTGGGTTACAAAAAAGTTCAGGAGCTTGCTCAGAAAAAAGCAGATCTGCTTTATGGATGGGCAGAGTCCAAACCATACCTCAGTCCCTTTATCGAAGAAAAAGAATTCAGATCTGTGGCGGTGGCAACTATTGATGTTGATTCTAAAGTAAATGTAGATGACGTAATCAAATTCCTTGAAAAGAAAAAAGTAGTTTATGGAATTGATGGATACAGAAAACTAGGAAGAAACCAGTTTAGAATTTCGATGTTCCACAATATTAGTTACAACGATCTTGAAAAACTCACGGGTCTGTTGTCGATGATGATTGAATCAAAGCTTTAGTCTTTTATAGCTCAGGCCCTCTAAGAGGGCCTTTTTTTATTGGGAGCGAAACAATAAAGCAGGTATGAGCAGAGTTGTTATCAAGCGCGATTTTTCCCTTATGATTGCGAATGATGGCATTCGACAAGCTAAGCCCAAGCCCTGTGCCTTTTCCTTCTTCCTTGGTGGTGAAGAATGGCTGGAAGATTTTATCTTGAATATCTTTTGAAATTCCTCTACCTGAATCTTCAATTCTAAAAATGAACTGCTCATTATCTATCCGGGCATCAATATGGATCCAGCGATCCTCAAGATTTTCGATAGCATCATAGGAATTGGTCAAAAGATTTAAAAAGACTTGGGAGATCTGGACCCGGCGGCAGTTAATTTTGTGATGATAGATTTCATCTGCCATTTTTACTTTCAGTTCTACGCCGTGGGCCTTAAATTTCTCTCTACATAACGAAAGCACATCATCGATAATTTCAGAAGGATTGGCATCAGTGAAATCTTCCTTGCTGTCATCGCGGGAAATAGCTCTAAGCCCCGTAATGATTTTTGAAATTCGGGTAACGGTGGAATCGATATTGTTACAGTATTTATAAAAAACTTCTTTGTCCGTGATCCCTTTTTCGATTAAGTTCTGCAAAGAATGATTATTTAATTTGATGATGGAAAGGGGATTGTTAATCTCATGAGCAATACCGGCGGCCATCTCTCCTAGCGCGGATAATTTAGAAGCCTGGAAAGTAAGATTTTTTTGTACTTCCAGTTCGATACTTCTTTTTTGGATTATTTCTTCCAGCGATTGAGTCTCTTTTTTCATTAATTTCTCTTTTTCCTGGTACAAAATAATCTGCTTTTTTAATTCGCTGGGATTTATTTTCATATTGGTGAGAAAACCACTATAGATTCTGATGAGTTCTTCATTTTCGCTTGGGCCAATAATTTTTGCCCTTTTAAGCGTATTGTAGGCCGCGGCCGAGCCGATATATCCCGCTAATCCTTTTTCTATTTCATTGTAAAGTTCGGCCAATTTTAAGATTGAGATCTTTTCTTTCCTGTCGATTTGGGTCCTGAAAAGTGAATGTTGAAAGAGAGTCTCGGCTTCCAGCTGGGAGCAGTATTGGGTTAAGCATTTTATAAATTTTTCTTTTTTATCTCGGAGGGAGATGGTGTCGTGTGAAATATCCAGCGCGATCTCATCCATATTTTCTTTGGGAATTGCACTGATGAATTCATCGGCTATTTTTTGTTCGGATTCACTCGGGGGATAGAGAAGAGAGAAGAGTACATGGCCACCAATATTGAAAAACATCGTCCAAAAAGTAGCATGAGTTAAATAATCAACTCCGCTTACACCAAAAAGGGATTCGGGGCGCAGAAAACTCAAATTGAATAAACCATTGTTGATAAGTTCATCACTGATATAACCCTGTCTAACCAGTGAAGGAACGACAAGAGTGTAGAACCAAGTAATTGCACCGAAGGAGAGTCCTGCATAGGCCCCCATTTTACTTCCTTTTCTCCAGTAAAGTGAACTCACGATCATTGGAGCAAATTGGAGTACTGCTGCAAAGGAGACCAGTCCAATTGAAATAAGTGCCTTTTTTTCGCCGATTATATTTGTATATAAATAGGAGCCAATAATTAAAAAAGCCGCTGCCAACCAGCGCAATTTTAAAAGATGTTTAGACATCCACGACAAACTGTTTACTCTGGTAAAAATAGGCAGAAAAATATTATTGGTGATCATGGTTGAAATCGCCACCGTCTCAATCATAATCATTCCAGCGGCAGCAGAAAATCCACCGATGAAAACAAATAATGAAAATAATTTCTGTTCTTTTAATTGGGTCAATAATAAGACGAAATAATCAGAGTTGCTTGAGTCTAATCCTGCAATTTTTCCACCGATGGCAATGGGCAGAACGAAAAGGTTAATGATTAAAAGATAAAGCGGGAAAAGCCATTTTGCCGTTTTTATATGGGCTTCATTGTTGTTTTCAATAACTGCAATATGGAATTGGCGAGGAAGAAATAAAATGGCGGCGGAAGCCAGAATGAGATGGGTCACCCAGGTCAAGACATCCCCGCTGTCCTCGGTTCCCATAAAATTAAATTGAGCATCCGTGACGCTTGGAATTTTGTCTAAGATGTCGTTAATTCCGTTGTTCATGAAGTAACTGACAAAAATCCCAACCAGCACAAAGGCGGTAAGTTTGATAAAACATTCGAAGGCCAGAACTAAAACCATTCCGGGATGTCGCTCTGAAATATTAAGTTTTCTGATCCCAAAAAAAATCGAACACAAAATCATAATCACAACAACGTAGAGACCAATTTCATCTCCGAAGGCCGATGAGACTTCGGGCGTGGCACTGACAATATGAATGGTTTTGGTGATGGCCTTCAGTTGGAGAGAGATATAGGGAATGAGTCCAACGATAATGAAGGAGGTGGCGATGATCCCGAGGCCTTCGGATTTATCATATCTGGCCGATATAAAATCGACAATGCTGGTAATGTTGAATTTATTTTTTATTCGCACTAATTTACGAAGAACATTCCACCAAACGATGATGGTGAGAGTGGGCCCCAGATAAATGGCCAGAAAAAGCATACCTTGATTGGCCGCCATTCCGACTGAACCATAAAATGTCCAACTGGTGCAATAAACGGCAAGCGAGAAGGAATAGACAAGGGGACCATTAATAAAGCTTTTTGCTTTTTTACTCGCGCGCTCGCCGTATGAAGCGATCATAAAGAGCAGCAGAACGTAAAAGAGGGTGGCGACTACCACTTCGGAAAGCGTTAGCATTATTTCTCCATTTTTTCGTTTTTAGTGAGACGGTCCATGATCAGATGAAGAATAATAATTGAAAGCCAGCTTCCAAAGAAAAAATAGAAAATAAAATGATTGTTGGTTTGATTTTTTATCGCGACGAACGGCCAGACGAAAATAACAAAATAAAAGCACAGTAATGCTACTTGAAATTCCGCTTTAATGAGAAGGGCCGTAAGCTTTTTCAACAGAAGCTCCTAATAATCTTTAGTTGAATTGTACATCTAACAACTAATCTATCAACTATTAAAGAGTGATGAGCTTGAAGCATAGCTTAGCTAAATAGAATACATTCAAAAGGATTAATCGTCGGCCGCTCCGTCATCATCTCCTGAGTCTTTGGTGTAATTAGCAAAAAATTCTTTCTTAAAATCCAGGAAGCGATCTTCCAGGATCGCAGCGCGAGCGCCTTCTGCTAATCCCTTGTAGTAAGCGATATTATGAGTTGTCGCCAAAATTTGACCCAAAATTTCGTTGGAATCAAAGAGATGTTTAATATAGGCACGAGAAAAGTTTTTGCACGTATAACAATTACAGCTGTGATCAATCGGGTAAAAATCACGGCGATAGTTACGATGGCGGATTCTAATTTTTCCGCGAGTGGTAAAAAGTGTGCCACCGCGTGCGAATTTGGTAGGTATGATACAGTCACTCATATCAATTCCATTTTCCCACAACATGATTAAGTCTTCCGGATTTCCAATCCCCATAGCATAACGAGGTTTATTGACTGGCATTAGAGGGGCAGCGTAAGAAATAATTTTTTCCATCCACTCCGCACCTTCACCCACTGAAACTCCACCGATGGCGTAACCAGGCAGGTCGCGTTTGACCAGTTCGTCGATACATTCTTTGCGGAGGTCGTTGTAAGTCGATCCCTGGATGATTCCAAACAGTGCTTGTTTGGGATTAACCCATGTTTCAATACAACGATCAAGCCAGCGGTGGGTTCTATCCATCGAGGTCTTGGTATATTCGCGAGTGGCGGGATAAGGAATACATTCATCGAAGGCCATCATGATATCAGAACCAAGATTTTGCTGAATGGTAATGGAAGTCTCTGGAGAGAGGAGAATCTTTTTACCTTTTTGGTCGGCAAATTCAGCTCCTTCTTCTTTGATGCTTTTTTTCTGTAGAGAGAAAACCTGGAAGCCACCCGAGTCGGTAAGAATAGGGCGTGGCCAGTTCATAAATTTATGAAGCCCACCGGCCTTTTTAATCAGGTCAGATCCGGGAGTCATGTGCAAGTGGTAGGTGTTGGAGAGAATGATTTTAGTATCCATTTCTTCCAGCACTTTGGGTTGAAGTGCTTTAACCGCGCCGTGAGTTCCAACCGGCATAAAAACGGGAGTCGGAATATCTCCGTGCGGAGTTCTGATCACACCAGCGCGGGCCTTAGAGTGTTTATCAACATGCTCGAGTTTGAAGCTAAAATGTTCTTTGACTTGATCTTGGATTCTCATAATTTTTATTATCCGTTCTTGCTTAAAGAGTATTGATTATATCGTCGAATGATTTTTCAATATTCTTAGTTAATCCCGTGCGCGTTTCATCTTCAAATAGTGCTCGTTTGGTTTGCTCGAGGTTTTTGCGGATGAAGGCCTGCCATTCTGGGTTTTGTAATTCCTGTGCTTTCTTAGCTTCATTGATGTAATAAGTCAAAAGAGTTTGATAGTTTGAGCGCTCAAATGCCTCTAGAACTTCAAGTATTTGCGGGTCTTTGAGGCCATTATTCGACGATTGGTCAAACCTTAAAGGGGCGAGGATTGAATTCACTAAATGCTCTAAAAGTTTTGTTTGTTGGGGAACGATCAGTGAAAACTCCAAGATCCCTTTTCTGCTAAAAAGGAAAACTTTTTCTTCACCCCTTTTTTTATTGCCTTTGGTGCTTGCCGCGATTTTCAGTGCCGGGTTTTTAAGCTCAAAAGAATTGTAGAGAAAGTTATCGCGTTCTGAAAAATTCTTTAAAAATTCATCTTTCATTAAAAAAGCGCCGGCCAAAAAAGGTCCAAAATCCAAAAAGCCTGGCGCTAAATTGGCCAAGGAGAGCTCCAAACTTCGCACGGTTTGATTCTTCAAGGACTCATTGTCGATCTGCTGGGTTGAAAAATTCAGACTGGCCAGTGGGTTGGCGTAACGGAATTTATAAAAGGCCTGCTCATTAGTTGTTCTGGTTGTCTCCTTCATGATCAAGGCTTTTTTGGTGCTAAAATCATAGAGCAGCAACCCTAGTTTCTTCTTTTCAAAATAAGGCAAAATAGCAAAGTTTTGATTGAGGTCAGTGTTTAATGAAAATCCAAATTCTCGGGAGTAAGACGAGAAATGAGTGCTGTGAGTGTCAATGTATTTGGGGAGAGTCAGTTTTTCGCTGGTGAAACTGGCGGTGTAAGGCGGATTCAGAAAAAAAGGTGAAAGCAAACTGCTGAGAATCACCAGGGGAGTCACCGCTTTTCTAGAAAGGCGAAAAAGGATAGAGGTGTTTAAGCCGCGCAGAGAAAAGGTAAGCATCTCTTTGATATTTTTTCCCTTGTAAAAAGGGATATCAAAAAGCAGCAGGGGCAGGGCCACGATATTGAGAAGAGCGTAGATATAGGCCTTAAAACGAACGGCCAGGAAATTATTTTTTCCGACCGGATGAACACCGACTAAAAAAGCACCTGGAGTTGTTCCGAGGATAAGACTGCTGGCCACCATCAAAGTATGAAAGCAGATAAAAAATTCGATCAAAGAAAGTATTTTGGGAGTGGGAAAGAGAGGATACTTGGCCAATAAGTATTGTGAAACATATTCAGAAATAGGATAGAGGAAATCCTGAAGCTCGGCCATGACTCCCAAAGAGGGAAGAAGAAGTGCGAGCACTAAATAAGTCAGAGCAATATCGGCAATGAATCCGTAAAATTTATAAGGAATGAGAGCGACTGTCCGGAAATCAAAAAATGGCTCGCGAGCAGTGGCCTTGATTTTTGGGCGCAGAATTGGAGTGGATTTTTTAGCGACAGTCTTTTTTGGCTTTTGGGGAGCAGGCACTTCGGCCATAAATTCCTCAGATTCCTGCATGCCTTTAGTTAACGGAGGCAAATTTTGCGCGGGAGCAAGTGGCCGCTCGATTGGTTTACCCATGGATTTTTGAGTGCCAACGGTAATTTCAATTTTACCGACTTTTAAAGAGTCGCCCTTATCCAGCATGTAGAGTTTGCCTTTTTCCAGCGGAAGACCGTTTAAAAAAGTATCACCATCGCGACCTAGGTAATGAACGGTGAAGACATTATTTTTATTGCGAAAGAGAAAATGCTTGGCCTCGACTTTCGGGTCCACCAGGATCAAATCGTTGCGGGGGTCAATACCGGCAAGAACGCGATCAACCACCTCGAAGTCTCTGGTTGGTTGCTCGGGTATTCGTACCTTCAAGGTGTATAAAAGCTCGCTATTTTGGTTCATCCAGCCATTGTGATCAAAAAAAAAGGGAACTGCAATTTTTTTCACGGCAATTTATTCCTGAAGCATTTAATAGGACATAAACTTCTTTACAATTTTTCGGCATTTAATAGCATTGAAGAGTCTACAATTTTTTGGACTTCATGAAAAAGGATGGAACAATGAAACACTTTAGGGCACTCGCCGTAGCCTCACTACTTAGCGTCTCCGCTACCCAGGCATTTTCTTATGATGTCGTCGATCGCTACAAACTGATTGATGACAAATTAAAAACTGAGCAGATGCTGCGTCCTTTTGGACACGATTTCTTTTTAGATGTCGGAGCGGCCTTGAATAAAAATGTGACTGACTTTGTAGATGACATCAAGAAGGCGAATGACTTTCAGGGAAGTGATGCGGATAAATTGTTCAATGCCCAATCTATTTTGGCCAAATATGATAAGACCGAACAGACCATTAAATTCAATGTGGCGCTAGGGATTCCGGTTTTTAGTTTTTCGATTGGGGAATTAAAAGTGCAACCTAATATTCGGGTTTATGCCGATGGAGGTGCTAATATTGGGATTCGTTCTGAGAGATTAACCACTTCCATGGTACTGGATTTGATCAACATCGATTTACCGACGGAATTAAAGAATCAAATTTTAGCTAATCCAATTACGGCCGGTGCAGATATATTAGATCCAAATGGAAATAACTCTCTCTGTGCAAGTTTATCGAGCCCTGAAGCTCAAGCGATCTGTAGCGCTAATAAGGGAAAATATTTTTATCCAACAAATTTAGACACTCCCGATATGCTCCTTTTTGCCAAAATCGACGGCCGTGCAGGATTGTTTAACGAATATACTTACGGTGAGCATTTTTTCGGTAACTGGAACCTTTATGCTTTAAGCAGAACGGACATTTTCCAAAGAGTGAACGCCAACATGATCGCCAAAGGCTCAAAGGTCGAACTTCCAAAGAAAAAGAACACTGAAATGGCGCTCCAGACGGATTTCCGGGTTGGGTATAACAACGCTAATTACCGCGTTTTCGCTTCAGTTGAAGACTTAAAAGTCTCTAAACTAAAAGATCGCTCGGAAGGTTCTAAAGAGCTTTCTTACGGCTATGACCCTTTAATGAGAATTCATGCCGACGCCCTTTTTCGCTATTCGGTCTTCTCGCTTAATCCATTTGCCGGCTTTCATAAACGCAAAGGATATGGATTTGCTGACGGAATGTACCTGGGGACCGATGCTGGGGCCCATGTTTGGGGGGATCGCCTAGGCCTTCAACTACGAGGAATGGTTGATAAACAATATTTTACCATCTCACCTCGTATGAAATTATGGCTGCTGCAATTGGAATACTCAATGAAGTCACCAATGAAATCAATGGATGGGGATGTTAAACTTTCGGCCATCCACTCGCTGGACCTACGCTTATTCTTCTAATTAAGTTTATTTCATGATAGGGTAGGGGTTATAAACACCCCTACCTCTATTGCGAGATCACTATGAGCTTCGAAAAAATTCTCTCTCATCCTTCTGTTTTGGCCTTTTTAAAAGAGCACAAAATGAAGAATCCAACTTCAATTCAATCCCAGGTTATCCCTGATTTTATCAAAGGAAAGTCTGTTAACGTCGTTGCGAAAACCGGTTCAGGAAAAACCCTGGCCTTCGCCCTTCCTGTTTGTGAGCTTTTAAAAGAAGACGAAGCAAACTTTCCGGTGGCCGATAAGAAAACTGCATTTGGAAAACCACGTGCCGTGATTTTAGCTCCGACCAGAGAATTGGGTCTGCAACTTCACAAAGTATTCAAATCGATTTCTCACCACGCCAAAATGCGCATTCGTTTACTGGCCGGAGGTGAAGGGGCTAAGACCAACCATCTTCTGGCGCGCGATAATATCGACGTTTTGATTGCGACTCCCGGGCGTTTAAGTAATGCCTTAAAGAAAAAAGAATTAAATTTAAAAGAAACCAAGTACATCATCATGGATGAAGCTGATCAGCTTCTGGATATGGGATTTAGAAAAGACCTGGTGAATATTTACGGATCAACCGATGCCAGTCTGGTGCACGTCGGTCTTTTTAGTGCGACTCACTCTGATGAGTTAGCTGAATTTTGTAAAACGGTTTTTGCGGACGTCGACTTCCAGCTCTACAACGCCGAAGATAAAAACAAACTGACCCAGTCAGTTCGAACTTTTAATATTTACGTGACCGATAAAGAAAAAAATCAAATGACTGAAGCCTTTTTGAAAAATCAAGCTAAAGGTCGTGGGATTATTTTTGTCAACAAGCACGAAACTGTCGATGCCCTCACTTTGGAATTGGCGCCTAAATTCCCTAAAATGAAATTCCATTCGCTTCACGGTGAAATGGAAGCTAAAGACCGCAAGAAAAATTACGATCGCTTTTTAAAAGAAGGTGGAATTCTTATTTCAACTGATATTACAGCGCGCGGGATGCACATTGATGACCTGGTATGGGTCATGAACTACGATCTTCCTTTTGAAGCTGTTTATTATATTCACCGTTGTGGTCGCGTGGGAAGAATGAACGCCGAAGGGTTTGCTTACAACCTGGTCACTCCAAAAGATGTGAATATTATTTCGCGAATCAACGAAGCGATTAAAAATCAAACCGCCATGAGACTCACTTCTTTTGATGAAGCAAAATTTGCGGGAGTCAAAGCGGCGACGAAGCCAAAATCTTCAACCAAACTTGATAAGAAGAAAAAACAGCTTACAGAGCTTAAAGAGAAAATTCATAAGAGAACCAAACCAGAAAAAACCCATCTTAAAACCATTAAGACTTCTTCCACTCCTCGCTATAAACGCAATGAGAAGACGACGGCAACCGGGGTGAATAAAAAAACTGGAAAATTGGACAGTAAAAATAGCTCGAAGAATACGACAAAGAGTACAACAACCAAGAGTTATACTAAAAAAGCACCACCGAAGAGTGCTGGTTCTGCCTCTGGAGCGAAAACTTATTCTAAAGCAGCTCCACGAGCTAACCAGAAAACGAAACCAAGAGTTAATCAAAAATCTACTAAACGCTAATAGTTAAAGAAATAATGAAAAAACTTTTTATTCTTTTTATGCTTTTGACCCTTTCAACTTCACTTCTTTTTTCTTGTTCCAAGAAAAAAGAAGTCGTTGAATTGAAATACACCGCAGAAGAATTTACTCATCTGGCCCACGAAAGTTCCAATGAAAGTGGAAGCAAGGGCCCCAACTTTTCAGAGTACGCTCCCGGGGTGAAGCCCATCGAATCGAAGGCCCTGGTTTACAAACGGCTTCCTTTTTATGCCATTTCGTTCGAGCATGTTGAGCAGGCAAGGCTTGAGGCCCTAAGGCTCAATCAGTATTATGCAAGAAATTGGCTTTTTGATCGGGTAGAAGGCGAGCCGATCCTGGAAGATTATGTGATCAAGACTTTTCACGCCATCAATCCTAAAAGAAAAATTCAACGGATCCCAAAGACTGAAGCCCATCAGGCCGCTCCGAGCGCGCACCATTAATTAATTGAACATTTGAGGATGAGACAAGAATCGCTGCTCAAAAAGCTCAATTCTTTGTTTCCAGATAACATTCAATTGCTGAATGTTAGGATGACCAACTTCCGCTTCCAGGCTATCGAGCGTCTGGTGAAAAAGAATGATCCAGCGGCCGAGTTCTCCCCGCTTGAGCTTTAGCACCAAGTGGGTAAAAAGCAGATGAAAGGGGCCCTCTAACGGCACGGAGGTGGCACCGGTGAGTTGCATTTCCCAAAAAGAGGTGAGTCTCTGCAGATGATCTTCTAACACTTTTGGGTCTTCGAATTTATAAAAATGGTAGCCGATTAAGACATCTTTCATCGCCTTTTTGTAAAAGGCATCAACCACCGCATAGATCAAATCTCTCACGTTAAACCCTCAAAACTTAATACCTGAGTCTTACTGTAAACTTTATTTTTTAATATCCGATAGGACTACTACAGTAGTCAAAATGGTTCGTAAAGTTATGGGTAAAGCGTATGGGAAAGCATCTCTTTTGGAAAGGCACTCTGAGTTTAGTCTTATGGGGACAGTTGTTTAGTCAAGCTGTCCATAGCAGCGAGACCCAGGTCGGCTCCCTGTCAGAAGGCGCTTGTTGGTATGAATATAAAGAGGCGCTACGAGTAGCTAGCTTTAACGATAAAACGGCCTATTTTGGCAATAAGAACCAAATAGATTCGGAATTGGAAGCACTCATGGCCTCCGCCCTTCTGCCCCTCAAAGTTCAGAGCTCAGAGCTGGTTTTGCATTGCGGGGGTTATGGAGCGAGTCTGGTGGCCAAGGTGGCGACAGAAACAGGGAGTTTTTGTTTATGGAGCAAGTTTGAGAAAGGCAAATTGTCCTTGCGAAGTATTGGTGCCATCGGTGAAGGCCCAAAAAATCCAAGTGAACTATGCGATGGTCACAAGTGGGGAGAATTCATTATGGGGGTTCAGTCCAACGATATGCTGACCGAGTTGCAGTCGCTGCGCTGGGCGGGGGTGATTAAAGAAGTTCGGCCGGTGGCGGATAAAGTGCTGAAGGTTGTTTTGGTAAAAGAGTATGAATTTCGAGAGCAGGAAGTGATTGATCAGTTAAAGGAAAATTTCAGCGGTAAAAATCTCATTCGTTATATTGAATTTAATGATTACCGCCATCCGATAGGTGAGTTCGTTCACCTCAGATAATGATCCAGATTTATTATCTTAAAGTATCGTGAAGCGCGCGCCCCAGAGACTTAGATTTTTTATCATAGAAATTGTTGTTTTCTTGGTGTTCTGCTTCCTCTTTACAGGCGATGCAAAGTTCAGCTGTAAGGCGAGCATTGAGTCTGTCATAACCAATTTCCGCATCACATTCGTCACAAAGACCATAAGTCCCACGAGTGATGGCATCGAGAGATTTATTGATTTTTTTCAGGTAAAAATTTTCGCGATTAATGAAGCGAATATCATGAGAAGTTTGAGTGTTAACGCTCGCTTCATCTAGAGGATCAGAGAGTTCATTTTTATCTAGTTGGTATTTTTCTTGTTCGAGTTTTTTATTTGAAATGCGTTCTTTTTCTGAAAGAAGTTTATCCTTTAAGACCGCCAGTTGCTTGTTATTGAGGTATGCGTTTTCTCTCTTCATTCTTACTCCTTAAAAATTTCAACTGTCGAAAACCGTCGATAGTTTAACAGGGGGCCAAAGCAGCAGTACTAAACAAACTATAAATTATATTGAAATCACAATACAGATAGCGGAGTAATCTAGTAAATTACTAAAATCTAACAAAGCTTAACATCTTAGTGATTGGCGGCAATTTGCCTAGCTAAAAGAAGCTTCGCAGAAAGGGCAGAAGCTCCAGAATTGGAGATCAATTTGTTGCTTACATGAAGCGCAATCGCGTAGACACTCAAGGTCGACAAAATCTTCGCCCCCCATAAAAAGCTCTTTTCTCATCGCGCGAATTGTTACGGGGTGAGCTAGAAAGACATTGGGGCGGAGAGCATCGGGAATAAATTTTGCTCGGGCGATTCCGGTGTCGGGAATGATTTGGACGTTATAGGTTTCATGATAGTCAGTATTAAATAATGGTAATTTGGCGGCATTAGAATAGCTTTTGAGTTTTTCAAATTGCGACTGGGGATCATGACGCTCTTTTAAAAATTTTCTAATTTCTTCGTCTTTATTCATATAATTTTTCATAACATTCTCTTCCATTGATTTTCTAGCAATTCGATAATTTGTGATGCTGATTTTTGATGAGTGTTAAATAATTTTAAAAAACCGGGTTTCACTGCTCGCACTTCTTTTTTTAGGCGCAGAGACATTGGTCCCAGCGATTCGATGGTTCTTAGAGTCCACTCCAGGACTTCTGGATTGTCTGTTTTTAGCAGTCGTTTTAAATGCTCAAAATAGGCACTGGAAATCATATTTCCCGAGCGAAGCGATTCGGCAATGACGTGCTTTTGAGAAGCGGCAAGAGCGTAGATCAATAATTCATGATTCTTCACTTTTTCAAAAGTAAGAATAAATTGTTCATTGAGTTCAGAAGTTATATTTTGAGCGTTGTCTAGGATGCAGAGAATTTTTTTCAGCGCGATCTCATCAATCGTTGCTGTTTCTATCGCCGTTTGCCATTGTGTCTTTAAAACGGAAATTAATTCGGGAGTTAATTTAATATGAGGGCGAATATTCGCTTTTAGTTTATCAATAGTATCTGAATAAAGTTCATCAATGTTCATGAATTTGATTCTATCATTTTAGTAAGAGTAATCAACTCGTGAGTCCAAAAGATTTACCGTGAACAATGATCGGGTATTTTAGACTAATTTTACTGTGCTTGCACGTCTTCACGCAGGGCCTTCAATAACGGATTTATCTGGGCCTCTATGATCCCTTTGACAACAGATCCGAGCAAATTAGAATAGCTCTGTTGCTTGTAAATCCTGGCCCTAACCACGCCGGTGATCAGTTTTGTGTTCAGCACTTTTACACAAAGTTTTGCGTTAATACGATCAATATTATCTGTAATCATTGAGTCCGAGCCCTCAAAATTAAAGTTGAGATCATATCCTTTTTCGTTTTTGTCACAGAGAATATCTTTTTCACTTGATTCAAATGTGCCATTTACATAAACGGTATGAGAGAAAGTGAGGTAGGATTTAGTTGCATAGAAGGAAATATTATTATTGTTTCCTGTTTTTTTGGTGATTACAGCACCTTCAGGTTTAAATTTTTGAAGTAACCCTTCCGGGTATTTTAAAGTCATCTCTAATTTTTCAAGGGCATCGGGCGTCTCAATTTGAAAAACAACTGCTGGAATTGAAAAAAACTCATTGGCCAGCGAGGCCATTGATATAAAAGAGAGAAAAATAAAGACCATCATTTTTTGCATGTCGCGAGCTTAACAAGGAAGACGGAAACTAAATGAATAATCGTCTTTACCGTGTATTATCTACAAGGTTGACCCGCTGAAAATTGACGAGATTTTAAAAGGCGAGTAAGAACTAAAGAGAAAGGATAGAAGCGTATTGAGTAAGGCAAAAAATGACCACCAAGCATCTTATAAATTCAATTTATCGGGCCACTGAGGGCGAAGGGGTTTTCCTCGGTCGTCCCCAAATCTTTGTTAGATATCAAGGCTGCGCGATTGGGTGTTTGAACTGTGACTCTAAGGACACCTGGGAATTTAGCGAAGAGATGGGACAGTCCCTGGAAATGGTGATGGAGGCCATCCACAAAGAAGGTCTCAATGGCGCGATTAAAAACGTCTCCATTACCGGCGGGGATCCATTGCATCCAGCTCATGTGCCCCACGTTCTGGCCTTGGTAAAAATGCTTAAGGATAAAAAATACTATATCAACATCGAAGCCGCGGGAACGCGCGTGGTAGACGAAATTTTTGATTTGGTTGATTACGTAAGTTTTGATTTTAAAACGCCTTCCACCGGTGTTAAAAATCCCCTAAAAAATATTAGCAAAATGATTTCTCAGTACTCCGGCAAGTTTCAGGTAAAGGCGGTCATTGCCGATGAACGCGACTTCACTGCCACGCTCGAGGCCTTTAGCGCGCTGGAAGCTGAAAAATTGGCAATGAATTTTCCATGGGTTCTAACACCATGTTTTAATACCAACGAAGAATTTCCAATGGAGCGTTTTGCTTCGATTCTTCTTTGGAATGAACAAAATGGTGCCCATTTTCGAGTGATTGGCCAACAACATAAATGGGTCTTCGGCCCGGACAAAAAACAAGTCTAGGTCAAAACATTCAGCTTTAAAAAAAATCCATCAATGTTAAACTAATTTTAATGAAGAACTCTTTTTGTTCCATTGTCGCCATTTT
>Ga0208115_1000012_pt1 | contig 90966 bp, 84 predicted proteins | sample LakWasMeta4_LOW4_2_FD_183856 | JGI IMG/M metagenome (GOLD analysis project Ga0208115, IMG submission 183856) | Freshwater sediment methanotrophic microbial communities from Lake Washington under simulated oxygen tension - Sediment Metagenome... | ecosystem: Environmental > Aquatic > Freshwater >...
TGGGCTCTCGCCATTGATTAGAAAAAGAATTCCTCACGCCAAAATGAAAACACTTCCTTTTTTTACGCTTGCTGCAAAATTAAATTTATACCTAAAGACAAAAAACGAACACCAGAGCAAAGATCTAAACGATGAAATATACCGAGAACTTCAAAGCCTTCTGGTCGAAAGTGAAAATTCTATAGCAGAAGTTTATTCTCATCTGGATAAATTCGGGGTGAGCATTCAGCTCGTCTATCAACTCGAGCGCTTAAAGCAATTCTTATCAAGAACGATTTTGCTTTTACAAATCCACCACGATGTACATCTAGACCAAAGAAAAATTGTCATTTTTACGGCAGACCTTATTGGCCAAAGTCAGGTTCACGCAAGTATCAGTTCTCTTATTTCTGGCAATCTGACTTTGCTCGCGCAAAAAATAGTTGAACGCAACTCTAAAACAGGTGAACATTATATTGCCCAAGATGCCAAAGAATATTCACACATGTTCTTCAGTGCCACAGGAGGAGGATTCGTTACCGCCTTTACCGTCTACATTAAATCATTAATTTTAACTTTTCCCCTTACTCCGTTTTTCGCTGGCGCGCTTGCTTCCTTGAATTACACACTCAGCTTTCTCGTTATTCACTTTGCAGGTTTTACACTTGCCACCAAACAACCGGCCTCTACCGCCCCGGCCCTTGCCCGAAAACTTGAAGAACTTGAAAAGATAGAACAAATTGAAAGCATCACAGATGAAATAGTCTTGGTTGCCCGCACCCAAGCGATCGCTGTCATTGGCAACTTACTGGCCGTTTTCCCAAGTGTGCTTATAATCAATTTAATTTTTTACACATTTACAAAGCGATGGATTGTGGATTTTCATACCGCTGAACACAACCTCCATTCAACTGATTTAATCGGTCCTGCAATGCTTTTTGCGGCCTTCACTGGTATTTTACTATGGCTCTCAAGTCTCGCCGCCGGCTGGGCAGAGAATTGGTTTGCTTTTAATAATCTTCATCACCTTCTCTTAAATAATAAAAAAGCCAATTTGATTCTGGGAAAAACTGGTGCTAAAAAAATTGCCTCTTTTCTAGAAAATAATATTTCCGGTATTGCTGCCAATTTTTCGTTGGGAATTTTACTTGGACTGGTTCCGGTTTTTTTGGCCTTCCTGGGTATCCCTATCGAGGTTCGCCACGTTACCCTCTCAACGGGAGCAATCGCAGCTGCCCTGCCAACGCTTGGATTTGGAGTCATGAAATCTCTATTGTTCTGGAGATGTATCGCGGGATTAATGGCGGTTGGATTTATTAATATTTTTGTGAGTTTTTCGATGGCCTTTTTCGTCGCAGTCAGAGCGAAGAAGATATCTGCCCGTAAGAGAAGACTCATCTATCGCTCTGTTTGGAAACGTTTCGCTCAAAAACCCATTTCATTCCTGATTCCATCGTAGTCCTCTCGATAAGGAGGGGACAATAATGGCTCTGCAAAATAAGGTGCATCCAATTTGCCAAAAACATAGGTTAACAATTCACTGATATTATCGACAAAATGAAACTCAATATCTTTTTTCACCGCTGCCGGCAATTCTTGTAAGTCCTTCTCGTTTTGTTTTGAGAGCACAATCTTTTTTATCCCTGCACGGTGAGCGGCTATCATTTTTTCTTTAATCCCTCCCACCGGCATGACCGCTCCTCTCAATGTGATTTCCCCCGTCATTGCCAATTTAGGATCGACCGGCTTTCCAAGCACCAGTGAGCAAAGGGCGGTAAAAATGGTGATCCCGGCACTAGGCCCGTCCTTTGGAATTGAGCCCGAAGGGACGTGAACGTGAAAATCGGTATTGGCGAAATTAAAATTGGGCAACATACTCGAAAGTTTTGATCTCACCAGCGACAATCCAATATGGGCCGATTCACTCATCACATCACCAAGCTTGCCCGTCAGCTGGATTTTTCCTTTGCCTGGCATTTTTAGTGATTCAATAAACAATATATCCCCTCCCATCGGGGTCCAGGCCAGACCAGTCACGACTCCGGGCGAGGCCACCGACTGCGCCCGCTCAAAAGTATTGCGCTGAACTCCCAGAACCTCCTCCACTTCTTCAGGGGTAATCTCAATTTTCTCTTCGCTCTTGCCTCTGACCACTTTTTCGGTGACGTTTCTTAAAATCTTGGCAATTTTTCTTTGCAAATCACGGACTCCGGCCTCTCGGGTGTAATCCTCTGTAATCATTTTTAAAATATCATCACTCATAAACACCTGCTCTGCACTCAGGCCGTGTTCCTTCAATTGTTTGGGTAGCAGATGTTTTTTAGCAATGTCGATTTTTTCTTCTGAGGTATAGCCACTCAGTGGAATAATTTCCATGCGGTCTAACAATGGCCCGGCAATTGTGTCGAGCGAGTTTGCGGTAGCGATAAAAAAAACTTTGGAAAGATCAAAGTTCAAGTCGAGATAATGATCCATAAAAGTTGAGTTTTGTTCAGGATCCAGAACTTCCAGCATCGCCGAGGCCGGATCGCCTCCATAGCCTTGACCTAATTTATCAATTTCATCCAGCATAAAGACCGGATTTTTTTCCTTTGCGCGCTTCATCCCTTCGATTATTCGACCGGGTAGTGCTCCAATATAAGTTCTGCGGTGACCTCTGATTTCCGAATCGTCGCGCACCCCTCCTAAGGAAGCACGAACAAATTTTCTACCCAACGCCTTGGCAATACTTTGCCCCAGCGAAGTTTTCCCCACTCCGGGAGGACCGACAAATAAAAGGATGGATCCCTTTTTCTGAGGAGAAAGTTTCATCACGGCAAGATGCTGAACGATGTGCTTTTTAATTTTCTCCAAACCAAAATGCTCTTCATCCAATATTCTTTGCGCTTCATCCAGATCAATTTCATGAGGCTCAGCATCGTTCCAGGGCAGGGCAAGAATCAATTCAATATAACTGCGGATCATGTGAGACTCTGCATTTTGCGGCCCCATCGTTTCGTAGCGATTTAATTGCTCCAGCGCAACTTTCTCTACCTCTTTGGGAAATTTAGCCTGCAAGATCCGATCTTTAAGGGTGAGTTTCTCCCCTTCTGCGCCCAAGACCTCTCCCCCTTCATCCCCTAGTTCTTCTTTGATCGCCTTTAACTGCTCACGCAAAATCGCCTCGCGATAAGCCTTGCTCGTTTTTTCAGAAATCTTCGCACCCATTTCATTGTTAACTTTAATCATCTCTCGCTGCTCAACTAACAATTCCAGAATTTTGAGCGCCCGATTTTTAACTGAAGCGATTTCCAATATTTCTTGTTTTTTAGAAAGGACCAGTGGCAGATTCTGAGCGATCAAATTAGTAAAATCAGAAGCGTTGTCAAATTGATCCAGTGTCGTTTTTTGGAACTCACTAGACGCATTGAGACTTGTCAGAATTTCCTCGGAAATATCCTTTAAGCTCCGAAGTAAGGCAGTTTCCGTCGGGGGATCGAGATCCATAATATCGGGCATCGGCTCGCCGCGGGCCATCCAGCTGGCAAAGGCTTCTTCGTATTCAACTTGTAGCACCCGGAAACGATAGAGAGACTTGATAAAGGCAATGGTCTCGCCTTTTTCATTTTTCTCAATCCGCTCGACGGTACAGAGTGTTCCCACCTGATAAAAGTCCGCTGGCTGGGCCCGCTCAATCTGAATCCCATCTTTTAGGGTGATCGCAACAAAAAGCTTGTCCTTGCCCCCGACCAGCGCACGTTGAATGGCATTTAAGCCAACGGTTTTGGAAATTAAAACCGGTAGTGCGACGTTGGGAAAAAGCACCGTATTTTTGAGGACCAGGGTTGGTATGAATTGTTCTGTGTTTGTTATAATTTGTGTTTTCATGATTATAAGGTGATACCGTTAAAATCAACGTCAAGATCAGTTGAAAGAATTTTTTGCTTTTTAATTTCTTATTGTATCGCGTTTTGATAGAGTAAATTACAAGGTTAATACAGACATTGGGCGGAGTAACTTAGTTACTAGTTCTTGAACTTGCGAGAAATACAATGAAAACAATTTTAAAAATTCTTATGATTTTTTTGGCCATCACCGGCGCATCAACAATACTTTATAATTATACCGACATTACTTTTGGCAATATAGATTTTTTCACTAAACATGGTTGGTTTTTTCTTTTTTCCATCGCGCTGTTTCCGCGCTTAACATTAGCGGTTTCGGGCCTATTGGTTGGTTCCATTGAATTTGGCGGATTCCTGTGGTGGTTGGGATTTTTCTTTGCCCCTCGTATTTTAGTGGCCATGCTGGCGACTGTTTCTTACTGGCACACCAATCAGATTTTGGTTATCCTGGCGTGGCTGATAGCGCTTGGTGGTGAATCCTCTGAAAAATTTGTGATCACCCGAAGAATGCGAAGTGCTCCCCATAAATATAATAGTTATGAAGGAACAACTATCGATGCCGAATATAAAGTGAAGGAGTAAAAAATCATGAGCAACCTATTTCATATTGATCTAAACTGGAAAAGAACAAGCGAAGAATTTGGCTTCGAAAAATACAATCGTAATCACACTCTTAATTTCAGCGGACAGCAGATTTTAAAAAGTTCGGCTGCGGCCGATTATTTTGGCGATGCCGAGATGGCAAATCCCGAAGAACTTTTGGCTTCGGCCCTTACCAGTTGTCACATGCTCACTTTTTTAGCAGTGGCTTCCAAGTCAGGGTACATTGTTGATTCCTACCAAGACCATTCCAGCGCAACGCTTGATAAAAACGAAGAAGGAAAAGTAGCGGTGACCGTTATCGATTTAAAACCAGTGATCACTTTCTCCGGCACCAAAATTCCGGACGAAGCTCAACTGAAATCACTGCATGAAAAAGCTCATCGCAATTGTTTCATCGCCAATTCAATTAAAACTAAAGTTAATATCCTATAGGGAGAACTCTCGTGAACCAACTCGCAGCTTTTAGCTATGACCCCGCAAAATGCTCACTGGCCACTTCACTTTTTGAAGCACTAAAAAAAACGGCAAACGACAATTTGCCAGAAGAATTGAGTGCCGTTGATTTTTTTAAAGGGCTGGAGCAGCCCCCGGAAAAATCATTGGGCGATTACGCCCTCCCTTGCTTTCGGTTTGCCAAGGCGCTAAAGAAAAATCCAAACCTAGTGGCGGAAGAATTAAAAAATGAACTCCTTGCCTTAAACAATCCCTGGGTTGATCGCATTGATCTAAAGGGTGCTTTTCTTAATATTTTCACCAATCAAAAGCAAGTGGCCAAAACGCTTATCCCCCTTTTAATTAAAGGAGAAGGCTTTAAGCTACTGGCCCAAAATCCTGTTCATAATAAAACCAAAGTCATGATTGAGTTCTCGCAGCCCAACACCCATAAAGAATTTCATGTGGGACATGGACGAAATGTTTGCCTGGGCGATAGTTTATGCCGCATTTTTTCTTACAACGGCTTTGATGTCATTCCGGTCAACTATATCGGAGACGAAGGGACCCATATTGCTAAATGCCTGTGGGCAGTTGATCACTACACGGGGGAAAAGCTTGATGACAAAATTGAAAACAAAGCAGAATGGCTGGGACAGCGTTATGTCGAGGCCAACACCAAATTGAAATCGGCCAGCGACGAAGACAAGATTAAATACAACGCTGAAGTTTCCGCTATTTTAAAATCGATTGAAAATAAGACCGGGAAATACTACGACACCTGGAAAATCACCCGTCAGTATTGTCTTGATGATTTCAACCGCATTTACAATTGGCTGGATGTCCATTTCGCTCATTTCTTTTATGAGTCAGAGGTCAGTGAAGCTTCTCAAGAGATCGTCGAAGAATATATTAAAAAAGGGCTGTTCGTTGAAGATAACGGCGCCATTGGTTTTGATATGTCTGATAAAAAACTTGGTTTCTTCATGGCGCGAAAATCAGATGGAACAACTCTCTATGGCACTAAAGACCTTGCCCTGGCGGCCTTAAAATTTAATCAATACCATATCGACCGCTCGATTTACGTGGTGGGAAGTGAACAGAATTTCCACTTCAAACAAGTTTTCTACGCCCTTGAAAAAATGGGATTCCCGCAGGCAGCTAAGTGCTATCACCTTTCTTATGGAATGGTAGTGCGTCCAGAGGGCAAAATGTCTTCACGTGCCGGAAATTCTTTCACCTTCCTACAACTTATTAATCTGGTGGTTGAAGAAATCAATGTCTACCTGGATAAATATAAAGACGAATGGGATAAGACCCGCATGGAAGAAACGGCCCACAAGCTGGCAGTGGGAGCAATTAAATACGGAATGCTTCAGGCCGATCCCAATAAAGAAATTGTTTTCGATCCAAAGGAATGGGTTTCATTTGAAGGCAACTCTGGACCTTATCTGATGTATAGCTATGCCCGAACTCAGTCCATTCTGACTAAGGCCGCTGAACAAAAAATTGAACTGTCGCTGGCCAACCTTGATCTTCTGACCCACGAATCAGAGCGCGAGCTGATGAGACATCTCTACGATTTCAATCAAACCGCAATGTATGCTTGCGAAAACTACAAGCCTTCGACCATTGCCAATCATCTCTTTTTTACCTGTAAAGCCTATAATCGCTTCTACAACGATGTCTCGGTAATGAAAGCGGAGACGGAAGAATTACGAGGGGCGAGACTTGCACTTCTCAAAGCTTTTGGCGAGACGCTTAAAACAGGATTACACTTATTGGGGATTACTCCTCCAGAAAAAATGTAAGCGAGCTAGATAAAAATAAAAAAAAAGGCCATTCTAATGAATGGCCTTTTTTTTTGATTTTTTTATAAATTTTTAATTATTCAACTGCAAGAATGATCAATTTAGAAAGTTCAGCATCAGACTTGTTCTCTAGACCTTCAACTTTTCTTAATTCAGAAAAAGAAGCATCCAATCTATCCGTCAATTCGCCATCAGCAAGAAGATTAAGAGCATCGTTTCTTACTGCTTTCATCTGCGCCGCTGTTCCACTATTAAGAGCTGCTGTCGTTGAAGCAAATGGAGAAAGTGCAGTTCCAAGCGCTGATCTAACGACTTCAACGGCTGTATAAACAGGAGAAAGAGTAAGATCGACTGCGAATGAAGACATAGATGTAGCTAATAAAAGAGCGGCAATTGTTGATTTTAATTTCATAGGACCTCCAGTATTTGTTTGTTAGGGGCAATCTAGCATATCTAAATTTTTTTTCATTAAAGCCTGTAAAACTTTCAATAAGATAAGGGCCCTCCCCCAAAAAAAAGCCGGTTAAAACCAAAAAATAAATGGAAATATTCGAAATCGTGTTAAAATTCTAGCGAGGTTTAACATGACTTTTTTTGCCACTCGCCTGGCCCTTGTATCACTCCTGGCACTTTCATCGTTAGATGGATGGGCCCTGGAATTTAAGCCCGGCCTCTATGAGCTGGTAAAAGGCGATGACACTATTTGTGAAGATGGGCCTTTGCAAATTAAAGAGGATCAGCTCACCCTGGGCGCCAAAATGGTCTTCTTAAAGTACCAGTCTCCATCCCTCAGTTTCTTAAATGACGAGAAAGATTGTCAGTATTCAATCAAAAACATTCATGACAAAAAAAATTACGAGCAACAACTTACGATAAAATGCGAAAAAGCTCCCCTTTATAAGAGATCCATTAAATTTCAATATGAGGGCAGCGATAAACTTCTAATGATCGTTAGTGATAAGGGAAAAACTTATCCATGCGAGTTGAAGTTAAAAAAATGATTAAAATCTTACTGATTACATTTTTGTTTTCTTTTAATGCTTTGGCCGAACAAGAAAACCAGCAAGAACTCCAGGCGGCCGTCAACCAGGTTGGCGACTCATTGAGCGATCTGCAAAAGGCTGGAAAAATCCTTCTTCCATGTGTGCCCACGACAGGGAGCAAGGGTAGCGTGGTGCTCGCCCCTCACTTTAGCCTCAACGGCGTTAAAGACGATTGTGATAAATTTTTTGATAATAACGGCAATGTTGGGCCTTGGGGTAATCACCTTATTAAGACCATCACCAAGTTGCCGGCAGCTGAATTAGAAAAATCTTTTTATTCTAATGATATTCCTGATATGGACTTTATCTGCCCTAAATTTAGTGAATTTTCCGCAGATTTAAAATTAAAATTTTGGGTGTGGACCTTTGCTTCAATCTCTTGGCAAGAATCCAGCTGTAACGAAAAGGTTACGGCCCAGGGAACTAATGCCAGGGCGGTCGGTCTCTTGCAGCTAGAAGATACCCGCCAAATGCGTAAATCGCGAGGTGATAATTGCAATGTTGCTTCCGTTCGCGATGCTAACAATAATCTAGCTTGCGGAGTCGATATTCTTCATCAACAACTTCTAGGCGCCGATGGCAACTATTTTAAAAATATTGGAACCGGCGAACTTTTCTGGAAAAGTTCGTATTGGCAACATTTGCGTTTAAAAAATAATAGTCCTAAACACCAAAAGCTCCTGACGGAAAGAAGCCAAAGCCAAAAAATGCCCAAGAAAGCCGATATTAAAGAGCTGGTTATGCGATTTCCACACTGCCGATAGCCTGGGCACTGTCTAAATTTTAGACACCCTCATGGCAATCAGATATTCTTTTCAAAATCCCCCTGCTCCCCCCTTTTTCCCAATACAATCTATCTATTATTCACTAAAGACCTGAGGTCTCATGAAAGCTTTAAAATATTGGCCACTGCTTCTTGCTATTTGGACCCTCGGTGCAGCGGCGTCCGATCTACAAAATGAGGCCCGTCTTTTTGATGCTAAAAACAAGAGTTCAAGCAGCCCCACTTTTCTCAATCTTGCGGGATGGATGAACAAAGGGATTGTTCACAAAAAAAGAGTTAACCTAAACGGCGCGATCGAGCGCTCGCTAAACCCTGAAGAATTTCAGAGCCCGGCAGCAGCGTTTGCTATTAATTATGAATTCTTCAAAAAAGACCCGGAGTATAAATGCCGTCGTCCTTCTTATTATAAATATTTTTCAAAGTTATTCCAAACATCACCTCATGCAGAGGTTGAATGTAAGATGAATCTACAAGTCACTTTAATTTCAGAATCATCAAGCGGCTCAAGCCCGATGCTTGCTCGCACCATTGACCCCGCCAGAATTTATCAAATTCATTATTTATTTGCAGGCAAAGGCAAACAGATGATGTCGCGCTGGGGACATGCGATGTTCCGACTCGTGCTCTGCGCTCCGGGAAGAACTCTCGGGCCAGATTGCCTTCAGGATTATGCATATCATATCGTTGCCAGCTACCGGGCCAACGTCGAAGACATGAACATTGATTACGCTAAAGGGATGAAGGGGGCCTATGCTTCTCAGCTTTTTTTAATGAATATGAGTGAAGTGGTTGCCGAGTATACCAAAGGTGAATTTCGGGACGTCATTTCTTTGCCCATGAAAATGAACCAGGATGAGATAACTCATTTTACCGATAAACTTCTGGAAAACTACTGGGGTTATAAAGGCCAGTACTTTTTCATCACCAATAATTGCGCAACTGAGGCCATGAATTTATTGCGCACGGCTTATCCTACCAACAGCAAAATGCAGACCGCAAACATCGTCACTCCTTTGGGGCTTTATGATTATCTGGTCAAAAACAAATTGACTGACCCCTCTATCTTGAACGATAAAAAATCAGCGCTCAGTAAAGGCTATCTGTTTTCAGGGGTGAGTGACAAACTTAATAAATCGCTCACTATTTTCGCAGAAGCAAAAGATATTTCATTTGAAGATTTTGCGCTTAAACTATCGGCCGCTGAAAGAAAATCGCTCTATCTACAAAAAACTAAGCAAATGAGCGGGAATGAAAAAGTCTCGGTGCTGGCCAATGCCCTTCGCCTGGAAGAACAAATTTTACTCTCGCGCGAACAACAATTTGCTAAAAAAATCGGCAATGCCCTTTTTGGTAAAGAGCCAATGCCGGAACTCAAAGACACGATTCTCGATGATAAAATCCTCGCGATGAAAGACCTGTACAAAAAACTGACGGCAGAAAATCAGCTAGCCTCCGGTTATGGAATTCCGCTTGAAGGCGAATTTATTGTGGCCGCCCCCGAATCCATCAAGTCGATTCAAGATGAAATTCAAGGAAACATGGAAGAATTAAGAGAAATAGCCGTAAAGTTTTTCCCCAAAGAAGTTGAAGAAATGAAAGGCGCACTCGAAAACCGACACTGGATCATGTCGCAACTTTAATACTTATGAAAAAATATTTAATCTTCTTATTTATTTTGTTGCAAATCACTCTGCCCCTGAGGGCAGAAGACTGCGCGCCCTACATCGGGTCTTGTGATTATTATCTCTGCCGGGAAAAAGAGCATTCCTGCGGCAAAAAGGGCTATTACCTGGGCTTTGCCTATAAATACTGCAAAAAAGCTGAAGATAAACTTTTGAGGAGAATGAGCGAGCGAGGAAAAAACTGGTCGCGCGATGTCGCCCTTTGTTTGCAACAATCAGTGGAAAGAATTCCCTACGATGAAAATTGTCACGATGCCAAGAAGAGCGCCGTTAATGATCACCAAGAATGTTACATCGATACTGGATTTTGTGAGCTGAGTAAGCGCGATCGCTTCAATGTGATAAAAGTTGTCTCAACCGGTCTGCGCCACCCGCAAGTGGTCAAGGAGGGGCTGGCTATCATTAATGAGTGTCGGAAATACTGATGACTTCAATGTTCTTTTTCTTAAGCGAACTTAAACTATCCGGCAAATTATCAACAATCGATTCTTCCAGCGCTGTAATAATTTTTTCTTTCAAAAAAATGCGATTGTGCACCAATGAAACTTCGCGGGTAGGGATAGGGTTCTGAAATTCTCTGACAAATTTTTGATCTTCACTGGAAAGATTAAGGACGGCCAAATAAGGCAGAAAGGTATAACCGTCGTTATTTAGCACCATGTTCTTCAATGTTTCCAGGTTTCCACTTTCAAATTTTAAATTATCGTGTTGGCCGCTATCTTTATTAATTTTGCACAAATTTAAAACTTGCTGCCGAAAGCAATGGCCCTCATTTAAGAGCCAGACGTCTTTGGTATCCAGATCTTTATCTTTGATTTTAGTTTTTTTTAAGAGCGGATGATTTTTCGAAGCAAAAACTGAAAAGGGCTCGTGAAAAAGAACTCGCTCAATAAGCCCCTCACCCACCAGGGGTGTCACCAACAGGCCGGCATCTAACTCATCTTTATTCAAAAGTTGAATAATATCTTCGGTCTTGAATTCTTCAATCGTTAAATTCACCAAGGGGTAACGTTTAACAAAATCTCCGGCAAAAAGCGGAATGACGTAAGGAGCAAGCGTCGGAATAACTCCCAGTCGAAAATCTCCCCGCACTTCATCTTTAGATGCATCGATAATTGAAAATATTTTTTTATATTCGCGAATCACCAGTCTGGCCTGATCGATTATCCGTCCGCCTTCGTCGGTGGTCATAATCGGATTTTTGGAACGATCAAACAGAATAACTCCCAACTCCTCTTCTGCCTTTTGCAATTGCATGCTGAGAGTCGGCTGGGTAACAGAACAAGCCTTGGCGGCTTTTCCAAAGTGGCGATATTTTTCAACCGCGAGAATGTATTCGAGTTGGGTGATTGTCATAAACTTATCGTAACGTCATCAGAGACATGATCACAAGCCCAAAATAAAAAAGCCAAAACAAATATAATATTTTCTTATCTTGAGATCTTAAATCATAGGAATAATAAAAGCTCTTGCGCTGATTTAGCCCCCTGGTCACCAGAGAAAGTGCCCCTCGCTGTGAATGCCTGATGGCAAAAACCAAAAGTGGGAAAAATAGAGTGAGCTGATCTTTAAACGGCAAATCCCGGAGCCGGGCATTGATCCTGATTCTATCAAACTCTTCTTTAAAAAGGGCAATGGAATTCATCGCCAGCAACATAGGATATCCCCAAAAAGGTCGGAGTCCCTTATGCACAATCAAATGCAGAATCACTTTAGTGTAATCAATCACCGAAGCAGAGCACATCGAAAGAAGCGAAACTAAAAAGAGCCTGAGCATGGTAGCTAAGGCCTTATCCCAAGAGGCCTTGTAAATAGTCATTTGTAATAATTGATAAACCTCCCCGACCCTTAATTGCTTGGCAGGATAAAGAATATTCAGAATAAAAATTCCAAAACCAAAAAGAAAGGCATAGAAAAAAATCTTCTGAAACCTCGAAAACGTCAATCCACTTTTAAAATAAAGTGCAAAAACCACCAGGCATAGGGGAAGATCGAGAATCAAACGGCGATTGAGCAACAAAAAAAGAAGCGCTAAAAAGGTAACCAGCAACAGATACCATGAGTGTAAAAACTCCTTAGTCTCATGATCTTTTTGGTTCATCATAACTTCACCAGGTGATAATCGACTAGTTCATAAACCTGCGCCCCTAAAGAGCGGATGAAATTTTCATCATGAGAAATAATGAACTGCAGTTTCCCCATCGCACTTAATTGCAATATAATTGTTTTGATCAAATGGATCGATTCACTGTCCTGGCCGAAGGTCGGCTCATCGAAAAAGAGAATGCTCTTGTGATGAAAGGCGGTCATCAAAATGGAAAGCCTGCGTTTCTCCCCCTCCGACAATAAAAAGGGGGAGCGCGATAAATCGATATCTTTAAAGAAAGATTGCAAAAGACGATTAAGATCCTGATCTTTAAAATTTCGGAGCTCTTCTTTAATCGTATCGTAAAAAAAATGCGATTCCGGGTTTTGAAAAACAAAGCCCATTTCTCTATAATGAGACTTGGGAGCAAGCAGTTGCTTATTTTTGGCAATCTGAATTTCACCTTTTAACGGTTTTAACAATCCGGCCATTATTTTAAAAAGAGTGCTTTTGCCTTTCCCATTTTTTCCCTTGAGCACCACAATTTCCCCTGAGCGGGCGGTGAGCGAAATGTCTTCCAATAATTTAGGCCGGTCGGGATAATGAAAAAAGACATGCTCTATTTTTAGTTCAACTTCACTGTTTTGCGTTTCATTCATCGGCAACTGAGGGATATTGAGATTTTTAGCAACTGAAATTGATGTTCTTAAAGTCACGGCCCCCTCGGCATCAACCTGGATAATTTTATCGGCAAAAGGCAATATTTCATCCAGGTGATGATCAATCAGCACAATCGTTCTTTGTCCTTTATGCTTGGAAAGCCAATGATAAAAGTCCTGGCGGGCCTCTGGGTCAAGAAAGGCGGTAGGCTCATCAAGTAATAATACTTCGGGGTCGATCGCCAGCAATGAAGCTAGCACCAGTCTTTGACACTCTCCATGTGAGAGTTCCGTCGTTTTTTTATGCCACAGACTTTCAAGATCAAAATAAGCCTGTAATTCTTTTTTCTTTTGATCCATTTGCTCACGGGAATAATTATAATTCTCCATGGAAAAGAAAAATTCTTCAGAGGCCCGGGGATAAATTAATTGCGAAAATGGATTTTGGAATAAGAAGAGAATCTCTTTTAGATTTTCTTGAAAAAACTCGCCGTGCATTGGCTTTTTTTTATAGAGGATACTTCCCTCAAGTCTCCCGCTGCTAAATTCAGGAATGATACCTTTTAAAAGCTGCAAAAAGGTGCTTTTTCCTCCGCCCGAAGGACCAGTGACGATCACCAATTCGTGCTTTAAAATTTCAATTTTCTCCCGGCTAAAAACTTTTTTAGCCACATTACTAGAAGATGGATCAGAAGATAGATGATGAATGTTTTTTTTGAAAGTGTATTCAAAAGGGCCAATTTCGTACATCGCGGCCTATTCTTTTGCTATCAAAAATTGATCTAGCAGTCCCAATCTCACCAAGCGTCGGGAGATCACGGTACTCAACCACCCGGCCAGCAGCGCAGCTGAAAACAAAAAGGAGAATAATTGGATCAGATTAAAAGAGAAATTTAGATTGCCATAATCGTAAAGCGCGAAATCGAGTGCATAACTAAAAAAGGCCGAAAGAAGTGCGGCGAGAACTAACACTTTTAGATCCCATTTTTTATAGGCGAAGGCCAAAAAAATAATTTCAGCTCCCAGCCCTTGAACCACTCCCCAGACCACTGACATCAATCCCCAATGAGTGAGAAGGCTTTCGACAAAAGCAGCAATTATCGAAGCGATGATCGCAATTCCCGGCTTTCTAACAATTTGAGACAAAAAGACGGAAGCAAAAATCCAAAAGCCTGCGGTGAGATAGCTGAGGCCATAAATTTTTAAAAGCGGTTTGGCGATTTCATAAACAAAAGTCCAACCCCAAAAGGCGACTCCTAGGGCCACCGCCACCACCGTGGTCAGCACAACTTCGAAAATAGTGATTGATTTAAATAGCGCGACAGTTTGATTCATGGTCCTTTCCTCCGCAGGCATTATCCTGACTCAGGTTCGAGGGTATATCTCAGATCGACTCTCTTTTTGCGAGCGACCACCCCTAGGTTTGTATGTCTAAGCATTTTAGCTATTTCTTCTATAAATGGAAAGTCTTGATCAGGATATTTATGCAAAAGCTCCGAATTTGGCGCAGGGCAATTTTCTTTCCTTTTAAGGGATCTTGCCCTACCCTATCCCAGTCGTTTTACATTCTTATCTAACCAAGGATTGACCGTGAGTAATCAACGAAATGATCGCAATGACCGAACTGAAGCAGACGAAAAAAAACAACAGGCCCTGGATTACCATTCAGAAGGCCGCGCAGGAAAAATCGAGGTCATTTCGACTAAACCTGCAGTAACCGCTCTCGATCTATCGAAGGCCTACACTCCGGGTGTCGCCTGGCCTTGTCTGGAAATCGCAAAAGATCCAGAACTCGCTTACAAGTACACCGCCAAAGGAAACCTGGTTGCTGTTATCTCTAACGGGACAGCGGTATTAGGTCTCGGAAATATCGGCGCGCTAGCGGGAAAACCGGTAATGGAAGGGAAGGGACTTCTTTTCAAACGTTTTGCCGACATCGATGTTTTTGATATCGAAGTCAACGAAAACACCATCGAAGGGATGGTGAAAATTGTCGCCGCTCTCGAACCAACATTTGGTGGAGTAAACCTTGAAGACATCAAGGCGCCAGAGTGTTTTGAAATTGAAAAACAACTTATTGAAAAAATGAATATTCCTGTTTTTCATGATGATCAACACGGAACGGCCATTATCGCCTCCGCGGCTTTCCTCAATGCTCTTGAAATTACCAAGAGAGACATTAAAAAAACCAAAGTGGTTGTCTCGGGTGCCGGGGCCGCTGCCATTTCTTGTTCAAGATTATTTTTTGAACTTGGACTGCCAAAAGAAAATTTAGTGATGTGTGATTCTAATGGCGCGATCTACAAAGGCCGCACTGTCGGGATGAACCAATACAAAGAAGACTTTGCCGTTGAAACAAAGGCGAGAACAATCGCAGACGCTATGGTGGGCTGTGATGTCTTCCTAGGCTGTTCGGCCCGTGGAGTAATCAATGGTGAGATGGTTAAAACCATGGCCAAGAATCCAATCATTTTTGCCATGGCCAACCCTGATCCGGAAATTTATCCACACGAAGTTCACGCCGTCAGAGATGACGCAATTATGGCAACCGGAAGATCTGATTATCCAAACCAAGTTAATAACGTCTTGGGTTTCCCTTTCATTTTTCGTGGAGCACTCGACGTTCGTGCCAGAAAAATCAATATTGAAATGAAACTTGCTGCAGTAAAAGCCCTAGCTGATCTGGCCAAAGAAGAAGTGCCGGAAGAAGTTAAAATGGCCTACGGCGGAGAGGATTTTAAATTTGGGGTTAATTATTTAATTCCAAAACCGTTCGATCCACGCGTCCTTACTCGCGTCACTCCTGCAGTTGCCAAGGCGGCGATGGATTCAGGCGTGGCCCGTATAATGATCGATGATCTCCAGGCTTACGCCCGGGCGCTTGAAGGAAGAATGGGCAACACTGCTCAATTCATGAAATCATTGCGCGATCGATTAAGCACCCACGTCGCAAAACGCGGACAAAAAATTAAAATGGTTTTTGCCGAAGGGACCAATACCCGTATTCTTCAAGCGGTTAAAATACTGGTCGAAGAAGATAAAATTGAACCAATCCTTTTAGGAAGAAAAAAGGCCATTCATAAAAAAATGGAATTGCTTGGTCTGGAAAAATTAAAAGACGAAGTAAGAACCGTCAATCCACGAAAACATGAGCAATTTGAAAATTATGTGCGCATGTACTCAAAAGAAAGACAAAGAAGTGGTGTCTCGATCTATCACGCTGAAGAATTAATGTCTCACCAGAATTACTTCGGATCAATGATGGTTAAACACGGTCTGGCAGACGCAGTGATCGCAGGACCAACACTCAATTACGCTGACTGCTTTCCTCCCCTGATGCACGTTTTAGGAACGCAAGAAAGAAAAAGTGCGGCCGGCATCTTTATCATGACATTTAAAAACCGCGTTCTGTTCTTTGCTGACTGCGCAGTTCAAATCGAACCCAACGAAGACCAACTTTGTGAGATCGCCGCCTGTACCGCCGAGCTCTTCCGCAAACTGATGAAACGTGAACCGCGAATTGCTTTTTTAAGTTATTCCAACTTTGGATCCAACGATCACGAAAAAGCGCTTAAAGTTAAACGCGCGGTTAAATTAACCAAGACTCGCTACCCTAATTTAATTGTTGAGGGTGAAGTTCAGGCAGACGTTGCGGTTAATAAAAATCTGATGGATAAACTCTTCAATTTCTCGGAGCTAGATGGTCCAACCGACGTCCTGATCTTCCCCGAATTGAATTCGGCCAACATCAGCTATAAACTTTTGGCCCAATTAGCAAACGCCAATGCCATTGGCCCGATCCTGGTTCCAATGAATCACTCGGCCAATATCATTCCACGGACTGCTTCCGTGACGGAAATCGTTAATATGTGTGTTTTATCAGCGATGCTTTCTGATAAAAAAATAAGCTCAAAGGAGTAAGCAATGACCAAGATAATTGTAAAAACTGATAACGCTCCTGCTGCGGTAGGAACTTACTCTCAAGGAGTAGGCGTCGGCGGAGTATTCTATTTTTCAGGTCAAATCGGAATTGACCCTAAGACCAATAATTTGCTGGATGGTTTTTCAGAGCAATTAAAGCAAGTAATGAAAAATATCGACGGTCTTCTTGGCTCTCAAGGACTAACTCGTGATAACATTATTAAGACTTCTATTTTTTTAACTGACCTCAACAACTTTGCAGAAGTGAACCAGGCTTATGTTGAATTTTTTAAAGAGCCATACCCGGCAAGAAGTACGGTAGAAGTTTCCAAACTGCCCAAAGGAAGTTTGGTCGAAATCGAAGTGATTGCTTCAAGATAATAAAAGGCCAGCTAAGTAAAAGATGATCCTAAAAAGTAAGTACGTATTCGAATCTAAATCCACTAAAATGTATCGGCACCTGCAAAGTGTGCTGATCGTTTTAGCGGTCACTTTTGCGACCTATTCCTTTTTTTGTTCAATCTTGCTGCTCGACGCTAGAAATGAAAGCAAAAATGCCAAGGCGAGTTTTGTCACGACTCCTCCCGACCTGATCGTTGTTTTCACCGGCGGTCCCGGCCGCATTGAATACGCGGTGAAAAAAGCGCAGGAATTCAAACAGCCCAATGTCTTTATCACTGGCGTCCATCAAAAAAACTCCGTTAAAACCCTGATTAATCCCATTGATCCCATCGCGGCAGAAACGGATCATATCGAACTTGATTATACCGCCCGAAACACCGTTGAAAACGTGGTCTCCACTCTGAAATACCTAAGAAACAACCGCGGGCTCAACAAGATTTTAATTATCTCCAGCGACTACCACATTATGCGCATTAAGCAGATCATCAATACGCTGGCAAAAGAAGATGATAAATTTACTTTTTATTTTTCGGCAGTGACTTCCAACTATCTTCAGTTTAGAAATATCAAAATTCTCTACACTGAAACCTTTAAATTAGTGCGCACCAAAATCTTTTTAATGTTCTGGGATCAAAAATCGCCGATTGATGTTTCTTGAAGCCTAGACTCTCGTCACCGAAATAACTTCTTCCAACGACTCTATGCTACTGATGGTTTTTAGCAGTTCGCTATAATCTTTGACTTCTATTTCAAAAATAAAACTTCCTTTTCTATCAGGCATCGATTTCGCCATCGCACTTCTGATGTTGATCCCACTATTGTTGATCGTTTTAGAAATGAGTGAAAGAATTCCGGGTTTATCCTGAGTCATTACCCGAACTGTAACCGGATGGGTAAAGCTAAAACCTCTGTTCCATGACACTTTAATGGTGCGAACAAGTGTTTCAGCATCCACTCGGTTACAGTCCGAAGTATGGACGGTAATACCTCGCCCGCGAGTGATAAAGCCGACAATGCTGTCTCCCGGAATGGGATTACAACACTTGGCCATCCGAACCATGACGTCACTCATTCCATCAACCACCACGGCATTATCAGAGTGCGTTTTCTTGCGAACATTTTTGGTCATCTTATTTGAATAAGATTCAATTTCAGAAATTTTACCATCGACATCGCTCAGGTCTTGTTTGGCGACCACTTCTTTAAGGGATGGAATGTATTCCAACACTTGTTTGGCCGTGTATTTTCCCGAACCAACCTGAACACATAATTCATCTTCATCAATAATGTGTTCTTCATCAAACATCGTATTGAATTCGTTATTTTTCTTAAGTGCCTTGATGCTGGTACCAAAAACCTTGAAGGCCTTCTCCAGAATATCCCGACCAAGTTCCCGGTTCTCATCGCGCTCAACTTTCAGCAGCCACTGCTTGATCTTACTGCGGGCCTTAGAACTTTTAGCAATATTCAACCAATCTTTAGAAGGAGATTGGGTTTTACTGGTTAGAATTTCAATCGAGTCACCCGATTTTAAAACGTGGCGAAGGGGTACGATTTTACCATTGATTTTGGCGCCCACACAGTGGTGGCCAACTTCGGTGTGAATTTCGTAAGCAAAATCCAAGGGAGTTGCTCCGTATTTCAATTCGCGAACGTCTCCCTTCGGAGTAAAAACAAAAACACCATCGAGATCGAGATCGTTTTTAATAACGTCGAGAAACTCACGGTTGTTGTCGGTGTTTTTATTGTATTCGAGTAGCTCCTGAACCCAGTCGAGTTTCGGCGCCGATTTTCCGGCCATCCCCTCTTTGTATTTCCAGTGCGCGGCAACCCCGGCTTCGGCCACCTCATCCATTTCATTGGTACGAATTTGGATTTCAATTCGCTCTGCACGCGGGCCAATAACGGCAGTGTGAAGCGATTGATAATTATTCACTTTGGGGATCGCAATATAATCCTTAAAACGCCCGGGGATAGGAATAAAAGACGAATGGATAATCCCCAGCGCCTTATAACATTCAGTGATATTTGAAACAATTAAGCGAAACGCCAGCAAATCCTGCACCTGTTCAAAATCCACTCCTCGCGAAGTCATTTTTTTGTAGATGGAATAAAAATGTTTGGGACGTCCCTTCACTTCAGCATGAAGCGAATACTCCAGAAGCTTTTCTTTGATCGAAGTAATAACTTCTCTAATATAATTGTCGCGTTCCGATTTTTTCATCGAAACTTTTTCAGCTAAACGATAATAAATTTCGGGTTTCAAAAAACGAAGACATAAATCTTCGAGCTCTGACTTAACAGAGTTAATCCCCAGGCGACTTGCCAACGGCACATAAATATCCAAAGTTTCTTGCGCAATCTTCTTTTGTTTTTCATCAGAAACGTATTGCAGCGTTCTCATGTTGTGCATACGATCCGCAAGCTTAACAATGATAACTCGTAGATCTTTCGCCATGGCCACAACCATTTTACGAAAGTTTTCAATTTGAGATTCTTCTTTGGTTTTAAATTTAATTTTAGAAATCTTAGTCAAACCAACAACCAGGTCCGCAACCCCTTGGTTAAACTCTTTTTCAATTTCCTGGGGACTGACGTTACAATCTTCGACTACATCATGCAGCAGACCTGCCACAATGGTATCAAGATCCATGTGCAAACGAATTAAAGTGGCTGCAACGTTTACCGGATGGATAATATAGTCTTCACCTGAACTTCTCTTTTGTCCGCTATGCGCTTTTTCCGCAAACAAATAAGCCTTTCGAAGCATGGTGAAATTGGCATCTGGATAGTACGCCTCAACTCTCCTCACTAGGTCATCAATGGTAAGATCTCGTTCATGAGAAAAATCTAAGTTTTGGTACATTCCCTACTCTCGATATTATTGGTCTAATATCTTTTGCGTAATTTCGATGAGCCTCTGATAAGCTTTTTCGATATCGTCGTTATAAATTAAAAAATCAAAATCATTTTTTCTAAGCAATTCTTTCTGAGCATTCATCAGACGAAGATTAATCACTTGGGTATTCTCTGTTCCCCGATGTCTTAGGCGTTTTTCTAATTCTTCCACCGATGGCGGGGAAATGAAAATTACATTGGCCTGTTCGCCGAAATAGGCTTTCATCGAATCCGTTCCTTGAACATCAAGATCAAACAACAAGTGCTTTCCTTCCTGGAGAGCGTTCTCCACAAACTTCTTGGAAGTACCATAAAAATTTCCATGGACTTCTGCCCATTCTAAAAACTCATTAGCTTCGCGCATTGCTAAAAACTCTTCGCGCGTAATAAAGAAATAACTCTTGCCATCAACTTCCCCCGGACGAATAGGTCGGGTGGTATAAGAAACAGATTCAACAATTGAAGGTAGATCCTGTTTCAATCTCTTAATCATAGTCGATTTTCCCGTACCAGAGGGAGCGACAATGACAATTAATTTTCCCTTTATCTTTTGCTTATTCAATGTTCAGTCCTTGCTCGCGCATTTTTTCCAATTGAACTTTCATTTGCACCACTGCATCCGAAATCTCTTTCATAGTTGACTTAGATCCCATGGTATTCGTTTCGCGGTTAAGCTCCTGAATAATAAAATCAATCTGTCTTCCTACTTCATTAGTTGATTTTAAAAGATTTTGAAATTTTTCCAAGTGGGCATGAATGCGATTAATTTCCTCATGAATGTCTATTTTTTCTAAATAAAAGACCACTTCTTGCAACAGCCGGCTTTGATCGACTTCAATCAGACTCTTATAATCAGCAACTCGCTTCTTTAACTTCTCTTCCACGTTCTGCTTAAAGTGCTCAGCATTAGCTTCGATGATCACAAAATGAGTTTTGTAAGACTCAAGGTGTTTGACGAGAACTTTGATCAACTTCTCGCCTTCCGATACCCGGGAGTTTTTTAATTCGAGCAAGGCCCCTTTGAAAGCTTGCAAAGCAAGTTCACTTAATTCACTTTGATTTTCTTCATCCTGATCGATAAAAAATTCCGAGCGGAGAAAATCAGTCATATTCACATGGGGAACTAGCGCATTGCTTTTTAAAATGGGAGCGAGCTTGGCAATAAATTGCGAAATTTTATTGGCATCTAAATCATCAAAACGGCTGCGGTTTTCGGCGCGCTTGACGTTGACGTAAACATCAAAAGTTCCCCGCGAAAAAAGATCGTTCAATTCTTTTTTAAATTCAATTTCCAAAGCACTTAGGCTTGATGGCATCTTGAAACGAATATCTTTAAAACGATTGTTCACACTTTTGATTTCTACTGAAACGACATAATTTCCGGACTGAGCAACCGCGTGCGCGAAGCCTGTCATTGATTGAGCTGACATAAGATTACCCTCGGTCCTCTAGACCCTAAATGCACTTTTAAAGATAGCCGAGGATATTACTTTTTAATTTAGAGATCAAGGGCCCATCCTTGAACCTTTCCGCTCTCAAAATAGATTTGCTTCACACTGCCGTCTTCAATAAAAGACCAGCGTTCATTTTGATGTTTAGGGTTACCGGCGATTTCCACCCGGTTTGGTTTGCCCCAGAGCTGCAGAACCTCCGTTTTTGCCATCCCCAGATAGACTTCCCCGCCATGAATTGAGTGTTTTTGCACAAAATCCTGGTTTTTACCCAGGTCGGCGGCCATATCCTCGCTCTTGATTTTGATATAATTGCTACGATCGCTGCTGGCGAGGCTCAAATAATAGAGTTTATCCGAATCACTTGGAAGATATTTTTTGTCTTTGCTATACTGTTCCAATAATTCTTCCGGAATAGCTGCTTCCTTTTCCTGCAATTCTTGTTTAATCGAGTCACTTTCCAGGTTCTGTTTACGGGAGCGTTCACTGGAAGGGGTGCGTTTTTTTATTTCCTCCCGACTGCGATAGGCTTCACCATCATCCCCACTGACGACCGGAAAATCTCTCCCCGCCTGAAGATAGGGGTCACTCTCCCGGTTCATCTCCTCTATAAAGCTTCTATCCGGCAAAAATGAGGAGCAGCCGCTGGCAAAAATTCCAAGCAGCATAAGTTGGGATATCTGGGTTAATGTTTTAAATGATCTTTTCATGTTTTCTCCTATTCAACAGAAGTCTCTTCGGGGAATGGGCCGGACTTGATAAACCGGGGGCTCCAAAAAAAAAGCCTCGGCAAGTTTTGCTCCTTTCTGCCTCCAAAGACCGACTAAAAACATCAGAAAATTGATTTATTTAATGTCTGCCAGAAATGTCCGATAAAAAGGCAGGAGTTTAGTGTGAACTTTTTGATAAAAATTGAAGAAGCTATTAATCAAATGATTATTCGTCTTTTAGCAAAGCTAAAAGTGCTCACTCCCCAATTCGTTTTTGAGCTGATTAATTTCGTCACTCACCTTCCTGAATTCCTCAAGCAAAAACAAAAAAATTACCAACCCAAACTTCGCATCATGCGTTTAAAGTTTATTGGTTATACCGAACACTACACGACGATGCTCCAGGGAAACCTAACGGGCTTCATGATTTATCTGCGCTCGGATGAATTTAAAAAAGCCGATAAATTTACGCTTCTTCTTATTCCGCTTAACTACGCCAAGGCCCATCCCTTAAAAATTATCTCTGGATTTTTTACGCTGATGATTCTGACGGGAGTGGGGACAATTATTTATAAAAATACCGAAAAAATAGTTGTGGGGACCAGGGCGCTTAGGGCACCGGCTTCATTTGAAAATGCAGAAGAAGATGTCTTTATCGAACTTAAAAATTACCAATTTGAAGTCAAAATGGGTGCCGAACCAGCGTCTCAGGAATACAAACTCTACCTCGATCTGAAAATTGAAGCGCACAATCCCAAAGAAAAAGAATATCTGGAATATATGGACGAGATGTTAGATGACAATATTAAGGCACTTGATCTGCATGTCACTCAATTGCCCTTAAGCGCTGAAAATCAAAAAAAGCTTGAGGAGGCCATGACTCTTTCGCTCAATGCCGACTTTAAGCAAATTGGCCACGACTCCCCGATTAAGTCGATTAAGGTGAAACAAGTTTTGCCGAAAAGACCTGTCTATTATCGTCAGACGGAAAAAATGCTGGCGGTAACTGATATTAATCTTCAGATTTTTCTGGAAGACACTCGCCGCAATAAACAAGTATGGATTGATTTTTCGGTGCTTGCCTCAAATCGCAACACCATTCTTTACTTAAAGGAACACGAAGTTGAATTCAAAGATCATTTAACAACCAACGTGGAACCAGTAGTCCCTCAGCTTCCAGTGGAAGAAGAGGGACGGTTAATTATCAAAGACAAAGTGAAAATGGAACTCAATCTATTCCTGGAAAAAAATGGAATAGAGGGAAAAATCCTAGAGGTTTATATCGACTATCTCATCGCTTCTTAAAGCAGATACCTTATTTCTATTGGCCAGCAGCGCTTTTAGAGTATTGGGGCTAATATCTAAAAATTTCGAAGCTTTCATGAAATTTTTATCGGCCTTCATATAAACGTTCAAACAATAATCCATTTTTATTTCTTCCAGCGTTTTTAATTGATGAGTCTCAAATCCCAGAGCTTCAGCCTTGTCATTCAAAAGATCGTGATCAACGCTGTCTAAAACTATTTTTTTTCCATTAGATAAAATTTTCTTTTTCTGTAAATGGGATGTCAGTTGTCTTATGTTTCCAGGCCATGGGCATTGGCGATAGTAATCGATTAATTCTTCACTGATAACAATGCAATTTTTCTCTTCAAATTCCAGGCTCAGTTCCCGGATTTTCTGGGGTTGATCTCTTAAACTCGGGAGCGAAATAACCACCCCCGAAGTTAGGCGATAGTAAAAATCTTTTCGCATTTTTTGGCGTTCTACCAAGGTTTTTATTTTGGTTCCCGAAGCAAATAACAAGCGGACATCGGCCTTCAGACTAGAACTCCCACCTACGGCGCGAACTTCATGACTGTCAAGAAAGAGCAGAAGTTTGGTTTGCAATTCAATTGTCAGCGAATCAATTTCATCCAAAAACAGTGTTCCTTTTTGTGCCTCGAGAATCGCTCCGCGTTTTTCGCTAATCGCTCCGGTGAAAGCTCCCTTCACGTGTCCAAAAAGTTCTGACTCAATCAATCCGGGGGAAAAAGAGGAAAGATTTAAGTGAATGAATCTTCCGTTGCGTCCACTTTCCTCATGAATGCTTTTGGCCAGCGTCGTTTTTCCGGTACCAGTCTCTCCTTCAATCAGGATATTAAGGGAGCTTTTGAGCATTTCTTCAGAAAGTTGTCCTTGCCCTAGACTATTGTTTAATTCACTAATTTTTAAAAAATTTTTGGGTCTTAAAAATTGAATGCGATTGAAGCCAATGTCGACAATGTCGCCTCTTTCCAAAAAAGCCTCAAAGCACTGGACACCATTTAAACGAAAAGGTGTACGCCCAAGGCTTCTCATCAAATAGCGAGATTTTTCGTTAAACACAGCAGAAGAGAAATGTTGCACCAGCACTAATTCAAAGTGGGCGGCAGTCGACTCAAATACAGGCAGTTGGATTTCCGCCGAGCTAAAATCAAAAGAAAATTTGGAGGAAGTGCTGATTTTATATTTAGTGCGTTTTAAGCGATACGTTCTGCGCCGATCTTGAAAAAGATCGAGGCAAAATTCATCATCCTCCCTAACCCCTTTTAATCCAATACTGCTTTCCAATGAATTGATAACTGAACGCTCGATGTTTACTGCTCCCACGATCCCCTCCGGTTTATTTTGGTTCTTGAACTTCAAGCTAAAGGCCAAAGAGAATGTGTGCAAAATCAGGGTGAATAGATTAAAATGAGTCTTACAAATAAACTAAGGTACAATCTCATGAGCTATCAAATCAAACCACATTCAGCTGCTTTTAAAATGGGGATTTCCAATCCGGCCCAATTTGAAGAATGGCTAACGAACCATCCCGACATTATTGGAATTAGCATGGTGGGAAGATCAAATGTTGGGAAGTCGAGCATCATCAATGCTTTGTTTGGTTCAAAAACGGCACGCGTTTCAAAAACACCAGGACGCACACGCGAGATCAATATTTTCGAATTCGAATTAAGCTTGAATGGAAAAAAATCTGAACTTCCTGCTTTTTACCTGATTGACCTTCCGGGATATGGGTATGCCGAAGTTTCAAAAGATATGTCAAAAAACTGGGATGAATTGATGGGATCTTTTTTTGCTCATCTCTCTCCGGCCATGATGCTGATCAATTTGCAAGATGCCCGCCATCCCAATCAGGATGCCGACAAACAATTTCACAAATTCTTAAAACATCACACTCGCAATGCCATTTTGCTTTTTAATAAAATTGATAAATTAAAAACACAAAAGGAACGAGCGGAACTCGATAAACTGAAGCCAGCACTTTCCAAAGAATATAAATGGATTCGTCAGATGTATTTTGCTTCGGCCGAAACTAAAAAAGGGCTTCCTCAAGTTGAAGAGGCAATCATCGCGCATTTATTGGAAGAATTAGAAATCAGAAAAACGGACAGAGTAGAAGATATTTAAAGCGCTTTACAACTTATCGATTTTTTTGTCATTACTTTCGGGATGGTGGCCAGGGATCTGGCGTGAAATATCCTGCGGGCATTTTGGACTGGCAGAAAATTTTATTTTATAAACTTGTTTTTCTATATGTTCCAAATCTTTTTTGCATGCTTTGGCGGTATGGAGCAAAGCACGGACTTTGGCAGAGTCCCAGTCCACTTCACCAGATTCCATCCCAGCTTCTAATAAGCGACCTAGTTCTTCATAAGTCTCTTTCAGGTGGGCGTTGGTTCGGGAAGCGGTTAATAGTTTTTTGCCAATGACTCCGGTCTTAATAACCTCTTGATGAAAATTAAAAATCCAATGATTCAGCTTAATTTTCCAGTTAAAATCTTTTTTCATTGTCATTGACCTATTACCTAAATAAAATCGCAAAACTCAGATGTGGAATTTCAGTATAACGACTGAGTCCTTCCTTGTGAAGATCGAATAATTTGTTAGCATAATATCAGAACAGTCACTTATTATACTAAAGAGAAACAGTTGGTTATGTTTACAAAATTTGAGGCCATCGAACAAGTACTAGAGCAACGCTACGGCAAAAATCGCGATCCCTGGGGACTGGAACCCAGTCGCGCCGTCGCAGACCTAAAAGTTATCTGGCCATTTTATCATTATTATTTTGATGTCCGGGTGCATGGCAAAGAACATGTGCAAGATAAACCCTATATGGTGGTCTCCAATCACACCGGCCAGGTGCCGATTGATGGGATGTTAATTTGTACCGCCTTTGCCACGGAAATTGAGAGCCCGCGCATCTTAAGACCGCTGGTCGATAGATTTCTCACCTCCCTTCCTTTTCTCGGCCGCTGGTCCAGCGAAGGCGGAGCTGTCCTGGGCGATCGTCATAATTGTCTCAATCTTCTCAAGCGCGGTGAATCGGTTTTGGTCTTTCCGGAAGGAGTCAAAGGAATCGCCAAAAGCACCAAAGACCATTACAAATTACAGCCCTTCACGCGCGGTTTTTTAAGAATGGCGCTGGCCTCTAATGCTGAAATTCTTCCCCTGGCGGTGGTGGGCGCCGAAGAATTTTTTCCCTATGTTCTCCATATAAAAAAACTGGCGCGTTTATTAAAAGTTCCGGCGCTGCCTCTCTCCGCCAATCTTATTCCTCTGCCTTCTCCCATTGATATTTACATAGGCGAGCCTTACTCCCTTCCCAAATCATTAAGTCTCGAAGCTCTGGATGAAGAGCTGGAGCCTCACCTCATTCAAATTGAACAAAAAATTCAGCAGCTGACTGAATTCGGTCTTAAAAATCGTCGTACATTTTTACAGAGATTAAAAACATGACTATAGAAACTGCTGCTGATCATAAAATGAAATCGGTTTTGATTATTGGAATCCAAGGAGCGCTCGCCAAAATTACGGCCGAGCTACTGATTAAAAATAATCCCAAAATAAAAATTCATGGTGTGGACTCAAGAGAAATTGATCAAATGCCAAATCGCAGCCAACTCACCTATCAGCAATTAAAATACACCCGCACCAATTTTGAAAAAATATTTCGCGAGCATCAACTGGATACTATTTTACACTTGGGACGACTCGGACATTCTCCCACTACCGGCAATATCAATAAACGGATCGATATTAATTTAGTAGGCACCAATACCATCCTGGAATTGGCCCAGAAATTTCATTGCAAAAAAGTTGTGATCTTAAGCACCCATCACGTTTACGGCGCTCATTCTGATAATTCCATGTTCCTAAAAGAAGACGCCCCCCTCCGCGGCAGTTTCAAATATGCGGAGCTCCGTGATGTAGTCGAAATGGATCAAATGTGCACGAACTGGATGTGGAAAAACCAAAATACGATTGATACGGTGGTGCTCCGACCTTGCAATATCATCGGCCCCCAAATTAAAAACGCCATTACTCAATTTCTAAAAACGCCCTACGCTCCTTTACCGCTCGATTATAATCCGATGTTTCAATTCGTGCATGAATTCGACATGGCCAATATCATCGTAGAATCTGCCCAACAGCTCTCCACCGGGATCTATAATGTCGCCGGGGATGATGTCATTTCCCTGCATGAAGCCGCCCAAATTATTGATGTCAAAAAAATCAAGGTCCCGATCGTGCTGGTCGAGCAGCTGGCAAAGATCCTTACCCCCCTCTGGCAGTTCCCCCACTACCTAATCGATTACCTAAAATACCCTGCAACCCTGGATAATAGTGAATTAAAGAAAAACCTGGGGCCGGATATCTTCCGTTTCAACGCAAAAGAAGCGCTGGAACTGCTGAAATCTCATTGACGATAAGTTGATCCTCTCTTAAGATGAGTAACACAATTTTCCCAAATCAATGCCTTGGTGGTGGAATGGTAGACGCAGCGGATTCAAAATCCGCCGTTCGAAAGGATGTGCGAGTTCGAGTCTCGCCCGAGGCACCAAATTCAAATTAGAACTATTTCAATATCTATTTATTAAATTTACGAATTGCGTTCTTATCTCATTATAAGAATCTCTCATGAGAAGATTTTTATGACCAAAATAGAAAAAGAATTAATGGCCATTGAAACGATGATCTATGTCATTCGTGGACATAGAGTTATGCTCGATAGTGATTTGGCCAAGCTCTATGGAATAGAGACTAAAAACTTAAATAAAGCCGTGCAAAGAAACAAAAAGCGTTTTCCTAATGATTTCATGTTTCAACTCATTGATATTGAAGAAGAATCTTTGAGGTTCCAATTTGGAACCTCAAAGGCAGGAAAGGGCGGCCGCCGCTATCTTCCCTATGTATTCACTGAAAATGGTGTTGCCATGTTATCAAGTGTCCTAACAAGTGAAAGGGCAGTGGAAATCAATATTTCTATCATGAGAATTTTTACTAAACTTCGAAGCTTTCATGCCCTTGAAAGTAACCTAGCAACAGAACTAAAAAATTTTAAAGAAAGTGTAAACGGTCTATTCAAAGTTGTTTTTACGAGATTAGATGCAATTGAAGATGACCTAATTCCAAACCTTCCCGAACAACGTAAAAAAATTGGTATTAAAGCTGTGTCCTAAATCTTGAGGTTCGATATTCGTCAACTAGAGGCACCATCCTAATATACGTATAGTGTAAACAATACTAAAATTAATCATGAAATATATTTATCACTTAAAACCTGAGCCGTTCGAGGGTAATTCTCTTCTTCCTCTTAATCTAATGGATAAGAGTTCATCTCTATATCTTAGTCATGCAAAAAAATATGAAGGTCGAGAAGAACTCATGCTTGAAGTAATTCCAAAGCTTAATTGCAAATGGAATGATGTCGTACAATTTTCAGCTCTAGATCCACAAATTATTACTCGAGAACTAAAAAGGATTCATCCGGAATTAAAACTAATCAGAGCTGAATATTTTAAAATTCCTGTGGAAAAAATTGTTCCTAAATACGAAGCTGCAGTTTTTAAAAGAAACCCTGAGCAGGCTAAAGGTGATTTCTCGATTCAAGAAAATGATGTTGAAATGCTCACAATAAATTCCTACCAGGAATTAACTGAAGTTCCAGCACCTACTATTAATTATTGGCTAGAAGTTAAAAGAACTGGAGGTAAATTCTTATGGTTTCCCTACATACCGCATATTTTTGTGAAAGGCATAATTGATATTAGTGAGTTTGAGATTTGCACACTTGGTCTTTAATCAATATGTATTACTATAAAACGACGATTCAATACGAAGGGACAAATTACGCTGGTTTTCAGTGGCAAAACGGGATTCAAACCGTTCAAAGCGAATTTAATAACGCCCTCGCAAAATTACTTGATGGAAAAATTACAACCATGGCCGCTTCAAGAACAGATACCGGTGTTCATGCGATGGAACAAGTGGTAAAAATCAGCTCCAAAAATCCGATTGATTTTTCTTCCTTTTTGGGAGCATTCAATCTCGTCCTTCCACGAGATATTAGATGCATCAGAATTGAACCCTGCGCGGGACTTTTTAGGCCAGCGGTTGAAGCTGTTTCGAAGGAATATCGTTATTTTTTTACCAATAAGACACATGCGCTAAAAGAAGAACGCCAGTTTGTTGCAAATATTTCAAATATTTTGGATCTCGAAGCAATGATTGTCTGTGCTCGTGCCTTGGTAGGAGTTCATGATTTTTGCAATTTTTATTCGAGTGGAAGTAACGTTAAGAGTACTGTCAGAAATATTTCTTTTTGTGAGCTCTCCGTGATTGATCCTCACGAAATCTTTGAGGCAGTAGATTTGTTTCAAATCCCCAAAGATCTTGGCAGTTGTTATGAGTTTAGGATTGTTGCAAATGGATTCTTAAAGCAAATGATCAGACATATAATAAGTGCTCTTTGGATGGTTGGGAGTGGTAAAATATCGACAGATGATTTCTTGGCTTTGTTAGATGGCCCTAAAAATGAAAAGCAGAGGTGGAAAGTAGCTTCACCCAATGGCCTTTTTCTTTATCGAATAAATTATCCTTGCTAACATCTCTGTTTACAGTTCTCCCCTTTTTTCGATAAGCTTGCATTCATGCTAAAGAATAAACCTATCCTCTATTTTTTCCTCACCGCTTTTAAGGATATATTCCGACCAAGAATTATTGGCCTTTTACTTTTGCCATTTTTAGGTTCAGCCATCGTGTGGGGAGTGCTGACTTATTTTCTTTGGGGGTGGCTCACCGGGCTTGGGGTTTCTTTATTTCAAGTCGAGGTTATTCAATCCCTCATTAAGTTTTTATCAACTTATTTCGTTATTGGTCATAACCCTTTTGTCTTTTTCACGAAATTCTTTTTTATTTTAGGAATCATTATTCCCCTGGCCCTGATCACTGCCCTGCTTATCACTTCCATCTTTTTAGTGCCGATCGTGGTCGACGAAATCAGAAAAACAGATTTCCCTAGACTCATTAAAAAATCCAATTCAATTTTTAGCGGTACAACTGCAACTCTTTCGCTTTCAGCTAAATATTTTTTCTCATGGATTGGAACACTTCCCCTTTGGCTTATTATTCCCGGCGGAAGCATCATTGTGCCCTTCTTACTTCTTTCTTGGTTCAACTCCAGAGTTTTTACCTGGGAAGTTATGATTGAAGTGGCAACCATGGATGAAACTAAAATCTTTATCAAAGATCACTCCTACAATCTGTGGCTCCTGGGACTTTTAACTTCCATTCTTTATTTTATACCTGTCCTTAATTTTATTGCGCCCGTCATAACGGCTGCCGCCTTTTCGAGATATTGTCTCAGTCTTAAGTAGGATACTGCTCATTCATTTCTTGAAAGTTTCTGGCATTTTGTTTGCAGCTTTTTTCACGACCATTAACTTTTTCAATTGGAAGGAAAAATGAATGTATTAAATAAATGTAAAAACAATTTTCTGTTAATCGCTCTTTTGACAGGAGCAGTCGCCTGCAGTTCGAAGCCCGTGGTGACTGATTTTTCACCATCGGCAAGTCCCTCGGAAGAAATTGCCAATCTGGAAAACGGCTTAAAAAAGGCCAGCGAAAGACAGGTTGATGTTCTTTCACCGACAAATTTTAGAGAGGCTAAAGAGGCCTTAAACGACGCCAAAGAAAATTTCCGCAATGGAAAAGATTCCCAGATCACCTTGCGAGAAGTGGCATTAGGCAACGCTTATCTCTCCAGTGCCAATACCGCCGCCAATCTGGCCCGGGAAAATGCCGAAGGCGTAGTGGCGGCCAGAGAAGCTGCTCTGCGCGCCAACGCTCCTGTCTATTTTGGAAAAGAATTTAAAGAGGTCGATAGAGATTTTACCAATCTGACCAAGGACATTGAAAAAAACAAGCTGACCAAGGTCGCAAAAGTTCGTCCGGAACTTCAAGAAAAATATATGGAACTAGAACTTAAAGCTATCAAAGAAAACCATTTGCGAGAAAGTAGAAACATTATTGCTCTGGCTAAAAAAGAAGACGCTAAAAAATTTGCACCAAGAACTCTCGCCATTGCCGAAAAAAGCTTTAGCGATACAGAAGCATATATAACTGCCAATCGCCATAATGAAATGGGCATTAAGATGCAGGCTAAAGAAACAAGAGAAGCCGCCACTCATGTTTTAAACATTAACCGCATTGCCAAAGGGACCGATCGGGTTTCATCTGAAGAAATGGCACTCGCCATAGAACAAGAAAAACAAAGAGTCGCCATGAAACAAAGCCAGCTCGAAACAGTGGAAGATGAATTGCAAACCACTCAAAGTGCTCTCCAGAAAGAAAAAGAAGTTCAGGCCACTTTGGCAAAAAGTGAACAAGAATTAGAAGCACTAAAAAGAAGAGATGAGCAATATGAAGTGGCCAGAAAATCATTTACTCCTGATGAGGCTGAAGTTTATAAACAAGGTGATAATATTTTAATCCGCCTTAAAGGAATGGAATTTCCTAGTGCTCAGGCCACAATCCAAAGTAAAAACTATCCACTCTTGTCTAAAGTTCAAAAAGTAATTGGTGAATTTGGTACGGACGCTGCCGTAACGATCGAAGGCCACACCGACTCGGTAGGTGGAAAAAAAATAAACCACCGACTCTCCACTCAAAGAGCGATGGCGGTAAAAGAATATTTGGAATCAAATATCGGAGGTCTGGAAAAGAAAATTGAAGCTGTAGGCTTTGGTGATGAAAAACCAATTGCCGGCAACAAAACTGCCACTGGGCGAGCGCAAAATCGACGTGTGGACATCGTTATCAAACCTGAATCAACCCAACTTTAAAATCTTGATATAGTCAGTGCCCCGCTCTTCTGGCGGGGCTTTCTGCCTTCCCATCTCAGTAAAAGCGTTATATTGTTTTTTAGATAAAACATGCGCACCTCGGGAAAAGCAGATGAAATTTATTTTCATGTTCTTATTATTAACACTCGCTCCAAACTCTTTTGCTGATAATGTTCTGGTGGCCGTCGCTTCTAATTTCAAAGCTCCGATGGAACAAATTTCGGCCCAATTTTCAAAAAAAACAGGCCATAAATTACTCATCAGTTTTGGGTCCACCGGAAAATTTTATACCCAGATTAAAAACGATGCTCCATTTGACGTTTTTTTATCGGCGGACCAAGACCATCCTGCTAAACTGGCGCAAAATAATCTTGCCCTAAAAGAAACTCAATTCACCTATGCCATTGGCAAGCTGGTCCTCTGGAGTCCTGATCCAAAAATAGTGGACAACAAGGGAGAGGTTTTGCTTAAAGGGAGCTATGCACACCTGGCGCTCGCCAATCCCAAACTGGCCCCTTACGGAGTGGCTGCACGTGAGACTTTAAGTCAATTCGGACTCTGGGAAAAACTTCAGGCCCGTTTGGTTTTTGGAGAAAATATTACTCAAAGCCACCAATTCGTGGCCAGTGGCAATGCCGATTTAGGATTTGTGGCCTATTCTCAATTAATCATTCCCAAAAAAGCAATCAAAGGCTCATTCTGGTTAGTTCCGCAGAAGATGTATTCGCCACTGAAACAAGATGCGATCCTTTTAATAAAAGGCAAAAATAAAATAGCGCCAAAAGAATTTTTAGCCTTTTTAAAAAGTGAGAGCGCTAAAACAATTATCAAGGAATATGGATACGAGGAACACACGCCATGATGAGTTTAGATCTCTCACCGATTTGGCTGACACTATGTCTAGCGCTCACCACCACGGTATTACTGATGTTGATTGGCACTCCCATTGCTTGGTGGCTGACAAAAACCACTTCCCCACTTCGCGTTCCAATCAACGCCATTGTGGCCTTGCCATTAGTCTTGCCCCCTACCGTTCTTGGTTTTTATCTTTTATTATTGATGGGGCCAGCAGGACCCATTGGACGCATGACTGATTTTTTAGGAATGGAAAGATTATCTTTTACTTTTTTTGGTCTGGTTGTAGGTTCTGTTATCTATTCCCTCCCTTTTGTCGTTCATCCCATCCAAAATGCTTTCGAGGCCATGGGCCCAGGCCCGATGGAAGCCGCCGCCACTTTAAGGGCCGGCCCCATTGATCGCTTTTTTAGCGTGGCCGTTCCTCTCGCCAAATCAGGTTTCTTCACTGCTGCGGTTCTGGGATTTGCCCACACCATTGGAGAATTTGGTGTGGTGCTGATGATTGGTGGAAATATTCCTGGGCGGACAAGAGTGATCTCGGTCGCCATTTATGATCACGTGGAAGCACTGGAGTACCAACAGGCCCATCTGTTGGCGGGGGGAATGTTGCTATTTTCCTTTATCGTCTTGCTGATCATGTATTCCAGACGACGCCCTATGAGATTGGGAATATGAACATGATTAAAGCTTCACTCCAAACAAAACAGGGAGAATTAAATCTCGATATTTCTTTCGAGATCCCAAGCCGTGGTGTAACTGCACTTTTTGGAAGATCTGGTTCGGGCAAAACGACTATTCTTCGCTTCCTAGCGGGCCTGGGAAAAAAGTACAGCGGTGATCTTTCAGTTAACGGAGAGGTTTGGGAAGATTCGAAAAAACGCATTTTTCTACCGGCCCATCGACGTGCCGTTGGTTACGTCTTTCAGGAAGCCCATCTTTTTGCTCACCTAAATGTTTCTGACAATATTCTTTATGGTTATCGCCGTATTCCCCAAGCTGAAAAGCTTGCTGGGGAAGTAGATCTCCAAGAAACCATCGATCTCTTAGGAATTAGAAAACTTTTAACCCGAATACCCGCTCAACTCTCCGGCGGAGAAAAGCAACGCGTGGCCATTGCTCGCTGTTTATTATCACATCCCAAAATTCTTTTACTCGATGAGCCTTTATCCAGTCTGGATGTCACCAGCAAGCTTGAAATCCTGCCCTACCTCGAGCGCATCAGAAAAGAATCCAAGATACCGATCATTTATGTAAGCCATTCGATCGAAGAAATTCTTCGCTTGGCAGATTCGATGGTGCAAATTGATAACGGCAAAATTATTTCTTCAGGCTTGGCCCAAGAGCTGATCCCCTCCTTAAAATACTTTACCGACCTAAATGGCAAGGTCTTACCTCCGGTCGTTTCGATCAGTGCAGATTCGCCCCTGATCAGCAATGAGACGATTGAAGCCCTGGTCTCCATTTTAAAAAAGCGCGGCTTTAAAGTTGCCAAAATAATGGAAGAGATCACCGCTCTCCATACAGCTCCCTTTTTAGCAAGCAAAGCAGAAAGCTCGGGCGTGATTTCAGGAGGAAAAATGGTGATGGTTGAAGACCTTTCGGCTAGTAGTCAGGAAGAAATCATTGAAAAATACTTTGCTAAATTCGACCTGGTTTTGACGAATGGATGCCAGCTCCACACTGCGGCAAACATCGCAGTGGCAGGCCAGCGACCGGAAGAAATGGCCGATTTTATTCAAAAGAACTTTTTAATAAATTCCTAATTCGTCCGACAAAATCAGTAGATCAAAAATCAATTGCCAACATTATTTATTGCCGTATCATTTTAGCATGTCCACCGAAAATAAAAAAAAGGTTTTCCTCATCGTCTCAGGTAATCCCGAGCGCCTGGCGCTCTTGTCGAGTTATGTTAATCTCCATTATGACAAACCCATCATCTACACAGCTCCCACCGGCAATGTCGGTTTGTTGAAAATGAAAAATGCAATGGTGAATATCGTCATAACCGATTCTCAAAGCGATACTGCCGACAGTATGAGAATGATAGAGGTCATCCTATTGGAAAATGATAATCCTCAGCTGGCGATTATTATTTGCGGACGTCCTCCGGAAGAAGAAAAATTTGTGGATGAATTTATTACCGGTAAACTTTATTTCATCGATGAAGAATTAAACGAAACCGAATTTGCCAAAGCGCTCGCCAAGGCCCTTAACTACACTTCCCATAAAGAAGCGGCCACTTTTTATCTGCGCTATCTGGCGGCAGGAGACATCCTGATCAAAGAAGGTGACAAGGCCGAATTCGTGTATATTTTAAAAAGCGGACAACTTCAGGCCTTCAATATTATTGACGAACAAAAAGTCATTCTCGGCAATGTTGAGATTGGTGAATTTGTAGGAGAGATGGCGTATATAAATAATGAACCACGTTCAGCTTATATTGAAGCCCTTACCGACGCACAACTGATAGAAGTTCCAATTGAGCTGGTTGATAAAATACTTTTCACCCGACCGGCCTGGTCCAAGTCGTTGATGCAAACCTTGTCCCGAAGATTGAAAAATGCCAATCGAGCGATCGTTAAAAATTAATTATTTTTATTAAGCTTGGCATAGATTTTTTTCAATTGATATTCCTTCACTTCATTTTTAGTATTCACTGCCAGATCGCATTCCATCGTTTCTTCGGTAGGAACTTTATTAACGACAGTGTAAAAATTAAAAACGGAAGCATACCAATTCTGAACATTATTCCATTTAGGAATTGAAGCATAGACCGGTCTTTTTAAATCCACGCCATGTTCTTTTTGCAAAAGAAGAGCGCATTCCAATAAAAGATAATTACGGTAGGCCATGGAATCAGGCAGCGAACTGTAGTATCGATTTTTTTCAGCTTGGGTAGGAATATATTCCTTAACGCCACTCTCTTCATAGCTATTCTTGGATTCCCGAGAGAGATCTTCTTTCGATAAATCGACAAGGTGTCTAACCGGATAGACTTCGAGACTACTGCAACCTGAAACAAATAAAAGCGCTAAGAATAAAATTTTCATCCCAAGACAATAGCATATTCAATTGCAAGTTGAAGCATAATTAGATCAGGCGAGCGAACTAACGGTCTGCAGGAGATGATTGAGTTCTAATGGTTTATTGATAAAATTGAGTAGGCCATGCGAATGTAACTTTTCAGCTCCCTGCGCCTGGGCCGACATAACCAGGATTGGAATTAAACTCAAGGTTGAATTCTTAATGAGTTCATTTCTAAATGCATAACCATCCATAACCGGCATCATAACATCCATAATAATAAGATCTGGGATACTCGCGGCCAAAGAGTTCAGCCCTTCCATGCCATTGGCAGTGGCAGAGACGGCGTAACCTTCATCTTCTAAGATGTCTGTCAGTAGTTCGCGAATTGATGTGTCGTCTTCGACAATCAGGATTTTTTTCATCCGATAATTATTGAATATAGATGGGGTAAACAAAAGCTATTAACTCTGACAAATTCTTTCAAAATAGAGCATCTCTAAAGCACTTTTAATTACTTAATCGCTTTCTCAAGAAAACTTTAAGTTTTTGGGCCCAAGTTTTCTGTTGTGCATAGTGAAAAATAATAAGCTATGGCCCCTATCCAGATTATATCCTTTAACTCTTTCGCTGACCCTGTCACTTTTAGATCAAGAGGCAACCTAGGAAATGAATAATCTAATTTTTTATTTTTTTATCACAATCTTCTCCTCGAGTGTTTGGGCCAATAATCTATTTTATATTTCGGCCGATGGGGTTCGCGTGCGTGCCACGCCCCAGGCTTCCGCCCGAGTGCTGGGGCAATTAGATATCAATGACCAGGTTAAACAAATTCCACCAACGGTCTCTTCAGAATCAGATTTTGTTCAAATCGAAATCATCCAAACCGCCAATACCATTATCAACTCCGATCAATATTTTATCGCCAAAGAATTTCTACTTGAGCGGCCAGTGGACTATAAGCAATTTCGCGGCAGGTACTTTGTTGTGATGAATGTTGCTTCTGAAATACTCCGCCTTTATGAAAGGATTTGTGTTGATCAATATTGTTATAACAAAATGCTGCTCGAAAGCGAGACGGTGGTGGGTGAAGATAAAAATAATCCGAAAGAGTCTCCCGGCAAAGGACGCACTATTCTGGGCAGCTACCGACTAAGTGGCTGGAAAAAATTTTATGAAGACACTCTCGGCCACTATCCTGCCTGGTACAACGACAGCTATCCCCCAGTCCCTGCCGCGGGTACTAAAAAGGCCACGCGCTGGCTTGCTGATAAATACATGCCAGTCGATGCCAATGGGAAAAGAAACGGAAAAATGCGAGGGGCCTTTGGCTGGTATACCGCCTTTCTCGCTCCCGAACCCTACGGACAATGGATTCACGGAACAATGGGCTGGGGAGAAGATAAAGATTATTATGTCCAAGCTAGCAAAAAACTTCTGCCTAATATTTTGTTCGATCCAAGAAGTTCGGGCTGTATCAGAAATAACAATGAAGCAATTGCCTATTTGAGACAATTTTTGGAAACGGGGGCCCCGATTATCAAGATCTATGCGCAGGAAAAAGTATTTGATCCAACTTCTCCCATGTACCAGAACAAAACGAAAGAATGGGACTATGTCCTGACCAAACATAAAATTCAAAAGGCACAAAGAGCGGAAGTCATCCAGGCCTTGGGCACCAATTCGCTGGAACTCGATGCTTATTGGAAGGCCAAACGATCAGGCTCAGAAATAATTCTTGATCCTCTTGATCCTCTCAACGAAGTGATTGAAGTGGGAAAATACACCATGGATATACATCCCGATGCTTCTGAGTTTGTTCCGGGTGAAAGAATGTCCCGAATTGGCAGAAAAATAAATCGCTCCGGAAATGTTTATGGAATTAAATCAAGAGAGATGTCCGGTGTTTTCTTCGTTGATACCGGCCTGCTGGCCTACTACGCTCATCCCAGAACCGTGGTCGAAGTCAGTGGCTTTATGGATGAAATAACACCACCATGGATGCAAGCGACGCCTCTATCTGCTACTGCTAGAGAGAGGCATCGGCACTAATTATTTTAATTCGCAGATAATACGTTTATGCACTTCTTTTCCTAAGTAGGAACCGTCCAGATTACTTTTCAGCAGGTTTCCTTCTCTAAAAATCGTAGAAGTAAAGCTTCCGACTCTTGCTCCCATAAAATAAGCATCCCCAATCGAAACGACAGCACCTCCCACACATTGCGTTTTAGCGTCGATTCTTACTCTTACCCCCACTCTTGGCAGCGTTTCCTTGCGGGAAGCTTTTTTATTATCAGTTTTAAGCTGATCTTTTCTGCTTTCACCTGTTTCGTCATCGATATATTCAATATCGAAGACTTCATAATTATTTTCCTGGTGCTGATCGATGATGTACTCGCCTTTGACTTTTCTAATTTCGGAATAACATTTGTTGTAACTTCCTTGCAGCTGGGGACAAGCAAACGCATTGAGAGAGAAACCGATGGTCATTAGTCCAATTAAAATTTTCATTAGATATTCCTTGATCTAAATTAATAAAGCTGTTTATTAGGATAATAATTAGTTAATCGGACTGTCATTACTAAATGCACACAAATCAGAATTAATATATATCACCCCGGCCCATAACTTCCGCCTTACGGTAAGTTCAATTTATAATCTTTTCATTGACGAGATCTTACTCTTCGCGATCTTCTAAGCCTGATTATTTTTTCGGTATATCCCGGAGGCCTTCGTCGTGAAATTTAAAAATGTTCTTATTTTTCTATTTTTATTCCTGGCGATTTCCTGCCGCCAAAGCTCAGCGGAAGGACAAGCAACAAAAACTACGGTCGAGCTGGAGGCCATTCGCCGTGGGGAATACAGAATTGGTCTATTCCAGGACACCCAGCTTGATTCAGAAAAAATAACTCACATCATCGTTGTCGGCTCAGCTGTCAAGGAAGACTCAGATCAATTTTTTCAATCAGGACTCTCGCGCGCACATCGCTATAAAGAGTTGTGGCCGGATCACCAAGTGGTCATTATGAGCAGCCCAGATGTCAAAGGGGCAAGTGATCAAGAGGTTTTTGAAAAATATAAAATCCCAGTGATCAAACAAGTGAATAAAAAATTTACCGCTGAATTATTATTGGGAGAAATTGGCGCTTTTACTCAAATCGCCAGTCTGGATTTTTTTGGCCATTCCTCTCCCTGGGCGATGAAGATTGGAAAATCCAGTGCCGCCTTTGACACCACCGCACACACTGAAGCGCTGGTGGCCTTAAGAAAAAATTTTCTGCCTAATGCCTACGTAACCTTGAATGCATGCAATACTGGTTTTTATCTTGCTCCAGCACTCTCCAAAGCTTTGGCGCTTCCCGTTTCCGGCTCATTGACCAGTTCCATGTTTGAAAGAATAGAATCTGATGGCTTCTGGTATAAAGAAGAAGATTGGAAAGATCGAAAATTCCTGACCGTCAACAAAGTAAGTTACAACAAGCCCACCTACTGCTCGGCGGGGGTTTGCACCCGCATGAGGACCGCCAGGACTAATTATTCTTCTTACTGGGGAACATTCAGAGAGGGTGGTTTGAGCTTTGATAAATTTTTTTGTAATTATGAAAATAACGACGATGGAAGATGTGAGCGTGGGATGGCCTATTCTCTCTTGAGTTTCCCCTCGCTCCTACCCATCAGCTTAAACTCCACCAAAGAGGAATACAAAAAAGTCGTGTTTGACTGGCTTTGCTCTACCGGAAAAACAGCAAGCTATTTTAAACGATGCTCTAATGGGATAGAAGATGCGGTGGAGAGGGGCGATTTGCAATATCAATCCCATCCCACCAACGAATTAAACTGCGACTTCAATTCTTGCCAGACGGAAGTTGTGTGCAAATATGGAACTTTTGATAAAGGACCGATTGAGGGAAGCTGCAAACTTAGAACATTTGCCAACCCTAATCCCACCAACGCTGCCAGTGAGTATTTAAGTTTAATGAAAGGATTTGAGTTAATCAGAAAATAGTCTGCTCATCATTGTCGATGCAATGATGAGCAGCTTTATTTTAGCAAATTACTTAGCTGTATTTTTTGAGTCATTTGCCCAGTCTGGCGGATTATATCCATTAGGCGTTTTACCAGTTTCTTTGCCCGAATTAGTTCTTGAACCGTTATTAATGCCGGTATTTGAATCTTTTTTGCTGGCATTCAATTCTTCGTTCAGCATCAACAAATCTTCAGTTACGGCTTTGAGAGCTTCAGTTGATCCATCTAGATTTTTATCTTTTCTTCTTAGACAGGTAATTTCAAGATATTTTCTTACGGTGAATTTGTAATCCTCATCACGGTAAATTTCAGGAGTTTTGCTCACCACTCCCAGAAAACTGGTATCAATGATCAAGCCTTGCTTATCAACTTTAACCGTGTTGTTTTTGTTTTCCCAAAGTTCTGCCGAGACAATACTCTTGATTGCTTTTTCATAACCCAAGTAGGAACAAAGGGCATCACCTTCAGTAATTCTTTTTTCTTTATAGCGGTGATTTCGATAATCGCCTCTAATCGCATAAAAAGGTTTTCCAAATCCTGCCTCAAAAAGTTCGTCTTGCGTGAATTTTTTTATTTCAATGTTTTCTTTTTTCTTGGCAGCATCGGCGGTATCGCTCTTTGCCTCATCAATTTTATTTTTATTGGCAATTTCCTGCGCTTTATAATGTTCCGATTGACCAAATCTTGGATCCTCTAGACATTTCTTAATTTGCTCTGGAGAAGATGAACCACTATCGATCAAGTCATCACAAAGATTTCGTTGTGCTGCTTGGGCGAATGACATCGCAGCTAAAGTTAGAATAAGAGCAAAATATTTTAATTTCATATCAGAAACCTCACTGCTACTAGTTTAATCTATTTTCTTTCCTTCTATCAACTAAGGAGTGAGAACAGGCAAGAAGTGGCGCTTCGGAGCATTTACCATAGCAATTCAGTCTGGCAAAAATTAGAGCGGCCGAGGATTTACAATGAATTTTTTGGAGTGAGCAATGTACTCACATTTATAAACCACACAATTGGGAATCAAAAGCATGGGGTGATCTTCTGGCAGAAAGCTATGAAGAATATTTCTTAAGGCCCCGCCGTGGGTACTGATGCCAATCGCTTGATGGGCACTATGTTCGATCAGTTCGACTAAAGCTGCATGAAAGCGCTCTCTGGCCATTTGGCGGGTCTCTCCCCCGGGAAATCCAACATGATCGTTGGCGCGCTCAAAAGATTGCAACCCCTGCCACAATTCAGCCCCAAAGGTTGCGATCGCCACATCATACAACATGCCCTCAGCTTGCCCGTAACTCATTTCTCGAAGCCGGCTATCGACGATCAAAGGCACGCCTTTTTTTTCGGCAACGATCGTTCCGGTGCTAAGCGCGCGCTGAAGATCACTGGAGACGATAACATCCATGGGGAAATCGAGTAATTTATCAGCAAGCTCCATTGCCTGGCGCTTTCCTGTTTCATTAAGGGCAATGTTAGTATGTCCCTGGCATCGCTGCTCATGATTCCAATCAGTTTCCCCGTGGCGAAAAATGTAAAACACTCTATTCATATCTGTTAATCTATCCTAGAATCCAAAACTTATGAACTACTTAGTTTTCAAATCTCTTCATATCATCAGTGTCGTCACCTGGTTTGCCGGCCTGTTTTACATGCCACGACTCTTCGTCTATTTTGCCGAGGCCGACAGTAAATCCCCGGTAGAAAAAAGCATTCTCCAGGCTCAATTTAAGATCATGCAGCGAAGATTGTGGTATGGCATTACCTGGCCCTCGGCGATTGTTGTTTTTATTTTTGGCTTTTCCCTGACCTCACAATTCTGGCCAATAACGGATCATCCATGGCTTATGATAAAATTAATTTTTGTCACAGGTCTTTATGGCTATCAACTTTTTTTGCACAAAATATTCAAACAACAGCAACTTAATAATATATCTTATTCTCCTATGGCATTGAGAGTTATTAATGAAATTTCTACACTTTTTTTAGTGGCGATTGTTTTTCTAGTTGTTCTAAAAAATGTTTTAAGTATGGTATATGGAATAGCCGGGCTTTTTATTTTGATTGGCGTCCTGATGATTGCCATAAAGGCCTATAAAAAAATCCGTGAACGCGAGGTTTAACCATGGCCGAAAAGCAAGAAGATTGGAAAAAAAAGCTGAGTGAAGAAGAATTCAAAATTCTTCGCCTCTGTGGAACCGAAGCCCCCTTTAGTGGCAAGTACGATTCATTTTACGAAGCTGGAACCTACTCCTGCGCAGGCTGTGGCCAGGAGCTTTTTAGCTCTAAGGATAAATACAGCTCAGGTAGTGGCTGGCCTTCTTTCTTCGATCTTTTAAAAAAGAGCAACGTCCGGCTGATAGAAGACAATGGCCATGGCATGAAGCGAATCGAAGTCAGATGTAGTGCTTGCGATTCTCACCTCGGCCACTTATTTGAAGACGGACCGCCGCCCACCGGACTTCGTTATTGCATTAATTCGATCGCCCTTAAACACCATAAGTAGCCGAAAACAATAAGCTTTACTAATTATTCAAACAATCGTTTTAATATTTAAAACAAATGTGTTAACTTCTCAAACATTCGAGTCAATAGAATGGATTGAGGCGCTTTATGAGTAAAAATACAAAATGTTTTTTCTTCGGAAAAAAAGAAAGTCATTCCCCCGACAAGACTCGCGACCTGATCATTGATGAGGCCCGAAAACACTTTTGTGAAAAGGGCTTCGCCGGCGCCTCAGTCCGAGAGATTTGTTGTGGGGCTTCGGTCAATGTTAGCGCCATTAAATATCATTTTGGCGGAAAAGAAGGACTCTACCGCGAATGTTTTAAAGTCTATGGTGAAAGCCGCCTTAGCTCTGCTTTAAAAATCTTAATCAAAGCAAATTCGGCCGAAGAAATAAAACTTAGACTAAAACTTTTTTGCGAAGATTTTATCAAAGCGGGTTTAGATAATATGTATACCACCAAGATGGTATGCCGAGAGATCGAAACTGAGAATCCACTGATCGTTGACATATTTCAAGAAACATTTCTAAAGATTTATTCCACCTTAGTTGAAATGCTTGAGGACGCCAAAGATAAAAATCTGATCCGAAAAGATCTCGACGTTTTGATTGGCGCTTCACTTTTCATTCACGCTCTCACTACTTCTCTTAGAGTTGACCACGTGGGAGAAAAGTACTTTCACAAATCATTGCGTGATCCAGCTTACGCAGAACTATTCATCAACAATATGATTTCCATCTTCTTTGATGGAATAAAAAATCAGGAGTAATTATATGAAACTCTCTCGTGCAAGTGCACTGTTGAGTCTATTGATCGCCTTTCCGGTAATGAGCTCCGGGGCCCAACTTTCACTGGATGATTTTTTAAAGCAAGTTACCGAAAAAAACCAATCCATTACCGCCAGCAAACTAATTGCTGAAAGTGCAGATAACAGAGCAGATGAAGGAAAATTAATTTTCAGGCCTAATATTTTTGCCCAGGCCCAAGCCGCTAGTGACAAAAAACCTACCACCAATGTAAACGCCCAAGGTGATCGCACCGATCATAACTTCTTCACGGTAGGATTAATTCAGCAATTTAACTTCGGGCTACAGGGAAAACTTGGATACGATTTTTCTCATACCCAAATTTACAATGCCAGCCCCGCCTTCCTACCTCAAAGCGATTTTCACGACGGAGTTGCTTCGCTGGAATTGACCCAATCTCTGTGGCGAAACTTTTGGGGAAAAGAAACACGTTCCCAAGAAACAATTATAACCGGCCAGGCCCTGGCCAATAAACACAGTGAGAACTTCAAAGTCGCTGCGACTCTGGCCCAGGCCGAAAGTCTTTACTGGTCCCTCTCCCAGTTGCGAAAAATAGTTATCGTTCAAAAAGAAAGTTTAGAGCGAGCTCAAAAAATCAGAAGCTGGAACCAAAGACGCCTGAGCAGCGGTCTGGCCGAGAGTTCTGATTTCCTTCAATCAGATGCTAATTTCAAGGCACGTGAATACGAATTAAAAAGCTCTTTGCAAGATATGAAAAATCTTCAACGCGCAACCAACTCACTGCGAGGAATCGATAGCGATCTTTTCACTGAAGAACTCGAATCAGTTAATTCAAAACATATTAAATCCCTAAGTCTGCCACCAAAGGCAGAATTAAGAGACGACACCAAAGCCGCTCTTGAAATCCAAAAAATATCAAAAGCAAGTGCCGAGCTTTCGATTGAAAAAAACAAACCTGTATTTGAAGTCTATGGGGCCTATGCGCTCAATGGCCGCGATAAAGAAAGAAATCAGGCCATCACCAATTCATTTAAAACTGATCACGACACAAAGGCGATCGGTGTCCGCTTTGTCGCGCCGCTAGATTTTGGAACAACCGGTGACAATATTAGTGGCTATAAAAAAGAGCAGATCGCAGCTGAGCAAAATTTCCAGCGCAAGCTCTTCGAGCAAGATCAACAATGGAATGATCTGACTTCCAAATTTGAGGACGCTAAAATAAAGCTATCTTTAGTCGAAAAAATTGAAGAGGCCCAAAAAATAAAGGCCAGCAACGAAAGAGATCGCTTAAACAAGGGACGTACAGTGACTTTTCAGGTTTTAAACTTTGAACAGGACTACGCTCAATCGGAATTGCTCCGCATTCAATCCGAAACTAATATTCTTAATATTTATGCCCAATTAAAAACGTTCAGCGCTGGAGGTAGTAAATGAATTTGGCCAGCCTCTCTATCAAACGTCCCGTTTTCATTACTTGTATCGTCACAATCATTTTAGTGGTTGGATGGCTTTCCTTAAAAAAACTTCCAGTGGATTTATTTCCCAATGTAACGTTCCCAATCGTCACGGTTACCACCGTTTACCCTGGAGCTGGACCAGAAGAAGTTGAAACCTTGGTTTCGAAAGTTTATGAAGAAGAATTATCAAACGTTCCCGGGCTTAAAAAGCTTTCATCCCAAAACCTGGAAAATGTTTCGATCATCATTGCCGAATTTACTCTGAGCACCGACATTAAATATGCCGAACAGCAAGTTCGCGATAAAGTCTCGGCTGCCAGAAAAAAACTTCCTAAAGATATCGACGATGCGGTTATACGCAAACTCGACCCTGCCGATCAGCCCATCGTGACGATTGCCGTTCAATCTAACCTGGCCGATGGAGAGCTCTATCAAGTCGTTGATAAAAAAATTAAACCGTTGCTGGAACAAATTAATCAGGTCGGTTTGGTTGATATTATCGGTGGAAGAAAAAGAGAAATAAAAGTTGAACTCGATCGCAAAAAACTAAAATCGCATGAAATTTCGGCTTCACAAGTTGCCGGACGTCTTCAGATTTCCGGTCAGAACATTCCAGCAGGAAAAGTCTCTGGCAGCACCCAGGATTCAGTCTTCAGAACTCTGGGTGAGTACAAAACCATTAATGAAATTGAATCAACCATTGTAAACTTTATCGGTAACGATATTCCGGTAACAGTCAAAGATGTTGGGATCGTAAAAGATTCACTAGAAGAAAGAAAAGGCTATGGTTATTTCAATGGCAACAAAGCCATCTTGCTTTCGGTTTATAAACAATCGGGATCCAATACCATTGGGGTTGCCGAGGCGATCAAAAATAAAGTGCTCAAGATCAATGAATCCTTAAAGGCCGACAAAAGTCCGATTCAGCTGGAAGTTGTTCGCGATGGTTCCAAGCAGATTAAGGCCAATGTCGATGACGTTTATGAAACCATTATCTTCGGGGTGATATTAACAATTATCGTGGTTTATTTTTTCCTTGGCTCCGGACGCTCGACCATTATTACCGGTCTTGCCCTTCCCAACTCATTACTAGGAGCTTTCATTCTGCTGGCCGCGGCCGGTTTCACCGTAAATATCATGACCCTTCTGGCGCTCTCCCTGGCGGTCGGTCTATTGATTGATGATGCCATTGTTGTGCGGGAAAATATTTTCCGGCATATTGAAATGGGAGCTGATCCTGTCACCGCAGCGATCAAGGGAACAAATGAAGTGACTCTCGCAGTCGTTGCAACCACGCTAACCGTTATTGCCGTATTCGGTCCGATTGCTTTCCTCGATGGTGTGGTTGGGCAATTCTTTAAAGAGTTTGGTCTCACCGTATGTTTTGCTTTAATTATTTCTCTCTTCGATGCTCTCACCATGGCGCCAATGCTTTCTGCTTATTTTGCCGGAAAAATTGAGCTTCACGAACCAGGGCATGTAAAAATTAAAAAAGGCATTTACGACCATACTTTGGGAACGATGTTGGAAAAATTCAATAAGTTTCAGGATTGGCTGGAAGATATTTATGTTAGCGTTTTGAAATTTACCTTAAAACGACCACTGGTTATTCTGCTCAGCGCGCTCGTTATCTTTTTTGCTAGTTTTATCCCGCTTAAATCAATTCCAAAAACATTCTTACCAGCTCAGGATTCTGGAGAATTCATTGTTTCGATTGACCTAAAACCGGGAACCAGCCTAGATGGAATGAATAAAACAGCAACGGAAGTTGAGGCTTTGATCAGAAAAAACAAAGAAGTAAAAAACACGGTGCTAACGGTTGGCGATACAAACGGCCAGCCAGAAAAGGCCAGCATCTTTGTTAACCTGATTCCAGGCAAAGAAAGAAAGGGACTCACGACTTCTAAGGTTAAAGAAATGATCAGAGGCCAGCTCAAGCCCTATGCTTTTGCCAATCCTGCGGTTAAAGATTTTGATGCCGTCGGTGGTGGTCAGCGTCCATTCAACATCAACATTGTTGGGGACGATATGAAGGAAATTGAAAAGTATTCAGCACTTCTGTTTGAGAAAATTAAAAATCACCCGGCACTTAAAGACGTTGATAGTACCAATCGCCCAGGAAAACCTGAATTTCAGGTCGTGCCTGATCGCCATAAAGCTGAAAAGCTGGGAGTTTCAACAACCTTAATGGGTTCTGAGTTGCGGACAATGATTGAAGGTTCAAAGGCCGCAGTTTTCCGTGAGCAAGGTGAAGAGTATGACATCCGTGTTCGCCTTCAAGAAGATCAGCGCGACCTGAAAAAAGGGTATGCTGAAACTTATGTCCCCAACATTAACAATTCGCTTATCAAGTTAAGCAACATGACAACTCCCTTTGAGACGACTGGACCTGCTAATATCAATCGTCAAAACCGCGGCCGTTACATTCAAATCTCGGCGGATATTGCTCCTGAAGGACCGGGAATGGGTGGGGCGATTGCAGATATCAATCGCATCTTAAAAGATGAAATCAAACTTCCGGCCAATATGCGCTACCAATTTGTTGGTCAGGCCGAAAACTTCCAGGAATTGATGACCAATATGATCGTTGCTGGCGGACTTGGAATTATGTTCATCTATTTCGTGCTCGCTTCTCTTTATGAATCTTTTGTCACCCCCTTCACCATCATGCTCGTTCTCCCGCTGGCAATGTGCGGGGCCTTCTATGGCCTGGCGATGATGGGATCATCACTTGATCTCTTCTCGATGATCGGATGTATTATGCTTCTAGGGGTGGCGACAAAAAATTCAATCCTGCTGGTCGATTACGCCAATCAACAAGTACAGCTGGGAATGAGTTTATCAGAAGCGATTATTGCCTCTGGAAAATCACGACTGCGTCCAATTCTTATGACTTCCTTTGCTCTTATTGCCGGGATGATTCCGCTGGCAATCGGTCTAAATGAAGCTTCAAAACAAAGAACCTCAATGGGTATTGCTGTTATCGGAGGCCTGGTGTCTTCTACCCTGCTTACTCTCGTGGTTATTCCTGCGGCCTATACTTATATCGAAAGATTTAGAGTGTGGTCGGGAAATGTGATGAAGAAAATTTTCATGGCCTAATCATTTAACGAGGGCCCGTATTAAATCGGGCCCGCGTTTTTTCTTAACTTAAATTTGAAAGTGCCTGATGTAAGGTCTCATCTTTTTTAGCAAAACAAAAACGTATCATTCTAGAACCTTCATCTGATTTCAGATAAAAAGCGGAAGTCGGAATGGTTGCTACTTTTTTCTCTAAAATGAGTTTTTTACAGTAATCAATATCGTTTTCACCCTCTGGTAATAACACCATCGCAAAATAGGTTCCTTGTGGGGACAAGACATTAAAACCACATTCTTTTAAACCGTTTACCAAAAGATTTTTTTTGCGCAAATAATCGGCCTTAAATCCAACCAAGTACTGATCCAAATTGTTGAGCGCCTGGGCCATCGCCACCTGCAAAGGGTGGGCAACACAAAAAGTCGAAAACTGATGAACATTATGAATGGCCTTGATCAGCTTTGCGGGTCCCACCGCCCAGCCAATTTTCCAACCAGTTAAACCAAATGTTTTACCGGTCGAAGAAATTGTAATGGTACGCTCTTTTAAATCGTCATAAGTGGCGGTCGGTTTGTGGGCCAGATCAAAAGTTAAAAATTCATAAACTTCATCCGAGAGCAAATAGAAATCATGCTTTTTGGCAAGGTCTCCAATTATTTTGATTTCGGCCGCACTAAAAACTTTTCCCGTGGGATTGTGGGGATTATTGACGATCAGAAGTTTGGTTTTATCAGACACGGCAGCTTTTAATTCTTCGATATCAAAATGAAAATCAGGTGCCTTGAGGGTTACGGGGACAACTTTAGCGCCGGTCAAATTTATAGAGGCCAAATAAGAATCGTAACTTGGCTCTAGGATCACAACTTCATCGCCCGGATTCAGCAAGGCCAAACAAGTACAAAAAATCGCTTCGGTCGCCCCATTGGTTACCACCACCTCACTTAGAGCATCCACTTTTAAATCGTAGAGTCGCTGATAATTATCGGCAATTACTTGTCTCAGCGGCAAAATTCCCATGGAAGGTGCGTACTGGTTCTTCTCCTCAGTAAGAGCTTTCGCCGCCAAATCAATCACCCAACGAGGTCCATCAAAGTCCGGAAAGCCCTGAGAGAGGTTAATGGCCTTATTTTCCATTGCTAATCTAGTCATAGTGGAAAAAATTGATTCACTGAACTGTTCCACGATGGTGTTTAATGCTTTCATAAAAGATCCTGATTTAGCGCGATTTTTAAACTGTCTTTTTAGAGTATCTTTACTACATACTATTGGCCAAAAAAAGAGAGATTTTATATATAGGGGAAGAATCTTTGCTCTCAGCTCAAAAGGGATATTATTGTGTCATTTATAATCAGCGCCCAAGATTACGAAGAAATGAAAAAACTTGCAACGCTAGTTCGAGTGATGAACAGCTTGGGACATAATCCGGCCACCAGCGGAAATTATTCTCTACGCTCAAAGACCAACCCTGGTATCGCTCTCGTTTCCGAATCAGGCATAGATAAAAGTAAATTTACTGAAGACAATTTCTTACCCGTTTATTATGAAACGCGAGAAATGCACCCAGACTATAAATCATCGGAACGCAAATCTTCTGATGAAACAGATATTCATTTAACCATTTATCAAATCACCAAGGCCAACTGTGTTCTTCACAGTCATCTTTTAGATGCACTTTTATTTGCAGATCTTTTTTATGGAAAGCCATTCGCGACAATCGAAGGGCTGGAGCTCTTAAAAGGTTTTAAGGGAATTCAAACTCACGACTTAAAAATCAATATTCCCTGTTTCGAGAATACGCAAGACATTGCGCTGTTAGCTGAACAAATTAAACCGTCCATTCTGGCCCAGGAAAACAACTATGGACTATTACTGCGTGGTCATGGTGTTTACGTTTGGGGAGACAGTGTGGAAGAAGCGAAAAGACACCTGGAAGTTTTTGAGTACATTTTCAAATATTATTTAAATTCAAGAAGAGGTTACTAATGGCAAAGCTTTTTAAGCCCCGCGAGAATATTACCATCAATGACTTTGCTACAATCCAAAAAAGCTTAAAGCAGCATGGAGTCATGATAGCACAATGGGAAGCTTCCAAACAACTTTCCAATGAAGCCTCACCAGAAGAAATTCTTAAAGCCTACGCTCATGAATTAGAACCCTTCATGGAAAAAAATGGTTACGCCACCGCAGATGTTATTAACATCCATCCAAAAATGGAAAACCTGGCGGCCATTAGAGAAAAGTTCATGAAAGAACATACCCATAGCGAAGACGAAATCCGCTTCTTCGTTGATGGCGAGGGGAAGTTCTGGTTTCATCTCGATAATGAAGAAATTATTTGTGTTACATGTGAGCGTGGAGACTTCTTGTCAGTCCCTAAAAATTACCGACACTGGTTTGACATGGCCCCCGGCTATTTTGTAAAAGCAATTAGAATTTTTTCAAACATGGAAGGATGGACACCGAATTATACTAATTCGGGAATTGATCACGACTACAACAAGAATCAACAATAATGAAATATATACTAATGGATGTCGAAGGCACCACCACCTCAATCAGTTTTGTCCATGATGTCCTTTTTCCCTATTCGCTAGAAAGAGTTGAATCGTTCATTAATTCCTTGCTGGATAAAGAAGAAATTATTCTGGATATTCTGACCCAAACTAAAAAAACCGTACACGATGAACAACAAAAGTTTATCACCAACGAGGAAGCAATCGCCCAACTCATTGAGTGGATTAAAACCGACCGCAAGCATCCTGCCCTGAAAACACTTCAAGGAATGATTTGGAATATTGGCTATCAGTCCGGTGAACTCAAGGGCCATGTTTACCCCGACGTCCCAGCTGCGCTGGAGGAATGGAGCAAGAAAGGAATCAAGCTGGGTATTTATTCTTCTGGTTCGGTTGAAGCTCAAAAGGCGCTCTTCGGCCATTCGGTAAGTGGCGATCTCAATCATTATTTTGCTGATAATTTTGATACGAATATCGGTCAAAAAAGAGATGTGAAATCCTATTTTAATATCAGTTCAGAATTAGGTATTGATCCCGCTCAAATCCTCTTTCTTTCAGACATAACGGAAGAATTGGATGCAGCAAAAATGGCGGGCTTTTTGACGACTCAACTGGTCCGACTGGAAGACTTACCTTTTAAAGACCATAAACAAGTTAGAAGTTTTTCGGAAATTAAAATTTAGAAACGCCACCAAAAATCAAGATTAATAAGATAGGCCTGTTTCCCGAGTCTAAACTCAGAGAAATCGTTTGAGGAAACACCAAACATCGTATTGAAGTTTTTTTCGATAATGTAATATCCAATAACTCCGCCGACATTCTTTTTATTAACATCGACCTTGGGACCAACAATTAATTGATTCCAATTAGAGAAAATATACCCGTAAGAAAACTGCAACTCCAGATTCAATTCTCGCTGGTACTCTTCACTATTATTCAATGATTGATCTTCTGGTTTTTTAGTGAAAATCTTAAAGCGCGCATAGGATTTAAAGTTGGAATTAGAGGCCATATCCAGGAAGCCCGTAAACTGATACGAGCCTTTTTTGGTATCAGGGTAATACTGAAAGCCATTTTCCACTGCTAATTCGAAATCCTGATTATCAACCAATATATTTTTTATTCCAAGGTTGGCGACACCGAAAATACTGGAGGCAAGATTCACGTTAACTTGGGTTCGTCTCGTCAGGCCGTAAGCAAAAATAGATGGCCCAAGCAGAATTTCTTTGCGTCCCAGATTTGACGCCGTCATGCCCTGAATGGTGCCGGCATAAACCAAGGGTCTATACTTGGCGGCCACATTACTCTCATCTCTATAAGTCAGGTCGTAACGAGCAGGAATATCATTTTCAATATTAGTAAGATCCAATCTCTTAAGATAATTATCAGGGCGAATCATTCCACTCTTATTATGCGTTTCAATATAGGCCATGAAAAGGTTTGGATTATCTGTTATGGAAGAAACTCTGGCATATCCCAAAACGTCTTTGGTCTGATGGGAATGAATTACCAGGATATCACCAAGACCAACGGCAATTTGTTTATCGTGGCGTTCGATTTGAATAGTTTGGTCGCTAACAATATCGGTGACCACGAATTCATGTTCATAAGCAACTACGACGGAAGAGAAAAGGAGAACATAAATAAATAAAAACGATGCCAAGAAGTTTTTCATCAACTAAAATACCCTACCATTCAAAATTGCAGTTAAGGATATCATAATGAAAGTTGGAGACATTTACCAAGAAGAAATAACGATTACTCCCGAGCATGTTCAAAAATTTGCGGAGTTTTCTGGGGACTTTAATCCTGTTCATTTTGATGACCTAGCAGCAGAGGCCCAGGGCTTCAAAGGCCGCATCGCCCATGGCATGATTTCCGCTTCCTTCTTCTCCAAGATTTTTGCCAATACTTTTCCTGGGGCCGGTACAATTTATCTCAGCCAAACTTTTAAATTTCACGCGCCTGTTTATGTGAATGATACTCTTCACTATCGGCTGGAAGTTATGGGGGCCAAAGAAGGTAAACCCATTTTCACGGTCAAAACAGAAGCTTTCGGTGCAGACCAACAGCTTCGCCTGAGCGGAGAAGCTGTGATACGGGCAAAACTATAGTTAGCTTTAAATAATTTTTTTAAGACGAAGATATTCTTCAAAAACCTTTAAGAAATTTTCAATATCGGCCGGATAAATAGCGCCGATATTCGAAAGCCTGAAGGTGTTTATATTTCCAACTTTACCGGGATAAATCGTAAAGCCTCGCTCGAAGAGATAATCATGCATTTCATTAAAAGAGTAGGCCGGATTTTTAGGTTCCATAATGGCGGTCAATAATTTGGCATGATGTTTTTCTTCAATTAAAAATTCAAATCCTAACTCTCTGACTTTTTTCTTCATCATTTCATACATCGAAGCATAGCGGGCAAAACGATTTTCAGGGCCCTCTTCAAAATATTCCGTGACCGCTTGTCTTAAAGCATAGAGCGTTTGCACCGGTGGAGTGAAAAGGAATTGCTTATTTTTCTCTAAATAAAGGTGATTTTCTAAAAGATTGAAATAAAAATTGCGGGCCTTAATTTCACGGGTCCTGAGGAGAGAATCGCGGTTAGCGATGACAAAACTAATGCCGGCCATGCCTTGAATGCATTTATTAGAGGAGGACACCAGGTAATGGATGTTATCTTTTTCGACGTCAATCATCATTCCCGCAAAGGAAGACATCGCATCGACGATAATTTCAACTTTATACTTTTGGGCCAAGGAAGAGATTTCACTCAGAGGGTTTAAAATTCCAACAGTTGTTTCATGATGAATGAATGCCAGATGAGATATTTCGTTTTGATGTTTTTTTAAAAGCTCTTCAACCACGGTAAGATCAAGCGCTTTCCCCCACTCTGCCTGATAATCGACATGCTGAATGCTATAAGCATCACAAATTTTTTGCATTCTTTCGCCGTAAGCCCCGTTGTTTAAAATAAGAACTTTTTTATCATGGGGAATAACTGAAGTTAGACAAGCTTCCACGCCGCCGGTACCGGAAGAAGTCAGCATCACACAGGTATGGTTTTTTTGACCATAAGCTGCTTTGATTAAATCATTGCGTACGGAAAGAGTCAGTTCTCCAAATTCCAATTCGCGTGGACAAATATCAGGGACAACCATCGACATTTTCACGGTGTCAGTGGTGGTTGCCGGCCCTGGATTGAGAAGTATATTACGTTTAACTTGCTTCATTTAAAAACTCCATTCACTAAAAAAAATAATTTATTACCAAATATGTACTTTTTTATCGGCAGGTAAGACCATCGCATCAGTGGCCAGACACTCAAATGCTTCCTGGAAACCGACAAAGTGTTTTACCACTTCATTGACTCTCGCCTCCCCCAGGGAATGAGGGTCCGACTTTAAGCGCAGCTCTCGCACCCCCGGAAGCTGGACTTCACACCATGAGCGGGCATAGTTTAAAAAGAATTTTTTCTTTTCCTTTTTTAATTCTTCACTGGGAGTGGTGGCTTTAGAAAAAGCAGCATCATAAGCGGCGGTTAAGCCAACCAGATCGCCGATGTTTTCCCCGAGAGTAAACTCCCCGTTCATGCCGGCCTTTGTGTATTGCTCTATAAGTGGTTTAGTCAGTTCTTTAAATTTTTTGATATCTTTGGCCGTCATCCAGTCGCGCAGCCTTCCATCCGCATCGTACTTAGAGCCCTCATCATCAATCCCGTGGCCAATTTCATGCCCCACAACCATTCCAACTCCTGCCAGATTTTCGGTTTCAGAACTTTGTTGATCATAAAAAGGATATTGTAAAATTCCCTGTAGCATAGTGAATTGATTATAAGAAGGCTGATAAAAAGCATTAACGGTCAAGGGTTCAACCCCTTCCCACGAACGAATATCTTTTAGTTCACTAAAATATTTAAACTCACGATTATCTATAATCTCGCTGCGCTCAATATTGTTCGCCAGATAAGTTTTAGGATCATACTCGGCGGTCGGAAGAAATTTCCAGTCTTCATACTTGGGAGGGGCCACTAATCTCATGAACGCCGTAGAAATTTTTCTCTGCGCTTCTTTTTTCGCAGTCGGCGTCAGCCATGTATTTTTGGCCAAAGATGCCTGCATGCTTACTTTAATTTTATCTACCAACAGTGCTACTTTTTCAGATGAAAAATTAGGAAACATTTTGGGAAGAACAATATAATCAAACTCTGGCCCAAAGCGGTCCATCACTGCGGTTGTACATTCTTCATCCAATTCGGAGCGCTTATTTTTGCCGCCTAAAAACTTATTTCTGAAGGCAAATGCCTGGTTGTAGTATTGGGGAAAACCCATATCAAGCTTGGCATAAAGCTCATAAAACATTTCTAAAGATTTCAATTCATCCAGTGAGTAAGCAGTAGCCACTTTATTTAAAAAAGGAATGGTTTTAGGATTTAAATCCCGGATGAGAGTTTGGGCCGGGATTTGGTCTAAAAAGATTTTCAACTCCAAATCGGGGTACTTAGTTATTAAGTCTTTTTTAGTAATAAAATTTCGTTGGGAATAAGCAACTCGTGCTTCCGTCGGAAAAAAACGATTATCTTGTTGCTCAAGTTCATACTTAATAACCGTCTTGGCGCGCTCTAGCGGACGATCGACCTTAATGCTCTTAAAAAAATCCGTAACCAGAACTTCAAGTTCTTTTACCAACGCTTCATTTTTGGCATAACTTTTTTCAGGCAGCAGTGAATAACCTACTCCCAGCATCAGATCTGTTTTTCTGGCATCATCAAAATTATCAGTTCCATGATAACCGATAAAGCTAGATTTCCCGCTATGAATCCGTTGGGCCTGATTGGCGAACCACTCTTTCTTCGTTTGGATTTTGGCCTGATCATTAACCAGATTTTGCACAAAATTATTTTCTTCTTTTGCTCTGGCATCTTTATCCATGCAAGCCAGATAGAAATTTTTCAACTGAGCGGCGACCGGCGAATCGGCCTCAGTTTTAGTTAATTCCTTAATGGTCTTTTTTTTGAATTCTAAAATGCGCTCGCCCGAGTCAGTAAAGGCAAATGCATGGCGTCGGCGGTCAGCTCGCAGCTTGAAGCTGGCAATCGTTTTTGAGCAGGCATGTTCATAGAGGTTTTGACATGGATTTATTTTATCATTAATTGGAAATTCTCTCTTGGCCGGAATTTCACTTGTTGCAGAAAAAACCGAAGTCACCGACAAACTAAAAATGAATGATAGTAATTGAAACATGAGTAAGATCTCCGCAAGAAAAAGGGGCCCTGGGGCCCCTTTCATGGACTAACTATTTTGATTGAATAAACTGAGAGAAGCGAACACTCACTTCGGCAGGAGTCACCTTAGGTCTCCCTAATTTTTCAGGTGATCCTTTTTGAGTTTTTAAATGAATAAAAGTCGCGGCCGCTAGATTTTTGGTTTCGTCTAATATCTCTCTAAAAGTATCCAGCTTATCAGTTGAATAAACTTGTTCGTAACCAAATCCTTTAGCAATAACACCAAAAGAAATACCCCCGGTCACCGTTCCCTGCCCTCCGGTTGAATCATGAGCTTCGTTGTCAATCAGGATATGCAGCAAGTTTTTGGGTTTATAGGCGCCAACGGTGGCCATTGATCCGGTTCTCATTAAAAGGGCCCCATCTCCATCGATCACCACTACTTTTAGGGCCGGTTTAGAAATGGCAATTCCAAAACCAAAGGCCAGCGCGCATCCCATGGAACCAACCATATAAAATTGGTTTTTGAGATCGCCCACTTCATACAATTCTCTTCCCGTTTTACCGGTAGTCGCAATCACGGCTACCTCTGGGCCTAAAACACTTTGAATAACTTCCAGTACCGGTGTTCGCGTTGTGCGCTCTTTATAATCAAGTTCAAAATGATCGGTATGATTAATTGAAAATGATTTTTTAGCAGCGGCCGGTTTCTTTTGAAGTTTCCAATCGGCAACATCATCTTTTCTCATCACAAAAACAAAAGGTTGATTATTTGCTTTCATGTATTCATCGGCCAGTTTTAAGGCCGGTAGGACTTCTTCTTCGCTTTGCGGAAAATAGGCCCATTTCAATCTCATGGTCTCAAGCATTTGGGTTGTGATTTGTCCCATTAACTCATGCTGAGGTTCATCGTGGGCACCGCCAGGCTCTCCTCTTAAAGTGGTAATGACCATCACCGGCAAATTAAAAGTATAAGTAAGAGAAGTAAGTGGGTTAACGGCATTACCCAGGCCAGAATTCTGAAACATAACGACGGCGCGACGTCCGGCGATCGTGGCCCCGGCAGCGATCGCCAAAGCTTCGCCTTCGTTCACACTGTCGATAAAATCAAAGCCATCTGTATCAATAATATAATTAATAAATGGCTTCAAGTAAGAACAAGGAGTACCGGTGAAAAGATCAAATCCCAATTCTCTGGCCGGTGTTAAAAACTTATCTGCTGAAATCATAGTAACCTCTTTAAAATCTAATTAAAATTTCTGACCGCGAGACACATCGGCATAAGTGTCGACGTCAAGCCAGTGTCCGTCGATATACATGACATTGATTTTCACTTTCTTCTCTAATAATTTATTCATCAAATCTGGAAGTTTAAGTTTATTAAAATCAGCTGTCGCCGATAACTCTTCGAGAGTTTTAGCAACAACTTCTGAACCAACTTTGTTCGTTTTGATTAAACCAATCCATTCGCCTTGAGCTTCCTGATTATCTTGCGCTTTTCCAAAAGAAATTCCTTTTAATTCGGCCGGTGCTTCGCTGAAAACTTTATTGTGTGGTCGCGAGCAAAAAACGAAATCGCCGGCATAATCAGAAGCACGATCTTTAATAGAGGCATCAACCACAATCGTCACCTCGCCTTTTTCTTCTAACAAACGAGAGAGGATATATTTTCTAAACAGAATATCTCCGTAAGAGATAATGGTGTGATCCACAATTACTTTCTTCGCTAAGAAGAGCGATGAAAGTTCGCTGTTATTTTCGAAATTGTCGTTGTCGATATATTTAATGTTTTGAAATTTAAAAGCTTCTTTTTTATACCCTCGAACAATCGAGATATCTTTGATGTCATGATCATAAAAAGTATTGATTGATTGTTCAATTAAAGGCATCCCTCCAATATCGATCAGGACTTTAGGACGATCTTCGGTCAGCTCTTTTAACTCTGCGCCGCGAGAAGCGGCCAGGAAAATGGCCCTTGGCTTTTCAGCATCGGCCACTGTTAAATAAAGCTTTTCCGCGGCTTCTAGTTCTTTATCATTTTGAAGACGGAAGAGTTCTGCCACCGATACAATCTTATCTTCCACGTTCATCAAAGACTGCTCTTCAAAGATCGTTTTGGTAATATTCTGCATAGCGGTCACCGCCATTCTCATCTGGTGGTTGGCCCAAATACAAACCGAAATATTGGCTTCTCTAAAAGCATTGGTCGGAGTGGCATAATATTTAGTTGGCACGATAACGATTGGACAGCTTTTCGTTCTTTCTCCCCATTCTTTCATGAAAGCTAAAATTTCATCGGGCTTAGAAATCTTTGAGTGCATTAAAATGCCGTTAGCTCCAGCTAAGCGATAAGCTTCAGCTCTCTTTAGCGCTTCTCCCATTCCCCAGCCTGCAATTAAGGCTTCAACTCGAGCAATGATATTGAAGTCATCGTCCAGCTTAGTGTCTTGACCAGCTTTGATCTTTCCACAGAATTCTTCGATATCGGCAAGCGGCTGAGCTTCAGTTCTTAGGAATGAGTTGGTCTTAGGGAAAATTTTATCTTCAATACAAACCCCGGCAACTCCACGTTGCTCAAGCTTTGTCACAAGTCTTCTCATGTTGTTAAAGTTACCGTATCCCGTGTCCCCATCAAGCAGAATAGGAATTTTAGTGGCATCACTCATAAACTCGACCACTTCTAAAACTTGCGTCCAAGAAGCTTCGTTATTATCTCTTACCCCGAGAGCGGCGGAGATCGAAAGTCCCGATCCCCAAATACCTTTGAATCCTGCTTCTTCAGCAATCTTCGCCGACATCCCGTTATGGGCTTCCATTAAGAATTCAAGTTCGTTTGACATCAACATATTTCTTAATTGAGTCGATTTTTTTAAAGTTGTTTTTTTCATATAAAGTTTTCCTTATAAACATTAAATGCCATGTAGAGACTGAAAATCACGATTAAAGCTCCACAAGCTCTAGAGAAATTAATAAAAAATCTTTCAGGTATTCGGTTTTGATATTTGATAACAATTTTTAGCAAGAGATAGAACCAGGTCGCCGAGCCGATGGCCAGCCCCAGGGAGAGCAGAAAATAGTTGAGAAAGGAATAATCAAAAAAATTCCATGACTTTATAACCGCGGCAAGTGCGGACATTGTCGCAATCAAAGTGGGATTGGAAGAATAAATCCCTACTCCCATTAGAAAAAAACCTGCGACATGGGGAATTTTTCTTTCGACGCTTTCATCCAGTTTGAAATTCTGTTTTTTAACCAATAATTCTTTAAGGCCAAAGACAAAAAGGAAAAGAACTCCGACCACTTTAAGAATAAGAATTGTTTTAGGAGAAAAATTAAAGAGTGACAGGCCTGTTAAGATAACCATGAAGTACACAAAATCCATGAAGGATCCGCCCAGGGCAATTGAAAACGCCGAACGAAAATTGTGTTTGATCAGCGTATTAATGACCCATACGTTGATAGGTCCAACGGGGATACACATCAGAAAACCGGTAATGATCCCGACAAACAGGGCCATGATCATATGACTTTCTCTCTTAACAATTTCTCATCCAGCAGTTTAACAGCGAGTTCCTGATTGATTTTGAATTGATAGACGAACATCATCATTAACCATAAATTGCCAAAGATAACCGCATAGAAAAATAAAAGGTAGGGCTCATTTAAAATACAAGAAATAATGAAGACCAGCATATGAACAGAAGGGCCAACGATCGACCACATTTTTAAGGCGCGAAAGTTTCGCTCGCAATAGTCGCGCGGATTAAAAACCAAGGATCTCTCTTGTTTGCCGGCCTGAACACTGGAGTAAGCAAGATAGAGCTTCAAGGCCAGCCGTCTGATATAAGGAGCTTTGGATTTCTCGCTCTCTTCCAGTCTTCTTCTTAGGTCTTCGATTTCCCGAACCACAAATCCGCCATCCCCTTTTTCGTAGGAAAGGTATTCGGTCAGGTAGTGGTCATAAGAAATGGAATGGATCGCTTTAGAGACCCCCGCAATGAGAACCAAAACCCATGGCTGAATCAATTCATTGGGAAATTGTTTCGAGAGGCCTAGGGATAAAGTCACGTAAACGATAGCATTGACGATGTAATCAACCACCCCGTCAATTAATCTTCCAAATTCTGTTCCGTTCTTTTTAAGTCTTGCCACCATGCCATCACAGCAATCAAGAATGGCGAAAAGTAAAAAATAGAAAGCGCCCCATTTAAAACTATCGGCCGTTCCTTGTAGAAAATTATATCCGGAAGCGATTCCTGCCAAAAGAGCAAGGAGAGAATATTGATTAGGAGTAATCGGTAATGGATAAAAAATTTTCACAATGACAAAGGCCATTGGTCTATAAAAATAAACATCAAGTGGCTCTTCGGCGTGAAGGTTTTTTAAGGATTGTTTGTATTCTTGTAACCAGGTCATTCGAATAATCTTTTGGCCTTTTCCAGGTCTTCTTTATTATCAATTTCTACCCAGCAATCATTCAGCGCCTGATGAATCCCCATGTCGTGATTGAGTAAAAACTCATTCATGACGTGTTCCCAGTTTTTAGATATATTTTTTTCGTCTGCCAGGAATTGCTTGCAGGCGTGAAAAATATCGTCGCGATAATTTTTCGAGAATTTTAAAATCCCAATCGCCTCTCCCGCAAACCTAAAGCGCTGGCGCTCGCTCTCCGTGACTGCTCGCTTGTCAATTGTCATGCGAACGAAACCATTTTCATCAATCATTGCCTTAGAGCACTCGATATCATCAATCGAAGTCTCTCCAACCAGAATCTGATTAGGTGTTTTATCATCCACAAAGGATTTCAAAATTTTTGGATCATAGATTAGATCGGCATCAAACAGTAAAAAATCGCCTTCGGTAATATCGAGTCCAAAGTAAAAAGAATAGGTATTGCCCTTCACTCGATAATCGTCGTTAATGGCAAAGCGGATATCAAAATCTTTTTTAAATTTTGTTAAATACTCTTCCAGAATTTCACGTTTGTAGCCGGTCACCACCACCACGTCTCTGATCCCAACTGATTTGAGTGCTTCAAAATGCCAGTCCATCAAAGCTTTTTCTTTGATCTTCAGTAAACTTTTTGGATCAGTTGTGACATCTGAAATTCTCGAGCCGTAACCTGCTGCCAGGATAAGTGCAGTTAAATGTGACATATTTTTTCCCTATGATCTTTTCATGGCCCAAAGTCGTTCCATGGTTCTCTTTAATGGCTTATGGTAATCTTTTTTCCACTCGTGAACTGTCACCGCATTAAAGGCATCCGAGAAACAAGTACGGCCATGCAGCACTTGAGAGTCGTATGTTAACAGCACTTCACCAGCGGTGAAACTGTGACGGTATTGATTGTCAGAATGCTCTAGAATCGCATCCAGGGTATCGAGGGCATAAACTTGTTCGTCGGTTAATGGGCAATCAAGTTTTTTATGAGCTGATTCCATATAAGGGCGAAGATGGCGGAACTCTGGTTCGCCTTTTTGATTATAGGTAATGATGGGCGCTTCGTAGGTCGCATCCGCTACTCCACGCTGCTCCCATAAAAAATTCTTTTCCAGAATCGCTAAAACATCTGGAAACTTAGACTTTAAAATCTTGTGAACATTTAAACCATTCAATAAAATATTTTCACCACCGGCCAGTGCGGGAGAAACGCAGGCGAGCAGGAGATAGTGCCACTTGAAAGGAACGTTGACGTTATCCGTATGAATCGTTCCCCCCTCGCGAGTCTGGTGATAGCGTGCACCCTTGACCATACTGTTGGTTCGGTCGCGGTCGTAAACCAGAATGGCCTTCTCGCCCGCCTCGTTTTGCACCAGCGTTTCACCCAGAACATTTCCCATCAACCAATAAATCGTTCTTTGTTCAAGAATGGTGTACTTGTTTTGAACATCCACAAAAGGAGTAACGATCACAATGCGTTTACCGTTTTCCAGTTCATTGCGAACTTCTTCCATTTCTTTTTTAAAAGTCGGGCAGTCTTCAGAATCTAAAATTTTAGCGTCTTCCACTTTGTTATAAACGTGAAGAGTTTTGATATAATCATAAATTTCGTTTTGCGCTTCACCCGAAAAGGTGAAGTAAAAATTGTCATTTAGCATGGCATTATTCCTAGAATGTTTAGGTGAATAAAATATCACCCCCCTCTAGAGAATTCAACTTTTAAGACCTAATAAATTTGCAATTGAAGAAGACAAATTCGGTTATTACGAGTAGAAGAATACTCTATTTATAATCCGAGGCCTTATGAAAATTGCCATCTTATTTATTACGCTCATTTTATTATTGAGTCCCCCTTTGCAGGCGGAAGTTGTTAAAGATATTCAAATCACCGGGATGACCAAGACTAAACCCTGGGCCTTGCTCCGACGAGTCAATATTCGTGTGGGTGATGACTTAAGCCCAGAAGAGTTGGAAGACCTGAGAATCAGAGTGGCACAAAACTCACAATTTATTGTCAACTCCTTCAAGTTTGAAGACGGTATTCTCAAAATTGACATCGAAGACAAATGGTCAATCATTCCCGTTCCTCTGATTGCTCAATCCGGCGAATTTTATATGCGCGGCATAGGCTTCTTTGAAAACAATTTCCTGGGTCGCCTGGAAACGCTGGTGCCCGCCGTGGCCTACACCAACTCCGGTGTTAATTTTCTTTTGCTCTATAATTCGGAAAATTTTTTCACTCCCAATTTTGGGATTTCGGCGCTTATTGTTCGCCTCAATACGTTATCGCGCTTTTATCGCCATAAAGTCGAACAATCGCATTTTGAATCACGGGCCACGGCGCTGGAGATAACACCGAATTATTTTTATAAAAATATGGTTTTTAAAGCCGGCCCCATTTTCTTTAAAAAAGATGTCATTCTCAATGACAATTCAGTCGCCCAAAAATTTGAAGGAGCGGGTTTGCGTTCGCGTTTTAATATTAAAAACTATGAGGCGATGGATGTATTATTTAAAGGCTATTTCATCACCGCCAACTCTTATATTCTGCGCCCCAAAAGCGGGAAAGAGACCTTTCTGCACGCCAAACTAGAATACGTTGCCAATTACCCTGTTTTCTATAACGACTTTGTCAATTTCTCTCAAAACCTTGGTCTGGCATCTGCCAAAACTTTTTTCTATCAATTTTCAGAAGGTGCGCACGAAGGTTTTAGAGGCTATGATGGTGAGTCTCTTCACATGCAGAGATATTCGGCCAGCATGCTACAATACCAGCGCCATGTCTGGGATCGTCTCTATGCTATCGGTTTTGTCGAAAACACTCACTCTGTTTCCATCAACCCAATCAACAACGGGAATCATCTGAACGAACAAACCATAGGTGCGGGACTTCGCTATTACCTAAAAAAGATAAGCATCCCGGGAATCAATGTCGAGTATGGATATAATATTCAAGATAAGTCATCACACCTGCATTTTAATGTGGGATTAAAACTCTAAATTGAAAAAAATTAAAGTTCGATCGCTATGCTGGAGTGGTCTTTATTGAAGATAAACTTGGCCTTCTCCCAGCTCGGGGGAAGGATGCAGCCCTTACAATTAGAAAACCCGTACTGCTCTTTGGGAACTTTGATAAAATTTTTGTCGAGTGTTTGGTTCATATTGGCATCGTGATACAACTTGATGGCATACTCTCCACAAGGGACATCTTTAAAAATATACTCAACCCGTTTATCTTTTATCGGTGAGCGACCTTTGGCAAAGGCAGGCTTCCCGTTTTCTTTTGGTTTAAAAGTATCTGCTGCATTGTCGAGATCAAATTTGATTTGTCCCTCATCGCTATCTAATCCCGTGACGATCATCTTCAAATCGCCTCGACACTCCGTCGTGGCAGGGGTTAGTGCTTCCTGGCCAAATACCGGCCAAGACAATATTGTAACCAGCGCCGCTACTAAAATCATAATTGCTCCAACTCTCGATCATATTTTTTGTCAATAAACACCAGGTTTTCATTGGCGTTTGTTAATTTTTCAAACAAATTCTCAATCAACTGATTAAGTTTACCGACCGCATGAGTATAGTCATTTAGTTTAGCACTATCAAGATTTTCTGCTGCTTTTTCGATTTCACCATTTATCCGCTGGAGCAAATTTTCATTCTTGGTAATTTCATTTTCACAGACTTCAATTTCTTCTTTTATTGGGCGGGTCAGCTTGGCGCGCTCAATAGCAATCTCGGCCCGGCGCTGCTTAATCTCTTTTTCCGACAATTTACGCTTGCCGCTTTTATTGGGCTTGGTCTCTTCGCTCTCCCAGCCAATTTTGGCAAGGAAGTCATCGTAGGTTCCATTAAAAACTTCGGCGTTACCGTTGTGAAAAATAACCAGCTTGGTGGCCAGGTTTCGAAGCATGATTTCACTATGGGTAACAATCACCACCGCTCCCGGGAAATTTCCAATTTCTTCGGTCAGAGACTCAATAGACTCCATATCAAGGTGGTTGGTAGGCTCATCAAGTAATAACAAATTCGCCGGTTTTGCCAAAATTTTTCCGAGTAAAACTCGGGCCCGCTCTCCCCCGGATAATACTTTAATTTTCTTCTTGGCGAGATCGCCTTCAAACATCATAGTTCCACAAATATTGCGAACGCCCGAGATGGAAAGATCTGTATTTTCGCCTTGAATTTCATCGACAATCGTATTTTCAATATTTAGTCGGTTGATATTGGTTTGCCCAAAATGCCCGATGTGGGCCGAAGGGTGAAAACTCACTTTCCCTTCTATCGAACTGAGCATGCCACCGATAACATTGAGTAAAGTTGATTTTCCTTTTCCGTTTTTCCCGATAATCCCGATTCGATCCTCGCGGTTAATGGGAAAACTCAGGTTGTGGAAGAGAGAATTTTCTTTTTCGCCATCGTAGGAAAATGCCAAGTGTTTAACTTCCGCAATTTGTTTTCCCGGGCATTCGATAAAGCGAAAATGAAAGCCGAGGCTATCGACATCGTTTAATTTATCCATGGTGCTCATTTTCTGCAGAGCTTTCATTCGCGACTGGGCCTGAGCGGCCTTACTGGCCTTGGCCTTAAATCGCTCGACAAAGGCTTCCATTTCCTTTCTTTTTTTATCAAGATTTTCGCGAGTCTTTTCGTACATTTCTTCATCTTGAAGAACCTGCTCATAAAACTTGGCAGTGTCGCCTTTAATTTTTTTCAATTGCTGACGATGAAGTCCCATCGTATGAGTCACGACATCATCCATGAATTCTCGATCATGGGTAATCAACATAATTTCGCCTGGAAAGTTTTTAAGAAAAGACTTTAGCCATCTCATCGAAACAATATCCAGATAGTTAGTTGGTTCATCCAACAACAACAAGTTAGGAGATTGCAATAAGACTTTCGTCAAATTGATCCGAATTTGATATCCGCCGGAAAAACTCATGGGATCTTTTTGCATATCCTCATCAGAGAACCCCAAACCAAAGAGTATTTTTTCCGCCTCATGCTCTAAAAAATCATCAGGATTAAGTACTTGGATGCATTCTTCCAAAACAGTCGGTTTAGTAAAGTGGATATGTTGCTCAAGAGCGCCGAGTCTATAACCTTTGGGAATCGTTATTTCTCCAGAATCTGGCGATAACTCTCCGAGAATTAGTTTAAAGAGCGTCGATTTCCCGGAACCGTTGCGTCCAACTAGGCCAACTCTTTCGCGGCCTCCGAGCTGAAAACTTACGCGGTCAAATAGATCCTGCCCGCCAAAATGTTTAGATAAATTTTTTGCTTGTATCATTGTTATCTCGCTAAAAGGCCCATCTTATGCTAAAGTTTCCCGAAATTCATTATAAATTTTGTCGCGCCTCTGCAACCAAACAAGGAATCTTTTGCATGTCTAAGAATTACTCTAAACTAAAAAACATCGCCGTAGTCGCCCACGTCGACCATGGTAAAACTACGATGGTCGACTGCCTACTAAGACAATCAAATACTTTTGACGAACGCGAGCAAATCGTTGAACGAGTTATGGACTCAGGTGAAATTGAAAAAGAGCGCGGAATCACAATCACTGCAAAAAACTGTGCCTTTGTTTGGAATGATACAAAAATCAATCTTCTGGATACTCCTGGCCACGCCGATTTCGGTGGGGAAGTTGAAAGATCTTTAATGATGGTTGATGGTATCGTACTTCTGGTAGATGCTTCCGAAGGACCACTTCCTCAGACTCGTTTCGTTCTGACAAAAGCAATGGAACAAAAACTTAAGATCGCGGTTGTTATCAACAAGATCGATAGACCCGATGAACGTATCGAAGAAGTTAAAAATGACATCGAAGAGCTTTTCCTTGAACTAGCTTCAATGCTTAACATCGAAGACTTCGATCTAGATATTCCTATTCTTTACGCTTCTGCAAGATCTGGCTGGGCCACTCACGATCCAAAAGTCGTAAGAACTGACGTTCACCCAATTCTTGACTTAATGGTTTCTGATTTCTTCCCAAGCCCACGTATTTCAGAAGGACCAGATCTTCAACTTCTGGTGACGAACCTTTCATACTCACCATACCTAGGACCTCTCGCTATCGGTCGTATTCAAAGGGGAACAATTAAAAAAGGCGCTAACTACACTCTTTGTGATGTTGATGGAAAAAATAAAACTTCTAAAGTTACAGCAATTCAAGAATTCTCTGCTCTAGCAATTACAGAAGTTGAATCAGCTAACGCAGGAGAGATCGTAATCGTTGCTGGTATTGATAACGCAAAAATCGGAGATACGATTGTAGCGGCAACCAAGGTTGAACCTCTTCCACGTATCACAGTTGAACCACCGACAGTCGGGGTTCAGGTTTCTGTTTCGACATCACCAATGTCAGGCCAAGAAGGTGAATACCTAACTTCTAGAAAACTTGAAGAATTTTTACAAGACTCAATTAAAACTAACGTGGCCCTTCAGTATGAAGGGACAGAAGATCCAAAAGTTTTCATCCTTAAAGGACGTGGAGAACTTCAGCTCGCTATCGTATTCGAACAACTTCGTCGTAAGGGATTCGAGTTAATGGTTGGTCGCCCACAAGTTCTTTTCCAAACAGCAGAAGATGGAACAAAACTAGAGCCATTTGAAAAAGTAGTTCTTGATATTCCCAACGAATCAACTGGTGCTATCACTGAGCGTCTTTCAACCAGAAAAGGGATCATGGAAAACATGATGCCACTTGGAGAAACAAGAACGCGTATGGTTTTCATTATTCCTTCTAGAGGACTTATTGGATACCGTGGGATTTTCTTAACTGATACTCGTGGTGCAGGATTAATGTCATCAGAATTTATGGGATACAAACCATACACTGGAGATATGCTAGGAAGACAAAACGGTGCTCTCGTTTCAGACAGAGCTGGAAAGATGACTCCTTACGCTCTTTACAACCTTCTTTCATCTGGTAAGCAATTCGTTAAACCTGGTGAAATGACTTACGAAGGAATGGTTATTGGTGAAGCCACTCGTCCCAACGACCTAGTTCTAAACTGCGTACGTGAAAAACATTTAACTTCTGTAAGAACTGCAGGAAAAGATGAACAACCAATCCTTCCTCCAATCGTTAACCGAACGCTTGAGTGGGCACTAGACTGGATCGACAATGATGAATGGGTAGAGATTACTCCACAATCAATCCGCATAAGAAAAAAAGAACTTGTCGGAAACAAGCGCTCAGTTGTTAGAAAGGGATAATTGCATATGGCAAAATTAATTGGTTATTTTCTAATTACCCTTTGCTTTAACTTGTCAGCGGCCACCCTTGACGGTGTAACCCTGGCCGACAAAGTTAAAGTAGAAGGAAAAGAACTGCTTCTTAACGGAATCGGTATTAGAAAAGCGACCTTCCTAAAAATTAAAGTTTATTACGGTGGTCTGTATCTGGAGCAAAAAGCAAAAGATCCGAACGCTTTTTTAGCGACCAGCGCTCCTAAACAGATTGTGATGCAATTTGTTCGTGACGTTGAGGCTAAAAAATTAACTGATGCTTTTACTGAAGGAATGGAAGCTGCCAATAATAACCATGCCAGCTTTAAGGCCCAAATGGACAAATTCAACTCCTCGATTAGCGATGTGGTAAAAGGCGACCAATTCGTCATTACATTCCTAAACGACGGAGTCCTTTTAAGTGTTAAAGGTAAAGTCGCTGAAAAAATAGCCGGGGCCGAGTTTTCTCGCGCCCTGCTTAGCATCTGGTTTATCAATGCTCGTGATGAAGGACTTCGTGCAGGGCTCCTAGGACTCAATTAAAAAAATTATGACTTACGATGAGCGCTCTTCTTGGAGAGCGCTCATTTTTTCAAATCCTTGGCACTCCGCCCCTTTTCAACCTATTTTATTTATATAAAAATCAAGAAGTTAAAAAAACTAGCTTAAGATCTTAGCAATTTTGACAAACATAAATTGCTTAGTATTACTTCTAGATTATACTTAATTATAAACAATCTTAAGGAAGAGTATGGAGCGCAAACTGCACATCACCATCGTTGATGACGTTAGAGACAATTTAAAAAGCTATAACGAACTGCTATCCCCAACGTTCAACTTAGAGCTTATTCAAAACCCAATGGATCTTCTCGGTTTTCTGGGCAAGACACCAACGGACTTAATTTTGTTAGATCTTCACATGCCAACCATTAACGGCTTTGAACTTTATCAGAAATTTAAAGTGACTCACCCTGATCTTCCCGTCATTTTTTTGAGTGGTGACCCATCGGAAGAATCCATTATTCGCGGACTCAATCTTGGGGCCGATGATTTTATCGTAAAACCTGTTTCGTTGCGCGAGCTGGTGGCCAGAATCAAAAATAAAATCACCCTAAAGCCCGCAACTAATTCAGCAGATAATATTTTGGCCTTTGATGGCTTCAAACTTTACTGTGATATGCAAATGGCAGAAATAGCAGATGAAAAAATCCAGCTGACTCCCATTGAATTTAAGCTGATTCATTTACTGGCAAAAAATCCCAATAAAGTTTTTAGCCGCGACTACATCACCAATCTTTTATGGCCAAATGTCCATGTTCAGAATCAAAACATCGACACCCATCTTTCTAATTTAAGAAAAAAACTTATGCCATTTTCTCGTTATATTAAAACGATTAAATCACGGGGCTATATTTTAAGAATCGGATAATTTTGAAACTAGAAAAATCTCATAAGTTAATTTCAGCAAAGGCCGAACAGGCCAAACTAGGCAATGTCCCTGTTTCCCGTTTTATGAACGCGAATTGTCCCAATTTACAGCCGAATTACAGTATCAAAAGCACGATAGAGACCTTTCGGATTCATCATATTAGTGGTGCCCCAGTGGTCGATTTTCAAAATAAAATTATCGGTGTGATTTCGGAATATGACTTACTCATTCAGGCCGCTTCCAAAAGCTTAAGCGATCCTATCGATTATCAAACAACAATCATTTCAGTGTCCAGCGCTACAACCCTGAAAGAAGTACTGGTGATATTTTACAAGCAAAAATTAAAATGGCTGCCAGTCATCAATGAAGAAAAATTCGTTCTAGGTGTTATCGCCAGGATTGATCTGTTAAATTTTATTGCAACTCAAAGTCCGAACGAGTGAAAAATTTCCCGGCTCAAGTAATCCAAACCATTTTGTTTGAGAATTTTTTTCATCGGGTTATTCATCCCGATTTCATGAAGCGCCACTAAAAAGGATTCATCGGTAAGTTCTTTTTCTTCGATAATAATGGAGCCCATTTTTTTGTGAGCGTCCAGCGCATTGAAAAATTGTTCATTCTTTTGGGCAATTCGAAGAGGAATATAAATAGATTTTTTTCCCACCGCCAACAATTCACAAACAGTCCCAGCGCCTGATCTTGATACCGTTACCGTCGCCAACTTAAATAAATCGATCATCTCAGGACCGATAAAGGACAAGGGAATATAGTTTTCGTGTTTGATGTCTTTATATTCATTGATGAAATTTTTTCCCACCTGGTGAACGATCAGGTAGCGACTCGCAAGTAGATCGAGATTTTTTGTAATTAATTTATTGATCAACTGAGCGCCATTACCTCCCCCCGTAACAAAGAGAATTGGCAATTTTGAATCATTGATTAACTTTCCGTTGATCACAACGGGATTAATGCTCTCGTTGTAGCACTCTTCTCTTAGTGGATAGCCCGAAAAATAGGTTTTTTTCTCATCGAAATACTTAAAGGAATCTTCAAAACTAATAAAAACCTTGTTGGCAAAAATTGAGCAAATTTTATTAGCGAGCCCCACCCGACTGGTTTGTTCATGGATAAAAACTTTTTTCCCTTGCAGCTTGGCCGCGATCACCACCGGCACACTAACAAATCCACCAGTGGAAAACACCAGAGTTTCACGACGCTTAAATTTCCATAAAATTTTAAACGAATCAATCAGCCCTAAAAAAACTTTCAGTGTGTCCTTAAAATTCTCGACCGAAATATAACGGCGTAGTTTTCCGGTGTGAATGGGATGGTAGGTTAATTCATAGTCGCGAACTAATTCACGCTCAATACTACTGATCCCACCGAGATAGTGGACATCGAAAATTTTATCCGCATTAACTTTTTTTAGAATAGTAAGTGCAGGCATTACATGACCGCCGCTTCCGCCGCCCGTAAAAATAAGAGTTTTTGCCATAAATCAATCCCATGAATAAGAAAGGGCCTTCTTGCGAAGGCCCTTTTTAATTTATAAGATCATTATACTGAATTTTCTTAAGAACGAAATGATCTTTCAGGGCGTGATGAGCGATCCCCACCAGCAGCCGGAGCACGGTCTGCAGAATAACTATTTCCACCGCCGCCTGAGCGACCACGGAAACTTGGACGACGATCACGGTCACCACCACCGAAAGCAGGTCTGCTCATAGGTGCTGATCTCGTTAATTCAAAACGCACATTGCGTTCATTGATCATTGGTCCAGTTATTTTCAATAGAGCGTCACCAAAATTTTCCGGGACTTCTAAGAATGAAAAAGTTTCTTTCATATCAACGTTACGGATCATTCTTTCGTCTACATTGACCATTCCAGCGATTGAGCCAAGAAGAGTTTTAAGAGTTAAGCCGTGATCTTTACCGATGTTAACGAAAAATCTCATGTTGCCGCTGTGGTTTACGCGAGCTTGAGGAGCATTGTCACGAGGAGCATTTCCTCTTGAGTCAGCCGCTCCGCGATTGTCATTGCGGTTATCCATACGGTTATTATCTGGACGTCTTTGCTCAGCTACTTCTAAAGATGGTGCATGGTCATAACGAGAGATTTGAGATTGGAACAAATGATTGTACATAACTTTTAATAGATCAGCTTTTTCCATGTCTGCAAATTTCTCTGCAAAAACTTCATCTGTATCTAAGCTATCTAATCTTCCGATTAGGTCATCAAATTTTTTCAATTCTTTACGAACAAGAACTTGTTTCAAATCTTTTGGAGTTGGAAGAACAGCTTGAACGATACGAGCTTTCGTATTGTTTTCTACCATTCTCAATCTGTAACGTTCACTTGGCTCAACAAGAGTAATCGCTACCCCAGTTTGACCAGCGCGTCCTGTACGACCAATTCTATGGACGTATGATTCGATATCTTGTGGAAGTCCGTAGTTAATAACATGTGTAAGGTTATCAACGTCGATTCCGCGAGCGGCAACGTCTGTACAAACAAGCATGTTAATTTTTTTGTTCTTAAAGTTTCTCATTGTAAGGTCACGTTGTTGTTGTGACATATCTCCGTGCATTGAATCTGATGGGTATCCACGAGCATTCAATTCATCAGCTAAACCTTTAGCATCGATTTTAGTACGGCAAAAAATCATTCCGTAATATTCTTCTAGAGAATCGAGGATTCGGCATACAGCTTCGCTCATTTGAGAGTGACGAACGACATAGTGTTTTTGTTCGATTGATTCATTAGATAAAGTTTTCTTTTGAACTTTTACGACCAAAGGGTCTTTTAAGTAAGTTTTGATAAGTGATAAAATTGGAGCTGGCATAGTTGCCGAGAACATCCAGGTTTTTTTCGACTCACCTAAGTTAGAAAGAATCGACTTAACATCGTCGATAAATCCCATGTCTAGCATTTCATCTGCTTCATCTAGAACAGCAAATTTTGCGTGATCAAGAATAAGAACTCCGCGCTCGATTAAATCAAGAACTCGCCCTGGAGTTCCGACTACGATTTGCGGACGATCGCGACGTAAGCCACGAACTTGTCCTTCTAGAGAAACACCACCGTATACCGGGATTGTTTTAATTTTTTCGTAAGTTGAGAATTTTTTGATCTCGTCATTGATTTGATTCGCCAGCTCGCGAGTAGGAGTCAGGATTAGGGCCTGAACGTCTCTTTGAGTGTGATCAATTTTGTGAAGTAAGGGAAGAACGAATGCAGCTGTTTTTCCTGTACCAGTTTGTGCTTGTCCCACAAAGTCTGTGTCGGTGGTGGCAAGGGCCGGAATAGCTAGTTGTTGGATCTCTGTTGGTTCTACGTAACCGCGTTCTGTGATTGCTTTAAGCAATGACTCTCGTAGTGGCAATTCTTGAAATGTCACTTTTAACTCCGTTGAATGTGGATCTTCACCTCGCAATTGCTCTAAATGAAAACCGCAACATTTATAACGCAAAAAAAGCTTTAACGAGGATAGATTCGTTTTATTAGTAGGGCTCTTCTACGTCAGTTTGAACGCTCTGACTAGCCCTGTGTGTAAAAAAGATCAGAAGACAAAGCTGAAGCGTGGAACGAAGGCCAATCCCCCAATGTAAGATTGGGGTTTTGAGAGATAAAGATGGTACTCCACCCCAATATCAATACTGTTGTGTCCGCCTAAATAAAATCGCAATCCAGCACTTGGGATCAGGCCATAAATTGTCCCGCTTTTAATTTTGGTATAAACCGTTTCGCCACTTCCATTGAGTCCGAATTTTCTGATGCTATAGTCTCCCAGCGAAAGGGCAAGGCCTGCCATCCAATCCAGCTTATCTGCAAAAAGCGGACGGTGATGGTCGATAAAAAGTTTATATTGAAGCGCGCGAATATTTTCAGGAATAGATTCTCCTGAAGTATCGTGGATCAATTCAATCGCAAAACCAAACTGGCTGCGTGCATTCATGTCCGCCACAACTCTAAAATCAGTAAGAGTTGAGCCATTATCCAGAGCAGAATTGGCCTTTTCCCATTTTGAATTTAAATAGCCGAATGAAAACTGAAAATATTTTTCCAGTGAATAAAAACGAGTTGGCCCAATCAGTTTGATTTCTTCAGCGCGAGGGGGAATAACGATTTCTGCTTCACTCTTGGCCGGTCCCTCAGTGCTAGCAGTAGCAGCGCCAGTAGCGGCAGTCTCAACTGATTTTTTTTCGCCCAGTTTTAATTGTCCATCAACCGGATTGACTTGGGCCGGAACAAGACTTCCGGTCGTTGCATCCTTTGAAAGCTCTCTTCCAGCTTCAGGACTTACGTCCAATGGTGGATTTAAAATGACATCTTGAGCAGATAGATTAAATGCAGCTAAAAAGAATAACCATCCTAGTTTTTTCACAAAGTCTCCTGACTTAATTTTATTTCACACCAATCGTATATTTCAAATCATACACTAATTTTTGGGCCTGAGGGCGCACCCGAGCGGCCCCTGCTTCTAGAATTCTATCGATCTTCGTAGGATTGGCCATCAGCTCAGCGTAAATTTCACGAGGAGTGGCCAGGGTCTTATTGAGGGCCGATAAAAGCTCCATTTTAGCCTCTCCCCAACCTATTCCTCTCAAGTACCAGGTCCGAAGCGCTTCGGTCTGTTCGGCGCTCGCAAACTCGCTATAGAGACTAAAAATCAGCGATTCATCCGGATTTTTGGGAGAGGTTGGATCGCTAGAGTCTGTCGTAATACGATTGATCAATTTCTTGAGCTCTTTTTCAGATGAAAAAAGCGGAATATGGTTATTGTAACTCTTACTCATCTTGCGGCCATCAAGACCTGGAAGCAGTTTGCTGCCTTCGTTAACGATTGCCTTGGGAAGTTTTAATTTATTACCGTAAGTATTATTAAAGGCCGTGGCAATATCGCGGGCAATTTCAATATGCTGAAGTTGATCAGCTCCCACCGGAACGACATCGGCATTTAAAATCATAATATCAGAGGCCATCAGTACAGGATAAGTGAAGAGACCAATATTCACCCCGTGGTCCGGGTCTCTTTGGTTGGCCTCATTATCCTGGACCATGGCCTTATAGGCATGGGCGCGATTCATTAATCCTTTGATCGTGAAACACGACGCCATCCAATGAAGCTCCAGGATTTCCGGAATATCACTTTGTTTATAGAGCGTCACTCGACTGGGATCCAGCCCCATCGCCAGCCACGCCGCGGCTACTTCGTAATTATAGCTTCTTAATAGTTTTGGATCTTGCACGCTAATAAGCGAGTGATAATCTGCAATAAAATAATAAGACTCATACTCGCCAGAATTCGCCATATCAATGGCGGGTTTAATGGCACCAATATAATTTCCCAGATGGGGCATTCCTGTAGCTTTGATACCTGTAAGGCAGATTTTTTTTGACATAATTTCCTCTTTTGAGAACGCTTTATTTTAAACAATTTTCAGCGTTCTCAAAAGGAAAATAATACAGGGAAATTTAAATTAGTCTTACTCTTCTGTTGATAAAAGATCGACGAAAAGCTCGCTCACTGACAAATGACAGAAAGCTGCCATCGATCGATACATTGTCCCTTCCATCTTGTCGTATTTAGCATTGCATTTAGCATTTAAATAAGAAAAAGTATTTTGGTCTTTTCTAGACATGGCGGGAATATCTTTTGCACATCGATCGATGGCGGCCCCCACAGTCACAACGTCACCACTTGCCCCCAGGGCACAGGCACTGACGATTTGAGAAGCTTCGTAGCAACTTCCCGCCTTGCTTGCAAGTTCAGAAACTTTCTCCAGGTAATCCTGATCAAAGTCCACCGGACATGCTTCCAGGGCGTGAGCAGAAATTGACATTGAAAATAAGACGAACGATAAACTTAAAATTGTAGATTTCATAAGGCCTCCATTAGGTATGTGGCCCGCTTATAACACGCACTAAATAATTAGCAATAAAGATTGAAAAAGTTACAAGTACTTAAGAAAAACAAAAGCCGCCTGCTAGTCATTGCTTATGACTGATAAAGTTACGTAATCCTGGTAAGTTCCTGGCTCTTTGTCATTCACTGATTTAATCACGATCTTCACTGGAACTTGGGCCCCGCCGGAAGGTGTTTTGCCGGTAGCACTGGCGATTGTTACCGGCGAAGAGACTGATGAGTTCAGGGACTTTTTAGAACCATTGGCATAGAAATCATAGCGGATCTCTGATTTAGAACCACTTCCATCGAGACGTTTTAAAATTCCATTATTGCTCGAAGAAACTTTTAGGATATATCCAGCATTGCTGACGATTCGGACATCGAAGCCGAGTTGTTCATTTTCTTCAAGTTCACCAAAGTCCAGAGTCTTGGAAGTCTTGCTGGAGTCATAGATATCCCCCGATTCCACTAGAGATAAGGAGATAAACTTTGGGACATTAATATAAATATAAAGATCGCGATAACCTTCATAGCCATTGATATTGGAGTAGAAACCAGAATAAGCCTGGACCTGGATGACATCGACATAGGAACCTGAGCGCGGGGGAGTGTTGGCGTTTGTAGGGGCCAGAGTAAAATAATAAGTTAAATTCTTGGTCTCGTTTTTACTAATAGGCCCATAAAGAACTTCGTCAGGTGAAGTGATATCATTTGGATCTTTTAAAACTCCGGTGGTGTTACTGTTTTTGTAAAGATTGTAATAAATCCGATCGCCATTGTTAAGATTAGTGGCACGACGGCCATAGTTTCCCGCCCATCCTTTCGTAAAGGCCAGAAAGAAATTTGAGCATGGATTTCCATTGTCTTTAGTGCGATTAATGCTCACTACTCCAGGCATGGTGGGATTTGTATCGCCTACTCCATAATTTAAAACAGGAGTACTTAATTCAAATCGGCAATCAGCAAAAGCGTGATTGGTGAATAACAAAAGAAAAAGACACAGAAATTTATTTTTCATAAAAGGCTCTCTTCTTCGGGAAGAATGATGTTCCCCACTTCAACCATTCCTTGTTTGCGGCCAGCAAGATCGACCTGAACCGCTTTAAAATGATTGTCGTCAATTTGAATTTTACCAACTCCAACTTCAACCCCTTCAATGAAAAAAGCGCCCTCGCGGTCAGTGAAAAAAGGTGTACTCTTTCCGCTGGCAGAAGTCCAGAATCCAACTTTTAAGCTGAGAGGATTTTTGCTCGAATCAAGTATTTTTCCCTTTAAAACTAAAAGACCTGATTTTCCAATCACAAATAAGTGTCCACTGTTTTTTCTGGGGTAAACGACAAAACTTTCCTGACCTAAAATATAGCCCGGGTCCAGATTGCTTGGATCAAGCTGAAGCCTCCGATATTGATAAGGAGTTAAGCCTGAAATCATCGACTCTCCAAAAAGTCCCGTTCCTGCCTCATTAACTCCACTCGAGGTCTGAACGAAAAACTTTTGTCCTTTCCACCCGCTATTAGGTTTAAAAATAACAAAACTATTTGAAATAGGGCGGCCAATTGAAAACCCAGATTCATCTCCATTGTGGACATAGGCAAAAGAACTCAGTAGACGAATACTCGTTTTGTATCCTTCGGGGCTTCCGTCATTTTTTATCACTTCCTGCCGAGCACCTAAATCCGCCAGCACAGAATTGAATCGTAAATCAAGCGATCCATTTTTTGAAAAAGCATTGTCATCAGCGGTTGCCGAAATTTTTAAGTCATTATATTTTTTGCCGGTATCTCTAATCACCGTCAAGCGCTTGGTCTGTGATTCTTTTTCATAGAAAGCCGAAGCAAACGAAGAACTCTCGCCAAAAGTCATGTTCAGAAAAAAATAAATCTGATTAGACCAATTCCGAAACTCATCCAACGATCTTCCGGCGTAGACCGTCAAGGAGCTTGAGTCCAGGATCTTGGTGGTGAAACTACCGTTGTAGGCAACTCGAGGGGCATCCGCCAGTGTCGGTTTTTGATAACTACCACCAAGGGCCACATTGAATCTTTCAAACAATGGAACACTGTAAGAAAAAGTTCCGGTTACATCAAAACGATTTTTAAAATTCTCACCCACTTCATTAAAGTAGAGTGAACGATATTCGAGCTTGGTAGTGAAAGTATGGCTATCATACCAATAAGCGCCAAAAAGATTGAGTTGATAGGTGGCCTGGGTCACATATCCCTGATTAAAATCATTTCGGCTTTGGGCCAGGTCAAAAGACCAATTACCAAAACGAGAAGATAAAATATGATTGCTTCCCAGCAGGGTATATTTTTTATTACCTTGAGCATAGGCACTAACGGTCCAATGTTTCAGAAGACCGTGCTGATAAAAGCCCGACAACAGGGCCCCGTCCTTATCTTCATATCGGCGATCTCCCTCGTCTTCATGTGAGGGATATCCGGAAGCCAGCGCATAACGACTTACCCCTTCTGCTAATAAATCGAGAGAGCCTGAATCGTTAAAAGTTAAAACTTTAGTGGCTCCAAATTCGTCAGTAATTTCAACGACGATTTTATTAATGCCGTTATTAAGAGGAATGTCTCGCACCGAATAGCTTCCGGCATTCATGTATTCCGTTTTAAGCAGAATATTATTAACATAGGTTTTAACTAAGGAGCGGGTATTGACCTGGTATTCAAAGGAAGATGTGGGGGTCACCATGCGGTATGGATTCAACGAGAAGTCGCGATAAAAAGAAACCCCTCCTAAAACCAGCGCCTGCTGATAGCCGAGAATAGGATAATTGACATCTCCCATCTCAAATCGCTGCATGCGGTTCGGACGATCGTAAATCGCTCTGCTTGCCTGTCTTCCCCATTGCTCTTTTCGAGTTGAGAGATAATTCATCTCATTTTCAAAAGACACTTTTTTAATATTCATAAACGCATCAGTTTGCGCCATAAAAGAGTTGTCTTGATTTGTTTTTTTATTAAAGCTTTGCTCTAATTTATAATTAAGCCCAAATGAAAAAGGAGCTGGTTCAATAGCTTTTTTGGAAAAATAAGGAATGAGCTCATCATAAACTTTGGTATTTGTCGGCCTTAAATCTTCCGCCGGAATGAGAATTGAAATTCGTAGTTCTGCGGGATGATAGGTAATCTTAAAGGGAAGAGTTTTGGGGTCGACACTTCCTTCTCCCAAGAGATATTTAGGTAATCGCTCTTCACGAATTTTATCACTTAAAATCTGTTTTAAATCACCCAATGAAATGCTGATTAGTTTTTCACCAACAATGGTCACCCCAACTTCACCAACAAAAAAATCTCCCAGCGTTACATCAATCAGTGTTTTCTTTTCTTCAACACTCGCTTTTCCGAAAACTTGTTTAAAAAGATCTTCATTTGATTGAGCATTGGCCTGGTGAGAAGCTCCCACCAATAAAAAAGCAAACAGCAATAAATTGGGTGAATTAATCTTTTTCAAAATCAATCGTCACCTTGTCTGTCGTTTGGATATCTTTAAATTTTCCATTTCTGGGAAAACGAAATAGACGTTCACTCAACGCTAAAACATTTTCTCCCGACATTCCTTTTAAGTCTTCGCTGTTAAGTTCGATGTCTTTTTTGCTGGCAACTTTTACTTTAATAAAAAGATTAGAAAGAACTTGATGACTTCTACCTGTATTAGCAATCAAAAAAGAAACATGTTTTTCATCGATTTCCATTTTCTTCAAAACGACTTCTGCCTGGTAGTCTTCCGGCGTAACATACAACGCCGCCACATACCGCAAAAGAACCTTGATGCTGGCTTTTTGCTTCTTGTTTTTATCGAGATCAATCGGCAACTGCTCGGCGACCAGGCGATATGACAATTCAGAGGCAGGTACCGTTTTGCCTATCCAGGTAACTTTAACTGATCTTTTTTCATTGGGAGGAATAATTAATTGAGAAGGATAAAGACTAAATTCATCCCCCACTTTTGGATTGCTCTCTACTCCCTCTCGATCTATTTCTCTTTTTAAAAGAGTCGCTGTCACCGCAATCGGTTGATCGGAATCATTTTCGAGATAAAAAAGTGTTGAATTTTTATTTTCACTAACCCCAATCGAGGTCGACATGGGAGAAAATTTGAATGCGTAAGAATTTAAGCTTAAAAAAAAGCTGAAAAATAGTAATAAAATATTGCGCTTCATTCCTTGAAACCGCCTCTTAAAAGTTAGCTTAACTTTAACAGATGAAATGAATTTCAGACAAAGTTAATTTGCAGAAATTTTTAAGAATATTGGTTTATCTGCAGGCATGGTCGCCTTGAGATGTTTTACCAGCAATTCATACTGGATGGTGCGGCCATTTCCCGCCACTCGCTTGATGCTTCCTTCTAGCCCTGCTTGATTCAAACCTTCAACTTCGAACTTCTGGCGCTCCCGTATAAACTTGGAATTGACCTGACTGGAAAAAGTCACCAGGCTCTGCGAGGAACTAAGTTGGGTTTGGCTTATCTGGGTATTAATCGAAAGTGGGACAAAGGCCTTCAGTACCAGATAAGTCCGCTCCCCTGCCTGGGTGCTAAAAGAACAGGTCATGGCGAAAATAATTGATAAAAAGGCTTTCATGCCTATTAATCGGCATAATTTCTGACGAACTTGAACAGGTATTATCGGGATTTTTTAAAGGCCTGCTTTTTGGCAAGCAGGCCCTATGAAGCTCAATTAGTTAGAAGCAATATTCAAGGTCAGGGTATCAGTGTAGGCACCTTCGATCATCGATTCAGCGGCCACCCCGGTATAAGCAATATTTAAGTCCTTACTCACGTTTACCGCCGCAACTGCAGGATTCGAGAAAACGCTACCACCAGCAGCTAGGCCAACATTGGCCCCACCATAAGTTAGGTCATAAGAAAAAACTTCTGGCCCATCAGTTCTCTTAAGCTTTCCAGAGTTGGCAGAAGTGATGGTCACTTTATATCCTGTTTTTGAGTTTGATTGTTCATTAACCGTCCCTACTTTTAAACTAGTCTGAGATGTCTCTAAATCAAGTGCCGAAGCGACAGCTTGAGAAGTAACGACGATTGCAATTTTTTTAGCGACAACACCCTTAAGCAGTAAAGTACCAGTGGTCGCGGCCATAGATGAAGTTGAGGCTAAGGTTAAAAGAGTTGTGATCGCGATTACTTTTTTCATCTTTTTGGCTCCAGTTGAGAATGACAGTTTAGTTTTTAGAACAGCTACGTGATACATAGCACTTCCAATGCCAACATTAACAAATCCTCAAGTCGTGAGTTTGTCACTGCTTAGCACCAGTGTCCTGTCTAAAGTCTATACGCTGGTGCCAAAGTGTGCATAAAAAAAAGGCAGAGATAAAATTTGCCGAAACTGGAGTTGATCGCTCTGATTGTCTTTTACAAAGACCCGTGAGTGGACACCAACTGGAGGAGTTCATTGAAATTAAAGGGCTTAGTTAAATGTCCAGAAAATCCCATGGCATGAGTCTTCTCTCTTTCTTCGGCCATGGCGTGGGCGGTGAGAGCAATAATCGGAGCTTTGTAGCCTCGATCCATTAAAACCTTCGCGGCTTGATATCCATCCATCTTCGGCATTTGAATATCCATCAATACCAAATCGTAGAATCCGGCCAGGGCCTTATCAACTGCTTCGCTGCCATCGCTGGCCAGACTAACCAGAGCTCCATTAAGGCTTAAAAAATGCTCCACTAAAAATTGATTATCGGGAGAATCATCAGCAAAAAGAATACTCATCCCTTTTAAAGGTAGACTGCTTGATGGGCATACAAATTCAGGAGTTTTCTCTTTTCTCTCAGTAGGGCTTTTGCCAACCATCGCGACAAAACAAACAACAAAAGTGCATCCCTTATTTTTTTCATATTTATCTATGGTGATTGTTCCCCCAAGAGCTTCAGACAAGCGTTTTGAGAGTGCCAATCCCAGCCCGGTGCCACCGTATTGGCGAGTGGTTGTATTGTCGGCCTGGGTGAAAGGAGTAAAGAGACGGTTCTTTTGTTCTTCATCCAGACCGCGCCCCGTATCAGTGACCTCTACTGAAAGCAGTACGGTTCCATCTTCGTTACGAAGAGATTTGGCATGAAGTGAGACGCTTCCCACATCAGTGAACTTAACTGCATTGCCGATGATATTGATAAATATCTGGCGCAGTCTGGTTGGATCGGAATAAATATAGGGTGGAACATTTGAATCTGCCGTTAGAGTAAGTTTGATTCCTTTTTCATCGACTTTTTGTTGAAAGAGCTCAAGCACTCCGCTTAATTCATCCATCAGCGAGAAATCGATATGCTCAATTTCCAATCGGCCTGCTTCAACTTTTGCCAGGTCTAATATATCGTCAATAATCCGGGTGAGAGATTGTCCATTTCGACTGATGGTTGCAATATATTGGTCGCGCAGTTCTGGAATAATATTTGAATTTTTAAGAAGTTCACTGAAACCAAGAATCGCTCCCAGCGGAGTTCTGATTTCGTGGCTCATATTGGCCAGAAAGGAAGTTTTGGTTGCGTTGGCATTTTCGGCGTTCTCTTTGGCGACCTCGAGTTCTCGTTCAATTCTTTTATGGTCTTCAATATCTGTCGCTGTTCCATTCCAATAGAGAATTTCACCACTACTGTTTTTAACCGGCAAAACTCTTCCTAAAAACCATCGATACTCACTATCCACTCGCTTAATGCGATAGGCTTCTTTAAATGGGGTCCCATTTTTCACACTACTCATCCAGGACTGAATGACAGAGGGAAGATCATAAGGATGAATCGTTTGATTCCAATGTTCACCGTAGCTAAGCTGAGAATCCATCCCGGTGTATTGCAAACATCTTTCGTTGGCGTAATTGATTTTACCGTCTGGTGTTGAGGTCCACATTAGTTGTGGAATAGTATCTGTCAGTGAGCGATAGCGCTCTTGACTCTCTTCAACTTTTTTTCTGGCCGCAACTTGCTCAGTTACATTATGAATAATGGCCATTACACCGATAGTTTCTCCCTGCCCGTCTCGATAAGGATGGTATTCGATATTTAGGATATGATCTTTAACTATTCCTTTTTCATCTGGTATTGAAAAAAGAGTTTCCTGCATCAAGACCGACTCACCATTGCTGTAAACGCGATCCAGGTAAGGAAGAATATTTTCGACCTCTGTTAAATCGAAAACATCAAGCACCGCTTGATTGAGAACATCACGGCCGACGAATTGAACATAATAAGGGTTGGCCAAAGTGAAAACATGTCGAGGACCAGTCATGATGGCCATCGGCAGTGGTGTTTGCATAAATATTTCACGCAATTCTTTTTGGGCCTTCTCTGCTTCTAGTAAGGCCTTTTTTCTTTCTGTAATATCCTGGCTAACACAAAGGATCCCTTTTACTTTATCTGTCGCAGGATCAATATCTGGCAAGTATTCTGTATCCAGAACTATATGTTCGCCACTCAACTTAGTTAAATTTAATTCGTATCTAACTCTTTCTTTATTAAAAGCTTTTCGCTGGTAAAATTCCATAAACTCGAAGTTTGATTGATCCTGAAGTAATTCTCTTCTGCTGCGTCCTTCAATTTCAGAACGCGGGCGTCCTGACCAATTAGAATAAGCACTGTTTACGAATTTATAGATGCCATCATCACCGATATACGAAACAAAGGCCGGAAGTCGATCGGCGATTAAATGCAGTTTTTCTCTTTCCTCTAGCAATCTTCGTTCACTCAAAACCCTCTGCGTGGTTTCATTGCCAATAACCAGCACTCCCGCGATTTTTCCCGATTCATCTCTAATCGGACTGGAGGAAAATGAAAAAAAGGCTTCTTCTCGATAACCATTTCTATTTAATGGCAGCATGAGGTCTTCATGAAAAGATGAAACACCTTCAAAAACGCTTGCCCACATTGGTTTTAAGTATGGCCACAAATCAGGCAAGGAAACTTTAGTATCTTGCCCCATAGCACATCTAAATATTTTTTCGCCAAAGATGGGAAGATAAGCATCATTGTAAAACTGAGTGCAGCCTTCGCCCCAGGCGATATAGATGGGAGAGCCATTATCCAGCGCGAGACGAATTGTATTTTTGAGGGTAGAAGGCCAGTGGGCAATTGGCCCCACGGAAGACTTACTCCAATCAATAGATCTCATCAGGGCGCCAGCTTCGCCTCCGCCTGAGAGCACATCGAATAAATTATCAGTACCACCCTTCGAAATCATTAATTCCTGCCGTTTGTTTTGTTGCTTTGTGAGCTTGAAACTACACTGGCTGAAAATTAAAACCTAGACCTGTGTAAATTTTTTTACTTTAGATTGTCTTTAAAGATGGACGGCAAGAGTCGCTGCTTTCTGGAATGGTGGCCAAAATAAAAGATGAACTTAATTGAAAATTATAAAAACCTTTTATTTTGAGTTAAGCAAAGCTGAGATAAAGGGATAATGAGAGTGTAAATTTAATGATGGATATTTAGATAGTTGAAAAAACATGGTGCCCTGCGAGGGACTTGAACCCCCACGCTTGCGCACCAGATCCTAAGTCTGGCGTGTCTGCCAATTTCACCAGCAGGGCGTCGTTTTATGTGAACTATTTTTACTCAAAATGTTGAAGGCTGACAAGAAAAATTTGAATCAGGCCGCTTTTTTCTCCATATTTGCCAACTTTTTTTCAAGTTCGACCGCTTTACCGGAAAGAAGGGCATTCTCTTGCTTTAATTTGTGGATTTCTTTTTTCCGGTCAGCAAGATCACTAGTCACATCCGTCAGGCGCGACTTGGCACTTTCTAGCTGTTTAATGACAACGTCATTACTCTTGCTCGGGCCAGCGGCCTGGGCCGTTTTCTTGCGCTGAGACTCCTCCAGCTGCGCCTGGGTGAACTTCAGTCTTTGTTCCTGTTTTTTTAACTCAATTCCCAAGGCCCGGTTTTTCTCTTCCAGAATCTTTTTTTCCGTCGAAAGAGAAGTAAACTGTTTATCTTTTTCAGCGAGCTCTTTGCTGAATGTATCGACTTCAGCCTTTTCCTCATGCTGCTTGGCCTGTTTCTCTTTTTCTTCAATCAAGCGCGCTTCAAAATCATTGCGCTCCTGTTTAACTTTATCAATCAAGGCCTGGGCCATTTGAAAATTTGATTTCAAGTTGGAAATCTCTTTATCTTTTTTGGCGTTGGCTCCGCTGTCGTGTTTTTCCAGGTTTTCACTAATGATATTTATTTTTCGGTTGGCGAGTTCAAGACGCAGGGTTAAGTTTTTATTTTCAGACTGGAGCCTTTCAAGATTTTCACTGTTAACAAATTCTGGACTGTGGGTGAATTCACTTTTTATTTCTTCGATTCTGCTTTCAAGTGTCTGGATTTTTCCATCTTTTGCGTGAAGGATTTGCTCAAAATCCGATTTTTGTTTGACGGCTATTTTTTCCTTGTTCTTCATGGCCTCTAATGATTTAGAAAGAAGTTTTTTAAGCTCCACTACTTCTTCACCTGTCTGCTCAGCAGCTGAGGTATCAGTAGCATCATCGCCTTCCCCGACAGGACGCTGTTTTGCTTCGATGCGAAGCTTTAACATTTCATTTTTCATTTGCTCCATAACTTTTTTCATTCGAGCAATCTGAATTTCTAATTTATTTTTATTGAGGTCGTGTTGATTTTTTTGATCTACCAAATTCGCCGCAGCTTCATCTAAGATCCCCTGAACTAACTTTTTGGCTTCTGAAGGAGAAGCAGCAAGTTCCTTGGAAATAATTCTCACTAAATCCTCTTGCTGAACTTCTTGATCAAGCGATTTTAGCTTGGTTATTTCATCCTGGATTTTTTCAACAAGCCCGGAACTTTTCACCTTCCACGGCCCATCATTTTTGTCATCCGCTTGACTGCTAACCCTGATCAGCGAAAGATCTTCCGGTGTTTTTTGTCCAAGAATTTGCTGAAATTCCTCGATCTGAGTTTCAAGAGTGCCCTCGGTCGAGACTTCTTCCAATATTCCCTTAACTAAACGATTTGCTTCGGAAGGTGCTGCATCCAATTCGCTAGAAATTATTCTCACTAAATCATCTTCTTGTAATTTTTGATCTAGCGATTTTATTCTGGTAACTTCTTCTTTAATTTTTTCAGCTAGCCCGGAGCTTTTAACCTTCCACGGTTCATTATTTTTAAGATCAACCCGCCCGGTGACTCTAACTACCGAGAGGTCTTCTTGCGTTTTTTGTCCAAGAATTCGTTGAAATTCGGCCTGCTGCTTTTCCAGACTGCCCACCACTGTAATTTCTTCCAATATCCCTTTAACTAACTTTCTTGCTTCCGAGGGAACGGCATCCAGTTCGCTGGAAACAATCCGCACTAAATCATCTTCTTTCAAATCTTGGGCCAGCGACTTTATTCTTGTCACTTCTTGCTGAATTTTATCAACCAATCCGGAACTCTTGACCTTCCACTGCTCATCAGTCTCTCCGGGTCCCCCTTTAATTTTACGATTGGCAGAAGGATCATCAAGCGATAGTTCCGATACATATTTCGTATCGCCTTGATCTTCATCGATAATGCTAATAAGTGAGGAAGAACTGGTTGAAGCACTTCGGCCGGAAATTTCAGTGAAAAAATGCGATTTAAAAGCTTTGAGTTTCTCTGCTTTAAACCACAGCGAAGAAAGCAGCAAGCGCTCTCGCTTGGTAAAATAACAGGCATCAAAAAAATTAGTCTTAGCTGAGAATTCTTCCAGAGCTAAACTATTCCTATTAAAATTTCCGGTCCCCACGGCCATTTGAACCGCAAAGCCTTCTTCCGAATAAGAAAATGAAACATCGACAAAAGCATTATTGGGTTCATGCTCAACTTGTTTTAAACAAAATGGTAAGGCGAAATTCAAGTAGTTTCTAATTTGCTCGAAATCGAACTTCTGTTTATAAGCCTCCACCACAATGGAATCAATAAAATAACCAAGGTTTAAATAGTCGTGAATTTTCAGGGTGTAGATATTTTTGAAATCTTTTGAATAGCGATCAACCAGGTCAAAGTTCTGCGTATCAGAAAAGTATAATCCCAATAGTTTCTTGATGGACAGATCTTCCAAATGAGTGACATCGATAAAGGCCCGGACGCTTGGCAGGCATTCAGCAGAAAGTGTTTTTTGGGTTTGAATGCGTGGAATGAAGTTTAGCTCGGCCAGATAATCATCAATTATAAATAAATACTCCGCCAGATTATTTTGGTCATACTCCGAATCAAGCTCGAATCCCATTTCACGAAAAAAAGCACCCAACTGAGCACTTTGCAGCTCAGGCGAGATTAGAATTCTTTTTTTCGTTACACTGTTCAAAAACAAACTCCGCTATGCACTCATTTCACTGAGATCCTGCCTGTTATCCTCCAGGCATTTGTTAAAAACTTTTAAAATTTTCTCATTACATCTAAAATATGAATTTTTAATTTCATAGAATATATTTTTATCAAGATTACCAATGTAGGCGTAATGCTCATTCAAAGCGATCAGCACCATATCCAAATCCGTCATTTCGCCACTATTCATCTGTTGCACGCCCGTGCCATCAAAGCGTTCGCCGATCAGTAATTTCTTTTTAGCATCGAGCTTATAAACGTTGCGAAGAAGAGAGCGATCTTCATTTTCCCAACTTTCTTTTGTTCTTATCCTTTCCAGCTCCATTTTTAAGGAGAGAGTCGGGGCAATCTTGTTAAGATCCATCAAACTTAAAAAAGTATCAGTATAGAGCTTAGACAAAAAAGAATCGTCGTAGTGCCCCAGCATAAAAGCGCAAAGGGTATAACTGGAAGCGATACTCATGCCTCTTTTGAATAATTCGATATCTTCATCCAGTAACTGTTGAGCAAAATCTTGATCGACACTGGAAAAAACTTTCCATGCCAATTGATCAATTTCCACTTGCCCCACGTCTTCACGGGCCAGAGGACCGGAGAACAGGGACATCAACTTACTTCTCCACTTCTTTTTTTCCTTAACCAGTACTTCTAATTTATGATTTTTGAAATATTGGCAGAAGTCAGCTTGGAGTTGTAAATCGAGTTGATTCTCTATGAGCAATTCGTGATTAGAATGAAATAATTTTTCGATCAATTCCAGGTTTAAAAAACCGGACTTAGTACAAAGTTGGACGAGCTTGCCTGATTTTTGTTTCCAAAAAATATTTCCCGGGGAAAGAATAAATCCACTTAGGGCCTTTAGCTCAAATTCCATTTTTTCCTTAATTAGTCCCCTCTTTTTGAAGGGCCGCTAATATAACGAATCGGAGTTAAATTGAATTAAATTAAATAAATAAGATTCTTTTTGGGATAAAAACTCTCTCGAAAAGAGAGAGTTTTATCAGCTAATTTTGAGATTACTTAATAGGGTTGTAACAGCGATACTGGTGAGTGGCCGACTGATTCGTTATGGGAGGAAAGGCCTTACGGCACTCTTCCGTAGCATTCCAGCATCTTGGATTGAAATGACATCCTGAAGGTGGATTCATCGGACTTGGAATATCGCCTTCCAGAATAATTCGACCCGTTCTTCCCGCGGTACTGGCATGAGGAATGGCCGAGAAAAGTGCTTTAGTATATGGATGCTTAGCATGGCCATAAAGCTCGCTGGATTCCGCCACTTCAATCATATTTCCGAGGTACATCACCGCAACGCGATTAGAAATATATTCCACGACTTTAAGATCGTGAGCAATAAAAAGAAAAGTTAACCCCAGATCGCGTTGAAGATCCATCAACAGGTTTACTACCTGGGCCTGAACTGAAACATCCAGTGCCGATACAGGTTCATCACAAACGATAAATTCCGGCTCAACCGCCAGAGCTCTGGCGATACAAATACGCTGTCGCTGTCCACCCGAGAATTCGTGAGGATATTTATTAAGAGCATCGGCCGGAAGTTGAACTTGATTGAGAAGTTCCAACAAGCGCGCTTTTCTTTGGTTTTTTTCAGTGTGCAGCCCATGGATTTCCATTGGCTCGGCCAGGATATCACCAACCGTCATTCTGGGATTAAGTGAAGCATATGGATCTTGAAAAATGATCTGCATTTTTCTTCTGATTGCTCTCATTTCCGCAGGCGAGTAATTGACAATATTTTGCCCGTTGAAAAGAATTTCTCCAGACGTTGGTTCAATCAATCTTAGAATAGAGCGACCAAGAGTTGTTTTTCCACAACCAGACTCTCCAACCAGACCAAGAGTTTCCCCTTTTTTAATTTTAAAGCTTACATTGTTAACCGCATTGACTGCGCCAACTTCTCTTCCAAAAAAACCTCCCTTAATAGGAAATTTTTTGCAAAGATCTTTTACTTCAATTAAATACTCGCTCATATTTTAAACCCTTAAAATTTTCTTAAATCTAGTTGAGTGGATTAAAGCATGCCACTTCGTGGCCTTCGCCTTTTGAAGGCTTTAAGACTGGATCGCCTTGAGATCCTCTGCATGCATCAGTTACCTTCGAACATCTATCCTGGAAATTACATCCGTTGGGTAGATTGAAGAGCGAAGGAACCATCCCTTCGATCGTCTGCAGTCTTTCTTTTTTATGCCCACTGGTAGAGTCAAACGATGGAATTGAATCCATCAAACCCTTAGTATAAGGATGTGCTGGATGGTTGAAAAGTGTTTCAACATCGGCACTCTCTACGATTTGTCCACAGTACATTACGGCCACAGTGTCGCAAGTTTCGGCCACAACACCAAGATCATGAGTAATAAGAATAATTCCCATTCCCAATTCTTTTTGAAGTTTTTTCATCAGTTCAAGAATTTGAGCCTGAATCGTCACATCAAGGGCAGTTGTCGGTTCATCTGCAATCAAAATATCTGGTTCACATGAAAGTGCGATCGCAATCATTACCCGTTGTCTCATCCCACCAGAAAGTTGGTGAGGATATTCTCCCACTCTTTTATCCGGGCTAGGAATCCCAACCAAACGTAGCATATCGATTGCTTTTGCCGATCTTTCAGCTCTTGAGAGATGAGGCTGGTGAAGCTCGATAACTTCTTCAATTTGATTTCCAATGGTGAAAACAGGATTCAGGGAAGTCATTGGCTCTTGGAAAATCATGGCAATTTTATTACCTCTGATTTTTCTCATTTCACCAGCTTCCATATTAACTAAACTTTTTCCATTAAAAAGAATTTGTCCGCTGGCCACTCGTCCGGGAGGATTAGGAATCAAACCCATAATAGCTAACGCTGTTACTGATTTCCCTGATCCCGACTCACCTACGATCCCAACCGTTTTTCCTTTAAAGACGTCGAAGTTAACACCATTAACTGCTTTCACAGTTCCACGGTCCGTTCTAAATTCAACAACGAGATCTTTTACTTCTAAAACCTTATCTGCCGCCATTTATTTTCCTTTCAGTTTAGGATCGAGCGCATCGCGAAGAGCGTCCCCTAAAACATTAAATGCTAATACAATTAAAAACATCGCCAGAGTTGCGGCGGCCAATTGCCACCAGACTCCGCGAGCCAATTCAAGTTTTGAATCGTCTATCATTGTACCCCAACTTGGGCGTCCAACAACTCCGAGTCCTAAAAATGATAATACAACTTCTGCTTTAATGGCAGAGTCGAATGTCTGAGTAAAGTTAATGATCAATAAGTGTGAAATGTTTGGCAAGATATGCTTGACCATTTTTCGCGGATGAGTTGCTCCAATGGCATTGGCCGCGTGAACATACTCTCTTTCTTTATGCTTCATGACTTCCGCTCTAACAATCCGACATAAACCAACCCAACTGGTTAAGCCCAGAGACAAAAAGATGGTAGTAGTTCCCTTTCCTAAGATAAAGGCGATCGCCACCAGCAGCATAACTCCAGGAATAGAAGAGAAAGTGGTATAAAACCAAACGATCAACTCATCTACTAGTCCGCCAAAATAGCCGGCCAGCATTCCCAGCGTCGTTCCAATTAAAATACTAATGATGGAGACAACTACCCCGATCACGACTGCCGTTTCAGTGGCCTTAATTGTTTTCAAGACCACGCTTCTTCCAAAGATATCAGTTCCCATAAAGGCCTGGGCGCCTGGAGCGGTATAGGACTCGCCTATTTCCTTCCCCCACTCTCCGGCCAAGATTCCCATCGATGTCAAAATGGCCACTGCGAAATAGATGGCCACAATGATGAGTGCGAATAACGAAATTTTTTCGCTTATGATTTTTGCAAAAGCATTTTGTAATAGTGTCTTAGATTGTTTTACTTCTGTGCTCACTGACATCCCCTACTTCAACTTCATTCTTGGATCAACTACAGTATAAAGAACATCTGTAATTACCCCGAAAAGAATAAATCCAACTGCGCTCAAAATAGTCATGGCCTTAATGACAGGAAAATCGCTGTTGTTGATCGCATTGATGGTCATGGCCCCCAGACCCGGAATACTGAAAAAAGATTCAGCAAACAGTAATCCAAGAATCAAGCCTGGTATTTGAAGAATCATGGTGGTCAGAATGGGAATCATCGAATTTTTTAGAACGTGCTTAAACATGACTTTCATTTCCGAAAGACCTTTAGAACGGGCCGTTCTTACGTAGTCCTGATAAGCTTCATCCAGGACAACAGTTCTATAAAATCTGGTGTCGGCACCAAAAGAAATAAAAACATACAGGAAAACAGGTAAAATAACGTAAGGAACGAACTCTGGAAAACCGTGTTCATAACCCGAAATTTCAAACCATCCAAGGTTGTAGGCAAAAAACCATTGCCCAAAAAGAACAACCGCTAAACTTGGAATACTCATCCCGGCAATTGAAAGAATAAGAATAAACTTATCGATAAATTTGCCACGGTAAAAAGCCACCAGCATCGCCAAAGAAATGGCGAGTATATTGGAGATGATGAAAATTGGTCCCGTGATTGAAACCGACGGAATAGCTCCCAACTTAATCATTTCCCAAATATTTTGCTTAGAGGTCCATGAGTAGCCAAAATCAAAGGTAAAAGCCGTTTTTACAGTATCGAGATACTGCATAATATAAGGCTTATCCATCCCCAGTTCATGGTGTAGTTCTGCAATCTGCTTCGGAGTCGCAT
>Ga0208115_1000013_pt1 | contig 90835 bp, 92 predicted proteins | sample LakWasMeta4_LOW4_2_FD_183856 | JGI IMG/M metagenome (GOLD analysis project Ga0208115, IMG submission 183856) | Freshwater sediment methanotrophic microbial communities from Lake Washington under simulated oxygen tension - Sediment Metagenome... | ecosystem: Environmental > Aquatic > Freshwater >...
TGAGTGATGCGGTACTAACCAAAAAATTTAATTCCAAACCAGTCGATCTGCTGGTGGGAACCAAAGTAAACAATGGTCTCATTTCCAATGCAGAACTTCAGGGCTTTAATGTCGAGCGCGCTAATTATCGCTTTATGGAAAAGGACATCATGACTTCCCTGCGTTCACTTTCAAAAAGTGAACTGGCCGAAATAATCTTTCAACGAATTAACCTCTAAAAACATTATGATTAAAATTTTTACGACTGCCAAAGACTACGACCATTACCGAAAAAACCTAAAGCACAACTCCGTGGGCCTTGTTCCCACCATGGGCAACTTGCACGAGGGCCATCTTTCACTCTTAAAAAAATCGATTGACGAAAACGACGTGACCGTCATTTCTATTTATGTGAATCCCAAACAATTTGGTCCGACTGAAGATTTCGCCACCTACCCAAGAACGCTCGATGCCGACCTGGCCAAAATTTCAAATCTCGCCCTCCATCTCAAGATGGAAGGGAAAGAAATTGCCGTCTTTGCCCCCAAAGATAATGAACAAATTTACCCCAAAGGATTCAATACCCTCATTAAAGTTTCAGGAGTCAGCGAAGTGCTGGAAGGGGCCAGACGCCCTACCCATTTTGATGGAGTCACCACCGTTGTTTATCGCCTCTTTAAAATCATTGGTGCCACCAATGCTTATTTTGGCCAAAAAGATTTTCAACAATGTGTGGTTATCAAAAAAATGGTTGCAGACCTAAGTCTGGAGATCAAAATTCACATCATGCCGATCATCAGAAATTCAGAAGGGCTTGCCCTTTCGAGTCGCAATCAATACTTAAGCGATAGCGAGAGAAGCGAAGCGCTTCATCTTCCCCGCACCTTGAAACAAATTGAAATGCTGATTAAAAATAAAATGGATTACAAATCTCTGATCGAATCCGAACTAACAAATAACAAATGGGATTACCTCGAAGTTTTGAATGCCGAAAATCTGGAAGCCGCCACTGAATCCACCCGAGAACTGGTGATCATCGCTGTCTACAAACTAGGTAACACAAGACTACTCGATAATATTTTGGTGCAAACTCTATGATGGATAACGAATTTAATATTGATCCAACCTATCAAGCCACTCTGGTCTCGCTGGTGTGTCCTGGGTTTTCCGATCATGAAACGGAAGCTGAGTCACAACGATCGATGACCGAGCTCCGGGAATTGCTTAGAACCCTCGGCTTAAAAACCGGCTCCTCTCATATTCAAAATAAAAAAGATATTGATCCCGCCACCATTCTTGGTTCCGGAAAACTCAAAGAAATCGCAGAAGCTGCTGAGGCCGAAGGCTCTAAACTTTTAGTTTTTGATTTTGAATTAACCGCCAGACAAATTACCAACATCAGAAAACTGACCGGACTTTCGGTGGTGGACCGTGTTCATGTTATTCTCGAAATTTTTGCCAAACACGCTCGTACCAAAGAAGCCAAGATCCAAATTGAGATCGCACGGCTGCAGTACATGCTGCCTCGTCTTGCTGGTTTTTGGACCCACTTAAATCGTCAGCGCGGTGGAGTTGGGGTTCTGGGTGGAGAAGGTGAAAAGCAAATCGAGCTCGATCGACGTATCATCCGCGAAAAAATTGAATTTTATAAAGAAGAACTGGTCGGACTGGAAAAGCAAAGATTGGTTCGTAAAAAAAGAAGAGAAAACCAAGCTGTCACGGCAGCGCTGGTGGGCTACACCAACGCCGGAAAATCTTCGATCATGAATCGACTCTGTCGGGTCGAGATCTTAGAAGAAAATAAACTCTTCGCCACCCTGGATTCAACTTACCGCATGCTGAACCCTGACACCAAACCGCCGATGATCATGATTGATACGGTCGGATTTATCTCCAACTTGCCCAATACTTTGATCGATGGATTCAAAACAACTCTTGAGTCGGCACTGGAAGCAGATCTTTTAATTATTGTCTGCGATATCTCAGATCCCCATTACGAAAAACAATTGCAAGTTACCAATGATGTTTTAAAAGAACTTGATGTGGAAGGAAAAGAGCGCCTTATTGTTTTCAATAAAAAAGACCTGCTCCATGATGATCTCTTAAAAAAGATCGTTCTGCGCAAATACCCAAACAGTTTTCTGGTTTCAAGTTATGACCCGGAAGACATGAAGGCCCTGCGCACCCATATCGTTGAATATTTTCTGAGCAAGCAGAAGCACTACGATCTCTTTGTGCCCTACGAAGACGGAAGCGCTCATTCTTTGATTATATCGAAAACCAATATCGTGAGTACCCACAACCATGAAAAAGGGATTTTCTATCGCATCAGAGTGCCAGATTTTATTTTTGGAAATTTAGGTGTGCAGAAGTATATTCTTGCACCGAACGATCCCTTGCTGGAAGAGACCAATTGGGAAGAAATTAACCCTTCAACCTGAAATAAACAGCCAAGAGAAAAATGATGACAGTTAGGGCCAGGCCCACAATTACAACTTTGGTATCTTTATCCATAAATTTTTCCTTATTTTCTATTCTAACAAAATAAGGGATACTGACTAGAGAAATATTTTTAAGGAAAACTCATGGAATTAATAGTCGCTGAAATTAAATCTTGTTCAAAACATCCAGACGCTACCAAACTTAATGTCTGCGAAGTGTTTGACGGTCAAAACACGCTGCAAATCGTCTGTGGCGCTACCAATGCCAAGGCCGGAATGAAAACGATCCTGGCACCTGTGGGAGTCACAACCCCCAAGGGATTACTGATCAAGGAAGCAACCCTACGGGGAGTGGCCTCCAGCGGAATGCTTTGCTCGGCAAAAGATATCGATATTTCCAACGAAGATGGCATCATTGATCTCCCTCTGGAAATTGCGGTCGGAACCAAAATGGCCGATGTCCCGCTTGAATACCTCTCTTCCACTCCATGGCACACTTTTAAGGTGGTCGATTCGTTATGGGAAAATAATCAAACCAAAAAATTGCTGATGGTTAAAAAGAACGAAGTCCTGCCTGACCCCAAAAACTACCGATTACTTTCGCAAACCTTCTTTGAAAATAACCAGTATCTCTACCGTCACTTTAAGGTATAAGATTGCCCGCATGAAAGCAGGCTTCTTACAGGCAAGGTCAAGATTCATTTCCTCATTGGTTTTAACTTTGACTTGCTCATTACTTTTCCTCAATTTTGGATTCTTAGCACAACTGAATTTATTGGAAAAAATACTTGTCAGCTACAACCTGTTTCAGTGGAGCTATTTACTAAGCTTGCTGCATTTGATTTTTTCAACCCACTACCAAAAAATAAAAGAGCGCGCCATACATGAAGATGAAAATTCCAGCTTTGTTTTAGTTTTTTCCGTCATTGCTTCTGCTCTTACTTTCGTTGCAATTGCCTTTGAGTTGGGATCGGCCAAAGAAATCTATGGAATACTAAAAACGGTTCATCTGGTGCTCCCCGCGATTACGCTACTAGGATTATGGGCCCTGCTTCCCACCATGTACGCCATTCATTACGCTCATCTTTATTATATGGCCAAAAATGAGGACAAACGTCCGCTGCGATTCCCAGAGAATCCCTCCAATCCAGATTATTTTGATTTTCTCTATTTCTCGGTAACCATTGCGCTCACCACTCAGACTTCAGACGTGAGTGTGAATTCCAAACGAGGAAGACGATTGGTTTTAGTTCAATCAATATTAGCATTTTTATTCAATACCGGGCTGCTGGCCTTGGGGATCAATGTAACTGCCAGTTTGCTCCGATAAGACTACAGCATATTTAACAAATCGAGACCGACCGAAAACGATCCTCCAGAAACACAATCCCCATCCGCCCCTCCGCTCAATACCGCGGAGTGCTTGAAGACATCACCTTTTTCAAATTCAACATCTGCCGTTTTGGCCTCATAAGAATTTCCACTGGCGTTAATGGAAGAAATGACGAGATTATTTTTATAAACTTTCCAGGTGATCTGATTGCCACTGGCCAGCCCACTCCAGGCAATCTTCGCCGTTCCTTGGGCATCAGCGCTCCAACTGGCCAGAAGATGTTCTCCGGTACCACGGCCGCCTTCACACTGCTGATATTGTTTTTGATAAATGGGGGTGTCTCCTTTGCGGTAGACTAAAGGTGGGCTGCATTTTTTGTTCAAACTATCCACTCCCCGTCCCATGGCATTGCAAAGAGAGGCCAGATTGCTGGTGGAAGCAAGCGCGTGGCAATTGAGAATATTGCCCGCCTCATCCAGGGTTAGGGCCAGCGGGATTTTAAAAGATTTATGCTTTGATCCTGAAATCATTTTGCCGCGATCGAAATTAATGAGCAAGGTCGTCTCGCCGTTTTTTTGTCCAGCGGGAATCATATAGACCTCATCCGTTTTTAAATCATAACCTGAAATCAAAACACTGGAATTTCCGATTTTAGTATCATTTACTTTAAAACGACTCTGGGCCGATCCATCGGAAAGCGATTTTTTGATTTCAGTGACAGCAGCAGCTTTATTGGGAGCAAGCCCCTTAAAAGTTTTTTCACATGAATTGCCATCGGCGACAATATTTCGAATCTCTTGCCCGATAGAATCAATATCCATATTAGTGGCAGTTGTTTTTTCGTTCTTGGTTTGCTGTTTAAAAATATCCATCATCCACATGGAAAGTGCACCCATCAGTCCAATCGCAATCATGATTTCAATTAAAGTAAATCCTGAATTATTTTTACTTATCTTCATTTGCTGACCCGGTTATCAATAACTCTTTTCAACTTCCCGGTTCGACCATTGGCCTCCAGCCGATCCATTTCGACAATTTCAATTTTCAAGGGATGAATAAGATTTTTTTTCAGGATGTCGTTGTAAACCGGTTTATCTTTAACGAAGGCCTCCAGCAAACGAGCAAGCATTTTAGCATCAGGCCTTAAGTTATGGGCCGCCACTCTAAAGACCAATTCATCTTTATGGTCATAATGATTCAGGAGCATTTGAAATTGAAGACCACTCACTTCATTGAGAGTATTCATCACCAGTTTTCTGGTGTCTTCGAAATATACACTAATGGTTCCCAGCCGAGCGGCCTCATCAGATCGGCCTTGTAATTTAAATTTGCGGCAAGGAGTCTCTGCACTTTCTACCCACATCGCCAGATCTCCAGCGGGGTAGCGAATAATGGGCATTAATTTTCTGGTCAGATTAGTGACCAGTACACGCCCGATACGATTGGTCTCGTTAATCAATTCATTGGTCTCGGGATCAACAATCTCGATAATATTGGCACCATCAAAAACCCGGTGTTCACCATCGGCGCAACTGCGATCGGAAAAGCCCAGCAGTCCGGCATCCACGCTGGCATAACCAATAGAGGAAATGATTATTTCGGGAAATATTTTTTTAAGAGCGAGATGCTGATCAGGATAGAGCGACTCTCCCCCAAAAAGTAATTTTTCAATTTTAATCTTAGGATAATTGGCCCGCTCCTGATCGTAGTATTCCAACAGGGTTAAAATCGCGGAGGGAACGCCGGCAATCACGTTAATCGAAAATTCCTCTAAACTTTTTAAGATTTGTTGGGGATCAGTCGCTCCGGCGATCGGGAATTGTAATATTTTTTTTGTCTCAACCGGAATCCATTGCAGTGAATCTTTAATAAAGATAAAAGAAGAATAAAGATCGCCGACATAAAAAAGATTTGCGACTCGATCGTAGTCATCCAGAATGCCTTTAGACATTCCGAGCCCAAAGGCCTCGGTGAAGCTTTGCCATTCCAGTGAAGTAAAATAAGAATACTTGGGCGCTCCGGTGCTGCCGCCACTTTTAAAAACAATGCCGTCCCTTTTTTCGGAAGTAAGAACATTGCTCTTCCAAAAGGCGCTCTGATCGACAATCGGAAGATCGGCCAATTTATCAAATTGAGAATGAGCGTAAATTTCCCGATAAAAAGACGAATATTTTCGGGCGTATTCCACAATTTCTTTCAATGGCCATTTTTGGATTGTCATATTAATTCCTGTGATCCAATACACTTCGAAGTTTTCCAGTGCTCGAGCTAAATTCAAGATTATTTCTTTCGCAAAATTGCACTTCAAAATCCAGCACCAGGTCTTTATCCACCACCGTCTCCAGGTCATGATAGGCGGAAATCACCATCGCTCGCAGTTGATCTGGCTTCAGCATTTTTTTAAAAATATTTTCTATTTTTAATAATACTTTTTCTTTTTCTGTGCCCATCCCGGAATAAAGATGAAGTTGAAAGGATCCTTCGAAATCTATTTTATCGATAAGGATTTTTTGAAATTTTTGGTAACTTAAAAAAGTGGTTCCAATTCTAAAAACATCGCCATGCCTTCCCATCAGTTCAAAGCGAGTCCCCACTCTTCCACAGCCACATCTGCCTTCAATTATTCTTCCCACATCGCCAATGGCATAGCGCTCAATCTTCTGGCCGTGACGAACCTTGGAGGTGAATAAAAATCTTCCGACTTCTCCCTTTTTAACCGGTCGATCAGCTTCCAGCTCAACAACTTCCAATTGGTGAAGCCGCTCGTTTAAATGATGAATCCCACCTTCGGCGAATTCGCACTGATAGCCCAAAGGTCCGGCATCCACCGATCCATAACTGGCGGAACGAACAATCTCAACCCCGTATTCGTCTTTTAAAAGGCTTCGTTGGGATTCGCTGAAATGCTCCCCACCATAAAATATTTTTTTTATGCCACGGTATTGTTTGAACAATTCGCTATTGGTGTTAAAAAGCTGAATGAAATAAGAAGGCATTCCTAATAAAGTATCTACTTTATTTTTGACAATCGTTTTTCCGACAAGTTCAAAGTCAGTGCTGGCGCCCATTGGGAAATGGACGGCATTGAGTTTTTCTAAAATGGTAAAAAAACTGACAAAACCTCCATACAAACTACCGGCATAAAAAAGATTCATGCAACGATCGGTTCTGGGATCTAGTCCGGCAGCGTACAACCCTTCCGCCGCCACTTCCATCTGGCGATTATAATCGGCATAAGTGAAAACCGAAAGTTTAGGCTCACCTGAACTTCCACCACTATAAAAATAGAGATCGGCGTAAGACTGCGCCACCACTTGTTCCTGAAAATCGGCCTTCTCCATGATCCTACTCATTTTAGGCAACGGAGTTGGGGCCACTTCCTCGAACGAGCTTTTATGACTCATTAATTTTAGGGATTCTGAATCACTATAAGATATTTTCTGGCAATAGCGCTCAAGGGCATACACCCCATCATGAGGCTCGCCTAAATAGGAATCAGTCATTTCACCAATCGCTCTAATCCTTTGCACTCCCGCCTGAAAGAGCGAACGGCTCAGTTCTTCAATTTCATTTTTATCAGCGGAAACTCCTACCGTTTGCAGGTAAATTTTTAGCGGTCTCAGCGATTGAATAATTTTATTCTTGTGTAGCGGTTTAACCCAAATGGTGCGAAATAATGGCGAGGCATTAAGAGCGGGTGTATCTTCGATGTATATGCGCCATTCATTGCTGGCCGAAATAAGAGCTTCGCTTCCCCCGAACATAGAATTGAGTCTCACCTGTTCGCGGCTGACGGTTAACTCGGCCATTTCCTGAATTCCCGGAAGCACTCTTGCCAAAGTTGGTGAGACCAGATCCAGGGCCTTTGCTAAATTTTTGGAAAAACTTTTTAGCTGCTCAAAGCTGGCATCTTCCAGGAAGACACACTGAGGGCTGGAGCAGGCCATTTGTTCGTTGTTGCATATTTCAAAGGCCAGCTTCTCAAGCATCTCATGATTCTCGGAAGTGGATTTGGAAACATAGGCAAAAGAAATTTTGTGCCCCCACTCCACAATTCGAGCGCGGGCCGGAGAAATTTCCCTTAAGCTCTTAATGCTTTCTTCATTTCCCCAGGCAGAGACCACGTCGGCCACTGATAGCAGATCGCGCAGATAGACTTTATCGCTGGAAGAAACCTTGCCAATATAAATATAATCTTTAAAAATTTGTGAGCTATCAAGTTCGCACAACTCTTTATAAAAAAGAGCGGCAAACGAACTATCTTTCCTTGCCAACTTTAAGACGTTGACGTTGCCACTGAGCAGACCTTCAATTACGCCCAAGACGCCCAATAAAGGCGAATTGTTTGGGGTGACATGCACCAGGACTCCCATCGGAAACCAAGACTCGAAATGATTTTCTCTAAAATTAATTCTTTTTAATTCAAAAGGAAATTCACTTCCCAGCTCGCGACTCAGCTTCAGCCGGAGATTGTCGACGCTTAAAAAATCTTCCAGTCCCTGCATCGATAGTTCAATTTCCTCCGCTCTGATGTCAGATCGGCTTTCCAGATCCTGAACCAAGGACTGATAGAACGCGCCTCTTTCTTTTAATTTCAAAGAAGCTTTTTCAATAAGATTAAAAAGCAGCGAGGAAGGAAGTGGTTTTTTACTCCAAAACTCAGCATCGTTTTTTTTCTCATAAAATAGTTTTTTAAACTCATCATCCGTGACCACTTTTCCCTGCCACAAATTATTGATGGTGCTGAGAGTACTCATGACGCCTTCCCTTTTAACAACTCGCTGGCCGCAAGTGCACAACTTTTATTTTTGGAAACTCCAGCTCTGCCATGCACCCTAAAATAGGGAGTGGGCAGTCCACACCCGCAAGACTCAGCGGAATGCAGCGAGGCCATATCGCCCATGATCACTGAGTGAGCAGGCATGGAAGTAATATAAGGGGAAATAAAATGAAGAAAACCTTTTTGACCATAACTCATCGGTGCCAGGGTCTCTACATCGCGGATAAAAACTCGGGACCACACCGGAACATGAAACTCGTGATTTTGGCATTCGACATAAGGAACACAATGCTCCACCGACCCAAAACCATCGCGCAACCGAGCGTTGGGAATCCCCAGCATTTCTTCGACTAAGGCATAAAAATCTTCTTTGGCTATCGCTTTATCGGCATTGCCTTTCCATCCTCCTCCCAAAAAAACCAAGGAGTCGGGATGCATTTTAACGGGAGGAATTCCTAATTTTTTCATTCTCTCCAGCGCAAAATAAAAGAAGGCCGGAAAACCAAAGAGTCGCACCGGCAGTCCTTGTTTGGCAAATTTCAAAAAGGATTCAATCGTTCCGAAACAATCAAATTCATGCCCGCCAGCGCCGGTCAGCTTAAGCGCATAAAAAACTTCATTGACCGGAGCGTATTTGCAGAGAAAATTGTCGGTATAGGCCGTCCCCAGTTTGGATGAACTTTCGGTTTCATAACTAAAAAGTACATAGTTGCATTTTTGATCTGGCCGTACCCAGTTGTATTTTTCAAAAATCGAATCAACCATTCTTTGAGCTGAACGAATGGTCCATTCATCAAAAAATATTTGCGATTTCTGACCGGTGGTTCCGGAAGAAGTCAGGTGCAGAAAAACATCTTTTTCGGGAACTGATAAAACTTCATGGGCCTTGAAAAAATGGGCCCAGAGATGCGGAATCTTCAGGCAATCATTCAATGTTTTCACACTTTCTAGATCGAAGTGTTCAGCCGTTGATAGTTTTTGGTAAAACTCACAACGCTCAATATGCCAGGCAGTTATTTCTTTCATCGCTTTTACAAATTGCTCATCACTCAAGGCCAGTTGTTCATAAGGAGCAGTGCGATCACAAAGGGCCTGAACCGTTTTAAGTTTTGTTTCATCTGGTACTCTTGGGACTTTAAGTTTTGGGGCCATACACTACCTCAATCGTATCGAGATTCACTTGTCTCCAGGAATCAACGTACTGATCAATAAATGGTTTAAAAGGAGAGATCACTGCCATTCCGCGGAAGTTAAGTGGTTCCATCGTTCTGCTCATGACAATATAATCTTCGTAATTTTGATTCACTTCCCTCATCGCCGGATAGATGGCGGAAGGAAGAAACTGACCGCCTAAAAGTGTTTCAATTAGAGGCGTATGTTTGACGTTAACTAAAACTTCAATATAGGAAACACCGATATCATCGAGCTGCATATAGAGACTGGTCAAGCTGCCGTTAAGTTCCGAAATAGGTTGAGTCGCTTTAATTAAAGTGCAATACCCATCGCGCTTGCTGAAATAAGCGAAGATCTCAATCCTCCCCTTTTTGTCAGCAATCAGCATATTGGGTGAATGAAAAGGAAAAAAGCGATCACTCGGGTCTGGAAATCTCTCGAGAAATTTTCGATAAACATACTTAGGGGCCCGAATGATTTCAAATTCCCAGTCGACACTATTGTCTTTGGCCTCTATCGGTTTGGGCTCATAGGCCTTGGGAATATTAATTTTTGGAACCAAAGATTTTAAAATGTCATATAAAGGGATAAGCATGGTGGCCGCACTTTTTTCAGGAGTTCTTTTTTCCAGAATTCCCTCACGAAATTTTGCAAAAAGAGTCACCGTCTCGTACTGATGTAAGCGATGAGCATTGGGAAATATCCCCAGCGGCAAATAATCATTTTTGATAAAAATCATCTGCGGTCCGACCGTAATGGTTCGAGTGGTGGCATACAACGAATTGAGACGAGTGTCTTTTACCAGAAAAAAATCACTGGCATGCTGGACCAGTCCGTGCCCAATTTTGTGACGTTGATAAGTGGGATGAACAACCAGCCCGACTAATTTTCCAATTTTATTAAAGGCATCTATTTCAATAATCAGTGCTCCGCCGATAACTCGATTCTTCTCATCGCGCGCCACCAGACACATATGCGTTTCTTTATCCTCAATCGCCCGTTTTAAAAGATCGGGATCTGTCCCATAGGAAATGGGATATCTTCTCCCGTAGACCGCCCGATAGAGATTGATGATCTCATCGACATCTCCAATTTCAGCTTCCTGAATCTTAAATTCTATTCCGACTTCCATATTGTTCCTGTTAAAAATTTGGGCATTATGAGCGCAATCACTACGATTAGTAGTCCACTAACTTTGGCAAAATTATCAATATTGACATGGGGAAAAATTAAGCCGGAAAAGCCCAGCGAGACGGGTACCGCCGCTGCACTTATAATATTGACGGCGGTCATGATCGCTGGAACTTCTTCCTCTTTGAGTTCGGTTTGAAAATGAGTCAGAACTTGAATATTTAAAAAAGTACTCAAAATTCCAATGGCAAAAAGAACGACTCCACCATGCCAGGTGGCCTGGGAGTAGGCAAAAACCAAAAAGAAAACGCCAAACAAAAAAGAAACAATCGAGATCATTGAAATTCTTTTGCTCGAGTTGATTTGAAAACTGGAAAGCGACATGAAGATCCCGGTGATAAATGCCCCCAGTCCCATAGACCCTTCGATGATCGCCAGTGAACTTGAGTCCCCCAGGTATTTATTATCAACATACCAGGGAATCATAACCAAGAGCGGAGTAAAGGCTAAATTGAGAAAGAGAAAACTTCCGAGCATCCGGGCAATCTCCGGGTATTTTTGAAGAACAAACTGCACGCCAAGCTGGGAGGATACTTCTGCACTTTCTGGGTTGACGGCAACACTCCTCGCTTTTAATCCCATCTGCAAAAAGCCAGCGATAATAAAACTCAGGGCATTGAGCAGAATCAGCATTTTTAAATCGATAAAATTGAGCAGGAAAATAGCAAAGCTCGCTCCCAAAATTGTGGAAATCGACATGCTCGAATCAATCAGGGCATTGAGGCCGACAACTTTGTCCGGGGCCACCAGTCGCGGCGGGAGAGAGAGCATCGCGGGATTAAATAAACTCGATCCCAAGCCAACTAAAAATCCGGCAATAAAAAGTGAGGTTAATAGTAAATGGCCTTCAAGCTGCAAAAGCCAAATCGCCAGGAATAAAAGCAAAAGCACGGCTCCTCTAAAAAATTCTGAAAGGATGACGGTCTTCAGGGCACCCATTTTATTAATCAAGCTGGTAGAATAAAAGGCCATAAATAAATGGGGAAGAAAACTAGCGGCCAAATACCAAGGGACAACGAAGATGCCAAATTCTTTGGTGAGGTACCATATCAATCCAATCGACATCATCTTATCGCAAATGGCAGACAGCAGTTGCGAGACAAAAATGAGGAGCGCATTCCTATCTCTAAGAACTTCAAAATTTATTCCAATCATACAATTAGTTTAAAGGGAGATTGCACTTCGCAATAGATGGCAAGATTTTATTCTTCGGAATTTTAGTCAAGTAATGCCAGAATTCGCGAAGCTATTTTTTTGGCCTCCAGAGGCTTGACCAGAAAATCACTGACCATTGCCTGAACCAAGGCCCGATCATCGAAACTGCCCATTCCCACCAATTTGGCGCGTGAAGCATATTCCGCCAACTGCGGCAGGTGATTAAGGCAAGTATTAACATCAAAAAGAATGAGATCCGGCGCCAGATCGGCCAACAGGTAGAAATTATTCTCCAAGCTGGCCACGGTATAGATTTCGGCCCGCCCCTTCAGGGCAAACTCCATCATCGAGCGTAAAAACTCGACTTTTTCGATGTAAAAAACTTTCTTCATTTGATTGTTCGTGTCTTCTTTGGACTTTACCATAGGACCATTTTCTTGTTACTCTTAACGAATGTCAAACCAAGTACGCGTTATTGATAATATTTCTGGCACAGTTCTTTTTGAAACTTCTCTGGAGAAGATTCACGATGCTTATTCTTTTGCCGCCATGATGGAAGAGAATGGTCTGGATATCAAACTGGATGCCCCCGGACTCTCCGAGACACTGATTAAATCGCTAGGTGCTAATGAAGCAGAAATGGCCGAGTATAAATTAAGCATGCAAAATGAAATCGATGACCATGAACTTGATTTTGGCTGCACCATCTGCCCAACTAATTCGAAAATTCAAAAATAAAAACATCGCGTTTAATATTTTTAGTGGTTAGTCCAGCCGCGACTGGCTGAGTGGTAAAAATTTCTTTATAACCACATTCATTCATCGCAGAAATAAAATTTTGGATATAGGCCCGTCCTGGATCGGACAAAAGAATTTTGCCACCCGGTTTTAAGAAAGCAATCAGCGCCTTTGCCACTTGCATCGGATGTTGACTTTCATAAAGGATGTCAGAACCAATAACCAGATCAAATAAACCCAGGTCTGAACGGGTGCGCTCAACTTCGTTTCTCCAGTTCATGACTTTATAAGGAAAATAGAGTTGATTATTTTTTTGATTGAGTTCAAGAAATAGAGGCACATCAGCATGAAAATCAGTGGCGATGATATCTCCGCCCATTCTAGTCACCAGAAAGGATGGCAGCGCAAGCCCACAGCCAATTTCAAGAACTTTTTTATGCTGGAGATCCATTTGGGCCAGGTGCTGACTTAACCCAATCCCTGCTTCCCACAGCACGCCAAAATAAGGGCAGTATTCTTCTTGAAGTGAATTGTCTTGATCATCTTCGCCAAAAAATTCACATAAGGTATCGATGCTTTCATCGAGATCGCGAATGGTCGTCATCTCAAAACCGAGGACCGACATTTTCTTTAAGGCATAATGAAAACCGTGTTTGCTTAACATAATTGTCATTATGTCATTCATTAAAAGTTCAGCATAGAAAAAATCAATATAATTTTAATCAATGGAAGCGATAAAAATTATTTCTATTCTCTATCCAGATGCCAATCGCTGTCCTATAAAACCTCAGGATGATCTAAGGAGATTCATAATGAAAAAACTAATCGCTTCTTTTATTTTACTCTCACTCACCAGCGCTTTTGCCCAATCTGATTTTCTCTTCATTGATAAAGATTTTTCCCGTTCCAATCTGGAGCCGATTCATCAGGGATACAACGAAATTATTCTTACTTTTGATGATGGCCCCAACCCCGGGGTGACCAACAAATTTCTCGACCTACTTTCTGATTATGGCATTAAAGCAACTTTTTTTGTGATCGGAGCAAACGCTAAAAGAAATCCGGATTTAATGGAACGAATAATTGCAGAAGGACATATTGTTGGAAACCACTCGATGACCCACACTCCCTTAAAAGATCTCGGGCCAATTGATTGGAAAAAAGTTGTCCAAAGCGAAGTAATGGATGCCCATGAATTTCTACTACCCTACATGGCCAATAATAAAAGATTTTATTTCCGAGCGCCCCAAGGTGCCTGGGCCCAAAAATTTGCCGATTTTCTCAACGAAGATCCGATTGGTAAAGAATACGTCGGGCCATTACTGTGGGATATCGGAGGCGAAATTGAATTTAAAAATGGAAAATATCTTCAGGCCGCAGATTGGGCCTGTTGGAGTAAAAAAATATCGGTTAATGATTGTATGAGTGGCTATATCAACGAAACCGTTCGCCGCAAAGGCGGGGTTATTCTCATGCATGACCTGAGAAAACAATCGCTGGAATTACTCACTAAATTAATTCCAGAATTGCAGGATCGTGGTTTTACTTTTACCACCCTCAATGACGTTAGATTTAAATAATATTTTTCTGGCTTAAGGGAATGAGGTGAATGCCAAGGTTATAGACCCTGGTTTTTTCTCCGGTGGCCAGAAACTCTGACATTTTCATTCTAAATTTTTTAATTTCCGCTTTGGCCTCAGGAATGCGATCTTCGTTAATGGCAATCGTGATGGAAGTAATATCGCGCTCTGAAATATCATCAGCTTCAAGTGAGGCAATCGACTTTTCTAAAATTTGTTTTTGAAAATGTCTGATGCCCGAAGAAGCAATATCAGTTGAGGTCGATAAGTGAGTGGCGGTTCGATAGAGCTTTCCCGACTCATCCCTATCTAATATTTTCAGCCGAACTAAGCGCTCAAGCGCCAACTTCGCCTCCAGTTCGCTGATGGATAGCATTTTAGCAATCCACTTGGGGTCATCTCTAAAAGATTCGATATAAAGCAGCTGAGTAATACCGTAGTGGTACCACTCTTTCATGGCATTGAAGCAATCAATACCTAACTCTTTTTCTTTTTTATATTTTTCAGTTACTTCATCAGTCGGGGTATTGGCTGAGGAACTAGAAAGATAAAAAGAATAAAGCACCTCCCTCTCCCCAGGTTCCAAAACTAAAGCGTCGGCTATTCGCACTGCCAGGTTAAAAGTCATCTTGCGTTTACCCGAGAGAACTCTGGAGAGAACAGCTGGACTGACATCCACCATTCTGGAAAATGCTCTGAGCGAAAACTGTGGGTTCTTTTTAACTTTATCCGTCAGTAAATTCTCAAGCCATGATTGAGAAGAATTAGTTTCAAAACTTTTTTCGATATTTTTTATTTCCATAAATTTATTATCGCTAAATTTCAAAAATATGAAAGGAGTTTGACAACAATCTGTTACCAAATGGAAACAGCCGAGAAAATGAATCAGGTTACGTTTTGATTAAAAAAGTTGGGTTACGTTGTGTTGCCAAAGGGAAACATCAGAGTGAATTAGTCTAGATACAGCGGCCCGACGGTTTTGTACTCTTCCTTCTGGGGTGAGACATATATTTTTTTTGAAAGTGTTTAGGTATAGCGAGTATTAACTTCTTCAAAAAGATAGGTGCATAATGAGAAAGGGAGAAGATGGAACATGGTTGTAAAAAACAGATACGAACTAGATCCTGAAAGACTGGCCACTACCGATGAGAAGGGAGCCAGGGTTTATTTGTACCCCGAAGACATTGAAGGCAAATGGAAAAACAGACGTTTTATTGTTTATTGGTTTCTCATTATTCTTTATCTTTCTTTACCCTGGATTAATGTCAGGGGTAAACCCGCACTAATGCTCAATATTTTTACCAGAGAATTTGCTTTTATGGGCATGACACTCAATGGAGTAGAACCCATACTTATTTTCTTGGTAGTGATCTCCGGTTTATTTTTCATGGCATTTCTCACCAGCATTTTTGGGCGAGTGTGGTGTGGCTGGACTTGTCCTCAGACCGTTTTTATTCATACTATCTTCTCTAAAATCGAAACGCTCATTGAAGGCGGCGCTCGCGCCCGAAGGACCTTGGATGAATCCCCATGGACTCCTAATAAAATATTCAGACGAACTCTCAAATGGACTTGTTTCACGATTATCTCACTGCATATCGCCCATACTTTCATTGGCTATTTTATTGGCCCACGCCAACTACTTGCCATTACTCTTCATGGCCCGTGGGAAAACCCGGGGACCTTTAGTGCAGCAATGATCATGACGGGTATTTTTCTTTTAGATTTTGGTTGGTTTCGTGAACAATTTTGCATCATTGCCTGTCCCTACGGAAGAATGCAATCAGTGATGATGGATGAAAATTCACTGGTCGTAGCCTATGATAAAAATCGCGGTGAACCAAGACGAGGACTAGTTGAACGCGCGTTGGAAGGCGACTGTATCAATGACTATGCCTGTGTACGGGTCTGCCCTACTGGAATCGATATTCGACGAGGCACCCAGATGGAATGTATCGCCTGCACAGCCTGTATTGATGCCTGTGATGACATTATGGACAAAGTAAAAAAACCTCACGGTCTAATTCGCTACAGTACAGAAACTGAGCTCACTGGAAAAAAACATAAATTCATCACGATGAGGTCAGTCCTCTATTTTTGTATTTTCCTACTTTTTATCGTGTCATTTGTTTTTTTCATTGCTCGCTTAAGTAAACCTAATTTGGTTTTCTATCGAGGAACGGACGCTCCATTTCAAGTGACGATGAGTCCCACAGGAAAAAAAATCATTACCAATCATTTTACTTTAAAAATTAGTCATCAGGGACAAGAAAGTTTTTATCTCAAATTAGAAGTGAGTGAAGAAAGTTTACGTAAAAAAATTGAGATAATCACTCCCTTGAATAATTTAAAGATTGAGTTACCGGAAGTTAAAACCTTGGTTTTTTTTAAGTTTGATCCCGAAATTTTGATCAATGGATCAAGGCCCATAAAATTAAGTGTCATTAAAAATGATGCCATCATTTCTACAGTTGATTTAGTACTGGTTGGTCCGGCAAATTAAGCTAACTTTTAAAAAGAATCTATTCCATTAGCACTTCAGAATGCTTTTAGGCAAAAAAAAGGCCCTCCGAAGAGGGCCTCTTATACTTGCAAGTTGGGTTAGAACTTTTGGGTATTACTTAAGATCTTTGAATTTATCAGCAAGAGTTGCAGATTTTACTCTGTCTGTTTGCTTATAGTCAGATCCTGCGTGAGCAGCAGCTTTGATAGAAAGAGCGATTTTCTTCGCTTCTTTATCAACTGAGATAACCATAGCTTTAGGTTTATCACCTTTCTTGATTACATCAGATGGCTTCTCAACTCTTTCTTCTGAAAGTTCAGAAATATGGATTAGACCTTCGATACCAGTTTCAAGTTCTACGAATGCTCCGAAGTCCGTTACACGAACAACTTCTGCTTCAACAACTGTTCCCACTGGGAATCTAGATTCGATTTTCTTCCATGGATCTTCCTCTAGTTGCTTAAGACCAAGAGAGAATTTTTGGTTTTCTTTATCAACGGCCATAACCATTGCTTCAACCGTTTGTCCTTCTTTGAATTCTTCAGCTAGATTGATGTTCTTTCTAGTCCAAGAAACGTCAGAAATGTGGATTAGAGCGTCCATATCTTCACCAACTTCAACGAATACGCCGAAATCAACAATAGATTTAACTTTCCCTTTAACTTTATCCCCTACTTTGTATTTCGCTACTAGAGCGTCCCAAGGGTTTGGTTGAAGTTGTTTTAGACCAAGAGAGATTCTCTTGTTTTCAACATCTACGTCCAATACTTGAGCTTCGATTCTCTCGCCAGCGTTGAAGTGTTTAGTTGGGTTTTTAATTTTGTTTGTCCAAGACATTTCAGAAACGTGGATTAGACCTTCGATTCCGTCGTCAAGTTCAATGAATACACCGTAGTCTTTAACAGACACGATTTCGCCAGCAACTTTAGTTCCTGGGATGTATTTTGTCTTAGCTTCTTCCCATGGATTAGCTTGAACTTGTTTAAGACCAAGAGAGACTCTCTCTTTATCTGTATCAAATTTAAGAATCTTAACTTCGATTTCGTCACCGATGTTTAGGATGTTGCTTGGGTGTTTAACTCTTCCCCATGACATATCTGTAATGTGTAGAAGACCGTCGATACCACCAAGGTCAATGAATGCACCGTAGTCAGTAATGTTTTTAACGATCCCTTTAACAACCATTCCTTCTTCGATTTGAGAAAGAATTTCGCCACGCATTTTTCCACGCTCTTCAGCAAGGATTGCACGACGTGAAAGAACGATGTTCCCACGTTTTTTGTTGAACTTAATAACTTTGAATTCCATTGATTTACCAATGTACTTATCAAGGTATCTTGTTGGACGGATGTCAATTTGCGATCCTGGAAGGAAAGCTTTAACTCCGATATCCACAGAAAGACCACCCTTAACTTTTGCGATAACTGTACCAGTAAGTGGTTCTCCAGATTCGCAAGCAAGAGAAATTCTATCCCATGCTTTAAGGATTTCAGCCTTGTCCTTAGAAAGGATAAGGTTCCCCATGTTTGATTCTAGTTTTTCTAAGTAAACTTCAATAACGTCACCTGATTTAATTTTCAGAGTGCCATCGTAGTTTTGGAATTCTTTTACAGAAACCAATCCTTCTTGTTTGTAGCCAATGTCTACAGTTACGTAGTCTTGACCGATGCTGATGATTGTTCCCATGAACACTTCACCTTCTTCGAAATTCTTAGAAATAGACGAGTGCAGTAATTCACTAAAATCAGTTGTAGCGACAGTTTCTACGTCTTCGCCAATGACGACGTCGTAGCCTTTCATCCAGTTCTGTTTTAGTTCCGTTTTTTGAGTAGCCATAAATATACCTCGAGAAATTTTTTTTACCTCGCACCTTTGATCCTGACGGATCGAGAGTGATCGGCCCCAGCTTCTACTTTAAAAAAGAGTTACTAGATTTGAGGTTGCAATATACTCAAATTCCCGACATTTGTACAGTGCAAAGGGCCGTTTACCGGGAATTTTAGCGGTTTTTTGCTTATTTTTTGCGAAAGAGTCGGGCCCGTCTTTGAACCGTGCGCATATAGAGGCTTAAAAACTGGTTTTTGTACACTTTGTAGGAATGTTCGCGCTCAATAAAATATTTATAAACGCGGGCCTTTTCTTTGAAAACGGCGTTGCCCAAAATGATTTTTTCCCACTTGTCTCGGAGTTCGCGGGCATCGTAGAGCTTATAAGTTTCGCCGACCCCATCGTATTCTTCCAGCAAATCCTTGGAGCAGAAATTGCGGCCGATAATCGCCGGTACTTCATGCATCAGCGAGGAAATGGCGAAATCCTCGATTAATTCCTTTGAACAATTGCTGACCCACAGATCGAGGTAGGTGATGACTCCGATGATATCCCGTGTAGTCACAAACAATACATCTTCCTGCAGCTCCTGCTCCTGAATCAGGCGCATGATTTCAGGCAGAATTCCGAGCGACTGAAAATCGACGGCCGAAAGTAAAACGAGCTTACTTTTTTTTCCGCCGGGCATTTTTTCATTTAAAACTTTTAGCGCAGACAACAGTGGTGTCAGGCTGGCAATATCTGAAATTTCGGGAGAGACGTAAGTTCCGGCGAGAAAATAATCTTTATACAATTCGAAATTAATGGCAATTTGATCAGGATCGGTGGGCGGTTCAAATTTAAGCCCCATTCCGAAATACTCAATTTTTTTCAATGGCAGGTGAAGATTTCCCAGCGCATCCTGCTTTAAGTTTTTATTCACCATAATAAGGGAATCAATTCGTGAGATAAGGGGTTTGTACCAAAAGCGCTGTAGTGGTTTATCGATAACTTTGTCCTGAGTGATCACCAACGCAGTTAGATTTTCAGTCTTTAATTGAATACTGAGCGATAGCAGTAAATTAAAATCATAACAGTGCACGACATCGATCTTGGCCTTTTTAAAAATTGGCCGCAGAGGAAAATGTTTATGAAAGACAGTCAGGCGATTGAGAAAATGCTCCTTAAAAGGAATAATTTCTACATCGAGGCGAGAGACTTCTTTGGCGAGGAATGAATCTTCATAAGTGCAAAGATAAATATTGTAACCTTGTTTTTTAGCCAACTGGATATCACGAAAAGCAAAACGCTCTCTGGTACTCCAGTCCCTGGTAGGAAGTATGTAGAGAATGTTTCGTGCGTACTTATTAACCATTATTTTACTAATACACCCGGTTTATATTCGACTAGTTCACCATAAATAGAACCAATTTTAACTTTTGCTTGAAACTTTAATAAGCGTCTTGCTTCATCGGCTGCGTACCAGAAATTAATATCACCGCTTTTCTGTAAAACGCCGGGAAAATGTGTTTCTGCTTTTAACCTGTAGGCCCGCACGTCGTTGCCATCAACCGAAGTAGTTTCTTCTCCCATCACTTCAACTTTTAGCAGCCACGGTTTTCCGCGGGTAATGACGGGGAAGTCAAATTTTTCGCCTTTATTCATGGGCAAGCCTCTCACAAATTGCAGTGCCGAAAAAGAGTCTTGCGCAAAACGAGGAATGTAATTTTCAATTTTCTCGTCTTTGTTACTTCCCACTTTCACTCTTTTGTACCAGTGATAAGTTTTTAATTTATTAAAATCAAAAAGTTGAAGATCATCCACGTTTTGTTTTTTTTCTCTTTGAATCAATGAGTATTTCAAAGGAAGAAAAGTGGATTTATCAATAAAGGTTTCGATGGTGTCATCCAACCAGTAAAAATAGCGATAAGCATCTCTGGATTTAAAACGGGCGTAATAATGAAACGCCGTTTTGTCGCTCAAGTTAACAACGTCTTTTGAGAAGATGGTGATATGTCCGGCCGTTACCCCCAGGTAAGAAATGGCCATGATCGACTGCTCACCTTTATAAAAACGGGATTTAAATTTCCCCCAAATTGCTTCTGACTTTGCATCATAGCCTTTAAGGATTTCAGGGTAATCATCGGGATAAGCTCCCGCCACAGGGACGGCCGGCGGTGCTACCACCGCCGTGCTTTCGGGCAATCCCGCTTTTAGTTTTTTGTCTTTAACTTTTTTATCTTTTGTTGTTTTGTCTTTTGCTGTTTTGACTTCAACTTTTGGCGTTTTGCCAGCTTCTTCTGCTTTAACATCCGGCTTAGCTAATTGCTCTTTATAGAGTTCGGCCTGTTCTTTATTTATGTCAAAGGCATTAACCAGGTCCTGATTCTCTTTAGTGCTCAAGAGGCTTTCTTTGTCTTTTTCAAAACTTCCGCAACCACTAAGCATCGCAAGTGTTAAAAGAAAAACGGAGCTTACTATTTTTTTACAATTCATCTAAAAATCCCGATTAATAAATATTTTTAAAACATGAATCCACGATTTCTTTTGTTTCTTGTTCGCCACTCAGAAAATAAATATCAACTTCCAGAAAAACAATTGATTCGTCATTGACGATTTTCTTGATGCGTACAATATCTTTTTCAGTGGTCACGATCAGCGCATCTTCAGTTTTAGCGTAAGACAAAAGGGCGTTTATTTCATCCAGCTTAAAAAAGTGGTGATCCGGAAAAGATTCAGTCACTAAAATTTCCGCACCTAAGTCTTCCAATAATTTAAAAAAAGACTGAGGATTGGCAATCCCGGCCATACAGATAACTTTTCGGTTTCTGATTTGATCGAGGCTGTAGACCATGTCGTAGGAAGAATTGTAAAAACCATTGGGTCTGAAACCAACTTCGGCAAACTGAATTCCACTTGGCAAATGAGGAAGTAGCAATTCTTTTAAGGCCTTCACTTTTTTAGGTTGTGCCAGATCGGCACGCCCGATAACCACCAGATCGGCGTCTTTTAATGCATGAAATCCTTCGCGCATATATCCCAGCGGAGCAACTTTATAACGATTTAATGGCATCAAAGCATCAAATAAAACAATGTTCAACTTACGCTTAATTTTTATATGTTGGTGTCCATCATCTAAAAGAACAACGTCTGGTTCCACTTTAGGAAAATAAAAACTTAAATTCTCGCTACGTTTTTTACCAACGACAATCGTTGCATCTTCCAGTCTGCGGGCAAAAAGCAGGGCCTCATCACCATAGTCGGTTGCATCGGGATTGATTTTTTTTCCGGAATGAATCATGCCGCTGGAATTTTCAAGACGGCCTTTATAGCCCCTCATTAAAACCATGGCGCGTTTATTTTTGGTGTGGAGATATTCTGCCAGCCAAAGAGTGAAAGGCGTTTTCCCTGTTCCACCGAAGGTCAGATTTCCCACTGAAATCACCGGAACCTGAAAAGAGCGCTGTCTTAGGATTCCGTAGTCATAACAAATGCGGCGTAAATAATAAACAACACCCCAAATCCAAGAGAAGGGCGTGAGAAGAATTTTTTTAAGTAAGGAGGTCTTGTTTTTTTCCATAAGAATTATCGATTACATTGGCCATATATTGAGGGATGTCTACTCCCTCGCCCCTGACTAAATTTTTAGTCTGTTTTAACTGCGCTTTTAACTCGCGAAACTCCTCCTCATTATAGTACCAAAACTTAAAATGAGACACGATATTATAGCTACTCACTTGATCTTGAAGCAGTTCGGGAAAAACCGCGCGATTCTGTACGATATTGGCCAGACTGATGAACCATTTATAATTCACAAAGCTTTCAAAAATAAATTGATTGAGCAGCGATGTTTTGTAACAAACCACGGTGGGCACTTCAAACAAGGCACAAGTCAAGGTGACGGTACCGCTGGCGGCCAGGGCACAATCCGCATTTTTCAGTGCCACGACCAATTCGTCGTTGCTATAGATCTTATCGAAATAATGATTAAAAGTTGCGAAGAGATCTTCGGCCACACTCGAGGATTTTACAATCGAGACTTCGAGCGCAAAGTGTTTTTTAAGCTCATTGATACTAGCGATAAACTCCGGCAGCAACAGGGCCACTTCGAATTGGCGCGAGCCAGGTAGCAGCAGCAATTTCATCGGTTTGCTTTTATCCAACATCCCCGAAGAATAATTGCTTAGTTCCTTTTGATAAGTGGTCCATAAAGGATGATCAATGCTGACGACTTTTTTCACGCCACGATCTTGGAACCATTTTTTTTCAAAAGGAATGATGGTAAAGAGGGTGTGAACATACTGGCTTAGTTTTTTTACCCGGTACTCTTTCCAGGCCCAGGCCTGAGGAGCGACATAATATAATACTTCTACCCCACGCTCTTTTAATTTGCCGGCCAATTTGAGATTAAAAGATTGATAGTCGATCAGGATGGCCGTTTTACATTGGCGCTTATCGACTTCGGCCAGAATATTGTTCATCGCTTTTAGGTAAAAAGGAATTTTGGTGATGACGCCGCTATAACCCCAGGAAGAAAAATCTTTTAAATCATAGATGAGTTCCAGCCCTGCGGCTTGCAACGGCTCACCCCCCACTCCGAAAAAACGAGTATCGGGCGAGGCAAATCTCAATTCTTTAAAGAAGCTGAGAGCGTGCTCTTCGCCTGATTTTTCTCCGGTAATGATCAGGCATGAATTCATTAGATCATAACCTCGCGTCCGCTAGTGACGCTTTCAATAACCTTATCAATTAACTTTACTGCCAACAATCCATCTTCCAGCGAAACGATGGGTGCCTTATGGTTAAGGATTGAATCGTAAAAATGGCGGTGCTCAATCAACAAGTGATCGCGTTTTTCATATTTATCAAGACTCACAAATTCCGGTCCAAGCTCTGAGCCCAGGGCTTCCTGAATTTCATTTCTCATCAGATCAACCAAAAGTGTTCCGGCCTTATTGGAAATTTCCAACTCTCGCACTTCTTTGGTTTGATTGCGTCCCACCGTAATGGTGGCGCGATGGCCGGATTTAAATTTGAAATTGGAAGACACATAATCATAACGATTGGTTCTCATCTTGAATCCTACCGATTCAACACTCACCGGTGTTTCTCCGAAGAGATAGACCAATAAATCGAGGTCGTGGATCATTAAATCTTGCACTACATCGACATCAGTCGCCCGCCCTTTAAAAGGGGCCACTCGCTTCAAGCTAATATGAGCTGGTGCTTCAAAAAATTGTTTATAAGACTCTTTTCTTTCCCACGCCTGGTGGAATCTTTCTGAATGCCCCACTTGCAGCACGAGATCTTTTCCGCTCAGCAGTTCTTTTAACTTCAGGGACTCGGAAGTTGTTTCGGTAAGAGGCTTTTCACAAAAAACATGTTTATTGTTTTTAAGTAAATACTCTACAAGTTCAAAGTGAAATGAAGTTGGGGTCACCACGAAAGCGGCATCAATATCATTAATACACTTAGAAATATCATCCACCACAAGGGCCTTAGGATGAGCGGCCTTAGCCGCTTCCATACCCGCCGGGAATTTTTCAACGATATACTTTAGCTCCGCCATTTCGGGAAAGGCTTCCGCCTTTTGAGCATGCCATTTTCCGAGATGACCGTAGCCAATGATTGCTACTTTAATTTTTTTCATAAATCCTACGAGTTAAATGGAGCAATACCAATTTCAGTTTTTTTAATTTGCTCAACCATCTCTTGCACAATTCGGTTGTCTTTAAATTCTTCCATCAATTCTGGATGATCAACAAAAGTTCGAGGAGATAGTGCCGAGGATTCCATCGTGCGATAGAAGTCCACTACTTCAGAAATTTCTTGCTTCGAGTAACCTTGTCTGCGCAGACCAATAATATTGATCCCCTTTAAGTAAACTCGGTTCCCCATGGCCGTGCAGAAGACAGGAATATCGCGATCGATCGCCGCAGCTCCGCCGATATAAGCCCCGCGTCCCAGAGTCACGAATTGAGAAACTTGCGTTCCTCCGCCAATAATAACTCGGTCGCCGACTTTTACATGGCCTGCGAAGTTAGTTGAGTTAGCGATAGTGCAATTATTTCCAACCACCACATCGTGGCCGGCGTGAACATAGGCCATAAACAAACAATTATCACCAATTTTTGTAATTTGATTTTCTTTTAGGGTCCCGCGATGAATGGAGACATACTCGCGGAAAGTATTATTGTTTCCAATCACAGTGCGTGTTGGTTCCCCTTTATAAGAGTTATCCTGGGGAGCTGCACCGATAGAGCAACCTTGAAAAAATTGGTTTCCTTCACCGATCGTGGTGTGACCGTCAATCACGACATGCGAGCGCAAGACAGTATTGGCCCCGATCTCCACGTCTGGTCCGACAATACAAAAAGGACCAATCTTAACTGATTCATGAATTTTGGCATTTGGGTCGACAAGTGAACTTGGGTGTATCATAAACGATTCCTTGTTATTGCATTTTCAGTGAGGCCATAACCGTAGCTTCACTCATTAGTTGGTCATTGTGATAAAGTTTGCACTCACTGGTGATCATCGGTCCTCTCGTTTTTAAAACGCGACTGACTATTCTTAAATCCATTTCTGGTAAAATCGGTTTTCTGAACTTTGCTTCCGTGATGGCCAGAAGAGCCACATCCATTTTTAGGTTCATTGGATTTTGATGAAGAAGAAAAACAATGAAACTAGTCGACTGGGCCATCATTTCGACCTGTACCACTCCCGGAAGAATTGGATAGTCAGGGAAATGTCCTTTGAAAATTGCATGCTCTTTTTTCGTTCTATAATGAGCGACAACTTCAGCGTCTTGCAGATCTTTTGGCTCTACTAATTCTCCAGGAGCAAGTGTGCGCCCGGGAATAGAGACGGATTCAACTGAATCAATAAAAAGAAAAGGATCGCGGTGAGGCAAAATCTGCATAACTTGATCGGTATTCAAAAACATTAATTCTCCTTTTTTAATGAAAGTTTGCGAACCATCGCAACGCCTTTCATCCACTCTTTAATATCTCTGGCCGGAAATCCTCCGACCACTTCTCCGTCGCCAACATTACTGATGACTCCGGCATTTCCTGCGATTTGTACGCCCTTACCAACCACCACTCCGGGACCCACGGCCGCGCGTCCACCCATGACAGTGTAGTCACCAAGAGTGCAACTTCCGGCGAGTCCTGCCTGGCCACAAATAACAACTCCATTTCCGAGTCGGCAATTGTGTCCGATTTGAACCTGGTTATCTATCTTTGAACCTGCTCCAATGACAGTGGGAGAAAAAGTCCCGCCATCAATCGAAGTGTTAGCACCAATTTCAACATGGTCGTGAATAATAACACTGCCCATGTGCCAGACTTTTAAGTGCTGACCTTTTAAAAAATTATAACCAAAACCATCTGAGCCAATTGAACAGTTGGCATGGATGCGAACCTTTTTTCCAATTTTTACATTGCGATAAATAACGGCATTGGGAAATATTTCCGAATCTTCACCGATTTCTGCTCCCGACATAATAACCACCCCAGGGTGAATTTTTACATTGGCGGCAATGACTACCTTTTCTCCGATAAAAGCTCCCTGAGCAATCCAGGCGCTGGCAGCAACCGAGGCAGATCCCATCTGGCGGCCATCAACCACATCATTGTGTTGGCTGAATTTTAAATCGTAAAAAGGCTTGGAAAGAAAAGACATGCCAAGATTTACGTCATCAACTGTTGCCGTAAAATAAGCGAGCTCCAAAATCCTGGCCTTAAGCTCATCATTTAAGAGCTCAAAGAATTTTTTTTCAACCACCATCCCCGTGCTTTGGGGCGTGGGATTTTTTTCAAGAATATCATTGAGAAAATTTTTATTCTTGATAAAAACAAAATGGTGAAGAGTTTCCGGTGTATTAATTAGATGTTTGTCGGTAATGCCCAAAACATTAAGTTCACTTGAACCATTAATAATTTGAAAGCTTGAATCGATATTTTGTAGGTTTCCCAGTTTCAAAGGAATATCCCCTTAAAAAATTTTGGGACCCGAAAAGCTTTAGCCTTTGGGTCCCGTAATAAGAGATCACTGAATTAAATTTTAAGACTATTTAGGAAATTTTTTATTGTAAGCTTTGATGACTTCATCAGTAAGATCCTTTTCTTGTTTGGCATAAAGAATTGGAGCAGTTGCTGCTTCGTAAACCATATCAACGTCAGCATTTTTAGCAACATCGTCAACGATCGCTTTTACTTTTTCAAGAATTGGAGTTTTTAATTTTTGCTCCATATCTTGAATATCTTTTTGGAAAGTCGCAGTTTTCTGTTGGATCGCTACGATTTTTTCCTGAATTTCTCTTTCTTTTTTTCCTTTTTCTTTATCATTTAAAACAGACGCTTTCTTTTGGTAGTCGTCTTGTAGTTTTCTGATTTTATCTTCTTCGTCTTTTAAAACTTTTTGTTTATCATCAAATGATTTTTTCAACTGGTCGCGAACTGCTTGTCCCTGCGCCACAGTGATAAGTACTTTCTGAACATCAACTTTTCCCACCGAGACTGCGGCAAAAGCGGAACTAGCGATCAGTAGAGATGCCATAACAGCGATTAAAGATTTCATTAAAACTCCCTTTATATAAATTCTTAAAATAATTGTCCTATATCAAAATGGAATTGAGAACCCTGATTTTTATATTCTCTACTAATTGGGTAACCAAACTCAAACCTGAGCGTTCCGATTGGTGAGAACCATCTAAAGCCAAAGCCGTAATCAGCGTAAATTTTAACATCTTTAAAGGAGCCAGCATGACCCGCGTCAAAAAAGACAACCCATTTTAGTCCAGCTTCTCGCGACAGTGGGTGCTGAAACTCAATATTGGTGAAAGTTGAAAACACCCCACCGGTATTAAAAGTTAAATTTTGTCCGGCGGCATTGGTGGCTGAGGCCTTAGGTCCCACCGCTTCAAAGGCATAACCGCGAAGGTTTCTTGATCCCCCCAGGGTAAACTTCTCAGTACGAGGAATTTTTCTGGCGGCAACTTCATCCAGGCGAGCGGCATAGAGACGTGATCTAAAAATCAAGTCACCCCAAACCGGGTAAAAGCCGCGAGCTTCCGCTTCGTTTTTCAACCATTTTTTATCGCCACCCACACCGGTGTATTCGCTGGAGTAACTGAGAAAAATTCCCTTGCGGGCATCGGAGCGATCATCTCTTCGGTCGTGAACAATTGAACCCTGAACGGAAGAGGCCAGACCATTTTCCAGATTGACATCAATCGTTGGGTCATCCACCGTTTTGATTTCGGTGTCTTCCAATTTGTACGTTCCATAGAGATTGGTAAATGAGAAAATAGGGTAACCGATTCTAACGTTTAAGCCTTTTTTCTTTTCACTGTATGAGGAGGAAGTATCATCATTACTGACGAAAATCCCACCGCCCAACGACCATTTAGAATCCAGAAAATAAGGCTCGGTGAAATCTATGCTGAAAGTGTTAGATGTTTTAGCCAGATTTAAACTGAATGTTAAGTTCTGCCCCATCCCTCGGAAGTTAGATTGAGAAACGGAAGCCTGAAAGAATCCACCGGTGGCAGTTGAATAACCAGCGCCCAGAGAAATTTGTCCGGTATTTTTTTCTTTAACCGCAATTTCAACATCCAACACGTCTTCTTTATCTTTTGGAGAGACAGTGTTGAAAATAATTGATTCTGGTTCAAAAAATCCCAAACGCTGAACATTTTCTTTCGACTGACGAAGTGCTGTTCCGTTGAATTTTTGACCTTCGCGAATCAAGAGCTCGCGGCGGATAACTTTATCTCTTGATTTAGAGTTCCCTTTAATTTTAAAGCGGCCAAAATAGGCAATCTTCCCTTTTTCAAAAGAAAATTCGACATCCACTTTGTTTTCACCGGGAACAACGTTTAGATTACGAATAACGTTGGCGAAAGCGTAACCTTCATCCTGATACATTTCAGTTAAAAGCTGAATGTCTTTTCGCAGCGATTCTTCTGAATAATTTTCATTTTCTTTTAAGGTCAATTTTTCACGGAGATCGCTCTCGGGAAAGAGCATTTCCCCTTGAAAGGAAATTTTATTGATGGAAAACTGCGGTCCTTCAGTGAGTTTCATCGTGATGAAAACCCATTTTTTATCTTCAGAAACAGTAATTTCCGGAGTTCCAATATTGATTTGAAGATAACCCTTCATTCGATAGAAATATTTCAGGCGTTCAATGTCATTTTGAAAATTAACTTCTTTAAAATTGCCGGAGCCAGAAAGAAATGAAAACAAGCTGTCTTCCTGAGTCTGAAGAATGCTTTTAATTTCTTCGTCCTTAAAGGCCTTATTTCCCAGAAAGCTTACTTTTTTAACTTTTACTTTATCAAATTCTTTAATATTGAAAATTAATTCAATATTTTCATCGCTAATTTTTTTTTCGGTGTAATCCACTGACGCCAGGAAATACCCTTTTTCTTCGTAGTGTTTTAAAAGCGCCTGGATATCATTCTTAACAGAGGTCGCATCGAGAATCGAAAAGATTTTACTCTTAACCTGACCTTTAAGATCGTCATCCGAAAGACCATCATTTCCCTGGAAAGTGATTTTGGTAATGATCGGTTTTTCTTTCACATTGAAGACTAAAATATTTTTACCAGCGCTCACTTCGTGCTCGGCCGAAACTTCTTCAAAGTATTTCATGGAATAAATTTTTTCGAGGTCTTTTTTCAATAGATAGTTATCGAGAGTCATCTCGGCCTTGGCACCGATTTTTTCAAGAACTGCTTCTTTTTCGACTTTTTTAAGACCCTTCACAATGATTTGATCTATTTTGAAAAGATCAATTCTGGGACCTAGATCTTCAGACGCAAAACTGCTTCCCACAAGACTCAAACTCAGGGTCGACCAGATAAAGGCCGAGACAATAAAAGAGATAAATCTCAGAGACATAGATCTCCACAGTTGATGAAATAACTAAGGTATTAAAAAGTAGCAAGAACAATACGATGTGCAAAGAAATTTCTAGGCGCTGACGAGCATTCCATCTTTCATCAAAATTTGATTGCTAAAGCTCTGCGCGATCTGTGGGTCATGGGTGACAATCACCAAAGTCGCCTTAAATTCCCGGGCGAGGCTGCGCAACAATTGAATCACTTTTTGCGAGTTCTCCGAATCAAGATTGCCCGTTGGCTCATCGCAAAGTAGCAGTTTAGGTCTCAGTGAAAGGGCGCGGATGATATTAATTCTTTGCTGCTCTCCCCCAGAGAGTTCATAGGGAAATTTAGCAAGGCAGTGATTGACGCCTAAGGTATCGGCCAGGGCCAGGACCCGCTCTTTCACCTCGGCAGTTTCATTTTTCGAAAGGCCTGCCAGTCGTGCGGGAAGCAGCAAGTTGTCGAGGCAATTCATGGAAGGCAGCAAAAAGTGAAATTGAAAGACGAAACCGATATAACGATTGCGATAAATGGCGAGTTCTTCATCGCTTAAATCCACCAGGTTTTTTTGGTTAACAATCACTTTGCCTTCATCCGGGCGATCCAATCCCCCCAACAAATAAAGCAAGGTTGATTTACCCGAGCCGGAAGCGCCACGGATAAGATATTCATCGCCTTCATTCATGGAAAGCGTGACGCCATTTAGGGCGCGTGATTGTTTATAGAATTTTTTTACGTTTTCGATTTTTATAATTTCGCTCATCTTTAAATCCTTTAAAATCCTTAAAATCCTCGTGATTATTTATTTTAGGCGAATTCCTGGCGCAGACCTTCGAGCAAGCTCTTTTGTTTTAATCTTCTTAAAAGGTAAAAAGTAATAATCATAATCCATACCAAGGCCAGACTGAAGACAAAAAGGTAATCCTTCCACGACAAATAAAGCTCAATTCTTGGCATGTAATAAATTTCAGAGGGAAGTTCAAAGAGAGAAAGTTTCAGCAAGGCCAATTTAAAAAGTTGCACAAAGCCCAGGGAAAGCAGACAGGAAAGTCCCCAGATCAAAAAGACCAGATTCAGCCACAGATCGCTCATTGCCTTTTTAGAAAGACCCAAGGCCTTGAACAAAAAAAGTTCTTTTGATTTTTTCTCATTGATAAAAATAATGAAAGCTAAAATATTAAAAATAGAAATGACCACTACCATTTGCAGGATCACGCTGATCATTACTTTTTCAGCCCTCACCGCTTCAATCAAGGGAGCGAATTCCCGCCAATAAGGTTTGAAAAAATAATCGTTTCCAAATTGCCGATTTAGCAGAGGCAGAAAACTTTCAATTTTTTCCAGATTGGCAATGTCGGGATTGCCCAAGCGATCGGGAACATTAAAAGAAATCATATTTACTTTTTTCTTAAGCTCTAAAATTCTCTGAATTTCATCTAAGCGGATATAAACCAGGCGTGAATCTTTTTGATAGATCCCGTGGTTAATAATGGCGGCAACTCTAAAGCGCTCCAGCGAGGGCATGCTTTTTAATCCCATGTTTCCTTTGCCAAAGGCCAGGACGATTTCATCGCCTTTTTTAATTTGATTTATTTTGGCAATTTCAGATCCAATTGCCACTTGCCCTGTGGTCAGGCTAAATGGAATGCCGACCACCTGCGAATAGCTCTGGTCAATTCCTTTGACTAAAACGCCGCGGGAGTCTTCGTTATAAATCAAAAAACTTTCAGACTGCACCAGGGCCGAATAGGTTTGAATATTGTTTTGTTCCAATTTAGTTTTTAGCTCGTCGTTGAGATTAAAAAAACCATGGCGAGAATGCATCGCCACGTCTCCGACTGATCGTTTGAGCCCCAGTTTCAAGGCGCGGTCAAAACCATCCATGATGCCCATGGTGGATAAAATAACAGCAATGGAAAAGGCCATGCCCACCAAAACCCCAAGCGCAAACTTTAGCGTCGTTGGGTTATCGAAAAAAAGAGTGAGAAAAAGTCTAAAACGCTGAAGCTTCATTAAAGTTCACCGTGAGGCGTATTTTTTTCAACCGTCCAGCGCAAATAGGCATCGATAAAATCATCCAGGTCACCTTCTAAAACTTTTTCCGCCTGCGATGATTCAAAATCAGTGCGGTGATCTTTAACCAGCTTGTAGGGATGAAGAACGTAAGAGCGAATCTGGGCCCCCCAGGCAATATCTTTTTTATTAGCTTCCACTTCCGCTTCGATCGCCCGTCTTTTTGCCATCTCTAAATCATAGAGACGCGAGCGCAGAACTTTCATCGCCTGGGCCTTATTTTGCAACTGCGAGCGCTCATTTTGACAAACGACCACTAAATTGGTGGGCAAATGGGTAATTCGAACGGCCGAGTCAGTAGTGTTAACCCCCTGGCCTCCCGAGCCGCCTGCGCGATAAACATCAATGCGCAAATCCTTATCCAGAATTTCAATTTCAATGGTGTCATCAATTTCGGCCGAAACAAAAATAGAAGCAAATGAAGTGTGTCTTCTGCCGGCAGAATCAAAGGGCGAAAGTCTTACCAGCCGGTGCACGCCGGACTCTGATTTTAATAATCCGTAAGCGTAATTGCCAGAAACGGTGATAGTGGCAGATTTAATTCCGGCCGAATCGCCTTCCTGAGTATCGAGCACCTGAACTTTAAATTTTTTAGATTCGGCCCATCTCATCACCATCCGAAGGAGCATATAGGCCCAGTCGCAAGACTCTGTTCCACCGGCACCGGCATTGACGGTGACAATGGCATTATTGGGATCAACTTCCCCTGAGAGCAGAACTTTTTGTTCGGCCAGCAAGAATTCCGATAGGAAGTTTTTATAAACGCCGATCGCCTCTTCCGCCGAAGCTTCGTCATTTTCGCTCAAGGCGAAGTCGAGCAGAACGTCAAAATCATCATACAATTGTTTTAGGTGAAGATAGGTATTAACGATTTCTTCTATAACCGATTTTTCTTTTTGAATTTTGGAAGCATTGGTGGAGTCATCCCAAAATCCTTCCATCGCCTCAATACGTTTTATTTCATCGAGTCGGTTTTGTTTTTTCTCAATTTCAAAGCGACCTCCGAAGAAGATCGAGCTTCTCGGCGTAATTTCTAATATCAAGTTTTTTTTCGTTTAATTCTATTTTTATTTGTTCGTTCATCTAAAGGCCTTATATGTAAGATTATAATTTTTTATAAATTTTATTCACCAGCTCTGATTCATACTTCTCCATTATTTTTTCTTCTTTCACAGAGATTTCATGATCAAAACCCAGAAGATGAAGGAAGCCATGAACCGCCAGATGAATAATTTCCTGCTCATAAGTGATACCGAATTCGCGGGCTTGAGATTTCGCGATCTCTTTGCAGATCACCAGGTCCCCTAGCTCCATCTCCGGAAGGTTTTTAGCTCTAACCTTTTTGTCCGGTCTTAAGTTCTCATAAACCGGAAAAGATAAAACGTCAGTGGCATAATCCTTTTGGCGGTACTCGCGATTGAGGGAACGAATTTTGGTTCTTCCACAAAGAGTCATGGAGATCGAGACGGCCTTGACGCCCTTAAAATGGGGGTTCTTGCCTAAGAAAGCCGCAAAGCTCTTTTCCATGGCCGAAATTTCACAGTCCATGGCTTTACTAGTTTTCTTTTTTATTCCACTATCAAGGTGACTTATGATTAATTTCATCTAAAAAAGGTAACAAAATTTAATAGGTGCCGCAAATGAATAAAATTCCTGCTAAAAGTAAATTTGAACAACTCCTCGATGTGATCACTGAACTTCGCCACCCGGAACATGGCTGCCCTTGGGACCTAAAACAGACCCATGAGTCATTGCTCAAGTATTTACTGGAAGAGTCTTACGAATTTATTGAAGCGGTGGAAGAAAAAGATCCCAAAAAAATGGAAGAAGAAATTGGGGACGTCTTGATGCAAGTTCTGCTGCATGCCCAAATGGGTTCAGAGGCCGGAAGCTTTGATATTCAATCGGTCTCGGCAAAACTCAGCGAGAAATTAATTCGTCGCCACCCTCATGTCTTTGAAAATAAGCAAACCAAAATCGATGCCGATCAGGTTATGGTCAATTGGGAAAAAATAAAACTGGAAGAAAAGGCCCGTGAAGCTCAGGCCACTCACTACCGCATCAGTTCATCACTGCTCAATGCTCCGCCACTAATGGCCGCCACCAAAATCGGGCAAAAAACCAACGAACTAAAATTCGACTGGAGCGACTACACTCAAGTTGTTTATAAAGTTGAGGAAGAATGGCAGGAATTAAAAGAAGAACTAACTCCCCACCGTGACAGGAGCCAAGCGGCCGTATTTGAGGAATTGGGCGATTTGCTTTTTTCAGTGGCGCAACTTGCCCGCCATTTAAACATGGACCCCCACGAAGCCTTGCGTGCGGCCAATAAAAAATTCCTCAGAAGATTTCAAGCGATGGAAGACCTGATGCTAAAGCAGAAGGTCAAGCTAGAAGATATGAATCAGGATCAAATGGATGTTTACTGGAATCAAGCGAAGGTGAATGAAAAATCTAAATCTAAAAGCTAAATGGATTACTAAAAATCCAGAGACCCGTCTTTATCAAATCCCAGTGCCGATCATCGGCCTCACCGGTGGAATCGGCACGGGCAAAAGCACGGTGGCCGAAATTCTGCGCGCCAAAAACATTCCGGTGATCGACGCCGATAAGCTGGTTAAAAACATTTATCAAAAACCACAAACGCTGACATTTATCGCCAAGCATTTTCCTCACGTAATGGAAGATGGAAAGATTGTCTTTAAAAAATTGCGCGAAACGGCCTTTAGCGATCTCACTGCTAAAAAATTGCTGGAAGATTTTATCTATGCTTATTTGCCGGATGAATTTAAAAAGGCCTACGCCGAATTTAGCAATCCCCGCTTTATCGTTTACGATGTTCCACTGCTGTTTGAAAAAAAGCTCAATGGGCTGATTGATCTTTCGGTTTGTGTTTATGCTCCACGGGAAATACAAATCGAGCGCATTGTCGAGCGGGATAAATCTGAAAAAGCACTGGCCGCTAAAATGCTAGAGGGCCAAATGGATATCGAAGAAAAAAAGACACGCGCTGATCTGGTCGTTTTGAATAGTGATGGAATGGAAGAGTTGAAAATTGCGGTTGATCAATTTCTGGCGGATGTTGCTAATTAACTTTGGTCAACTTTCCAAAAACTGGGGATTGTCAGGCAATACCCTTTAGAACTTTTTTTTAAATTCTTTTGCATAATTATCAGCTAGGATATAGATCTCACTATCCTTTGGAGCATATTTCTTTATCATAAAAAGAAAACTTGCGTAATTAGCAATGTGAATTGAAATTTTTAATGACTCGTTATTTAATGAAAAATTATACTGGTTAAAAACATGTTCTTTTTTTAAATTTAATATTTTAACTTCGTTCCATTTTATATAGGTGCTGTTTTCTTTGCTTTTATAAATGATTCCGTCTCTATAAGCAAAGAGTCCTGTTTTATCTGAATTTTCAGCTATTAAGAATATTATAATTGTTATTAGTGCAACAATTACCATTGCATTAACTTGCTTACTGGTAGAACCTAAAAAATAAAACAATATAAAACTCAATGGAGAAATTACCAATACGAAAAGAATCATCATATTAATGTCAGTTTTCATTTTTTCCATTTTAAACACCTTCGCTTTTAATTTAATTATACTACGACATAACCATGGCTCAATTTTTTAATGAGAAATTGCAAAGTATTGTTTTTTATAAAGGCTGCCTAAAGGGGCAAAAGTCCTTCAAATTATTAGACTGTCTTTCACTGGAGAGCGATCGTTACAATTCACACGGGATGAAAACAAGTAATTTGGCTTATGTTAATATTAATAACTACCCGAAAGAACAAAAAAATAATTGAGCTTGAATCCATGCTATAATTCTGTATGGATAGCAGAGGAAAAGATGGAGAAAATTAAATATAATAAGATTCGATTATTCTATTTTCTGTTATTTATTTTATTAATATTAGAAATTGTATTTCAAATATTAAAACCGAGGTCGTTACAACTACTCACCGAAAAGATGGTGCCTTACACGTTGATGATGTTAGCGTCATATGTTTTTTTGTTTTTTCTTGAAAGAAAGAACGCCTATTTTACATCAGAAAAAGTAATTCTTGATCCCAAAAAAAACATTTATATCATTTGGGATAACTTGATAGTTGAGCTTGATGATAAAAACAGACTTCTTGATTTTGGTAACATTTATTTAAAATCTAAAACGGACAATTCTATTAAAATAAGAATTGAACTGAACTGGCCAACTGAGCTGTCTGCAATACCAATATTAAAAAAATATGTTCCTAAAGATCACGAACTTTATGTCGTCGCTGAAGACTATGCGAAAAAGCGTGGACTTAAGTTTTAGGCTATGGCGTTAGACCGGGGGACTACTAGGCAAGATTCTTTAGAACCTTTTTTTAAATTCTTTTGCATAATCTTCAGCAAGTTTATAAATTTCGCTTTCAATGGGGGCATGTTTTTTCACAAGAAATAAAAAACTTTTACAATTAAGAGTATTAATTGAATTTTTTAACGGCTCTTCATTTGTAGAAAAATCAAACTGATTAAGAAAAGTTTTCTTTTTCAAATTAATTATTTTCATATCATCCCATTTAAAATATAAAACATTTTTTCCATCTTTATATATCATCCCATCTTTGTATATAAACCAACCAGAACTATCCGAGCCATCAGCTACTTCAGCTATTAGAAATACGATAACCGTAAAAAGCACCGTGACAAACATTGGTTCTTTTATATTGCTTACAGATGCTATAAGCGCATAAAATAAAGGGGCAAACACTAACGCAATAATAAAAATCACAATCTTAGAATTAGTTCTTATTTTTTCCACATTAACGACCTTGGACTTTAATTTTTATTTTATTATCAAAGACTCACGAATTATACGCAATCGCTAAAGTGGAAAGTGAATGCATTTTTTGTAATTTATTTAAAATCAATCGCTCCCTTCCACCCTGGATTTCCCGTCCAGAAGAATTGCGTAAAATGCTTATTCATTTTCTCTCTCAACGCTTCTCTAGAAGCACGATTTTTTTCACTCCAGGCATAACGAGCAAAATTTTCATTTTCTGTATCAAAGTTTCCAAGATAAAAGATTGCATCCATTCCATGAACTGCTCCAAAAATCTCTTTCCATGGAGAGGGAGTTTCATTCCATTCAAAATTGTAGCGGTAGGTTTCGGAATTATACATTTTGGCGGTCAGATAAATATTTGAGAGGGTGCGATTAAGGGCCAGGGAGGCAGCCTTGGTGGTGGATCTAAAAGTGGTATAATTTGTATTAATGACATCTTCAAACTTCAAATTCAGAGGAGTATTCTGTAAATATCCCCAAAGTGTCACCAGATCTGGTTTTAAATAAGTGCTACCTAAAAGATAACTCCCCTCATCCATGGTTGATCCCAAGATCATTGGAACCTGATGATAAAAACCCAATGCGGTTGCTTCATAGCCATGAGGAAAAACTTCGTCATCTTGAATGTGTTGCACGGGCACACTATAATCCTGTGCCAGTACGATCTGATCTGAAGTTCTACTGTACAAGAATTCACGAATCCAGCTCTCACTTTTGCCATCGATAAACTGAGCAGCTTGTTTGCGATCAGTAACTAGGCCAGCATTGAAAATTAAGTTTTCAACAAAATTGCCTGAACGAATACGTGCAACTGCTTTTGGATAAACATTAGGAAGACCGGCAGAACACACGGCCTTGTGAAATAATTCATCGGCTAAACGTGTTTGGATTAATCCCCAAACGTTCATGCATCCCGCCGACTGTCCCATGATCGTTACGTTGTTTGGATCTCCACCAAAAGTTTTAATATTATTGCGAATCCACTTTAGGCCTTCAACCAGATCCAGCGTTACAAAATTTCCAGACTTATCAAGCTTGCTTCCCATCTCTAGAGCTTTATAAGAGATGGCCCCCAGCAAACCGATACGATAGTTTAAACTAACCATTACGACATTTGATTGTGAGGCTAGGTATGAACCGTTATACATCGGATCTGAAGACGTTCCTTTAAAATTTGAGCCACCATGAATCCAGACGACAACTGGCAATGGTTTTTCTTGGACGGCGGCCGGGCGCCAAACATTCAAGTAAAGACAATCTTCCACTCCAACTGGTTTACCAAATTGAGAAGCGGGAACATTTGCAAAAAAGTTTCCAATTTGAGGACAGGCCGTTGGGTATTTGTCTGCCTTTAAGATGCCGGACCAATTCTGAGCAGGACGCGGGGCCTTCCAGCGGAGCGGGCCAACCGGTGGAGCTGCATAGGGTATGCTTAAAAAGGCATCGACCTCATGACTGACACGAATGCCTTCAATCTGACCTTTTTCAGTTTCGATTATTAGAAGAGGATTTGCTTTGGCATTTTGTGAAATTAAAATAACGACTATGACTATAAGAGCACACAGGTTCGTAAAAAATGTTCTAGACATAAAATCTCCATGCAGGGGCGTTCTTCAAATACTTCACCACGAATAGGGTGCAATATCAAGCTGCAGGAGTTGGAAAGATCTTAGGCAGCCTTGGCCTTTGGCCAAAGCGATTTTTGGAGTGCGGCGACTAACTCCTCCGCAGAATATGGTTTGATAATCACAGCATTCATCCCCGCCGCTCGAACTAAATTTTCATCTAGAAATAAAAGATTGCCGGTCATGGCGCAAATGAACATATCTTTTAAAGCTGGATTCTGACGAATAATTTTTGTCGCGGTCTGCCCATCCATCACTGGCATTTGGCAATCCATCAGAATACAGTCAAAGTTTGAATCTTGATCCAGGAAATCGAGCGCCTGCTGACCATTGCTGGCAGCGACGACTTCTATTCCCATCTCATTCAACATTTCGATTGTCAGCTCTTGAAGCATCTCATTGTCTTCTGCCAATAAGACTCTCATTAAGCTGCCTTTTTGGAATCGGTAGGGACTTCCGTCTCTTTTATTTCCAGCGCCTTTGCAATATCCAAAAGGATGGTCAGTGAATTTTCTTTTCTGTAAACTCCGCTGACAAAATGGGTGTTCACCTGGCCTTCGACTTCTGGCATTTCGCTCACTTCATCCGCTGAGAAAGCAAGAACTTTATTGATTGAATCGACAATCACGCCAATATTTTTTTCACCGATTGCAACGATCACAACCACTTCTTCTTTATCTTTTTTAACTTCAATTTTTAATTTTTTTCTCAAATCAACCACTGAGATAATTTCTCCACGCAAGTTCATGATCCCCAAGAAATGACTTGGGGATTTAGGAATTGGAGTTATCTCAGGTATCGAAACAACTTCCCTCACTAACAGGAGTGGAATAGCATAGTTTTCACTCCCCAGGCTAAATTCGATGAAGCGATTTAGTTCGGCGTTGGTTGATTTTCTAAAAGTATCTTGTTCCATTTAATTCTCCTTAGGTTTAGACGTCTACGAATCGATCGTCACTACTTGATGGCAATCCATCTTTTGCCACCGCCGCCTGCTTCTGCATAAGCGCCGAACTAACAGCTGGCTTTACAGTCTTAGCTTGAGCGAAGCTTTTATTTTGCTTTCTGCTATGGCCAGCAACTGCGGTCTTGTTCGTCACTAATGCCTCGCCACCCTGAATAGTTTGGGCCAGTTTTTGGACTAATGAATTAAGCATTTCCGCCTGATTTGAAAGAACCCCTGCCGCGTTGGCAGACTCTGCCGAGTTGGCAGTATTCTGTTGAGTCACCTGGTCTAGCTGGGTAACGGCCTTAGTTATTTCATGAACACCTTGAGCTTGCTCCTGGCTGGCCGATGATATTTCATTAACCATTTTCGAGACACTTGCGACCGAAGAAACGATTTCATTCAACACTCCTTCGCATTCATGGGCCACGCGAGTTCCGGTGTCTACTTTTTCTTTTCCGTTTAAAATCAGTTTTCCAATTTTTTCTTTTGAATCTCTAACTATTCCTTCAACCGTCTTAATACTTCCTTCTAGCATGCTGGTAATTTCCAGAGCAGCAGCACCACTCATCGCCGCGAGGTTTCCAACTTCTTCTGCAACCACGGCAAAACCTTTTCCCTGCTCTCCAGCGCGAGCGGCTTCTACTGAGGCATTAAAAGAAAGAAGTTTTGTTTGGAAGACGATATCGTTAATAACTTTTGTTTTATTACCAATTTCATTAATGATTTTTACAATATTTTCAATCTCTCTATTGGTCTCATTAATCTGCTCCATAATACCATTATTGCTGCTGTTGATTTCTCCAATAGCTTTGATCATATGATCGACAACCACTTTTCCTCTTTCTGCCGTGCTTAAACTTTGCTCTGAAACGACAGATGATTGTTTGGCGTTTTCAGTATTAGAGTTGATCATTGAACTGATTTCTTCAATCGAGGAAGAAGTCTCCTGGAGCGAAGCTGCTTGTTGAGTGGTAGCTTGAGAGAGTTCTTCAGAAGCCGCTGCAATCTGTGATGAAGCTGAACTGACTTGATCACCCGAAGTTGAAAGTTCAGTCGCAATATCTTGAAGTGTTTTGGTGACGTAATTCGAAAAGACAATGCCGATAATAAAGGCAAAAATAAAACTGGCCACCGCAATAACAACGGAAGTTAAATTCCCACGTTCTGCTTCTTTGGTGGCGTTGCTTGCTCCAACCTTTACAACGTTTTCGTGAAACGCCACTAAATTCATATAATTTTTAGTGTATTCAGTCGCCAGGTCGTCACTTTCTTTCAAAACTAATTTAGTCATTACTGCTAAATCGTCTGGAGTTCCCGTTTTAAATAAGGAAATCATTTTCAAGGATAATTCTTGATACTTATGCCAGCTGCCATCAACTTTATCATATAGCTCTTTCTGACCGGGAAGAAAACCAAGCGCGACATATTCCTTGCTTGAGACTTCGTAAGCGGCCAGTGAGGTATTGATCGTTTTTAAAACACTATCAGCATATTCTTTTGTGATACCGGGAACGGCCAACAGCGTGACGTGAATTCTCAATCTCCGATAAGAAGCGAGCATATCTTTTACATTACTCAGCTTTGGAATAGGTCTGGCCAATATACCTTCATAGGTTCCGGTGGTGGACTTAAGGAAGTAGACTCCAATCCCCCCAGCTGCTACGGTAAAAATTGAAAGCGATAAAGTAAGCAGGATCAATTTCATTTTTAAGCTACTGTTCTGAAAAAAATTCATCAATGTGTCTCCCTAGGCTCAATGTTTATGTCTTAAGTCATGTTTTCTATCGACTTTTTCTTCATAAACTAAATTTAAGCTTTCTTGAGAAATGTTAAATACTATTTATTTTTTTCTCTGATTTCAATAAATAACGGGGAAAAAGCAGCTGATTAAAAGGGGGTGGAGATTAAAACGAGGCCAGGACTAAACCTGGCCTATATCATTTTTTTTAAGCGTTGAGGTTTTGAGTGTGGTCCATTTCTAAGGGTGCAATCATTTTTAAATGCTCGGAGGTTAAGCCCGTCAATCTGCACATTTCATCAATACGTTTCATTTCGATTTTCAGATTTACAATAAGCGCCTTTAAGACATTTACCATTTCATCATCTTTAGAGTGAGCGTTTTGTGAAATTTTAGAAGCTGAGAACTGGGCATTTTCTAAATTATTTTTAACTGCATCCAGCCGAACACGGATAGGCTCTAGGTCCATTTTTTCGCGCGACTCGACCATCATATCCAATTTGGTGACAGTCACATCCAATTGGGTCACGACTTGGTTGAAGCCATTGAGTACTTTTTCAAATCCTTTCATTTCAAGCTTAATTTTTCCCAGAAATTGATCAACTCTTAACGTATCATCTTCGTGATTTTGGAAAATCAGTAATTGGTCGAGCACTTGAGTGATTCTCGATTTAAATTCCTCGACATTGCCTTTAAGTTCTTTAAATTCAGACTTAAGGACCGTAATCGTTTTTAAACTTTTTACATAATCATCAACTGTTTTATCCGCTTTCTCAGCACTGCTTAGAATTTTATTTTGGTCTTTATAGAATTCTCGCGATGAACTAAGAGCGTATCTAAATTGCTCCTCCAGTTGATCTCTGGCATCCAGCACAGCGCTCACCGATGACTTGAACTGATTGTATTTATCAACCGAAACTCTTTGTGTTTCAAATGAAGCCACAAGCGATTTTCTCATTTCGGCCATGACATTTCGCTGCTGCTGAAGCTCATGCTCCAGTCTTTCGATCTCGCCGGAAAGTTCATCCTTTTTTGCTTCATTTTTTTCGACAAACTGAGAAAATTTAGCATAAAGCTCAGAGACCCCGGCCTTTTCCGATTCTGTTCTCAAGTTAAGACTCAACTCACTGGTCATCGTCTCATTTAAATGGGCATCCACCGCATTCAACATTGGAGTGATCACCGCTGATTTTTGGCTATCAAGGCGCGTCTCTGTTTCAGACATCGGATAAAAAATAATCATGATGCGTTTTTGGGCCGAATACTCTACCGGAGAAACATGCATCTCGTAAGGCAATGCCTTGGCCATCGAAGTATTTTTAACCTGTATTTTATAGACCCCGGAAGTGCTCATGCGAAGGGCATTGAGAATTGAGCTGTTGTCCTCCAGATTGGTAAATCTTTGTAAAAAATCCCAAGTAAGTGAATCATCTCCCTCTTCTTTGAAATTTTGCAATTGCCATTGCTCATAAAAATGAGCATTCCCCCAAACCAGATTGAGATTAGAATCTAAAAGAATCGAAGCAAAGGGCATGGCCTCCTGAAAAATAGATCCGAAACTCATTCGCTTATGGACGTAATCTCGATATTTTTCCAACTCCGAAGTGCATTCCGGAGAAAATTTCTCAATTCTTTTTGGTTCAATCGGTAACAGTCTTTCTTTGATGGTATCCAAAACCAATTTCTCGGTTTTATCGGCCCCCCGCTTAGTTGAATAGTTATAAATAACAAATCCCAGCGCCAGAAAAGCAGCAAGCCCTGAAAAAACGCCAATCAGCGAGTAAAGAATAGTCTGTGAACTTTTTTCAAATTGAATTTTCTTCAAAGCAATTTCAGGCTCTACAAATTTAAACCAGGTCTCGTAATCAGTAGCAAAATCTTTATAAGCCCGGTTAAATTTCTTGTGTTCATCTACATAATTTTCTAAAACCGCAGTCTCGGTCTTAAGAGTTTGAATGCGATTGATGATCGCCGTTTTAATCTCGGCCGGAAGACCAGAGGAAACAGTAAAATTAGTCATCGCCTCAATATCATTATTAATGGAAAGAGCGAGATTTTGAGTTTTTTCGAAACTAAACAATCCACCTTGCATTAAGCGGCCGGGAGAGGTTTTAATTCTTAAGTTCATTGCCATTTTAGTAAGAGTTGGCCACTTTTTTTCAGTCACAAAATTTTCAAAAATGGTCACTTTGCCTGAAATATTATTAAGAACTGCCGAGAGTTCCGGAGCACTCTGAAAATTAGTTAAACCAATTTTTACTTTTTTAGTGTTTTCTTCAAAGGTTGTTTTGCTGTCGGCCGGCCTGATTGATCTCAAGTCCTGAATATCTTGCTCCAATCTGGTGAAAACACGATTGGCCTCTTTGATCCGATCACCATCAACAAATTTTTTAATTTCTTCTAAATCATTGCGCTCTTTTACGGCATTAACTTTACTGGTGCCGTCATAAAGGTTGCTGACATATTCGATATTGAGCAGACCGGTGTCCCAATAGTATTTAGCGCCATAAGCAAACAGGCCAATAATAGAACACAAGACCACGACGTAATAAAAATGCACAACTCGTCCTAGAGTAAATCGCATACCGGCACCTCAGAAAAAAAGTGTTTAGAGATTGAAGAGTGAGAAGAAATCGATAGTTCGATAATGTGTAGAAACATCCTGTTCCCTTGTATAGCGATCATCCTGGCTACTTACTTGGCCATGGGCCAGACTACGTAAAAAAGCATCTGTCGAAAGATTACCTTTCATTGGTAGTATGATAGATAGTGGACGAAATAAAAAGGGAAAGTGTAAAATTTCTTTATTGGCTGAATCCAGACGTGTTAAGTCTGGTATTTCGAATTTATGGCGGACGCTGAGATCGTTTCCGACTTCAATTACATTATGCTCTCCTACCTTCTGCACATCTTCTAAAAGCGCGCGGTAGTGGCAAAAAATATTTGAAAATCCCACGTAGTAGTTTTCTTTAGGGCCTACTTTAAAATTAACTTTATAAACCAGATTGTCGTCGTGAGAAAGATCGACTTTTAAATCCAACTTAAACAGTCCAGCTTTTGCCGTTTTGGAAAGATTAAAAGTTAGCAGCATTTTTTCGCGCAGAAGTCTGCGGGTGACCACATAAATGAATTTGCGATTCATTTCCAGGTGGCCATCCTCGAGCACCATCCCCGAGATTAACAGTTTGCTGTCATCCAGGCTGGCCGAGACTTCACCATGGTAATTAAACAAAGAAACAACCGATAAAACTTCTGGGATTGTTTCTAAAATTAAATTCCATTTTTTTAAATCAATTTTAGCAGTCGATTTAGAGTAATCGAATTTTTTATACTTGGATTTATTACTAAAAAATTCCGAAAAGATAGATTCAAATTTCTCATCCAAAACTTTAGCAACAGCATCATAATTAGCAACGATTCCCATGTTCACTTCATCGGCCTTTCGCTTCATTTCAGATAAATGAAAATAAGCTCTACCGATCAAGGGCGAGAGGGAGAATTCAGACAGCAACTGAATGTCTTCTAAAGTGTTCAGGCTTTTATCAAAATCGGCCTGGTAACTCTTATCGTATGATTTTTGAGTGTTTTTGCAATCCATTTAGCTAGCAAGATCCTCAACCGATTCAAACATAGTTCTGAGTTTTGTTTTTAACTTCAAAATGGCCTGGGTATGAAGCTGAGAAACTCTGGACTCTGTAACATCCAGAACCTGTCCAATTTCTTTCAGGTTTAAGTCTTCATAGTAATAAAGTGAAAGAACCAGCCTTTGCTTTTCCGGCAAAGTCATAATCCCCTCTTTAATTTTTTCGCGAGAGTCTTTTTGAGAAACAGTGGTGTATGGATTAAGTGCCCGGTGATCTTCCATTACTTCTGAAATAAGTTTTTTATCGCCTTTATTAAAACTTGCAGAGTCATCAATGTTTAACAATGAAATCGACTTCGCTTTATTTAATAAATCGTGAAATTCTTCCTGGTTCATCCCCAGCTCAGAGCACATTTCTTCGTCGGTGGCCGGACGGCCCAAATTAGCTTCTAGTTTTGAATAGGCCCTTTCAACCGTCTTGGCCTTTTCACGAATGGAACGAGGAACCCAGTCTTGGGCACGAAGTTCATCCAGGATGGCGCCGCGGATTCTGAATTCAGCATATGTTTTAAATTTATTGTCGCGATTCGGATCGAATTTTTCAATTGCATCCATCAGGCCAATCACACCGCATGAAATAAGATCATCCAGTTCAATATTGGAAGGAAGACGAGAAGCAATCTTCTGCGCAATATATTTAACCAACGGCGCATACTCGATGATTATTTCATCTTTTACTTTTGGCTCTACGGTAGAGCGATAGTCTTTTAAATTCTTTAATTTTTTAGATAGAGTCGACATACGGGTCCTCCCTTAAACTGTAAAACGAACATCGTGTTCAAAGCGCGCCTCAAATTTTGGAACAAATTCATTGTCCAAACTCTTAGCTTCGCCCTCTATCTCATCGGTAAATTTCTTTACGATTTTCATGAAATTCTTGTGCAGGGAAGAATTTTCCTGTTTGAGTAAAAGCGTATCAAATTGATCGACCGGAGCTTCTACATTTTTAATGCCACCCAAGATGTGCAATCGGCATTTTAAGAATGTTTCAACTGTTTCACTCAGGGTTTTAACCATGCGCTGGTACTGAGGCTCTGAGGAAATCTTATTGAGCAATAAGTGATTATCATTCACGCCAAACTCAATATTTAAAAGTTTGATAAGAGAATAAGAATCCGTCACCGAAGATTTATCGGGAGTCACAACCACAAAGCGATAGTCGCTGTAGGCATTTAAAGTAAGTGTTTCTTTGGTAATTCCCGCAGGGCAGTCGAGAATAATGTAATCATAATCGCGTTCATGATTGACCAGAATATCAATAATGATTCGATCCACTTCGAGATTTTTATTGAAGAGGTCTATGCTTCCATTGCATCCAGAGAGTAAATGCAGATTGCCGTCTTTATGGAGGCAATCATTAAATTCTCTCTGAGCTGAAATAAGCTCATAAAAATAATTATTGATAGGAAGACCAAGCTTGACGACGGTGTTGGATAAATTAGTGTCACAATCGAGCAATAAAACTTTGTATCCGCTAGTGGCAAGAATCTTGGCCATCTTCACAGCGACAGAGGTTTTCCCTACTCCACCTTTTCCAGCGGTCACCGAAATTGTTTTTGCTTTTAGGCCTGTTTTTTTTGACTGGTATTTGTTCTGCGAAACGAGCCAATCACTTGGATTGGGCTTTTTTAAACTAAGCATGGACTTCCTGTCTCCTCTTAGACTTTTACTACTGTGAACGAGCTCCCTCATGGATCAAGTTCTAAAAAAATACTTGCTAAAACTTACGAAAATTTAAAAATACCGGCCAATACTCTCTCGGCGGTTGCCGTTTCAAGGTCATCAGGAACCACTTCGCCAGTTCCAAAAAATTTATAAGGAAGATCTCTGATATCCTGGGTGATATTGAAGAGTGATCCAAAGTTCAAGCATGCATCCAAATGCGACACAACCACACCATCCGAAAGTCTTCGGTAAGTGCCAAGAACCTTTCTATTGTATAATTCTGTATGGATTGCGGAAAGAGTGATCAATACTTCCACTTTTGAAAAAGCTCGCCTTAATCCATCAATGAACTTCTTAGTATCGTTACTTTCTGTCTCATTGCATTTGTAATCAATAAAGACGCATTTTCCGCTCTCAATGGCCTTGCGGCACTCAGAAACAATCTCAGCAATACTTACGGCCTTGATAACATTTAAACCAAACAGTTTTTCTGCAAAATTAGCTTTGGGCTCGTTGATGGTTGTCACATTTCTGATGATCACAGAATCCTGCTTCATCGTCCCAATTTTTTGAACCATAGAACTCTGGCCACATGATGCTTCCGAGAGAAAAACAGTAATCACAGGATTTTTAGCGGCTGATGTTTCAGAAAAAAGCGGCATTGCCGTGCTTACCATCGTCATCATTTCACGTAGAGCAAACTCAAAAACAACATCTGCATTTTCAACATCGCTTTCAGTTAATTCAAACAATCCTTTTTTAATGAGCTGTTGAATATAAATCTCATTGATATCCAAACTTTTAAGAGTGGTACGAAGCTGATAGATTCCAATTGGCTCTTTTTTATGAATGCGTTCGAAACTGCGGGTTAATTCAAACAATTTTTTTTCTAATTCATCGATTTTAGATTTTTGTTTTTCAAACATTTCTTCACCAATTAAGCGCGCCCCTGCCGTATTAATTGATTGTTGTTGAAGCGGTGCTGCTGCAGCTTGTGGCTGTTGCACTTCTCTTCTGGCCGGAGCTGGTTGGCTGGCCGCTGCTTGCATCCGAGGCGCCTGAGTCAGCGGACGACTTGCTTCTATTTCGTCGTCAAAATTAAAATCATTATTCACACGTGTGTGTCGGTCTTCTTTTTCACCAAGACTTAAAAAATCATCGAGACCTTCGCGAAGACCTGACTTCAATTGCGAGGCAATTCCTTTAGTCGAATTTACCGTACGATTAAGTCCAGCACTCCCGTAACCACCACCGTTTCTTGCAGCGGGCTGAGATGTTCTGTTGTTATTATTTCTGTCTCGTGATTGTTCGTGTTGATCTATCATATTGGCTATGTATCCTGCGCTACCGTTATAAAATTCTTCCTTTTGACTGTCGTTCAATACAGTGTCGACTGATGCTTTTCGCACGTAATTCTTTTCAGAAATGGCCGCTGTAATTTCGATTTTCTTTTTTTTGAATGCGCCCTTCAATCCCTTATTGGTTATTGTTTTTAAAATAACCGCATCAGGACCAAGCTCGCGTTTGATGTCTTTTAGTGCTTCTTCAATAGTGTCAGCGTCAAATTTTCTTACGTACATTTATTACAACCTCACCGTTCCTAGTGATCTGATATTAGCATCTGGGCTCAATTCATTGTGGCTTACTACCACAAGGTTGGGGATAAATTTCTCAGTTAAGCGCTTAAAGTGGGAGCGAATAACCGGAGAGCAAAGCACCACCATCTTCTCACCCATGTTTGTTGCTTCTTCAATTTTTTCATTGAGTGAAGCCAGGATGATCTGAGTTACTTTCGGATCAAGGGAAAGCTGTTGTCCCTGATCGGTCTGAATAATATTTTGAGCAATTGACTCTTCAATATTACGATCTAAAGTAAATAACGGGATATCTCCCTGATCACTTTTAATCTTCTCAGTAATGGTTCTAAAAAGAGCTTGACGAGCGAACTCGGTAAGCGCTTCAGTGTCTTTAATTGTAGAGCCATACTCAGATAATGTCTCTAAAATTGTGCGTAGATCACGAACCGAAACCCCTTCTCTCAGTAAATTTTTCATGACCTTTAAAACTATTCCCAGATTTAATATGTCGGGAATTAAATCATTGACCAATTTTGGATTTGTCTCTTTAAAATTGTCCACCACCCGTACCAATTCCTGACGGCCAAAGAGTTCGTGCAGATTGGATTTCAGAAGTTCAGTTAAGTGAGTGGCGACAATTGTCGAGCAATCTACTACGGTATAGCCATTGTATTGAGCATCTTCTTTTTGGTCTTCCGAAATCCAGACCGCCCGCAATCCAAAGACCGGTTCGGTGGTTTCAACTCCGTCCATTTTTTCGATAACTGTTCCAGGATCCATCGCCAGGAAGTAATCCGACATCAACTCGCCTTTCGCAATTTGGATCCCTTTAATTTTTACCGAGTATCCACCGGGCTTTAATTCCAGGTTGTCTTTAATTTTGACGGAAGGAATGATGACCCCCCAATCCAAAGCAAAGATTTTTCGCATATGGGTGATACGTTCAAGTAGGTCTCCGTTTTGTTCAGTATCCACCAGGTGAACTAAACCATAACCCACTTCCAGTTCAACCAGTTCCATATTGAGTAGTTCTTCCAGATTCTGAGGATTAGATTTTTTGGTAACTTCCACCGATTTTTGCTTCTCCGCAAATTCTTCTTTGGTATTACTTTGTTCAATCTTATAAGCAATGAAACCCAACATTCCCCCCATCATGAAGAAGGGCAATTTAGGAAGACCCGGGATTAGACCAAAAAAGACCAGCACTGCACCCGCAATATAAACGGCCTTGGGATGAACTTTAAATTGTTTTTGAACCTGAGTCCCAATGTTGTCACTATTTGTATTTCTAGTAACAAGGAGACCGGCAGCGGTAGAAATAATAAGGGCCGGTATTTGAGTCACTAGACCATCACCCACCGTTAGTAGCGTAAAAGTCTCGGCAGCTTTGGCAAAGTCCATTCCACTTTGGGAGACTCCGATAATGATACCGCCGACAATGTTAATCGCCGTAATTAAAATACCCGCGATGGCATCTCCTCTAACGAATTTCGAAGCACCGTCCATCGACCCGTAAAAATCTGCTTCTTGCGCGACTTCCGCTCTTCTTCTTTTGGCCTCAACATCGTTGATCAATCCAGCGTTCAAATCTGCATCGATTGCCATTTGTTTTCCGGGCATTGCATCTAAAGTAAATCGAGCAGCAACTTCAGCGACACGCCCAGCACCTTTAGTAACAACCATGAAGTTAATGATGACCAGGATGATAAAGATAATGATACCAACAACAAAATTACCTTCCACCACAAATTCACCAAAAGACTTGATGATTGTTCCCGCCGCTTCTGTTCCATCAGCGGCACCGTGGATAAGAATATTTCGGGTTGAGGCGACGTTAAGTGCCAGTCTGAAAAGTGTTGAGATAAGTAAAACAGAAGGGAAAGTCGAGAAATCCAGGGGTTTCTTAGTGTATAACGCCACCAACATGATCATGACCGCCATTGCCAGCGAAAGGGCCAGCAGCAAATCCAGAATGAATGGGTGGATTGGTACAATCATCACCACCATGATCATCAAAATCCCGACAGCGGCCAATACATCCGGTCCCTGGGTAAAGATTTTCATTTTCTTCAACATATCGTTCATAAATCACCTTCTAGCTTGGGTCTTACGCTAGTGCCTTTTTCTTCTTTTTAAGTTTGTAAACAAATGCCAGTACTTCGGCCACGGCCTTATACAAATTGCGTGGAACCGGAGATCCAACTTTTACCGTTTTATAAAGTGTGCGTGCTAAAAGCACATTTTCGACAATCGGTACGTTATGAAGTTTGGCAATCTCTCTAATTTTAAGCGCCATATGATCCTGGCCTTTACCGATAATCATGGGAGAAACCATATTTTCGGAATCATATTTTAAAACGATACTGATGTGAGTTGGGTTGGTGATAATAACATCCGCCGTCTGCACGTCTTTGATCATACGTTTTTGAGACATCTCGCGCTGGATCTGGCGAATTCTTTGTTTGATTTCAGGATTACCATCCTGTTCTTTACTTTCTTGTTTTAATTGTTGCTTGGTTTGTCTTAGTTTTTTATTGTAGGTAAATTTTTGGTAAGCAAAATCCAACATCGCCACCACGCCCAGGGCCATCAGAATGGCGAATGATAATTTCATCAAAAGATCTTTGCCGTACACAAAAGACTGATAAAATTCCAGATGCATGAAACCGTTGTATTTGGCGATATCATCCTTCAAGTAAACATAAACAACTGACAGAACGACAGTGAACTTGATGATTCCCTTGATCGTTTCGAAAATTGATTGCATTGAAAAAATTTTCTTCATTCCGTTGATAGGATTGATGCGGTCAAAATTCAATTCCAGAACATCCGGAGAATAGAGGAAACCAATTTGTGCCACGTGAGCCAAAATACCAACACACAGAGCAGTCATCATTACCGGTGCTCCACATTTTAGGGCCACCATAAAAGTTCTGGTTGTAATGGTATTGAGTGATTTTTCAGTAAAGGCCGAAGCGATATCAAGAGTGTAAAGCCACTCAATGTATTTGCTCATTTCTTCATAGACATAAACCATCGAGAGCGAAAGGGTCAACATGCTCGCGGCAAGAACAAGAACAGACGTAAGTTCGCGTGAAGAGGCAACATCCCCTTTCTTCCGAAACTCATCAATCCTGTGCTGGGACGGCTCTTCGGTCTTTTCCCCGTCGTCCTGTTCGTCGGCCATCTTGGCCACTCCTTAAAATGCCTTAAATAATTTTAAGACATAAACTGAAACCACTGTCCTAGTTTCTCAGTATAAATTCTAAAACAAGTCTGAAAAAATTCATCAGATCCTGCTACAAAAACTAAAAGCCCAAGCCCAATATTTACGGCAAAACTTACGGCGATGACGTTCATCTGGGGAACGGCACGTGAGACAATTCCCATAACCGCGTTGATAACCAGGTTGATGAAAATCATCGGCGTTGAAAGCATTAAGGCCGAGATAAAAAAGGCCTTAAACATCATGATAAAAAACTCAGGTGATTGCGCCATCTTTCCCAGATTGTAAACATGGATCGATGAAAAAGAATTAACCACTCCTTTGAACATTGGAATAAGTGCTCCACTGGTCAACACCATCATCAATACGGTCCATTCAATTAATTTTTCAAAAGGACCCACTTGGGAGCCATGAGATGGATCAAAATAGCTAAGGGCATTGAAACCAATCTGCTGGGTGATAATGGCCCCTGCCGAAATAAAAATGCTCATAATCGATTTAACAAAAAAACCAATTGCCAGCCCGATCAGTGTATTGAAAATTGTTAAGTACCAGAAGCTGTCAACTCCAACGTACTTGATATCCATCAGGATCTGGCCTTCAATTAATGGAAAAAAAGCAAAGGTGATCACCAAAGTTGCCAATACTTTTACCATTACCGGAATCGACACATTATCAAATAATGGCAATTGAAACATAACCGCTAACCAACGTGAGAACGCCAGCCAAAAGGCTACGATCGTGGTCATGTCTGTAATTTGTATATTAAGCATCTTGTTTTTTCTGTTCCTATCTTTCCATTACAATTTTAGGAATATTCAAAAATAAATCTTTGGTAAACGTGGTCATCGTGTCCGACATCCATGGCGCAAAAAAGACTAACGCCGCCACGATGACTAAAATTTTAGGAATAAAACTCAGTGTCTGCTCGTTGATTTGAGTGACCGCTTGAAAGAGTGAAACCAAAATCCCCATGACCAGCGCCCCAATTAACATCGGCGCAGAGACCATCAATCCAACTTTGATCGCCTGGTGAGTAATGTCTGCGTAAGAATCAAATTCCATAATTAATACCTGGTTAAATTAAAGCTACGGATTAAACGATCTCAATATCGATCCTGTTACCAACTGCCATCCATCAACTAAAACAAAAAGTAATAATTTAAAGGGCAGCGAAACAACTACGGGCGGTAACATCATCATCCCCATGGCCATGAGAACTGAGGCCACAACCATGTCGAGAATCAAAAAGGGAATATAAAGTAAAAAGCCTATCTGAAAGGAGGTTTTAAGTTCCGAAATAATAAAGGCCGGAATTAAATAATGAATAGGAACATCATCAATGGTCTGAGGTGCTGTTTTACCAGTGACATCATAGAACAATCCGATATCGGCTTTTCTTACTTGTTTTTGCATGAAAGCGCGAAGGCCTAGAACAATTTCATCAATCGCCACGGTCGTGGTAATTGATTTTTGCATGTAGGGCTGAATCGCTTTATTGTAAATTCGCTCGCCCGTGGGCTGCATAACAAACAGAGATAAGAACAAAGAAAATCCCACCAACACCTGATTGGGTGGCATGTTCTGGGTACCGATGGCCTGTCTCATAAAAGAAAGAACGATTAAAATTCGGGTAAAGCTGGTACACAGAATTAAAATGGATGGCGCAAGCGTGATAATCGTAAAGAGAAGAAGCACTTCAATTGAATCTACCAGGTTTACACCTTGACCGAAATTAATCGACATTCCCGGAAGCGCCACTCCATTGGCAGTTCCCGTCGCCTGTGGAAACGCCAATGCTGGCAGTATTAAAAGTGCCAGCACGCTCATGATTTTCGTTAATGTTAAAAGCCTAGGTGATTTCAGAGCTTCCATGCTCACCGATCCTATTTTTATTGTATTTGTTTCATGTTTTTCATTTTCGTTTTAATCTGATCTGAAAATCTCACCTGATCTTTTACCGGGGCTTTCTCAATTGACTTGAGTGCAGGTGAATCGCTTTTATCCACTCCTACCCCTTCGTTGTCATTCAACATATCATCAAGAGAATAGTCTTCTGCGACCGTATCTTCTTTGAGTTTGAATTCTTTTTCTTTTTTAGCGGCCTTGTAGAGATTGGTATCAAAGTTTGATCCGGTGACTTCTTCTTCACCAGACTTGATCAATCCTGTTACGTCATTAATTTCTGAAATCAATTGCATTCCACCTTCAAAGCTTGAGATAAGAAAGACTTGCTTATGTGCTTTTACCATCATCAAAGTTCTCTTCGGGGCCACATGAGTTGTGCTCAGGACCTCAACTAGCTTGGTACTATGAAGGAAGCCCAGTTTTCCTTTTTTAATGACGCCTTTTTTAAACAAGGTTAAGACCCCGTAAAAACCAAGAACCATTAAGCTTAGAAATGCAACGAACTTACCAATATAAGAAGTAAGCGAAAATTTAGACTTAGGGGCTTCTTCTTTATTAAATGAAGGGTTAGCTGCATCTTTTTGAACTGCTGCTTGGGTCAATTCGACTCTGTCGCCAGCTGCAGTGGTATCAGCTTGGGCCTCTTTTTGTAGATTGTTGTCCTTTTTGTCTTCCGGGTGTTGGGCCGCTGCTAATTTTTCGTTTTCGCTGACCAGTTTTGATAAATAACTTTCATCAAGTTTTTCCGCTTCAGCATTATTGGCAAGATTCATTTTCATCGTCGACTCTGCCACTACTCCCGGAGCACGACGAACGGCACTCGAAACGGTTGCGATTCTTGGAAAACTGACATCAATCGAGCCGTCTTTAAGCGTAATATTAACCAGAGACTCTTTACCCTGAAGGGAATAAGGGAGAACTGTTTTTACACTCACAGAAGACCTGTCGATCTGAGTTGCTGTGACTGAGGTATCGCTAAATTTTCTTTGGATCTTTGAATTCACATGGGAATTCGGAATCGTAATAAGTAGCGTTTTATCATTGATCGTTACTTGCGGATTATCGTTAAGGTTTCCCTCTAATAAAATGCTTAAGCGACTCTCGTTGCCCTTATCATTTTTAAGATCTACGCCTTTAATACTGACGTCGTCTGCAAATGCAGAAAGCGCTGTTAAAGATATAAGCATAAGTGTTAGTTTAATCACGCAGTAGCTCCTCAAAAATTAATTACTTAAGAGTTTCAATTCTTTCAATTGGACTAATAATATCTGTTAAACGAATACCAAATTTTTCGTTAACAACAACAACTTCACCTTTTGCAACCAGCTTGCCATTAACCAGAATCTCAAGCGGTTCACCTGCCAGCTTATCAAGCTCCAAAACAGAACCCTGGCCAAGCTGAAGTAAATCTTTCACGATAATTTGAGTTCTCCCCAATTCAACTGAAACTTTAAGCGGAATATCCAAAATAAAGTCTAAGTTCTGAACTTTGAGTTTATTGAGGGAGTCATCCCCTGCTTTTACTTCATCTGCCATTCGCTCTACGTTCACTTTATTCATATATCGTTCTCCCCATAGACCTAAATATTATTCTTCGTTTGTTTCGTAAGTAATTCCCGAATTGACTTTAGTGATTTGAACTGCACGGTTCCCCTTGTAAGTTCCCATTAAACACTTCATTTTTTCAACACCTTCAATGGCGACAGTCACCTCTCCTGAAGCATCCTGATTGAGTGGGATAATGTCTCCCAGTTCAAGCGTTAAAAGATCTCCCAAAGTCATTTCCGCTTCACCTAACCGAACAACGACAGTCGCTTTTGTGTTTTTGATGTGCTCATTCATCGCCTGGGTCCAGATCGAATCGGCCATCTCATTGTCTGTCTGGAAGCTGGAAGAAAGTTTTTGCTTAATTGGTTCGATCGTTGAATAAGGAACAACAATCATAATTGTTCCTGATGCCGATTCAAATTCAACTTCAAGCGTTGTGGCGATAATAACGTCAGAAGGAGGAACAACCCCGACGAATTGCGGGTTAATTTCAGTTCTTAAATACTGAGCGTCGATTCTGTGAACCGGTGCCCATGCTTCTTCCAGGTCGTTGATTGCCATATCCATAATCTTTCTCATGAATGAGAGTTCAATCATGGTAAATTCTTTTCCTTCGATTTTAGTGAACGGTCTGTCAGTTCCACCAAAATAAGAATCGATAATGGCGTAAGCTAATTTTGATTCAAAAACCAAAAGAGCAGGTCCTCTCAATTCATTAAAACGCATGATACACATGCACGATGGAATCGGAAGAGTGTTTACGAATTCACCAAACTTTAAAAGATCGGTTGAAATAATTGAAATGGTTGAAATTTTTCTAAGGGAGTTCGAAAGAGAAACCCGGAAGCTTCTAATAAATCTTTCGTAGATAATTTCAAGAATAGGCATTCTACCGCGAATAACCCTGTCTTGATTGGTGAGATCGTAAGTCTGAATATTTTCATCAGAATCGTCACTGGAGCTTCCTCCACTGCTATCCCCGCCACCTGAAAACGAATCGCCACCGCCATCGTTAACTGCGTTTAATAGTGCATCTACTTCGTCTTGACTTAAAACCTGCGCCATAATCTTCCCCTCCTGGGATTCATAAAGCTATCGGAACACCAACATCATGTCTGTGCCCTAGAAACAAAACGATTTCAGTTGATCTGAAATCCTACATAGTAAACGTCAGTGATTTGCCCATCAACCAAAAAATTATTGATAGAGGTCTTCACTTCTTCTTTTAAATATTCTTTGCCTTCTTTTTTCAAAAGCTCTTCCGGTTTTTTAGCATTCAACATGCTAATAATGGTGTCGCTGATTTGAGGTTTGCGGGCATCGACTTCTTCTTTTTTTGTTTCTTTACTAAATTTTAAGACTAGAGAGATACGGATAAACCTTCTCGGTCCATCCCCTTGCGCCAGGTTGGCAGTAAAAGGTTCAAGCGGATAAATTAATCCGTCGGCCTTCACACCTTCGACTTCACCTTTAGCTTCAGCACCATGACCGCCTGCTGCTTTTGGAGCTTCGCCACCAGCGGCTGCAGCGTGGTCTCCGCCTTCAAGGTCTTGCTTCATTAGATCTGCTGCAGTTGTCACTGCATTTAATTTTTTGTGATTTTGGAATTGAAAAAAGCCAATGGCACCAACGGCAATTGTATTTACTAAAACTAAAATTACTAAGAGTGGATTTTTACCGGAAGGTGCTGCTCCTGCATCGTCCTTCTCGTGTTTTTCTTCGGCCATTTTTTTACCATCCATGGAAATAATGCGTACCTGTCAAAAATTATACATAGGAAGGCAAAATGGTTCAAGTGATCTTATCGAAAAATGGTAAATTATGCCCAAACTATACAGTTTGGGCTAGTTAATGAAGGATCTTTGACAGTTGAAGTTTTGACACCGGCAATTTTTTACCTGAGCATCGCGCTCGGTAAACTAGAGACTCTCTTTCCATGGCTTGCCCGGCTTAAATTTCGGTACCACTCTGGCCCTGATTCTGATTCTTTCACCGGTTGAGGGATTGACTCCAAGCCTTGAAGCTTTTCTGGATTTAGTAAAAGTACCAAAACCAACCAGCGTGACGTCTTCCCCTTTTTTAACCGTTCTCTTAATTGTTTCCAGCATGACTTCGATAAATTGATTAGCTTGTTTTTTGGTCATGGTGGAGAGGTCGCGATCTTTCAGCAGAGCTTCAATCAGTTCTTTGCGATTCATAAAATGTTCCTAAATTTAGAAATGGTCTTCTAATTGATAGAGTTCTTCTTCCAGCGCAATTCGCAGCGACTCTTTAATTGATTTTAAAATAAGGGGAGCATTATCCGGAGATTGAGCATTCTCCAGTAATGATCTCATCAGAACAGGAGACAAGTTTTTATAAAACTCATCAAAATTATATTCTTTTACTTCGAACTCAATCAGATCCAGGACATGATAAAGATCGGCTTCCAGTTCAAAAAAGCTGTTGATTAAATCAAATAGATTTTCTTTTTGAAGAACCACTTTTAATTCGCGGGCAAAAGTTTTTTTCAGCTCTTCTTTGGTGCTGATGGTGAATTTATGTTCGAGTAAATCTTTGAATGTAAAAATATCCTCCTCTCTTTTCTCTCGAAAAGTGCGATTCATTTTTAACCCTAGATTGCTATAAACTGATCCTTCCATAAAATTCTCATGCTAATCATTAAAATAAAAAGGAGCTGCCGCAGCAGCTCCTTATAGGATTCATTATAATTATTATTCTGAGAATTACAAATTGGCCTTGAAATCTTAAGATTAAATTGTAATTTTACAATTTAACCTTTCCTCTTTTTTGCAATTCCTCAATGATTGTTGTGAAATGCTCAGGAGGATATGCGCCCCTCACTGGCACGCCATTAAGAAGGAAGCCTGGCGTTCCTTGCATTCCAAAAGAACCAGCTTCTTTAATATCCGCTTCAATTCTGTCTTTAACAGCAGGAGAATTAATATCTTTTTTCACTTTTGCCAAGTCTGCGCCAACTTGTTTTGCAGTTGCATCAAGAAAAGCTACTCCATTTTTTAACTTTCTTTGGTTTTTGAAAATTTCATCGTGGAACGCGAATGCTTTTTTCTCATCTTGAAGTCTGATCGCTTCATAATACTGAGAAGCGATCATCGCTTGTTCGTGGAAGCTTAGTGGAAGGTGTTTATAAACAAAACGAATTTTCCCTTCATATTTTTTCATCAAGGCAATAACCGTCTCATATCCGCGTGAACAGAATGGACATTCAAAGTCAGAATACTCAACCAGGGTCAGAGGAGCATCTTTTGGTCCACGGATCGATTCATCGCTTCTGATTTCGGCCATTAACGGCTTATCGAAAGACTCTTCCAGTTTTTTCTTTTCTTCGTCTTCCCGCTTTTTACCCATTTCTTCTTGAGCATTTTTTGCAGCTTTTTGGAGCGCTTCGATAAATTCAGCAGGGTGCTTCTCAATCGCCTCAGTCAAAACCTTAGGATCATCCTTTAAGATTTTGGTGATTTGTTCTTTCATTTTTTCGTCTGATGTACAGCTGGCCAGTATCGCGGCACTCAGAAAGACAACTAGTAACTTAAGTAATTTCATATCCATCCTTTTGTTGGGGAAATTCATTTTTGTCGTTTTAATTTAAATCATTTTCTCAAATTTTAATTATTTTTCAAAGCTTTTAAACAAGATCATTTTTATCAGGTATCAGGTGAGGGTTTTTTGAACCTGGTCCAAATATTTATTTATTCTCCGGCAGTCGTCGCGCAGATAGGAAAAGCCAATCAAATGAACCCGGTTGTGGTAATTACCTTTTAAGAAGGAGCGCATGGTGGCAAAAACCGCAAAGGCGGGCCCCGAAACCTTGCCATAAAGATGAACGCCAAATAGGCAGTACATCAAAACATGGAGGAAAATAAAAAAATAAACGGCAATATTCGCCACTAGAAACTGCTCCTCGACGAAGAAGCGCATGCCCTTATTTCCAATCATGTTGGTGGTAAGGAATTTCTGGGAGAGAATAAACATTTGTTCGCGCACAATATTATTGAGCACAAAAATACCAACCGAAGTTAGCAATCCAAAAATGGCAATAATAAAAAGATAATTGAAAAAAAAGTTTTTTTCAAAAACGGGACGATGAATGCGGGTATAGTCCAGCGGAACCTCCACCTTCTCCAGCTTACCTCTGGTTTTAGCCTCATCTATTTTAGAAAAAAAGAAAACAGAAAATGAGGTCAGCAACTTTAAGTCTGAAAAATAATCAGGTGAATAATAGTGGGTGGTATTATTAAGTCTCTCTTCACAGTATTTTCCGATAACTTTAAATGGTCGAATCATGATCGAAGACAAATAAAATCCCAGAAAAAAAATAAAGGCCATGGCCACCACCACGTATGGCACTTCATCAATCAGTGATGAATAGACAAAATCAAAAAAGGCTTCCTGGAATTCGCTGGCCCCCGGATATCCATGGGCCACAAAATAAATCAGATTGATTTTGATCAGCAGATAGCTAAAGAGCAGCACCGAAAGCATAAAGCACAGCGAGATCGTTAAAAACTTAAGGCCGGTGCCCAGCTTAAACATAAACTCGTCGTCTTCATAGCGATTCAATATCACGTCTTTTAAACTCATATAAGGACAGTATAATCCAACTCCCAAATTTCGCTAAATATATAATTTTCCTCTTATACTTGAGTATTTTAGGCTCCATCTCAAAAAGGATTAAAGTGAATCAATAGATTATCCGATTAGGTCTATAGACATAAATCCTCTCGTGGAGAAATGAGATGAAATTGCCAGTTAGACACTCTCTTCAAATCACCCTTACGGCTTGCCTGTTGCTATTGGGCGCGTGTGGAAAAAAAGAGAATAAAGTAAACAGTAACCTAAGTAGTACCTCACCTATTAGTGTGAATAATCCTATTTTTAACGGATCCAGCGGATCGACCATCGTCACTCAGTACAACAGCATTCGAAACTCGGTGGCCTGTCTTACCGGCAATCGACTGGCGACTGATGTCAGTTTTTTCGTCAGCGGAAATTTTACCGGAACCACCATTCCCGGAAACGCGCAATGGCAACCTGGGATGATGAGTAGTGGAACGGTTACTGATATGTATGTCGGAGTTAGTTACAATCGCGATTTAATGTTTTTGACTAAAGTCACCAATGGCGGAAGTCAGGTGCTAGGTTATAACGTCACCCTTTCTTTCTGTGAAATGCAATATCTTATTTCCAACGACCGTGCTCTCACTAACTTTAGAGCGCCGTATGGAATCACGATCAACACCGCCACTTCATGTGGATACGGCTTAATCGCAGCGGCGATGAACACCTTGATGACATCACAACAAACTTCGATCGTTCAGGCCTACACTTTCCCGACGACCTTTACCGCACCTAATTGTGGAAGATAATTAAAATAAGATCCTAAGGGCCAGGAATTAATTCCTGGCCCTTTTTTTTTGTCTACTCTTCACAAAACGCTCAATGCCCTTCACCACCGCGTTGGCATAATCATCCTGAAATTTTGGATTCATCATGCGAACTCTTTCTTTTTGGGTGGAGATAAATCCTACTTCCAGTAAAACGCCCGGGCGTTTAGAAAGGGCCAGGACAAAAAACAATCCCGGTTTGATACCACGGCTTTGAATTCCGTATTTTCTTCCCACGGAGTTTTTAATTTCAGAATGAATATTAAAGGCCAGTGGTTTTGAAATACTAACGGTCTGATCAATAACCAAATCCACCAGGATCTGCTGGACTACGACTTCATCACCAGTACTCTGGACGTTTTCGGTCTTCTCTACTTTTTTGATCGCCACATCGTTGTGATTGTCGAGATAATAAGTTTCAAAGCCCACGGCGTTTGCTTCAGGACTGGAATTGATATGGACTGAAATAAAAAGATCCGCTTTGGTCTTTTCGGCAATCGCCGCCCGCTCGGGAAGGCTCACCGTGCGATCCAGGCTACGGGTAGAAAAAACAGTGTAATTTTTTGCAGATAGTTTTTCGTGAATCTTTTGAGCAATACTCAAGGAAATGTCTTTTTCTTTAATCAGCTCTTCCGGGAATCTCCCTTTGGTCATCGCCTTGGCCCCATCATCTTCACCACCATGACCAGGATCAATTAAAATGGTAAATCCACTGGCATCAGTCAGCGCGAAAAGCAAATAAATAAGAAGGAGAGATTTCGAGAAATATTTCATGGCCTTTAGTTTAATACAACTTTTTCAAAACGTGACCAGGAAAGTAGTGAGCTAGAATTTTTTTGTAAGACCATCCTCGCATCGCCATCGTAAAAGCACCCATCTGGCAAAGCCCAACGCCATGACCTAGGCCTTCGCCCATAACCATAATCCCTTCGCCCTGTTTCTTGATAGAAAAGCTATTGGATGGAAAAATAAAGCGGCCAAAAAATTTTCGGAGCACGGCTTTTTCGATGATGAAAGGTCGATCGTTGATATAAAAATTAACAGTAAATTTATCAAGCTGATCTGGAACAAGCACGATGGAGTTCAAGTCCCCTACCAGTTTTTCTTTTATATAGTTATTTTCACTGGCCCACAACAGGAAGCTTTTCAGGCGATCGCGCGAAATCAAATTGTTCCATGATTTGGGGCCGATCTCATTGCAAAAAGGACAATTCACTGACTGATAGCCTTCTTCTTTATTGTGCCAGACCTGATCCGGTCGCAGTGTTCTGCCACCACATTTGGCATGGAAAAAAATGGGCTGAATTTTTCCGGATTCAGTCGCCAAAACTTCACCTTTGGTTTCATAGCTAGCGGTGTTGGTGGTAACGGTAGCATCAAAAAAATTGCCACCAACCTGATGCTTCTCCGAGCTCTCCAGATCGTAGTGCGCTTCAGAGCCAAGCTCTTTAGTTACTTGTTGGGTATTTATTTTATTGAGCGCGTAAGTGCGGGCCGCGACGGCCTGAGCTTTAAGCGCCTCGATTGGCCATTTGGGATTCATCTCTTTAGTCAGCAATGAACTGATATAAGCTTCCATCGGGATTTCGTTGACGATATCGCAACTGTCTCCTTTAGGTGAAGTAATGACCTTAAACATTCCCTGGTATTTATCGTTGGCATAAGAAAGCAGGCCGGTGGGTGATTCAAGGGTGGCCAACAAAATAGGCTGATTTCTTTTTTTATTAAGTGTCGTATAAGTTTCGCAATTAAAGCGCACCGTTTTTTTACCATTATACGTGCGAACATCATTACTAAAGACCAGGTGGCGTTTGAGATCGAGTCCCGTGACCAGAATGCTTCTCAGCGACTTTCCAATACGCACACTCACAATGGGAGTATCGTTCCCCAAGGCGGTGGTTAGCTGACAGAAGATTGAAAGGGCCAAAAGAATTCTAAGCATCCTGCTATCGATGTCCCATGGGTAAAAATTGAAGATTAGAGAGCTTCTTCCTGAAACTCTTAGTCTATTCTATCCAGGTTATCGAAAGACGATCAAGTCGATCAAATTTTCCCTACACGCTCCATCACTTTTTGGAGATCGATCCAGGCCGTTCGTTTCATGTTGGGATTGATGTTGAGAAAATCAGGATGAAAAAGCGGCATCAAGCTGTAAACACATTCCCCCACTCTTTTTTCAAAAAATTGACCGTGAATAGTTGACAATTTTTCTCTTTTTCCTAAAAGAATATTAGTGACGGTCGCCCCCAGACTGACCACCACCTTAGGACGTTTTTCTAAAATGATGTCCAAAAGCTTTTGAGTGGCAGCATTGGGCTCTTCAAGATTTTTCGCCAGCAAAAGCACATCTTCTAATTCTTCATCCATGCTGAAGCGATAAAATTCATTACCGCTTAATTTCATCGCACTAATCATTTTGCCGAGCAGATCATCCCCTGTGCCGCTATAGTTATCACCGACAAAAAGAACTTCGCTCAGCGAGGCGGGAGCAGTGGCGAGTACCGGAACGCTCACCGGCGCGCCATTTGCTTCTAGCGGGTCCAGTGGGGAATCGGGCGACGCCACGACGTTAACAGCCTGAGTCTGAAAATGAAAAAACCAACTGGAGTCTTGAAAAAGCGCCCCTTCAAATGATTTGAATAGAGGATCTTTTTGCTCCTTTTGAGCTTTAGTTTTTTGAAGAAGTTTTTTAAATTGTTGTTCCATAAGCAAAATTATCCCCAAAATCTCATTTTTAGTCATGTGTGTAAAGACCATTTAGAAATCATCCGAAAAAAGGATTGTAACCTAAAAGGAGCACCTGCATGTCAATGGAAACAGACTACAAATTTGAAAACTTTCAAGAATATTACGGCGATATCAAAAACGTAAAAAAAATAATTAACGAATGCCAGATCTGTGGATCAAAACTAGTTCTCACTCATTTGTCTGATTATAAAAATCTACTGATGCAAGAATCGGCAAGATGCCCGGACTGTGGCCAGGGGCAGAGAAAAATTATTCACGTAATTAACTAGAAACTCTCAAATCTTGATCTAAACTTTACATGTTTAAGTTAGCTTTAAAAGCACCGATAATAGTTTTGAATAAAAAAACTTTCATTGGAATTTAACATGATTAAAAATTTTGCATTCGTGGCCATTACCATTATGACTTTGCTAATTGGATGCAAAAAATCCAGCTCGCCTGCACCTACGCCTGCAACAGTGGCTTCATGTGATGCTACCTACACGGCCACATATAATATCGCAAAAGACGTTACCCAAGATTTCATTGCAGAAAATATCACTCCGACAGTAACGATAACCACATCAAACTGCCCAGGTCTTCCTGTCGGAAATCTCACTACTTCACAAACAAACTGGATTACCAGGGCCGATAAAAATTTAACTTTTTCAACAGGGTCTTCACCAATTACGTTAGAAGATTATGTCATAAATGGAACTTCTGTTACTCTCAAAAACGTTCAGTATTGCAGCGACTATAGCGAACAGATAACCGATTCCATGAGTGCTGCAAGTATTGTTTCTGCAGGAAATAAAATAACTGTTAGCGGCTCTCTCCATGTAGTCGAAAATGATTGCACTCCTAGTTCAGGACCTATTGGTCAAGAATATCTGCATTCTGCACTCAAGGGAGTTTGGAAATCAGCTTGTGTTGCAAACACACAGTATTGGTATGGTTTTTATCATAACAGCTTAGCTGTGATGAAACGTGTTTATAGTGGGGCATGTTCGGGTAATCCTCTTTTCTATATTGAATGGAATGGTCCCCATACAGTGAAAGATACTGTCAGTGGAAATATAAAACAGTTTGATGTGAGCTTCCAAAATTTTTACGTCAAAATTTATGATGAGACTACTAGAGCTAGTATGAACACTTCCAGCATATGCGGAAAATCAAATTGGACATTAAACACTGATACCAGCGTTCTTGGTCTTAATTGTGATTTTAATTCCATTGGACTTACGACCTCAGAAATATTTCCCGTTGTCAGCAAGCGGGTTTACGATATTTTTGAAATAAGTGGAAGCATATTAAAACTTGGTAATTCAGGAACTGGAGATAAAACTTCGGCCGCCAACCGACCAAGTTCGATCGACAGTGGAAGTAACTATACTCTCGATACATCGATTTTCATTATCCCAACTTGGGCGCAATAGTTACTTAATCCAAACTACTAAAATAAGTTATTGTATTTTTGCGATAGTCGAACTTTATTTTTTCTATGTTTTTAGCCCAAATTTGGTATTATTTTATCTTTCTTTGAAACTGGCGTATCTTCGCCTTTTATAATGCGCAATTCATACTTGGGATAATTACCAATTTTGATCTGAAGGACAAAATCTTGCTTAGAGAGCATTTTCATTTCCTTCACATCGAAATACATTAAGTTCTTTCCTTTTTTTGATTCCTTAATAACTATCACTTTATCTTTTAACGAATTTAAATCATAAACTTTACCGGTAAATTTTCGAGGATCATTATCAGGATCAATTATCAACTCCCCTCTCTTTAAAGCTTTAATTAATAGTTTAAATAACTTTAATCTGGACTTAGTTTTTTTCCCATATTTTCTTCCAACTGAATTATTCCAAAGATCCATATTTTTTGAATTTGAACTATATGATGTGGAGCTACCTAGGCCAGGCGCAAACTCATTCATCATTCCAAAAACATTTGCAAGAACTTCACTATATTCTTGTGTAAAAACACCACTTGCGTAAGAATGTCTTAAAGCATCTACGTCATTGTCTAAAAACTCACTACCAACCCCAGTAATTCTCCCGTCACTCTTTGGTAAATTCTTATAATATTTATCAATATAAATATAAACCTCTGCTTGAGATTCTGCTCGTAGAGTTTCAGGCCAGTACATTTTTTCGTCCAAAGCCAAAAAGAATTATAAGAATTGAGATGAACATTAAACAAGTAACGAGATTCCCCACAAGCGAACAAACGCTCGCGAAGATCAACGTCAAAACGAACAAAACCCTGCTTGTTTTATAAAAATGTGACTTAAAATAATCATGTTGAGCCAAATATCCAAGACTCATGAATGTCGCAAAGATTATTCTCTTTAACAACCAATGGCCCTGTAATTCATCTTCAAACCATGTAATATCGTGAAGAACTTTCAAGTAAAAAAATATTGAAATGATAAATATAAAAACCATCTTAATATCTATTTTTCTATTATCTTGCATTTGAATTATGCCCCAGGTAGTTCTTTTGATATTTTTTTATCAATCGTAAGCTAAACAATTTTACAATGCAAAATCTCACTAATCCTATATTATTCAATGCCATTTTGCTTGTGGAGCTCCATCGTCTTCACTTTACGTCATTGGCAAAACTACGTAACATTAGATACATACAACATAAACTAGTCCTGTAACTGTATTTTTTATTAAAAAATATACAGTTTTAAGGATGTTTTTTTGTTATAATCTACTTATATAACTGATAATTTTACCGATGAGTTCAAACACAGGCAGGACTTCAATGAATTCTTATTTTAACGATATCACCTTTACTCAAATTAATAGACGGCTAGAGGAACTTAGAAAGTGCAAAAACAAATCCAGCGTGAGAGATGGTTGGATTAAATTTATGCGTAAGGCTCTTGGTATAAGTTTAGAAAGTCTTTCTAAATTATCTGGTGCAAGCATTTCTGCTATTCATCAATCAGAAAAAAGAGAAATTGAAGGCAAAATAAGTATCTCCACACTAAAAAAATATGCCGAAGCTATGGATTGCGAATTAGTTTATTTTTTTGCGCCAAAAGAAGAGTTAAAAACTCTTATTAAAAATAAAGCTTTTACTAAAGCACGAGCTAGTCTACTAAGTGCAGATCTTCATATGAAATTAGAAGCTCAAAAGGTTGAAGGCGATTTAGACGAACAAATTGAACGATTGGCCATGAAATTAATTGAAAAAGGGGACATTTGGTAATGTCTTTATTCTTTAAAAATCGTGATGGCCAAACTCCAATCGATGAATCCATGCTAAAAGAATTAAAACTATCTCACGTTCAAGATATGACTGAATTATACGAGCAAGAAAGAGAGAATATCGCGGAGGCGATAGCATCGCTAAACCATCATAAATGTGATTTTTATGATTTTTATTTTTGGTTAGATCTTCACAAAAAAATGTACTCAAACGTATGGAAATTTGCAGGTAAGGAAAGAAAAGTCGAATTAAACAATCCAGACTTTAATATGCCTTATGAAATCAGACAATCGCTAAGCGAATTATCCAAAGATTTAAAAACTTGGGTTGAATTTAATTCTTACCCCGACCGAGAACTTGCAAGTATATTTCATGAAAGATTATTAACAATTCATCCCTTTAGAGATGGTAATGGCAGATGGGCCAGAGTACTTACGGAGTTTATCTGTAAATCGTTGAACATTGAAATTCCCAACTGGGGAATTAACATTAAAGATGATGACGAAAGAAGAAAATTGTATATTGATTCTGTTAAAAAAGCTCGCCACTCTGGAAACTATGATGATCTCATTGCAATAATGTTTCACAATTAACAATAATTATATATTCAGGAGTTTTTCAAAACTTCTTTCTTGCCCCTTGTCCCCTTCTGATTAAAAACCCTCTTACTCTCTTCTTTATGGTGCAGCCTTCTCGAAAATCGATGCGCTTCATCTCTCATCTGAACAATAATTTTATACAACGATCTATTCTGATTGAGCATAAAAGGATTCGTTCGTCCCGGAATAATTAATCTCTCTTCCGAACGTTTGATATCTTCATTTTTAAATCCGTCCCGGGTCTTCACCACTTTTGATTTGGCAATGCCAATCACCGGAATGGGAATAGTCAATTCCTTTAAGACTTCTTTAAAAATATTCACTTGCCCCAGACCTCCATCCACAATAAAAACATCGGGCAGCGCCCCATTGTCTAAACGGCGAATGATCAGCTCTTTCATCATGGCAAAGTCATTATTGCCTTCAGGTAATTCCTGCAAATGATAATGCCGGTAATTTTTTTTGTCTGGTTTCCCATCGTGAAAAACAATTTGGGCGGCAGTTGGACTGCTGCCTTGGAAAATAGCAATATCGTAACACTCTAAAACCACCGGACGCTCTTTTAGTCCCAGCAAATCTTTTAACTTATTCAATCCCACGTAGACACTGTCTTCGTGCAACATGCGAACTCGCTGTTGTTCGAAAGCATGATCGCGAGTGAGATTTAAAAGGGAATCGAATTGTTTTTGGGGGGCCCGGACCCGAATATTTTTTTCCAGTGTCAACATTCCGCCCTCTAAAAGTTCATTAGATTCGGGCGACATTTGGGTGATGATCAACTGAGGAAGAGAATCGTGAGTGCTGGAATAATACTGAAAAATATAATTGAGAACTGTATCTTCCAAACTGTCTTGAATATCTAAGTTGGCAAAACTAAAATTTTTGTGCCCCAGTAAAACGCCGTTTCTCATCATGTAAATAGAGAGATCGACTTCTAATTCTCCCTGATAAAAAGCGACAATATCGATATTTTGTTCTTTATCCAGTTCAGCATTGACCTGTTTAAAATTATTGGCGAACTCTCCCAACGTTCCAAGTGAATCGCGCAACTGCGCCGCCTTTTCAAATTCTTCATCCATCGCCGCGGCCTGCATTCTTTTTTCCAACTCGCGCAGAGTCTTGTTGCCGTTTCCGGAAAATAAATCGCGGGCCAGATTGAGATCACGTTCATACGATTCCTGGGAGATTTTATCCACGCAAGGCGCAGAACATTGCTTCATCTGGTAGAGCAGGCAAGGCTCTTTTCTGGTTTTAAAATCTGAGAGTTTACAGTCCCGCAGCGAAAAACTTTTAGTCAAAATGCGCAAGATTTCCCAAATATTACTGCCGGTCACAAAAGGACCGTAGACCTCTATCCCTTTTCCCCTTTTTACTCTGCGAATAAATTCCAGACGGGGAAAGGCTTCATTGCTGTTAATCACGACGTAGGGGTAAGACTTATCGTCTTTTAATCGAATATTGTATTTAGGTGCATGCTTTTTGATGAGGTTGTTTTCAAGGACAAAACTCTCCGCATCGTTTTCGGTCATAATGAAATCAAAATCTTCGATATGGCCGACCAGGACCTCGGTCTTGGGCCCTTTGACCGAGGTTTTAAAATAGGAACTTACCCGCGATCTAAGATTCTTGGCCTTGCCTACATAAATAATTTGAGAGTCACGATTCTTCATCAAATAACAGCCCGGTTTGGTCGGAAGAAGACGCGCTTTTTCCTCCAATTTCACTGTCTGAATTGAGCGTTTCTCTCTCGCAATGGCTTGATTGTCCTTTACAGAATCATTCACTTTTTATACTCTTGTCGGAATCTCTTAGAATCCCTCTATCCAAAGGTTCAGTATGGCCGAATTAAGCGTCGGAAAAGAAGTTCTCTCTCACTGCTCAAAATGTAAATTAACTCTAGCACATATCATAGTGACGATGAAAGACTCAAAGACTCCTGATAAAGTTCAATGCAAAACTTGCAAAGCGACTCATTCCTTTAAAGATCCAAGTGCTACAAAAGCAAAAACATCAGTTAATAAAGTAATCAAATCAGCCAAAGCAAAATCACGCACTGGTTCTAGAAGATCAACCGAAACGGTGGCAGAGCTTTGGACTAAGGCCATCAGTAAAAATACAACTGAAACTAAAAGTTACACGATTAGAGGCTCTTTCATTACCGGGGACATCATTGACCACCCGACTTTCGGCCAGGGTGTAGTTGAGAAGTTAATCGATGACAATAAAATCGAAGTACTTTTCCAAGATGATTACCGCACTTTAATGCACAAAAAATAAAGACATCAAAAGACTATAAATAAAAAAAGGGAGCTCAAAGGCTCCCTTTTTTTTTGCTTATTTTTTTAAAAGAGCTAGAAACCAAACCCTGCGGAAATTCCACCAGAGATACCAAACTGTCCACCTAAGTTTCCACTAGCGTAAGGCGCTCCGCCGTACATGCCAGCTCCATTCATCCCGTAGAGATCATTGCGAGCATTGTTATAGTTCTGATAAAGACCTTGATTGGCCATTTGATTAACCGAAGCGTTGCCTTGCATCCGAGCGTACCCTGCGGCCGCTTGCCCCTGCATCGCCATTTGCATCTGCATTTGTTGTTGTTGCTGGCCGTAGTAATCGCCCCCCATTCCTGGAGTACCGTAACCACCACCACCGTTCATTCCACCAGTACCACCCCAATAACCACCGTTATTTGGATAACCAGGTCCTACACCAACTCCAGCTCCACCGGCACCCATTCCCGGGCCATAAACGCCGCCACCTGCACCTGGATAACCTCCAGCATAGATTCCGCCGTTTCCGCCGCCATAAGGATTAGATCCGTAACCGCCATTGCCATTCATTCCGCCATTTGGATAGCCGTAACCACCACCGCCGTTCGCTCCACCGTTAGGATAGCCGTAACCGCCGCCGCCGTTCGCTCCACCGTTAGGATAGCCGTAACCACCGCCACCGTTTATTCCGCCGTTGGGATAGCCGTAACCACCGCCACCGTTTATTCCGCCGTTAGGATAACCGCCACCAGCATAGATTCCACCGTTAGGATATCCACCCATACCGCCGCCGATTCCACCACTCACACAAAGAAGACAGCCTGAACCACCGATACCGATTCCCCCAGGATAATTCATCCCTGGGCCACCGATGCCGACTTGTCCGCCAATGCCAATTCCGGGTCCATAAATTCCACCGCCCATGCCAGCACCAGGGTAACCCCCCATGCCGCCCATGCCACCTGGATATCCGCCCATACCACCCATGCCGCCTGGGTATCCGCCCATACCGCCGAGTCCAATATTAATTCCACCACCGATGCCAGCTCCTGGGTATCCCATGCCGCCACCAATGCCACCGGGGTATCCACCCATGCCACCGCCGATTCCACCTGGGTATCCACCCATGCCACCGCCGATTCCAATATTAATTCCGCCGCCGATCCCGGCCCCTGGCATTCCCATTCCGTATCCCATCATTCCGGCTAATCCGTTACCAAGACCCATACCGAGTCCCATTCCGAATCCACCGTTGATACCACCCATGCCGCCTGGGTATCCGCCCATGCCGATGCCACCCATGCCGCCCATACCGCCACCGTATCCACCACCGTAATAAGGTCCCATCATCCCACCAAGGAATCCTGAACTATAACCACCGGCCTGAAACGGATTGCCGTAACCACCATAACCGTTGCCCGACAATCCGCCGTAACCAGCGTATTGCCCCATGCCCGATCCATTACAAGAAGCTGCAAATGATTGCGCTTCTTCTGGAAGCATTGGATTGGCGCCCCTTTGGGTATTGTAATCAAGGTAAGAGTTAAATCTATTGGTACACTGTTGGTGCCCTTGAGCGTAAGCGTTTGCCCACTGCTCTTGAGATTTGTATTGAAATTTTGATCCAAAATATGAAGCACCAAAAAAGGCCAAGGGCTGTGCCACAATGCCGAGAGCTTCTACCCAAGGATTAGTTTTTTGCTCTTGCTGAAAAAGACAATCAATACAGTCCACACCCGATTCACCTGCGGCCCCCGCAATCTGAACTCTTAAACAGGCAGTGTATTCATCTTGATGCGCGGGATGATTCATCCCCGAACAATCTATCGAACTTGCCGCAAAGGCCCTGGATCCACCATCCAACAACATTGTCGTCGACAACACTGCTAAGAGGATTTTCCCTTTGAGGTTTAAGTTTTTTGTACTGTAAAATCGTTCCATAGACGCTTCTCCAAATTGGACTTGAAAGCTAGTGAGTTCAACTCAATTATAATTTTCGGTAATTATGAGGGAAAAGTTTAGAGGGACTTTTATGCCGAGGGCCTTTTTTCTGGCGCTTTGCCCTTAATGTACCAGAATTACACAATACCCTATCTTATTAATCGGGATTTATTTTTTAAGAGCTCCCCAAATTTGCTCCAATTTGGGCCGATGATCACAAAAATCTTCGCTGTTCAATACCATTCGCTTACTCCAAAATAAAACGGCAACCAAACCCAACGCTGAAGGACGCTCATGAAAAATCTTTTTTTGATACTTATACTCTTGGCCTGCTCCACTCTTGCCCTGGCCCAAACGCCGCCCGCCACCATCCCCTCGGGACTAGTAACCAAACTCAGAGGAACAGTCTTGTTTGCCGGAGTGGCGTTAAAAGAAGGTGACACAATTGATAAGGTCGGAAAAATTGAAACGAAAAACCAATCTTATCTACAAATCAAAATAGATAAATGGAAAAATCATCTTTCGATCGGGCCTAATTCGGTAATGGAATTAAATTTTAGCGATGAAAAAAAATACACTCTCGACGCTGGTACCTGCCGTTGGAAATCTTTTGAGCCAAGCGAAAGCAAAGGAAAGATTTTTACCAAAAAAGTAGCATTCGGTGTACGCGGGACAGATTTTTATCTAAAGTACTCACCAATGCTGGGCGAAGCCGAGCTCGTTATGTTTGATGGCGAAGTCATGATGGAAAACTTAAATGACTCGAGCAACACTGCACTTGTTAAAAAAGGTCAATGGGGTGGCATTGGCGGACGTTTCGGAGAAAAAATTTCCCCGATTTTAGATCTTCCTCAGGCCCTGGTTACGACTGCTGAAAAATTATTGGAATAAATTATGACTGTGCGATTTTTTTTTGAATGGCTCTCTTTATTTCTGATCTTGGGCCTGGGTGTCTACACCATGAGGGTCATTAAAAACGAGAAAAAAGTTTACATCGAAAATGCTCGAGAAATTCATTTCAAGCTTTTTAAACTTTTCATACCCAGCTGGTGGGGAGACGTCGCGACTGACAATAGCGATGAGCTATGTTTCAAGCGGCTGGACACCCGCTATGAATGGGTGGCACGCTTTCACTGGAAAGCTCAGAGTAATCAGATTGATCTGATCGAACTCTTTAAAGAACAAATCCACGCGCGCAAAATTCTTTTTGATGAAGACACCAGTATTATTTACAACCCGAGTGATTTTAAAACCGGACCTCTGATCTCTACTGGAAAATTTGAAATGGTTCGGCTGGAAGGAACGGCCACTGCCGATTCCCAGGAAAGATTATATTATGATGCTTTTATGGTTCGAGAAATCAGTACCGGCGCATACCTCTACGCCGAAAGCAGAAGCTCAGTGCTCAACGGTCTGGTGGAAGGTCCCTACTTTGAACAAGTCATGCTGAGGCTCGAACTGGTTTAAGGCAGCGAAGCTTTTGAAGGGCAAGCTTTTTTGGAAATCATAAAGAGACCAGTGTCCGCCGACGAATTAAGAGGATCACTTTTTCGAAGAGCAATCTTCTTGATTTTTTCAAGCTCGCCTTTTGTCCCATCCATTTCAGTATTGATCTCCGCGCTCAACTGGCTTGGTTGCTCCAGATAAGAGGAGATGACACTCAGGTCTTCCGGGAGCTTTATCCTAAAAATCATTTCAGATTTTGTTTTAGCATTCACTTTGTAAAGGACCGGGGTTTCCCCTTCTGCCTTTGAAGGATTTTTTACCAGCACCCCTTTAAAAAGATACTCTCCACAGCCTTGATGGCCTGGCACTTCGGTCGCCAAGATGGCCTGAGAAGAGCACGTCATGACAATTAAAAATAGTATTTTCATAGTACAAAATCTTTGCACGCATTGCTCTCTTTGCTTTGTTTAGCTTTATAAAGTTTATCAAATAGGACTTTTGATTCCTTAGAAACTTCGTCCGCTAAATCTTTTGTTTTGTAAGAATGTTTAAAAATTTCATCGAATTTTTTAATACTTGCTTTGGAGCCTGCACTCAATTTGCTCGCGACTTCTTTACTGATTGTATCTTTCATTAGAAGTTCATCATAAATTTTTTGATAAAATTCACGACTCCATTCTGACTTAGCAGCATCGAGCATCTCTTTATACATCTTGATGGAAGAGTCGCGATTGACAGTGAGAATCGAGAGCCCATCCTCTCTGGCAAAAAGCTTGGCCTGCTCCGGGTAATCACGACTGATGAGATCTTTGACCTCCGCTCCTGCGGCATGAGTCGCTCCCAGGGCCTTTTCATAATAGAGTTGATACTTGCGATAATTTTCCAGCGCTTTTTTTAATTTATTCATATCCAAAAGCTTTTTGGAAATATTGCTCATCCCTTTTATTTCCTCAATCCGCTTTTGAATCTCATTATATTTTTCATTGCTTTCACAGACCGCCTGGTCGTAACTTTTGGCCTCATCATACGTTTCGCTGAAATCAGTAGTCGAGGATTGGTTATAGAGAAGATAAGGCGTAATCATTTTATAAATCAGATCATTGATCTCCAGACCAACATCCGTCGAGATCATAGGAAAATCAGGAGAGCCACTTCCCGCTCTGGCCTTTAAAAAAAGATTTTCCAGATTCTCTCCTTTTTTCATCCCCTCCAGGAATCGTCCGCCAAAAGTGTAAAAAGGATATTTCTCCCCAGGCTCCCGCACTTCCGAGTAGCCGTAGTGATTTTCGCCTGAAGCTGAGATCAGGCAGATATTTTTATTGGCCAACTTCAGGGTATTTCCCGAAAAGCAGCTGAGATCGATCAATGCCAATTTCACTCCCTTAGCACTGGCGAGTGTGGTGAGTTTTTCCAGCTCATCCATCGAAAAGGTTTGTGCCCCGGAGAGATTTTTCAATTCTTTGGCCGTGCCCTTTGCCAGGGCGATGGAGTGAGTTTTTTCTTCTCTTCCTTTGGTCGCCCCGTGAGTGTCGATGATCACCATCAGTTGATCGCCCACTTTTAAGTCGCCCTTCTCCAGTTTTTGCTCGAGATCCAGCAGGAGAGCTTTGAAATTACTTTCATCAAAACTTCCCTTATTCTGGGCCTTCGGAAATTTAGTCTTCAATAGTTTTTCAGTTCTTTCATGGCCGCCGTTAAAACTATGGGTTGTGGCCCAAGAGCTGCCGCTGCCACTGGTGAAGCGCGAGAGCACTTCCACTTGGGCGTCGAAGATAGTGGTCGGCCCTTTGGGGTCGCCGCCGCCGCCTAAAAAATAAAGTTGTTTTTCGGCAGAATAACCGACTGAAACAATCGGCAACAGCAGGGCCAGCATAAAAGGCTTGAGGTGAAAATTTGTCATCTTTGTCATGAGAGTTAATCGACATTTTTGGATGGGAATTGAAGTTTATTTAAAAAAAAGGCCCATCTTTTGATGGGCCTTTTTGAACTAGTATTTTTAGTTTTGCTTTTTAATTTTTCTTTTTAGTTTTTCTTTGGGGAAAAAAGTCTGATCTTGGCCACCAAAAAAGCAATCAGGTCTTCGTCTGCACCGTAAACATCATCGATCAGGTCACAGTTTAAAACAAAATCCTTCATTCTGATGGCAATCTGGTGAAGGGATTCAACCAAGTAAAGACCTCCGATATTCTCGCCATTGAATGACTTGATGATCTCTTTACGGGCATGGTTAAACATTTCTGATTCAGTAACGTCTTCGGGAAGATTATCAACTCCCATTTTTTCTTCTACTTCTTCAATCGCCTGCTCACGTACATCTTCGTCTGTCGCAAAGCTAACACCGTATTCCGTCGCCATGGCTTCAATCAGTTCTTCTCTTTTTGTGACATGGAACTCAATCAACTTTTTTTCTTTAAGATTGTTGATTGTATAACTAGCGAGGGCGCGCAATGTATCAAAATCTGTTTTCATTGAAACCTCAATTAATGAATATTCTCTTTAAGTGTAGCGAGTTAAATTCTATCGCACAAGAAACTTTTTAATTTTCTTGACTTTCGTGCCCCTATGAATGGATTTTAAAACACAACTGGAAACCAAAAATATGAAACAAGACCCTAAATCTGAGACCACCATTAACTTCGTGTCGGCGAAATCTGCGCTTTCCTGGGATGAGTACTTCATGCTTCAGGCCATGATCGCCGCCTTCAAATCCAAAGATCCAGCCACCAAAGTGGGCTCGGTCTTTGTCGACAAGAACAACCACCAGATCACCATGGGCTATAACGGCTTCGTGGCCGGAATCGACGAATCAAAAGTTCCTTGGGGCAAAGACCAAAGTGCGCCCTTAGAATTCCAAAAATATGGTTACGTAGTCCATAGCGAGGCCAATGCCATCCTTCACGCCAGCCGCTCACTGGAAGGCGCCCGGGCCTATGTCACGCTGTTTCCTTGTAATGAATGTGCCAAACTAATCGCCTCCTCTAAAGTAAAAGAAGTGGTTTTTCTTTCAGACAAGCATCAAGAAACTGAAACCAATAGAATCGCCAAAAAGATTTTTGAACTCTCAGGCGTCAGCTATCGCTCCCTTGAATTTCGTCCTGAAATACTCGGAAATTTGACCGAGCATTTGCAAAATTTACTGAGCGATATTTAATCAAAATAGTCCTTTCTAATAAAGGGCACTACTCCTATAATGAGCCGAATCCCTACATTTTCAATTCAACTAGGAGAATGCCCATGAATCCTTTTATTGTCGTTCCGGACGGCTTTGATAAGTCACTGTTTGAAGAACTTAAAAAAATTCCTGATTTAAATGTGCACCCCACTTCTAAAGTTTCTCAAGAAGAACTCAAAGCTTTATTGCCAACGGTGGAAGGCTTGATCATAAGATCGGCAACCACGGTTAACAAAGAATTGCTAGACCTGGCCCCCAAATTAAAAATCGTCATTCGCGCCGGCGAAGGTACAGACAATATCGATAAAGCTCTTTGCCATGCCCGCGGAGTTAAAGTCGCCAACACACCGGGGGCCAACAACAATTCAGCCGCTGAGCAAGCAGTGGCCTTGATGATGACTGTGCTTAGAAACACCGCCTTAGCAGACGCCACTATGAAAGCTGGAAAGTGGGAAAAAAATGCACTTACTGGTCTTGAACTTTGGAAGAAAAAAGTTGGGATCGTGGGTTTTGGACGTATTGGCCAAATCGTTGCCAAAAGAATTTCTGGCTTTGAGCCTGAAGTTTTATTCTTCGATCCGGTTCTTATGAGCTCAGATCTTCCCAACACTAAAAAAGTAAACGATTTGAAAGAAATTTTTTCAACTTGCGACATCATCACCCTGCACACCCCGTTGATGCCGGCCACCAAGGGAATGATCACCGCTGAACTTTTAAACCTCATGAAAAAAGACGCCATTCTGGTCAACGCCTCTCGCGGTGGCATCGTGGACGAAGACGCGCTTTACTCAGTTTTAAAAGAAAAGAAAATCAGAGGAGCGGGCTTCGATGTTTTTGCAGTAGAACCTCTGCCAGCTGATTCAAAACTTTTGGAACTTAGTAACTTGGTGATGTCTCCGCACGTTGGAGCCTCAACGGAAGAAGCCCAATTTCGCGTAGGTGAAATGGCCGTTCACCAAATCAATGAATTTTTCAAAAATAATAATTTACTCAATGAAGTGAAGGCGAAATAGTTTATGAAAACATTAGCGATTATTGGTTCTCAATGGGGCGACGAAGGTAAAGGAAAAATCACAGATCTTCTCAGCGAGAAATGCGACGTCGTCGTTCGCTACCAAGGTGGCAACAACGCCGGTCACACCATTATCGTCGATGGCAAAAAAATTGTTTTGCACTTGATTCCTTCGGGAATTCTTCACCCTCATTCTGTCTCGGTCATTGGTCACGGAGTAGTGTTTGAACCGGAAGCGTTTCAAACCGAACTAAAAAAAGTGGCCGATGCCGGCATTGTGGTGACTGCTGCCAATTTAAAAATTTCAGAAAACGTCACCGTGATCACCAGCTACAATAAACTTCTAGATGCGGCCCGCGAATCTCAAGGCGCCGTTAAAATCGGGACCACCGGAAAAGGAATTGGACCAGCGTACGAAGATAAAATCGCCAGACGGGCCATCAAGCTTAAAGATCTCTATAATCTCGAAAATTTGAAAACCAAACTAGCTAGAAATCTTGAAGAGAAGGAAACACTTTTCAAGCACCGCTATGATGTTGAGTTTCCAAGTGTGGATCAAGAAGCCCAGAGACTATTTGATCTTGGAAAAAATATCGCCCCTTTTATGTGCGATACATTTTCATATCTCGATCAGGCGATCATCGAAAATAAAAAAATTCTTTTCGAAGGCGCGCAAGGAATTCTGCTCGATATTGATTACGGAACCTATCCGTATGTCACTTCATCTTCCACCTCCCTGGGTGGAGTTTATACCGGTGCCGGCATTCCACAATCAAGCGTTGAAGAAGTTTTAGGTATTACCAAGGCCTATACTACTCGCGTAGGTGAAGGACCTTTTCCCACTGAACTCTTTGACGAAGTGGGTGTTGAAATCCAAACCAAAGGCCATGAATTTGGAGCAACCACCGGCCGAAAACGCCGTTGTGGATGGATCGACCTTCCTCTGCTTAAATACTCGGTCAAAGCTTCCAACCTGACTTCCATCGCCCTGACCAAACTTGATATTTTAAGTGGCATGAAAGAATTGAAAGTCTGTGTGGCCTACGAATACGAAGGCAAAAGAATTGAAGTAGCTTACCCGGGAATCGATTTAACCAAAGCTAAACCGGTTTACAAAAGCATGAAACCCTTTACTGATAATTTCACCGATGCACTTTCTTCTGAGCTTGAAACTTATATTAAAGAAATTGAAAATTTTCTGGGAATTCCTGTTGGGATTATTGCCTTTGGTCCGGAGAGAAAAGAAATCATTTTTAGAAAAGATTATTTTGCAGTCAATAAATAGATTATATGACGAAAAGAAGAATTATCGACATTCTGATAGGCTTGATCTTTTTAAGCCTATCAGGAATGTATCTCTATGATCATTATCTAGCTCCTCCAAAGAAAGCGATGATTGTCCGTCCTGGTTTTACCAAGGCCAATGATATCTTGAGACGCAAAACCATCATCCCCGACAATTTACTGAACATCACCGCAACCTCCAGTGCTTGTACTTTATTCTTAAAAAATTCAGCAGAATCTTCGATGAATGATTATGCCAATGAATTTATCGATCATCATGTCGATGGGATCGTCAAAACTTGTGCCGGAGCATTCCCCACTCTGCTCCAAAAGCGGATCGATGACGCCATCGTGGCCTGTAGTAACTCCACTCGCGAAAAGATTAGCAAAGAATGTTACGCCGCCTTAATCAAAGCAAAAACCTCGAGTGTCGCAACGATCATTAAAGTGGATGTCGATCCAACCAAGCTTGGCGCTCCCCTCTTGTTACAACTGGTGGCCGATAGATTTGATAGTGGTGACTGGACAGAAAATACCAAAGAGACACTGCTACTGATGGATACGCTTCTGGACAAGGAGCCCGGTTACCTCAACGGCTACAAGGCTAAACTGGCGCTCATCCTGCACCCCTCACTTGATATGGAACGCGAGCGCTATCGCGAGCACTATAATGCAGAATTGCAGGATGCTCTTGCTCAAATCAAAAGCCTAAATCCTAACGATCCACAACTTATAGAATTGGATTTAACTCTTCGGGGTAATGTAGCAGGACTCTCGCCAGAAGAGGCCAGCGAAGCAAAAAAAGATTTCCTCGACTACCTCGAGCAAGAATCCATTAAACATCCCAATGACTGGGTTTATGACTATCATAAGGCGATGGCGATCTATGATGGGTATGATGCAGATGACGGAAACTACCAGCAGGCCATTGCTTTAGTAGAGCAAGCACTGAAGAAGGCCCCAACTAATGAGCGGCTGAAGCTTACAATTGAGAATTTAAAAAACGATGAGCGAAACAATAAACTTAGCAAAAAGAGTCCCTTCATAATCTCCTTTGTCTTTTCCTTGGATGATTTGTAAAAAATTATTCAGGTATATTACTCAGGTATCTAGGCACAAAATAACCAGGCTGACATTAATCGGAAGTTTGTTAACCTAGAAGAATGAAAATTCTTATAGTCTTAACGACAATCCTTTTCTCCTTTGCTGCCTTTGGGATAAACGTCGATGAAGTTCGAGTTTATAAATCCAAGCACCGCATGGACCTGCTGGTTGCCGGCAAAGTGATTAAAAGCTACAGAGTGATGCTCGGCCGTGGCGGAAAAAGCGCCAAACAAAAGCAAGGTGACAATCTGGTGCCTGAAGGAAAATACGTTCTCGATTACAAAAATCCCTACTCTAGTTTTTACAAATCCATCCACATCTCTTACCCCAACGATGAAGATATCAGACGCGCCTACGAACAAGGCGTTGATCCTGGTGGCGATATCATGATTCATGGCTATCCCAATAAACCCACTCGTCTCTTCAAACTCTTAAAACGTCTGGGGCTCATTAAATTGGTCGACTGGACTGCGGGTTGTGTCTCGGTAAGTGACAAACAAATGGAAGAGATTTTTGAGAGCATTGAAGTTCCTACTCCCATTACCATTTACCACTAAATTTATTATAAACTGCCCCACTTCGCTGGGGTTAATTTTTATATAAGTCGCTTTTAATTGACTCAAAAAAATAATTATTTATTTAATAAAACGTGATTATGAAATGCCACATAGATCGCTAAATGATCTGCAAGCCGTTTGGGATCTTTGGTGGTGCACCAGGTTTTTCTAATGAGTCGATTGATATTGGCCCGAAGCATGGCACAGGTATGATTCAGCATAAACAGTGGATCGCGCCGCAGTTTTTTGAGTTCACCTTGTCCCACGACTGCACCTCTTCCCCCTTTAAATTGGAAGTAATGGGCCTCTGGAAAAAAGCGCTCTACTGCTTGAGCATACAAATTGTGCTCATCGCTTTCAATCTTCGCGTCTTTTTCGACAACTGATGAAATGCTTTCCAGCAAACTATAAAGATGCTCTTTATGAGTGCTTTTTCTCTTTCCATATTTAAGCCGGGACAGGGCAGCCAGATGCCCGAACGCGGGAATTTGAGAGACGGAAGTCCCGAGAATAAATCTTCTTTTGGCGTCGACCGCGACGGTGATCGAGAGCGGCTTAAGTTTTGTGTGCTCGGTAGTGATAAGATCATCAAATTGAAGATGAGAAGTTTTATCGGTGCCAATTTTTTTGAGAAGCTCAGCATGCATCAGCCTCGACTTGAGCGCGAGGTAGCGCAGTTTTCGATCCACCGTCGTTCGATGGATACGTAAGAGAAGCGCCGACCTTCGCATCGAAACACCAGAGGCCAAAATATTAAAGAGCTGCTGGTTAACTCTTCTTTTCTTTTGCCTCCACTCAAGTGTGTGAGTTGCAGCTGAAAATTTCCTTTGGCAATGCTGACATTTAAATCGTTGTATGGGACGGGAATCATCTTTTCTAAAGTAGTGCCCATCCTTTTTACAAAAGGTCATCGTTTGGTAATAAGTGCATTTTAAATTGGGGCAGCCGGTAGACATAGACTGATGACTACAAAAACGAATCAATCCTGAAAAAATACAAATAGCTAAAATAATGAGGCTGAATAAATAGCTGGTACAAATTTTGAAATTTGCTGAACAATTAAGATAGTATCTAAAGCCCCACTGTCGTAGGGCAGTTTAAATTTATTATTGTAACTGGTCCCTCACCGCAAGCAGCTGGGCGACAATACTGATCGCAATCTCCACTGGCGAATTGTTTCCAAATGACTCTCCAATTGGACATCTCAATAAAGCAATTCGATCGTCGGACACTTCGTTTTTTTTCAAATCATTTTTTAAGACACGCGCTTTGGAATCACTGCCAATGGCCCCAATGTAGGGAAAATCAAATCTGGTCAGCGCTTCTTTTAAAATGGGCAAATCAAAAGCATGCCCCATCGTCACGCAAGCGATAAAGGTTTTTGGTGAAAGAGTTGTCAAAACCGATTTCATATCATCGGTCTGAATTTTTTTTAATCTAAAATGCTCCGGAAACTTCGCCAGCCATTCAGCACGCGGATCGACACAAATGACCTGGCAATCAAGCCTAACCAGCAAGCGCACTAACTCCTGCGCTACATGGCCCGCACCAAAGACTGCAACTTTCCAGTCTGATTGCGGAAGCATTTTTTCAAAGAAGAGTCCGACAACGCCCCCGCAAGTCATGCCGACATCAGTCTGCAAATTCCATTCAGCAAAAAGATGGTTGCTATCCTGAGCGAGAAGAGCTTGTGCCGAGGCAATGGCCTTGGTTTCGAGTTTTCCACCGCCCACTGTTCCAAAAACTAATCCGGAGCTGCCGACAATAATTCGTGCGCCTATTTCTTGGGGAGCACTTCCTCGCACACTCACCATCGTTACCACCACACAAGGAATGCCGGTTTCGCGTAACTTAGAGAGTTGAAGCAAAAATTCTTCATTCATAACGAGAAAGCTCCATCAGAATAACTTCGTTGGTGGCCGGACTGCTAATGGTGGGAAGGGCCGTTTTACTTCTGTAATGTAAGGCATTTTTGACAGCGGTCCAAACGGAAGCTCCCAACAAGAAAGGAGGTTCGCCCACCGCTTTTGATCTTAATACGTTCTGAGTATTAGTCTCATTCTCCAGCAGCTCGATATTAAACACTCTGGGCGTATCCTGGATATTTGGAATTTTGTAAGTCGTCGGTGAATGTGAAAGCAGTTTTCCGCTTTGGTGATAAAAAAGATTTTCAGTCGTCACCCAACCCATTCCCTGAACAAAGGCCCCTGAAACTTGTCCCACATCAATCCCGGGATTAATCGTTCTCCCCAGGTCCATTAAAATATCGGTGCGAAGAACTTTCAACTCTCCCGAGTATTCATCTATTTCCACCACACTCAGGGCCGCCCCATTGGTGAAATAATTAAATGCTCTTCCGGTTAAAGTCTTCTTATCAAATCCCAGGTCATCAGTTTTGAAAAAGGCATATCCCCCGAGCGAAACCCGGTTAAAAAAGGCCATCTTTAAAATTTCAACCCAAGCAAGAGACTTATTAGTCAGCAGGTGGCGAACAGTTTCATTTTCAAAAACAATATGGTCGGTATTAATGGCCCCTTCCACATAAGGCGGAAATTCTACTTTATCGTTGTGAACGAAGCCTCCAAAATGCAAATGGGCAATCCACTTGAGTCTCGCTAGAATTTTTTCACAGGCCAACAAGGTTGCAGCACCGTTGATATCGGCTCCACTGGAAGCAGCAGTCGGCGAGGTATTGTGATTTTTTTCGGTGGAAGTCGGCATCATGACGACCTTGGAAGGATCGATCCCAAAAGCACTGGCAGCGATTTGCTGCATTTTGGTGTTTACCCCTTGCCCCATTTCAGTAGCGCCGGTTGAAACTTGTACCGTTCCATCCAGGTGAATATTAACCAGTGCATTTCCCTGATTCAGAAATTTGGCAGTAAAGGCGATTCCGAATTTACATCCAGTCATGGAGAGACCGCGAAGTTTTCCCGACTCTGCAAGATTGAATTTTTTAATATCATCCGCTAATTTTTTATAATTTGAACTCTGATAAAGCCGATCAAAAATTTCCGGCAACACATTGTTATCCACCAACTGGCCATAAGGCGTGTGATTGCGCTCTTCTTTGCCGTAGAGATTGAGCCTGCGAATGTCGAAGCTATCCAGCAATAAATAATTCGCCATATCCTCAATCACACTTTCAATCGTCATGTTGCCTTGAGGTCCACCGAATCCCCGGAAGGCGGTATTAGAATGCTGATTGGTTCTCACCGCTGCGCCTTCAATTAGGCAGTGTTCGAAATAATAACATCCATCAATATGAAACATCGCTCGATCCAGAATGGAAGGAGTTAAATCAGTATAAGCTCCACCATTGGCATAGAGCCGGGCCTTGAAGGCCAGGATTTTCCCCTGATCATCAAATCCAATTTCATAAGTATTTTTGAAAGGGTGACGCTTGCCGGTCATCATCATGTCATCATCTTTAGTCAGTACCAGACGCGCGGGTCTTTTTAATTTGGCAGCAACCAGCGCGGCCATCGCAGCAAAGTGCGCGGCCTGGCTTTCTTTGCCTCCGAAGCCTCCGCCCATTCTTTTAACCACACAAACAACTTTGGAAAAATCCAGACCAAGGGCATGGGCCACGACGTGCTGAGTTTCAGTTGGATGTTGCGAAGACGAATGAATTTCCATTTGGCCATTTTCCAATGGGTAGGCAATGCTCGCCTGGGACTCCATATAAAAATGCTCTTGTCCGCCACATTCAAAAACTCCTTTTAAAATATGAGGAGCATTTTTGAGCACACCTTCGGCATCGCCTCTGATAAAAGGAGTGGCGGTGCAAATAAATTTTTGGGCCTCCAGCGCTTGATCAATAGTCAGAATCGCTTGAGTTTCTTCCACTTCGATTTTTATTAATTTCTTGGCGCAGTTAATGGCCTCATCGTTCACCCCGGCAATTAAGCAAAGTGGCTCGTCGATATAACCAATAAGTTCATCAACCAAAATAGGCTGTTCCGCTACAATCGTTCCCCATTTATTATGAGGGAAATCCTTGGCAGTATAAACGCCCAGGATGCCTGGAACCTTCAGGGCGGCGCTATAATCGATGCTTTTAATTTTTCCGGCAGAAACCGGTGTGCCAAGCACGCCGACCAATACTTCATTGGAGAGCCTAGGGCGATCATCAATAAAAATGCTTTCACCACTAACATGGCCAATAGCTGAATCATGACGAATATTTTTTCCAACACTCATGAAACAACTCCTTTCGAGATTTCATTATGAAATTTTAAAAAAAAGTTTTGAGCAAGTTTCATTCGATACTCTTTACTGGCGCGAAGATCTGACAGCGGGGTGATGATCTGCGGAAGTTCTTTGGCGATTGCTTCAAATTGAGCTTTGGAAAAATCCTGGCCCACTACTTTGGCTTCAATATCTTTGAGACGAATAACGGTTGCGGCAACTCCGCCCAGAGCGAAGCGTGCTTTTTTAATTATTTTATTTTCAACTTCAATCATTCCCGCAAAAGTGACGGCAGAAATATCCAGATCTTTTCGCATCGAAACTTTATAAAGGCGAAGAGCTTCCGTTTTTAGCAATCTTGGAATTTTAATCGCGGTGACAATTTCTGCTGAAGTCATATCGATTTTTTTGTAGCCCAGGTAAAAGTCGCTAATCTTCACTTCGCGAATACTGGCCTGACTCTCCAAAACGATCAGCGCTTCACTCACCATTAAAAAAGGAATGGTATCGGCAATCGGAGAGCCATTGACCACATTCCCCACCAGCGTGGCCTGGTTTTTAATTTGGGGAGAGGCAAAGATATGAAGAATCTTATGAAACTCAGGAATAAATTTTTCAACATAATCTTCAAATTCAGTAAGGGTCACAGTCGCCCCCACCGAAATGAATTGATCATCGTGGGAAATGACTCTCAAAGCTTCAACATGATAAAGGGCCATGGTTTTAGGAGTCGCCAGACGCCCTTTATTTACCACCACTCCAATATCAGTTGATCCGCCCACAATCCGCAATTCAGAATCATGGGCCTTAGCGGCCACTGCCTCTTTCACACTGACAGGAAGGAAAATACTTTTTTGATTAAAATTCATCATCAAGGAGTGACTTCTAATTTTTTTCATTTCCGCCAGCCATGATGGGTTGTGATAGCGGTCTTTTAGAAGTTGCATATTACTTAAGTCCATATTGACCGCCGCCTCGATAATCGGACGGTAACCAGTACAGCGACAAAGATTTCCCGTCAGAAAATTCTTGGCCTTTTTTTCGGTGATCTCTTTGTCTTCACTCACACATTTTTCGGCCATGCCGGCCATGGCACAAATAAATCCCGGGGTACAATAACCACACTGAGCACCGTGGGAATCAACCATTGATTGTTGAACGGGGTGTAGTTCCTTTTCTGAAATTCTTATTCCTTCAACTGTCACCACCTGCGCGCCATCAATTAAATAAAGCGGCAAAATACAAGAGTTGACTGATTTAAAAACTAATTTACCATCCGCTCCGACTTCGTTGGCCAGCAAAACAGTGCAGGCCCCGCAATCGCCTTCGGCACAAACGACTTTCGTTCCTGTCAGACTTCTTTCTTCCCGAAGATAAGTGGCAAGCGGCATAAAAGCCTTTTCGCCCCCTATTTCAATGCGTTGATCGTTGATTGTGGTGATGATATTTTGTCGATTTTCCATCTTCAAAATATAGAATTATGGGCCCTTCCTGTAAAGATTCAAAGGCCCCGAAAATACATTACTGAATGATTTCCCCAATCAGTTTTCCGTTCTCAATGCCCGAGAGGTAAACTTCGCAAATTTGATTGGAAAGATCGAGATCAGTTTGCACCTGGACGCGGATATAATTTGAAGAATAACCTTCAAACAATCCTTGCTTATTTCGGCGTTCAAAAAGAACTTTAGTTCTCTTTCCGACTTGATCTTCGGTGAAGAGATTGAGTTTAGCGTCGCCAAACATCATCAAAGCTTTCACTCGCTGCTTTTTTTCAGCGTGATGAATATGATTTTCAACTTTGGCGGCAGTCGTGTTTTTGCGCTTAGAATAAGGAAAAACATGGAAATGGGTCAAAGGCAATTCACGTACTAAATTAAAAGTATTTTCGAACTGCTCTTTGGTTTCGCCCGGGAAACCGACAATCATGTCAGCTCCAATGCCGGCATTGGGAAAAGCCGTCATTAACTTATTAATAATTTTTTTATAATCGGCCACCGTGTATTTGCGTCTCATCCCTTGAAGGATTTCATCATCCCCACTTTGCAGAGGAAGATGAAAATGGTCCTGAACCTTGGGAGAGGATTTTAAAACCTCAATGAGTTCATCGGTAATCGTATTGGGCTCCACACTCGAGAGTCTAAAGCGCTCCAGACCATCGATCGCCAGCAGACTTGCCACTAAATCATGCAGTTTTTCGCCAGAACTCTGCTCGTACTCACCAATGTTCACTCCGGTAAGGACAATCTCTTTAAAACCGTTAGAAACCAGTTTTTTAGCCTCTAATACCGCATCGGCTACCGAGATAGCACGTGAGCGTCCGCGCGCAAAAGGAATGATACAAAATGAACAGACGTAATTGCAGCCATCCTGAATTTTTAGGAAAGCGCGGGTATGAGAATCGGCAGTAGTGGTCGCTGCACCAAAAAATTCCCACGATTTATCCACATGAATCTGGTTTTCACCCTCTTCATCCAAATAATCAAAAACTTTATATTTTTCCGAGTTACCAAGAACCAGGTCCACGCCCTGCATTCCTGCAATTTTTTCTGGCTCCATTTGAGCATAACAGCCGGCCACTACGATTTTAGCTTCCGGGCTGGAGTTGTGGGCCTTTCTGATCAGATTTCTGCAAGTAGAGTCCGCTGCGTCAGTCACGGTGCAGGTATTAATGAAAACGACGTCTGCCGCTTCACCAAACTCCACAATATCGTAGCCGCGGTCCTTAAAACCTTGAGCAATAGAGCCGGTCTCTGAAGAATTCAGGCGACATCCTAAGGTATGAAGAGCAACACGCTTATTGTTTAGATTTTCTGACTCATTATTTTCCATGGAGGCAACATAGAACGCGAATAATTGCTTTTCAAGTCATTAAAAGGCCCTCGGAAAATAATTCATCACTTTTTTAATCTTTTCGTTTGACAAAAAAGCACGGGAACTTTATTTTAAATCTCACTTCGGAAACAAGTTTGGTCTCTTAGCTCAGTTGGTTAGAGCATCTCCCTTTTAAGGAGAGGGTCCTGCGTTCGAGTCGCAGAGAGATCACCATTTTTCGAAATCCCGAGTACAAGACAATAAGCGCATACAAGTATGCACCCATCGTCTAGCCCGGCCTAGGACACTGCCTTTTCACGGCGGCGACTGGGGTTCGAATCCCCATGGGTGTACCAATTTTAAAGAAAGAGCCTCGATTTAATCGAGGCTTTTTTTTGCCTAAAAACATCAAAACAATAATCATTTAAGATAGAATAAAGTCTTCACCCAAGAGGAATTCTATGATGATCGAAAAAGTTTCTGATTTATTTAAAATAGACGTAACCTCATCTACTCCACTAAAAAGAAATGATGACGACGATGTCTTAAATCTTTTTCTTGATAGTAGTGATGGCGAAAAGTATTTTTTAAAAGAAATACAGAAACATTCAATGCGTGATGGTCTTGATGCACTTTACTTTAATCTTAAAAAAGTAAGCAGCGACCAATTTCAGCTTATTCTTCCACTCAGCTACAAACATGCCCCAGATAAATTCATTTTCCAGGCAGAGAATAAAAACTTAGTTTTATTTAAGAGAGCTTTTTTAAAACCATTCGATATTGAACAGTATCCCTTAGATAAATTGATTGAAAATCTAAGCTTACTTCATACACTTATCAAAAACTATAAGTTCAGCAAACAAGAGTTTCGCACATACGAAGCCTGGCTTTCGATGGGAGTAAGGCGCTTTCGAAATAAATTTGATGAAGAACTTCCTTTTTTAGATTCATTTGAAACATTCATGAATAATCGTTTTCCAAATATCCGTTTTGAAATGGGAAATATTCATGGTGACATTCATTTGGACAACCTTGGTCTAGACGAAAATGGTAAACTGGTTATTCTGGATTTCGATTTGGTTCAGGAGGGGTGTTTAGCTACAGATCTTGCAGCGGCGGCGAGTCTGTACGTTGACTGGAATGACCCCAAACTAGGTAATACTGATCAGATCTATCAGATTGCATTTGATCAAGTCTCTAAATTTGCCAATGGTTTAGAACTCTCTGACTTGAAATATTTAGTCCAAAGAAATGTCTTAGGGGAATGGGCGCTTCTTGAGTCAAAGGATGATGTTATTTCTAAATTAAAACGCTTAATTTAGACTCAGACTTAAAAAAAGTATCTATATCTTTTTTTGTCCAAATTCATTCCTGAAAAATTAAGAAAGAAATCGCACGTTCTTTTGAGATAAAAATTTAATGATGGTAAATGGCCTGAAAAGGCTTAACAAGAATTTGGGAAGTTTTCTGGTGGTTGAAGAAAGCAAGCCTGCAAGTTTTCTATCTACAACCACCAGTTTTAATTCTAACAGACGACTTAAAAAGTTCAATAAAAGTTTACGACTATTTTTCATCCAAAATCAAGACCTTAACTAATTATTCAAGACAAGAAGTTCTAAAGCAGCTCAGTGCTATAAAGTTTACAAAAATGGATTAAATCAATTAACGATTGCTCTCGAGATGCTAAATAGCACCTAAGATAATCATTACCGGAGTATTCACATGCCTAAACTAAGCCTGCGCTTTGCCCTTGTCCTGGCCCTTATCGTTCCTACTTTTTCTTATGCCGCCATTGAGTGTTCGGCCATCAATTTTGATCTTTATCCGAATGCTGCCAATAGAACAATCGTTCTAACTAAAGATGAACAACAATTTCACACTGTCTTTACCGGAACTCAAGAGGGTCATCACTTTAACATTGTCGTTGATAAAGCAGATATGGATGTTCATGGAAGTATCACTACCGCAGATGGGATAACTCATAATTTCACAGCTGCCTTTTCATCAGATGGACGTTTTGAGTTTGCTTCAATGTCTGGTGGGAACATCATGATGCCAGCAAAACTTATTGCCTTAAGTTGCTTAAAAAAATAACTGACACAGGCCCAGAGCAATCTGGGCCGATTAAGGTTGAACTTCTTGAAACCAGCAAGTCGGCCTGCTCCACTTTAAATCATTACAAACATTCCCACTAAGACTCGAGCAAAGGGTTCCTTTGATAAAAGTCTCATATCGACAATCAAGACTAGGGTACTCCCCGACATTATTGAGAGTTCGATCAGTGCTTTCGTTATCTATTTTACCCAAAAAGCTGGCAGGAACATTTAGAGCGTCCATAATTTTTTGATAAACAAGAGTTGCTTGATAAGCTGCAATCAGAGTTTCTTGGCATAAGCTGATATCTTTATTTTCAAGATAGGATTCAGCACAATATTGATTCACCATAGGGTTTAGTAATCCTTCATTGCCTTTGAAGAGCTCTGGCACCTTGATCGCTAGGGCCTTCATGCATTCACTTGTGGCAAAATAGTCAGCTTGCCCTTCGCATGACATCTTTTTTGGTGCTCGCGAACGGACTGCTGGTGTCAGCTGTATTCCCACCACATAAGGCTCCCCTCCGAGGAAGTGTCCAACTTCATGGCATAAAATAATTCCCAAAGATGCCGTCGTTTGTTCCTTTAGTGCCAACAGAGAAGAAATAACCGTAACTTCCCAAAGACCTTCACTGCTTTTCGAGGCATAGGCGTTCGGGGCTTGATCAGAATTTTTAAGTGTAAATTTTAACGTATTATTACTTGCTTCAATTTTTTTTCCATAAATTGAACTTAGGGCATTGGTTAAGGTGAGATATTCCACCTTGCTGACTGAAGCAAAGCTTATTTGGCTGAATAGAAATAGGGCCATAAAGATGTATTTTACCATAAGCCTTTATAGCATTTCTAAAAAGAGCTCAGGCAAACTGTGAAAATAATATATGGCCTGGTAAAATCTTCAAATAAAACTTATCGGCCCAAAATAATGTATAATTAAAGCTAAACCCAACTAGGAAGTAACAACATGAAAACATCTAAGAAGGCGAAAGTAACAAAAAAAGTGGTAGCCAAGAAAGTTACTAAGAAAACGGCCAAGAAAGCTCCCACAGCCAAAAGCGCAAAAAAGCTTTCAAAGAAATTAACTCCCAAACAAATAATCGATCTGGCGGTTGATGGCCTGGTGACTAGTATGAATCAACAATTCCAAAAAATAGAAACACAAGACGAAGCAAATTTAATTGAATACATTACCTTCACTACCTTGGGTGATAAAATTCTCGGACAATTTGGTAAAAAAGTACTTAATCAGTACGTAAAAGATATTTTTGAAGATTTTAAAGAAAGAAAAAAATAAGCGACCTTTGGGTCTGTATTTTTTTCCTGATGCCAAATCGCACCGATTAAAATGAAAGTATAGGGGCCAAGCTGCCACCAAAAAGGCAGTAGGAGACAAAAATGCTCCATTTTTGCCACAAAAAGCTGGCATCGCCCGTGCAACTGCCCCCAACAAGATTCTATGACGAATTTTTTTGGGGGAGAAACTAATGTTTAACTTAAAAATGCTTTTTGCCTTTTCACTGCTCACTTCAATTGCCGTTTTCGCACACGCAGCGAAGGCCAGCGAACAAACCCTCGCGACAATTGGGAATGACGAAAATAAAAATACCTATTTATTAGTTGTTGATTCAACTGAAGACAGTCGCGCTATTAAAACTTTCTATAAAGATGTTTATGCCAATGGAAGAAAGGTCTCGCGCGAAATTCTCGATTACCGTGTTTTAGAGCGAACAGGGATGATCCTTGAGCAAAGGGATAAATATGTTGTTTTAAAATTAAAAAGTAACAACTTTGATGAACAACAAGGTGGAATCATCACTGTAGATACACTCTACAATGGGGCCAACGGTACTCGAAAATCTTATGATATCCAAATGGCCAAAGAAAGAAGTGGCTGGGCACTTTTCAATAAGGGAAAAATTGTTAAGCAAATCTTTATTCAAACGAATAAAGTAATGATTCTCGGCTCTGTGGGAATTAAAAACATTGTTATGAAGTAAGTAGTTCTACCTGATCCAGATCTTTTGCTGTAACCTTTTGTCAGCATGCTAAAACAACTAAAATCGCTATTAGATAGTTATAAACAATATAATATCGACGACAAAAAAAAGATGTCGCTCGATATTATATTAAGTTCCGCTAACGCCGCAGAAAATCTCGAGCTTCGTTTGGAGTGGATCCAAAAACTCTTTAAATGGATACGATCCGATATTTTTCAAACTAAAGATGAAAGAATTCCGGTTATCAAAATCAAGTATCTTCTTATGATTTTGGAACGCAACCCCTTATGGAAAGCCGAAGTCAGTCAAATACTACAACGAAGCTTGAATGAATTATCTTCTGTTGATTTTTTTTGTGAGGTTGGGCTTCCTGGTCAAATAGGTTTCATTGGCGAATTGAGTGAAAAACTGATGGCCAAAATTCTCCCTCAAAAGACCATTAATAATCAATTGGGAGAATTAATACTAATCCTTTTTCCGGACATCTTAGACAGTGAATGGCTGAAGGCAATTGACGCAAGTACTTTGGGGAAAATTTTTCACCTTTTTCAAAGCGATGATCAAAAGACATTTCCCCATCTGGAAAGTGACATTGAAGAAGCTTTAATCTATCTAGTTTCACAATCTGTG
>Ga0208115_1000014_pt1 | contig 90602 bp, 81 predicted proteins | sample LakWasMeta4_LOW4_2_FD_183856 | JGI IMG/M metagenome (GOLD analysis project Ga0208115, IMG submission 183856) | Freshwater sediment methanotrophic microbial communities from Lake Washington under simulated oxygen tension - Sediment Metagenome... | ecosystem: Environmental > Aquatic > Freshwater >...
GTTTCAGCATAAGAGACAACTTCGGCATTAGCTTCCAGGCTGAATAAAATGGTCACCAGACGAGAAAGCACCGGAACACTTGTGCTGTTGCCTTCGTCTGCCAGAAATTTTTTATAAATTTTTACCGCTGCAGGAACGTTTTCCTTTTCTTCAAAATAGGCCCCCAGCGCCAGTGCTGCCTGGGCATAAGAAGGATCCATCTTTAAAGATTTTTCAAAGAAGTTTTTGGCTTCCTGCTTACGGCCTCGTTCATAGTCAATTTTACCTCTGTAAAAAGCATAAACCGGGTCGTCCTTACTCTTCTTTTCACATTTCGCGAGTAATGAATGGGCTTCATTATATTTTTTTTCTCCCGCGTAGGATTTGGCCAAAAATAAACAAGCTTCTTCGACGTCTTCGCTGGTGGTGATAATTTTCTGATAAGTCGCACGCGCCAGCGCCGGCTTTTCAAGAGCGGCGTAAACCCCAGCGAGAATAAGTCCGATCGAATCGTCTTTATTTTTAGAGTCAGCAAAAACTGCTTCCAGAATTTTTTCGGCCTCTTTCAATTCACCGATTCTAATAAGTTCAATTGAAAGTTTTCTTTTTAAGTAAATATCTTTTGGATCAAGCTCGACGACATATCTAAAAATTTGAGTGGCGGTTTGGTAATCTCCGCGAATCGAAGCATCGTTACCTTTAATAAATAAATCCGTCGCGAGAAACTCCGAAGCTCTACCACCAATGGCACGGGCCTTCGCTACCATCTCTTTTAAATCATCGCTCTTAAAACCTAAGGCCACCGCCGGATCGGCCATCTTGGAGACCACCAGGGAAGGACGCTCAGTGGGAAACTGCGAACATGCGACTAACGTCAATGACATGGCCAATAGTGAGTATTTAAAAAAGTGCATCTGCCAGTCCCTCGGCACGAAGAGAATGATCTCTCTTCAGTATCTTTTTCGAACAACCCCTGAAAAAGCTTTAAAGATTATTGGAAATTCCTATAGAACCGGCCGATTTTGCGCTACGTTCCTAATACCTGATTTAATTGCATTTTATAAAATAGTGGCAAATACACTAAAAATTGTTTTGGAAATTGTTTGACAGCATCAATTTAAAATTGTTATTTCATGGCGAGTGTCGCCTGAGAGCCGCAACAATAATAAGGAAAAAGCTATAAGTCCTTAAGTTTATTGACTGACAAGGTCCAATAAACGCTTTGTGAAAAATATACGCGCTCCGAGACCAGAAAAGCGATTTCATGATAAAAAACTTACGGCATTTTGCCGCTTGAGCAATATTCAGAGGGCATAACAGCCTTCTTTAAAATAGGGGAATAAAAATGAGCGAAATTAGAATCATTAAGCGTTACCAAAACAGAAAACTTTATGACACTCACCAGAGCTGTTACGTAACTCTTGAAGAGATTGCGCAAATTATCCGCGAAGGTAACGAAATCCAAGTTATCGACAATAAAACTAAAAATGACATTACTTACATCACTCAAATCCAACTTCTATTTGATCAAGAGAAAAAATCAACTAGAGCTGGTGATGTTGAACTTCTTAAGCGCGTAATCCGTTCTGAAGAAGGGACATTCACAGGATACATCAAAGGTCTTGAAAGAAAGATCGGTGGCGAAGTAGCTGCTCCATTCATGGCAAACGAGTCAAACTCTGCTATTGAAACAACAACTACTTTAAACTAAAATTCTTAGCATTAGTCCTTTTAAACAATAGGTTCTTAATGCTAGGCAAGATTTTAAAAAATGTATTTATAATGACACCCGTCTTTTTGGCGGGTGTTTCTTTTTGTGGCGAAGCCGTAGCCCAGCTCAAACCAAATATTCACCAGCTCACTAATGAGAAGACCGCTCAAAAGGTTAATGACTCTATTCCCGATGCCTCTGATCGCATTCCGGGCTCTATCCGCAAGCACTCTCTAGGGGTGGGACTTGGGCAGACTTTCTTGCGTTCTGATTTAGCGGAAAACGGAAACGATAAAATCACGCCCGATCTTTATTATAATTATTCGGCCAGCTACTCGTTTGATTTTGTCGCAAACTTGCACTACTCAAAACATAAATACATTGGCCGTGAAGCTACTATTAAAGGCCTGGCCCTGGCGATTAAGGGAAAGGGATTTCAATTTGATGCCTTCGCTCCTTTTGTTATGGGTGGATTTGGATTTTACCTTCCCAGCGTAAAACGAATCCAGAACGGGGAATTGAGCGAGACAAGATCCCAATTAGTTTTTGGGGTAAACGTCGGTGCCGGAGTTGAACTAAGACTAAATGATGAGGCCACAGTCGGTGTCATCGCTCACTACCACGATCCCTTCGATGTTCGTCAGGATGTTGGAGCAAAACTTGAGGGCTCATATATGAAGCTTTTGATTCTTGCCTCATACACGTTTAACTAATATGCCACTATCACATCGACTCTACATTTTTACAGGAAAAGGCGGTGTGGGAAAAACCACTTTGGCGATGGCCTTCACCAAATATCTGCAGAAGAAAGGGGTGAATGTTAAGTACAACTGCTTTCATCAAAATCCGGAAAAAGAGCTTCAAGCGGCAATTGCCTTACCGACGATCGAAATTGACATTGATAAAAGTGCTGAAATTTATATAGGCCGAAAACTCAATTCGACCACCGTTGCTTCATGGATTATGAAGACGCATTTTTTTAAATCACTTTTTCAAATGATACCAGGCCTAGGCCACATGATTTTGTTTGGGCATTTAATAGACGAATTGGAGAAAGATCCTAGTCTGGTCGTGGTGCTCGATTCCCCGGCTTCGGGACACGCTCTAACCATGTTTGAATCCACCTCTAATTTTAAAACTATTTTTAAAAGTGGATTAGTGGTTAAAGATATCGATAGAATGCAAAACTTTCTTTCCGGTGAAAATAATTTAAAAACTCACGTCGTCACCCTGGCCACCGAGCTTTCTTTATCCGAAGCGCTCGATTTAAAAAACGAGCTGGACAACAATCTTCCTGATACTCAGGCCCACACTGATCTTTTGGTAAACGACAGCTTTAAAAAATTCTTTGAATTAAAAAAGGTTGATGAAAAAGAACTTCCTCCCTTTTTAGCTCAAAAAATAGAACTGGAAAAAAATATAGTTGCCCAATACTACACTCTGCCTCACATCGATCACGATGACATGCCAAAAATTGTCATGGATTTATCCGCAATGATGGAGGGCCTGGTATGATACTTCCTGATAAGAAAGTAGAGCTTTTTTGCGGAACCGGCGGAGTTGGTAAAACCACGATTGCGACGGCGCGGGCCCTGGCACTGGCGCTTCAAGGCAAAAAAGTTTTGCTCATCACCATCGATCCGGCCAAACGCCTAAAACAAATCTTAAAAATAGAAGACAATGATGATGGCAAAATCTTCAAGATCGGTCTGGATCTTTTCGGGCTCGATAAAGACAAAAACTTTGATGCGATGTTGATGTCTCCGCGCGCGACTCTGCAGCGCATGGCCGTGGAAAAAGAACTGCATGCCGAATTTGAATCAACCATTATTAAAACTCTCTCCAGACCTTATGGTGGCATGAATGAAATCATGTCCATCATTGAAGTTCAGGTTCAACTGGAAAAAAATATTTACGATACTATTATTTTAGATACACCTCCCGGAAAACATTTTATCGACTTTCTCGAATCCTCAGAAAAGATTAAGAATTTTTTTGATAAATCCTTTCTTGAGATCTTTGATTACCTTGGAAAAAGTATTAGTGGTGGCGGCAAGACCCGCAACTTTATCACCATGATTGTTTCAACTGGTGTAAAAAAACTTTTAAGTTATCTGGAAGCTGTGACCGGCGCCGATTTTGTCCGTGAATTTATCGATGCAGTTCTCGCTCTTTATAAATGCCGAGACTCTTTTTTGAAGGCGCTGCAGTTTCAGCAAGATCTGAAAAAAGAAAGTTATTCCAACTGGTTTTTAGTGACTTCGGTTGAGCAGCAAAAAATGAGCGAAGCTCAGAATTTAAAAACTCAGGCTGCCCATTTTATGCATAAAGATCATTTCTTGGTTATGAATAAGTGCCTTGGTACCTTTTTGAATGAATGGGAACCAGGTAATAATGATGTTTTGGTTCATTTAAAACGTTCGATGACTAAGCGCGAACAAGATCTTCAAGACTTCGCTAGTAAAAATTTTTCAAACGTATTAAAATTTCACGAAATCAATCATCCCTCTCCACTTGAGCACGTAAAGGCCTTAGCTCAAATGTTTTTGGTGCAACCTCAGTAAAAAGGACATTCATGGAATTTAAAATATCCAACAAAGATCAGCTAGAAAATTTCGTGTGCCAGAATTGGGACGAAGTGAATACTTATATAACGAGTCTCCAGGCCGATTTGCCGATTCCCTTTTATTCCAGTGTGGACATCAGAGAAAGCAAAGAAAAATACGCCCCGGTTGATCACAACATGTATCCTGCGGGATTCAACAATCTATGCAACGTCGATCTTCGAGGCGCCAATCAATTGCTTCGTGAAACGATTAAAAAAATCAACAGCTCCGCTCAAAATGTAGCGATCATTCCGGAATCGCACACCAAGAATTTAATGTATCTGGATCACCTGGCAACTCTTGCCAAACTGACGACCGAGGCTGGCTATAAAGTTTTCTTTGTCAGTTTTGATTCAACTCTTTTTCCCGAAAATGAAGAGTTTATTGATCTCACTTCGAACTCTGGGGCCGCGATAAAAATTTTCAGAGGCCAGATTAAAAATGGAATTATTTTCGCGCTCAATGAAAAAATAGACATGGCCATCAATAACAATGACCAATCCAACCCATGGCCGATTGAATGGAAGGAAGTTTCAACTCCTATTGCTCCAACCCCTTTGATTGGATGGTTTAGACGCCAGAAGAATACCCACTTTGCTTATTACAAAAAAGTGGCCGATGCATTTGCCCTTCATTTTGGAATTAATCCCGACTTAATTCAGGCCCAATTTCGTGCAGTGGAAGATGTGGATTTCGAAACCAAAGATGGTCTGGAAAAACTTGGTTTGGCGGTCGATGATCTTATTTCCAAACTTCATCCCGGCGCAAAGGTTTTCGTCAAGGCCTCGCAAGGAACTTATGGAATGGGGATCAGTGTTGTTTCTTCCGGTGAAGAAATTATCAACATGAATCGCAAAACCAGAAATAAGATGGATGTGGGTAAAAATAAAATCAAGTTCACTTCTCTGCTGGTGCAGGAAGGGGTCGAAACAATTATAAAATACGACAACAATCCGGCGGAAATCACCATTTATCTGATTGATGGAAAAAGCATGGGCGGATTCATGCGCATTAACAGCGAAAAAGACAGTTTGGGAAATCTCAACAGCCGCGGAATGGTGTTTCGAAAATTGTGTATGTGTGAGCTACTTGGTTCGGCGGAAGACCATAAGGCCAAAGAAGCGGTCTATTCAGTGATCGCCCGATTGGCGACCGTGGCTTCGGCCTACGAAATTAAAGAAGTATTATAAGACAATATCTTAAGGAGAATTAATATGATGAAAGGAGCTAAGAAAAACGTCTTAGATGCCATCGGGAACACGCCAATCGTAAAACTCAACAAAGTAACGACCGGAGTTGCCTCTGAAATTTATGTAAAACTTGAATACATGAATCCAGGTGGATCTAGTAAAGACCGGATCGGTGGATTTATTATGGATCGTGCCGTCGCCGCGGGCAAAATTAAACCCGGCGGAACTATTATCGAAGGAACATCGGGAAACACCGGTGTCGGCCTGGCGATGTGGGCCGCAGTTAATGGATACAAATGTGTATTCGTTATGGCGGATAAACAGTCGATTGAAAAAGTAAATAACCTAAAATCTTTTGGCGCAAAAGTTGTCGTCTGCCCTACTGATGTTGAGCCGGACGATCCTCGTTCCTACTACTCAGTTTCCAAACGACTGGCAGAAACAATTCCGAATTCGTACTACGTTAACCAATACGACAACCTTTGGAACCGCGAAACTCACGTGGCGACTACTGGACCGGAAATTTTCGAACAGACTCAAGGTGATTTCGACATTTATATGGCCGGAGTTGGGACAGGGGGAACGATCACTGGTATCTCTTCTTACCTGAAAACCAAAATGCCAAACCTTAAAACAGTTGGGGTAGACGTTGAGGGATCGATCGTTGCGCAATTTGCCCGCACCGGAGATCTGAGTGGAGCTCGCTCTTATGTTATCGAAGGTATCGGGGAAGACTTTATTCCAGAAAACTATGACTTTAAAGTAATCGATGACTGGGTGGTGGTCGGTGATAAAGAATCATTTCTAATGACTCGTGCGCTTTTAAAACAAGAAGGCATTTATACCGGAGGATCCGGTGGAGCGGCAGTGGTTGGCGCCATCAAATACGCTAAAACCCTTAAAGAACCGAAAAAAATTCTAGTGATCCTTCCGGATTCTGGAAATAGATATGCCTCGAAAATTTTCAATGATGAGTGGATGATGAGCAAGGGCTATATCGACTCTTCATTTAACGTGATCATTAAAGATCTGTTAAATGACCTGGGAAAAAATAGTGGTTCAGTTATTTCTATTACCGATCATGCCAACATTGGGGACGCGATTAAATTAATGGAACTGAAGAGCGTTTCTCAACTTCCAGTTATCAGCGATGGAATCATTAAAGGTGTACTGAGCGAAAACGCTTTGCTGAAGCCGCTATTTAATGGTGAATTCCATTTAAGTGATTCTGTTTCGCTGGCCTACTCAAACAAATACCGGATTGTAGACATCAACGACCTACTTTCAAACGTGGCCGATTCTTTATTAAAAAAAGAAGTGGTGCTCGTCACGGAGAATGGAAAACTAGTCAACCTGTTGTCTAATATCGACATCCTTAACTACATCGCCAAGAGAGAAAACATATGAGTAAAAAAGTTGCTAAAAAATCCTCAACTCAAAAAATGGTTCACGACATCGCCACCAGAGTCATTCATGTCGGCGGACATCCTGATAAAGAAACAGGGGCGATCATGCCTCCTATTTATCAGACCTCGACTTATGTTCAGGAGTCTCCCGGAGTTCACAAGGGATATGAGTACACCCGTTCCCACAACCCGACTCGCACCCGACTTGAAGAATGCCTGGCTTCTCTAGAGCAGGCAAAACATTGTGTGGTAACCGCCTCTGGTTTATCAGCTGAAATGCTGATCATGCATTTACTTCCGGCCGGCTCAAACATTATCTGTGGTGATGATGTCTACGGTGGAACTTACAGATTGTTCACAACTGTTTTCCATAAAATGCATAATTTCAAATTTATTGATACGACTAACCCCAAAGCAGTAGAAGCTGCGGTTAAAGAATTTAAGCCAGCACTTATCTGGCTTGAGACCCCGACTAACCCACTTTTAAAAATTACGGATATCGTGGCCATCACGACGATTGCTAAAAAGGCCAAAGCCTTGACTGTCGTGGACAATACCTTCATGAGTCCCTATTTCCAAAACCCTCTGGTGCTGGGAGCAGACTTTGCCTTGCATTCGATGACTAAATATTTAAATGGTCACAGTGATGCTGTCGGTGGATGTATCATGTTGAATGATTCAGCTATGCACAAGCAATTGTTCACCCTGCAAAATTCAATCGGCCCTTGTCACTCGCCTTTTGATTCATGGCTCGTTCTTCGCGGCTTAAAAACTTTGGCGATCAGAATGGAAGCGCATCAGAAAAATGCGATGGTTATCGCTCAGTATCTGGAAAAACACCCCAAAGTAGAACGTGTCGTTTATCCAGGATTAAAATCTCACCCTCAACATGCGATTGCTAAAAAACAAATGTTAGGCTTTGGCGGGATGATTACTTTTTTCTTAAAAGGTGATCTTAAAAAATCGAATAAATTTTTATCGACCGTAAAACTTTTTGCCTTGGCCGAAAGTTTGGGGGGAGTTGAAAGTTTAATTGAAAATCCAGCGATCATGACTCACGCTTCGATTCCTAAGAAAGTTCGCGAGCAAATTGGCCTAACCGATAACCTCATTCGTCTATCAGTTGGGATTGAGAACGTTCAGGACTTGATTGAAGATTTAGAAAACGCTTTTAAAGCTGTTTAGATAGTTCACAAAAGCCCCCGCAAAGGGGGCTTGCTTTTACTATTTACAACTTAAAGCGCTTACCAACTCACTGGCATAAGAATAAATCACATCCGCTTCTCCCTCGTATTCCGGTCGCCCCAACATCAAGGCAACCATCATTTCGACTGATAAACTGCGGGACTTAATCCAGGCAGCGAGTTGCAAGTCCTCGACTACCATCATTGATTTTTCTTTACCGGAAATCTTGAACTTTCCGTCAGTCGAATTACCGATATCGCGGTATTTGTGAAACTTGCTATCTTCCAGACTGAGATGAAGGTTTTTATCCACCTGATCAATCTTTACGATATGGTCGTTTTTAACGGCACTACAAGAGCCTAAAACGGGAATATCCCCAAAGGCCGGGAGAGAAACGACAATCAAAAGCAAAAAAATAAAAAGTGTTTTCATAAAAGACCTCCAGTAATTTTCATTTACAGCAATGGCTCATGTTTATTAGTTTAGTCCTGGCCATTTGTCACTCTTCTAAACTGAATTTAACTTCAAGATCTACAGCCAGCCTAAGGGCAGGTTAAGTTTAAAAGGGCTTAATCCGATAGTTTCGCTAGAGGTTTAAATGCAAACTGGCGCTGAAAAAAAAATAGTCGAAATTAAAAAATATTCAATCCTCTTTGTTTGTCTGTGTTTAGCAACTTCCTCTCTTTATTCAGCAGAGCCAATCCGCAGCCTGGATGATCCGTTTGCCAAAAAGCCCACTGATTTTCTGTTGTACTACAACGATGCAATGGAAAAGGTTTTTGACCCCATTTCAATCCCCATTATTGGGGGCGAAGCTTTGCATTTCACATCACAAAAAACTGACTGTGAACACCTACAACCGGAGAGCTTTGGAGCTAATTTCGCAAAAAATATTTCAATGCTCAATGCTCCTCTACTTCAATCTCAATGCGCAGCGATTGATGAATTTAATAAAAAAAAGGAATTAAGCCCAAAGCTATGCATGAATCTTGCGGGATGTTTAAAAACAAAGCTAGGTCCTGAAAATGAACAAAAACAAATCCTGAAGCAAGAGGCCCAGAAAAACGCTGCCGGTGAAGCCATTGCCCTGATCGCCAAAAAAGGGACCAATCTGATGATGGATTTTGAGGCGCTGAGATTGTATTCCATTGCGAAATACGGGGAATCTTTTCTGCCTGAGAATTGCAAGGGAAACGAGACATTCAAAATGCCAGAAGCTAGCAAAAACTCAAATGAGCTTCAATGCCACTCAGAGATTATTGATAAAGGCTATGAAATGGCCTTGAAGAATTGTAAAATTCCTGAGGTTGGCTGTTTTCAAGATTACCCTGAATATCTGGCCACTAAAAAAGCGACTGGAAATATAAGTAACCTGGCCGCCGATTTTTACCAGAAAAAATCACAAGAGAATCACAGCGAAGTTCTTTCTAATGATGGAAGCATCATGCACAAAATTTCAATCATTCTTGCCGATGACTCGCTAACCCCAGCGGAAAGAGTTGAAGCCTTCTTCGATCATCTCAAGAATAATTATAATCAACTCGACCCTATACTTAAAAACTATTATGACCGATCTTCTAATAACAAAAGTGAATCTAAATCCGATTCGATTAGAGAAAGTATTCTCAGTTATATCAATCTTAATAAGCACAAAAGCTCTGTCCACATTCAAGTGGATCTGGAAAATTTAAGAAAAAGTGAAGCGAAGGCCCTTTTAAAAGGAAAATGTGAAACGGTAATGACCATGGGACGTTTGTGTTCGGTGGTTAATGAGGTTTTGAGCGGATCAGAAGTCGTAGTCGAAGAAAAAGATTTCAATAAACTAATTTCCAACGGGGAAGATACAAACATCCAGGGGGACTCCTTGTTGCGCAACCTTGCCAATAATGTCTCAAGGTGCAACACCTTCATTTTAGCTTCTGAGGCATCAGCTTACTTAAAAACCATTAAGCTCTCAAGTGATTACGATCTTTTTTCTGATCTTCATAGCGCAGTCAAGATAAACACAATCGCCAGCACGACCCAACCGGAAAAAAATGGGAAAAAACCTAAAATCATTATTAGAAGTGATGGCTCCTTAGAAAAAAAAGAACAAGGAACTCCAATCACGATTCAAACCATGAGTGAGAGATTCAAAGACAAAGGCCCCGAGCTGGTGCTGGTAAATAAATTTTCAAAAAACAGTGTCTTACCAGAGATTTATAAAAACGACATGGAGATAGGAAGTCGCAAACCAGGTCTAACTTCGTCCATCAAAAAAGACGTGGCCGAGCTTGGTCCCCAAAGTATCAAGCCAGTTGATAAGATTGGGGCTGCATCTGGTTCTTCTCAAAATGCGATCATGCCGACGAATAGAGGATTTTCTGCAGGGAAGAATCTGAATTCCCCAATCAGCGAAAACAAAATTCCGGATGAATATTACCAAAAAACGCTCGCAACTAATAATAGCAAAAAAAATAACTCTAAAAATGATTATTCCGGCCTGATGAATAAAATTTCATCCCTCGAAAAACGCTTGGGTAAAATAAATAATACCGATTTGGGACCTGAAAAAAAGACTGTCCCTAAAGATTCGTTGGGGACAAGTCCTTCCACCGCAGCAGAATCGGGGCTAGTTAAAGAATTGAGATCGGCCAAAGCAGAACTGGAAGCAATAAAGAAAAATCAAAAGGATCAGTCTAATTCTGGCGCTAATATAATAGCGATGGAAAAAAGAGAACGAAATTATTCAGCTGATGCTTCTAAAGCTTATGCTCAAGACTCAGAAGAAAGCTCCTCTAACGACAGCGGCTCAGTGGCAAATAACTTTTCTTCTTCCGGAAGATCCAAAGGAGCTAGTTCCCAAAATTCAAAAACGAGTTCAGCAGCGTCAGCAGTTCAGACGGGTGATGTTGGCATGGAAACGAAAGGAACACGACAGCCGACAGCGGCCGGTGAGAGTTTGGGGAAAAATGTTGATCCAATCGTTTTGCTAACAAAATTAGATGGAATGGGAAATGCAGCCGCTGTCAACGAAACCATTAATAAATTGATTTATGCAGAATCGGGTCGTCCTTTTTATATTGAAGAAGGAGGCTTGGTAAAACAAATTATTCCTGAAATTGTTAATGGAAAAATCCTGATTAATGAAGATGGTAAAGCAGTTTACAAAAAGATCTTAAAAGGAAAAGTTGGTGAATTTAAAATTGCCCTTGAGCAAAAAGCGGCCAGAGAAACGAATCTCGAATCGCCTGCGGACCTAAAAAGAGCAGAGGCGAAAATTGCGCCGGTGATAAGATATAGAGAGCTAAAGGATCTTTTCAAATAAAAAGGCCACATACAGATGTGGCCCCTAGAATCAAGGTGATCTTTTTTTAAGACAATTGGTATAAAACATTTTCTTCTATTTCTACCACCGCCATCAGAGCATCGTAAATCAGGAAGCTACCTGCCTTATTGCGGGAAAGTTCAAAGAAAAACTCATTCACTAAATCTTTAACTGCTTTGTCACTATTTTGCTGGAAGAACTTTTTTGGAGTTAGTTTTGAATTCAAAATATTCCAATTTTTCATCGCGCCTTCAGAAATAACACAAAGTCGATCGCGCGGCTTTAATTTGATCTTCATTGGTTTATCAAAACTGATCAGCTCGTCCTGGTAAAAAAGATGCCCCTGACCTCGCAAAGTAAAACTGGCTTCCAGCGTTCTTAAGTTTAAATGCATCATGCAATAAGTAAGTTCAGCATTATTTTCATTGGCATGATGGCCGATAATCTTTTGAAACTGCTCCGCTTCCTTGTGCAGATCTGCAGTCACCGATTTTTCTTTAAGGATTTCAATCTCCGACAAGAGGATGGAAGACAGAAGGTAGGAATCACTTCCTGCTTGAACCAAAAGCAACTCCTGCTCATTTTGAATCACTTCAAAAAACTCTCCTCCACTTTTCTCCCCCGCCATAAATTTACTGGAGAGAGTGAGACCTTTTAACTTTTCAACCCGCATTTTTACAAAACGATCATGAAGCTCTTTTATTTTGGAGAGATGATTCTGAGTGTATTCCAGAACTTTTTCCAAATCGGAAGCCAACTTATCAATTTTTAGCGTGTGTTGAGAAAAATTCATGTTCAAGTAATTTTTTAAAATTGGAACATTGTATTCAATTTCCTGGGAGATATCGATAAATCCAAAAATTTTATTAAAATGAGATTTTAATTCAGAGACTAATTTAAAGTCTTTTCTTGAATTGAGCGCAACAATGACCTTCTCCTCTCTGGAAGAAAAGATCTTTTGTAATTCTGCAAAATTTTCCGGACTGGATAATAAAAGCAGCGGTGAACTAAGGCCCGCTTCCGGCCGATCCCAACTCAGGAATTTAACCTCAAAACCAACTTCCTTGATTAATTTTTTTAAATAATCATCCATTCCTGGACTTGTGTTCGCCATACGAACGCATTCTATTTCCCGCATAAATCTCCTTATCGTTTTAACAGTTTAAAAGAAGCTTGTGAAAATAGGTATTTAAAAATATATTGCCGCCTTTAATTGGCACTCTCCAAATACCAGAGCATTTTTATCTGATTGATATCTTGCGGGATTCGACAATCTATTAAAGTCGCACTAGAAACCGTCCGATACTCAAGTAATGATGTTCGATTTTCCCCCTGTCGGAAGTGTAAGATAATGACTAAAAAGAACAATGTATTCCAATTATCGGTTGTAAAAGAAAATCGTGACCGATTGAAGAAAGCCGCTGCGCTCGAGCTTTCTCCAATTGAACTTGTTCAAAAAGAATATTTTGAACTTGTCGTAAAAACACTTTTAGCCGCGCTAAAATGTAAAGACGATTACACCTGGGGACACTCCCTGCGTGTCGCTTATTTTTGTGTTTCCGTTGGTAAAGAAATGGGACTGTCTGATGCTGAAATTTACGAACTGGAAGTTTCGGCCTTGTTTCATGATATTGGAAAAATTGGTGTTCCCGACTCTGTCCTCTTAAAACCTTCTCGTTTAACCGATGACGAATTTTTAGAGATGAAACTTCATCCAAGCAAATCTTACGAAATACTGCAAGACTTCCCAGTGTTCAACAAGATGGCAGTTAATGCAAAATACCACCACGAACGATTTGATGGCCGTGGTTACCCCGAAGGACTAAAGGGCGAAGATATTCCGCTCTTCTCCAGAATCATTCTGATTTCTGATACATTTGATGCCATGACATCAACCAGACCTTACCGAAAGGGACTACCTTTTGATGTAGCATTCGCCGAACTAAGAGAATTCGCTGGAACACAATTTGATCCCTACGTTGTCGAAAAATTTATTCATTGCATGACTAAAGAGCAAGATAAAAATGAAGACACTTTTAACCTTCAAGTCATCGAAGGAAGATTCAAAAAAGACGCTGCCTGATTTTTATTTGCAAAAAGGAGTCTCTTTGTTTGTGGAAACATTATACTTCTGAACGATGTTGCAATCATCATCTGAGTTGTAGACATTTTGAACTACACATTCTGCTGCTTTGCCGTTGGCCACATTCCACTTCATGTTTTTATTGCAACTGACATAGGCCATTTTATCAATGCATGCCCAATATTTTTCTTTGCAGTTATAAACTAAACCTCGCCCTAGCTGATCATAGGCCGGAGGTGGCGTGTAATTATCATCGGCCACAATCTTGTCTTCCAGTTTGATTTCTTTTTTATCAGCAGATGCATTATCCGTTTTGGCAGGAGCATCCACACTGTCAATTAGACTATCGATACTTTTATCGATTGGGGTTTCACTCGACTTAACTTCACCAACCGCAGCTGTCTCCCCAACCACTTGAGGGGGTACTTCTTCCGCTTTTTTATCAGCAATATTGATATTTTCAATGGGGGCCTGCTCCACCGGTGCCGTCCCAGCGGCTTCAGGGGCGACTTCAGGCGCGGTTTCAGGTGCGGTTTCAGGCGCCTTGGCAGTGCTCGACTCTTCAGTCTTTGCTTCTGGCTTCGCCTCCGTGCTTTCTCCTTCCGCTTTTTTAACCTCGCTCCCCCCTTCAGTTGGGGCCGGAACTACTTTTCTTCTGGGCTTACGAGGCACTACAGGGATATCAGCAACTTCAGTACTGGGATCATCACTTTTTAAAACAAACTGATCTATGGCCATGTAGGCCAATGCTAAAACCACGACCACCCGGATGAGCATGCTCATCTGTTTCTTTTTTTTATCTTCGCCCCCGCCACTTTCATTATCTGATGTGTCGTGACTCTCTTCATTCAATTCTTCAGAATGTTCACTAGATTCTTCTTCATCTTGGTGATTTTCTTCCATGCCCAATTTCTTGCGAAGTGGTTCTGGAAGGCTTTGTTTTAAGTTGGTGATTAATTTTTCAAGCATATAATTTTATTATAGAGGATTTTTATGAAAGTCATAGATGATGGAGTAATCAAGTACGACCGGTCAAATTTTACCCACTCCGGGCCGATTGATTCAGTTGAGTATTCCTCATTGGAGTACTGGAGAAAAATACTCTATTCCAAAAAGCTCATCGGCGAATACCCCGAGGCGCAGGTAGGATTCGGAAATATCTCAGAGATAAAAAACTATGCTGAGCTTCACCCAGCAGCTGTCCCCCAGTTTATCATTACCGGCACTCAAACCGGAAAATACGCGGATCTCGACGGGCGATTTTATACACGGGTGCTGGATTATGACATTGACCACTTGAAAATTAAAATGATGGGGCCAGTTGAAGCTTCAAGCGAGGCCCTCACCCATGCGGCCATCTATGCTCACAATAAAAATATCAAGGCGATCTTCCACATTCATTCTTTCAAAATCTGGAGCGGGATGATTAAGGACAAAGCCGATTCCACCTGTAAAAGTATTCCTTACGGCACAGTTGAAATGGCGAGGGCCACTGAGAGGTGTGTCGGCAAGTTGGATTTTGGTTCTTTTTGTATGGAAGGACATGAAGATGGAGTGGTGGCCTACGGTCGGGATTTACAAGAGGCAGGGGACTTGATACTTGCTCTTTATCATAAGTATCTTTAGTCTCTTCGAAGCCTAAAAAAGGAATGAAAATGATTTCCATCCGGTGAAATTTTAATCCAATCGCCTGAGAGTGGATTTTTCTTCAAATTTTTTACCGATTCAATTTTCCACTCAACAAACTTCGATTCGGGATATTTATCGGCCAAAGACTGAATAACTAGCCCCATGGTCTTACGATAATTGACTTCCACCAGAGCATAAAGTTTTAATTCATCCTGCTCACGATAAATGAATGAATCTATTTGGATATTTGAAAGGGCACCCATTTTCAAATAAGTTTCTGCTATTTTCCGTGTTGTTTTTTCTAGTTCATCCAGGCAGTAATCGTATTTTTCACTAATATATTTTTTGAATTTATCAACACTGCTCGATCCGGCCCCGCCCTTAAAATTCCCGGCTTCTGAATTAAAATTCTCCACCATAAACTGTCTCTTAATAATACCATCCACCACTTCAAAAGTTGTCCCGATATCAAAGACGCGTTCATAGACGGGCTCCAGTAAAACTTTCTCACCTGAATATTTTGAAAAAAATGATTCTTCAAAAGCATCGGCCCTAAACTGTCGATGACCGATCCCACTAAAACCATGAGGAAGTTTAATGATCCATCTTTCTCTCTCCGGATATTTTGCCAGCTGAGCCGATACTTGCTCTACACTCTCCACCAGTGCCCCTTCCAAAAATCCCCACTTATTTATTTTGGCGACTTCCGCCGAAGTTAATTTAGAGTTGAGTTTTTGTTCCAAAGCTCTTTGGTGATGATGTCCCCACCAGTACTCATATTGAGTCGCCATGGGATTAAAATCGGGAATAATAAAACCTAAAGCGCGGAGCGAATCCAGATATTTTTCTTCATAATTTTTGTAATTTTTTAAAATAAATTTTTCTTTTTCAATCAGAAAAAAGACATACTCAAATTCTTTGATAATTTTTTGATTGGCAGCACTTTCTTCTTGATAGGCAGGATCAAAAAGTGAGGCTTCATAGTCGAGATCGACTTTGTAAGTGTTCAAAACTACCACGTCTTCCGATTGGTCACTTTAAAATCATCGCGAAATGCATCCAGCTGATCGAGAAAAGTAGCGTCTAGCCCCGCACGCTCTCTTGAGCTGCGGTCAAAATGAATGCCTTTGGATCTGGCCGGTGTCATTACTCCCGGCAGATGAGTGCTGAAATAAGTCCACAAATCCTTATCCCCTCTCCACAGATTAAGCCAATGAGCACCTAGGGCGACATGAGAAATTTCATCCTCATAAACGATCTTCATGATTTTGGCCGTCTCCAAATCTTCGACTGCTACAAAAGCTTTTTCATAATATTGGGCAAAGTCTAAATTGGCCGATTCGAAAGTCATCGCCATCGCTGCGTAAAAATGGGAGGGGGTTTTTAATTTATCCATTGAACGCCAAAAAAAATCATTTAGCGGGAATTCTCCCAACTCAATGCCGAACTGTTTCATGCGAGCTAAATAGAGCTTTAGATGTTTTTGTTCATCTTGTATGGTTTTGATCAATCCTTTTTTAAACTGGATCATGTCTTTGCCATCATCGGGATAAAGCAAAAGGGCCGCCGCCATCATCTCAATAGCGAGAAGTTCGTGATTGGCAAAAAAGTGCAGCGCGAGCCCGCGTCTTTCTTCAAGATGGAAACTGGTATTTTTGGGAAACTTTACTTGCTGATTATCAAATTTTAAGCGTTCATTTCGACCGGGGTTTAGCGGCAAATCATAAGCGACGAGTGATGGTGTGTAATCAACATCTTTAAGCGCAATGAGTTTGTCTTCCAAACTCGCCCCCTCTAAGAGAAGGCGAGCATATTCACGATAGTGCATAATTATTTTTTGGGCTTACCTTGAAATTTTCTTTTCTTCGAAGGTTTTCCTTGTCTAAAGTCTTTATTGGTCGAGCCAACTGCAGAAGCCAAATGAGAAGGTCGCTCTCCAGGTTTCCCACCGCCGCCCGGGGCACCGCCACGTCGAGGAAATGGTCTGCGAGTAAAACGTCTTTCTTTAAAACAGCCATCACATATTGGAAATTTCGACTGATCCGGAAGTTTAGCACCACAGCTTGAACAGGTCGGAGTAATTTTATCAGAAAGAAGTGTATTGAGTTTTTCGATCGCCAGAAGTTTATTTTCCAGCAAGTCTCTGTCTTCAAATTCAAAATTCTTATTACTGAAGTGACGGGCCAGCCATTGATAAAGCTCCACACATTTGATGGTGGTTTCTAAATAATCAATTTCGTTTGAAGTATGATTAATATGTTCATTTTTAATAATTTCGCTGGCGACATATTTTTTCAAAATCCAGACGTAGTATTGAACGTGTTCAAGTAAACCCAGGTTCACCGGAGCACAAGCAAAACCAAATATTTCTGATGAACTCAATTGATTTTGATGATCGATATCTTCTACCGTCTCGGCGAGTTCAATCATTTCCTTCAAATCAACACAGTAAAATGGCTTGGTAAAAGTCATGGTGTTAAAGAGTCTTAAAAACTCAGATAGCTTGAGGATCGGTAGATTATTAGAAGAAAGGGCATTGTTTACTTTGGTGAAGATATCTAAATCCGGACCAACCATACTTTGCGTCTGCTGATCGAGAATCGTATCCAGAGCGTGCTGAATATCATTCAAGCCCTCTTCAACTTTTTGCAAGCAAGTGACTTTTCCAACCGGAAAACGCTGGAAGCGTCCCGCTCTACCTGCAATCTGTTTGATCTCGCTGGTGGTAATCTGGTGCTCTTGCGAATTGATGTGTTTAGTAAGAGTTGAAAATACAATTCGTTGAATTGGAAGGTTCATCCCCATCGAGATGGCATCGGTACTGACAATGACGTCGGTAATGCCCTTGTCAAATTTACGGGCCTGTTCGCGGCGAACTTCAGGTGAGAGCATTCCGTAAATGATAGAAACTTTAAAGCCAACTTGTTCCAGATCGTATTTATACTTAAGAGCATTTCGGCGTGAGAAGACAATTAAGGCATCACTTTTTTTCAATTGAGTCAGGGTGATGGGACGATCTTCTACTTCCAGCTTGGTCATGCGCTCATAATTTCTAATTTCAAGTTCATCTCCACAGAGTTCAACAATTTGTTTCACCAAATCGAGAACAGATCCATCACCGCAAACATGCACTTCGAAGGCATGTAAATTAACAAGAGCACGGGTCCACGCCCATCCTCTTTGCTTATCGGTGATCATCTGAATTTCATCGATAACCGCACAACTAAACTCTTCACTGAGTTTTGCCATCTCGATGGTTGAGGAATAATGAGTGGCATCTTCCACTTCAATAACTTCTTCCCCGGTCAACAACGTAGTCTTAACACCTTTGGTGTTCATGGTATCGTATAACTCGGCGGCCAGCAGCCTCAAGGGAGCAAGGTAGCACCCTTTTCTTGCCTTAACCAAAGCTTCAATCGCGTGGTAGGTTTTTCCCGAATTGGTGGGTCCCATATGGTAGATAATTTTGCGGGGAACTTTTCTGGCGTGAGAGTGAATCCAAAATTGTCCCAGATACTCCTGAAGAATATTGGAAGAGATATCTTTTCGCTTTAAAACTAAAATAGATTTAATTAATTTTTTAAATTCAGCTTCGAGATATTTTTCATTTCTCCAAATATTACTTGAGAGCTGTTTAAAAAAGCGGGTGTACTCTTCATCGCTGACCAAGTCGATTGATAGACCTTGATCGCTCAGTTGTTTATGAAAAAACAAAATGAGGTTTTGAGCATGGCGAAGAGCAATGTCTCCCGGGTAGGTAAATGTCTCTTCACCCAATAATTTGATTTGAGCTTCAAGACGGTTGAGAGATGATTTTTTTAATTTAAATTGGGCCTGTTGAAACTTGCGATCCAGAACTCTTAACAAATTCTGGTAGTGATTATTAACGCCCGCAATACTTTTATCAACTTCGGCGTTGATCAGGTCTTCGATTTTTGTTTTTGTTTCGTTGATAGCCTGAACACATTCCTCGTAAACTACTTCACGCACCCGTGTCCGATAATCTGCCAGACAAGCGACACACTGACAGCTCAGGGCCTGGGACTTGATCTCGAGATTAAAATTTTCTTTAACCAGTTTTTGAGTTTCAACGTGGTTTTTTTCTTTGTCTTCACTCCATTTCTTCAAAATGGAATAATGAACTTCCAGCACGGGAGGATTTAGTCCCCCATCTTGCCCAAAGTAAAAAATTTCTTTTTCAGGCATTAAGCAGTCATCGACAAAAATGGTAGAAATAATATTATCTCTTTGAAGAAATTCAAAGAAATTAACGTATTCAGTATTGAAGATCGAAACCAATGAAGGATTCTGCTTAAAATTATTCCAAAGAAGTGTTTGGGTTTTTTGAACAAAATTTAAAACGATCTGTGCATCTTCAACCGTGCGAAGATAATCATCATTTTCTGAAAAAGAGTGAATTTTTATAAGGGTTTTTCTTTCGGCTTCAAGGAGACCTCGAATGCCTTCGTAGTCTGGGAGGGATGGAAAATCAGTCGTACTCACTAAAAAAAAATCCTTTTTAAGGTTATACGACTGATTCTATCTTACTAATTTCTCTAGGTCTATTGACTATCGTGCTTGGGCCTATCTATCTAGCTCGACAATATAAGCTAAGGCCATCTTGGCAAATTTCACGGCATGAGAAGCGTTATTATTGGAAAGCGACAACGTGTCATTGGCGGTGTGAATCTTATGATTCATGTTTCCCATTGTTGATTCAAAGGGCATGGAGGCCGGAAATCCTTGAGTATGCCATGAAGCGTGATCAGAACACCCGTAGCCGCATTTATCAAATCCCCACTTAATCTCAGGTATATAGTGATCAATGATTGATCCAATAAATTTGTTTTGCTCATCATTGGTGTAATCTTTCATTAAAACGATATCAAGGGCCTCGTCGCCTTTAAAATTAGTCATGTCCAATTGCATAACGCCGACAACATTTACATTTCTCTTCTTGTAATCGGTCGCAATTTCTTTCGATCCCAGTAAACCAACTTCTTCCGCGGCATAGGCCATGAATTTTAGCGTTTTTAGTGGTTGGTAAGAACTATCGGCTAAAACACGAATAATTTCGGTAACGGTTGCAATTCCAGAAGCATTATCATCTGAACCTGGAGCTCTGGCCGAGCCACCGCCCATGTAGCCATTGATTGAATCCTGGTGTCCGCCAACAATGATTGTTTCGGCCGACTGACCCTTGATGGTTAAAATAATAGAAGGCTGATCCCATTTAGCGTGGTTAAAATACTCAACGCTTGCATCTGAGCGGCCTTTAACCAGATTGGTCCAAGTGTCTTTAATAAAAGCTGCTGATTTTTTTCCGTGCTCACCTTTGTAATAACGGTTTTGAAAAGCAGACAATGAAGTAATAGTCGCCAAAATGTTTGCCGGATTAGTTTCTGCCACTAATGGCTTTACAATGGCGTCCTGGTCAATTTTATAAGCGATAAACGAATTATTTTTTGCGTAGAACTGCTCACCTTGAGAATTGAGCAGACTTTCCGCATCGGTTTCATCGTCATGAAGCATGAATCCACCACAGCGTTTAAAATCCTTATGCATTAAAAGTGAAAGCCAGGGAAGAGCATCTTCATCGATTTTCACGATGCTGATACCATCACGAGTGGCAACTTCTTCAATGCGGGGACCGAATTTTTTTTCGGTGAAATTTAGGGCATCGGCATCGATTGAAATATAAACTTTTTTATCTTCAGCATTCTGCTGAGCATTTCCCTGAGCATAAACTGCAAGTGAAGACAGTAAAAAGAATAGTACTAAAATCTTGCTGCTTGTTTTGATTTTCATAATCATTTATTCCTATTTTAGAGAGAGATCATCCTTGATACTAAAATTGTCTGGAAAATATTGTGATTTGTCTAATTTTCTATCCTTTTCTATTCTTACTTCTTACAATAAATTATTACACCTTTGAGGCGGAGAATTGCGATGATTGCGACGTGGCTGACCAAGACCCTGAATATTAAATATCCCATTATTCTTGCCCCCATGTTTTTGGTATCCAACAATAAAATGCTGATTGAAGCTTATAAAAACGGAATCATAGGCTGCATTCCCGCTCTTAATTTTCGGACCCCGCTTGAACTCGAGAATGGGATGAAAGAATTAACTGAGAAATGTCAGGGAAAATTCGGGGTTAATCTCATAGTAAATAAGTCAAATATTCACTTACAAGCTCAGCTGGAAGTGCTGGTCCGCCACCCCCCCGCCTTCGTCATCACCTCTTTGGGCTCTCCGGAAGAAACGATAAAGTTATTAAAACCGGTTGGTGTTAAAATTTTCTGTGACGTGGTTGATGTGGGATACGCCCAAAAAGTTGAATCACTGGGGGCCGACGCCCTAATCGCCGTCAATTCCGGTGCCGGCGGACATGCCGGAAATATTGCGACTTCCATTCTGGTTCCCATGTTGCGCGAACATTGCAAACTCCCAGTTATTTCTGCTGGAGGCGTGGGGACAGGAGCGGGATTGCTTTCAACTTTGGCCCTAGGGGCGGCCGGTGTTTCGATCGGATCACCTTTTATCGCCACCACCGAATCCGATGTCTCTCAAGAGTATAAACAAGCAGTAGTTGATTACGGAGCCCAAGATATCGTCATGTCGACTAAGATTTCGGGTTCACCTTGTTCCGTGATTAAAACTCCCTACGTTGAAAAAATTGGAATTGATCAAAACTTCCTTGAATCACTTTTAAGTCAAAATAAAACAGCTAAAAAATATGTCAAAATGCTTACTTATTACAAAGGGATGAAAGCAGTAGAAAAGGCCGCTTTCGCTGCTACTTATAAAACAGTCTGGGTGGCAGGTCCCTCCATTGAATTTATTCATAAAATTGATACCACCCAAAATATAATTGAAAGGATTTTAGCTGAATACAAAACGGCCTTTGATGACTTATGCAAAATAAATCAGCAGTCTTAAAAAATAAAGAATTCTTAAAATTATATCTAGCTGGTCTCACGTCTGAGCTCGGTTCTTTCGTAACCGATACGGCGATGATGTTATTTGTCTTTGCCCTAAGCAATCAGGACAAAACTTTCCTGGGAATTTCCAGAGCACTTTTTCTCCTTTGTTTTACAGTGGGAAGTTTACTCGGTGGCCCTTTAGGGGTGCGTTTTAATAAAAGAAATTTACTTATATTTTCGGAAGTTTTGCGGATACCAATTATTTTAAGTTTGATGTTTTTTCATGATGTCTATTATGTGATGATTGCCAATGCCTTAATCGGTTTTTTCACCGGTATTTACAATCCCTCTCGCCAAACTCTAATCAACGAGATTGTTCCCGAAGAAGATATCAAGGAAGCTAATTCTTTATTTGGAACAACCATGGCGGTGCTCCACCTGGCCGGCCCGCTGGTGGGAGCGACCCTCTATAGTTATTTTAACGGAATTTTTCAGGTACTGAGCCTAGATCTGGTTAGCTATCTATTGGGAATTATCCTGCTTTTTAAAATTAAGTTCACCTATACCCTTCAGCAAAAAACACAAACGGTGCCAGGAGTGAAATCGCCGAGCATGGTTGAAGATTTTATTGAAGGCTACCGCTACATCCGTTCTCGTGCCGATCTTTCTTCCATGTTGCTTTTTACTTTAATGGTTGGCTTTTGTATCGGAATGCTTGTGCCACTGCTCTATCCCTTTATGGTGGAAGTTCTGCATAAGGGAGAACAAGAATATGGAATTAATCTCTCACTCTTCGGGCTGGGGGGAATTCTAGGGGGATGGCTTTCGAGTAGACTCAATCGGCACTTTAAAGCATCCAAACTTTTTTTAATGGGAATTATCGCTGAAGCCGTTTTGATGCCGATCTGGATTCGAACAACTGATTTTAATCTCAACTGTCTGGTTATATTCATTTGGGGATTATTAGTTTTTATCCGTATTCCCTCGCAACTCAACTATATCTCCGCTCATGTCCCTAAAGAATACATGACTCGCGTATACTCATTTCTAGACCTTGTCTTTGTAGTGCCGAATATATCTGCTGGTATTATAGTGGCACTGATAGGAAATAAGCTCTCTACCTACGAGATTTTGAATTATACCTCAATCTTCTTTATACTATTGGTAGGAGTTGGTTTGTTTACTCGGGGTACCAAGGCCTTACTGAATAAATAGCCATTCATTTAGAGTATGAGATCAACCTTTTTACTCGTCCAGATTACCTTCATTTGTTTGCTCTCCATGGGGGCTAAACCTCAGGCGCCAAGAGCTTCGCTCGTTACAAACAGTGTTAAAAATAAAGACCTGAAAGTTTTGAACTCAAGACTAAAAAAAGACTTAAACGATAAAAAATTATCCATTTTTAAAAAATACACCCTCGCCATTTTAGCGGCCCGGGAATTACAACAGCTAAAATTTCCAAAAGAATCCATGGCCTTCTATCAAATCGCCAAAGAAATTCCAGTTGAAGTCAATAAAAATGAAATTCATCTGGCCACCTCGTTCGCCATCTCGGCTTCAAACGATTCTCCCCATTCTATTTTTTTCTTTGATGTTAATTTAAAATCTTTGATTCAAAATAAATCCTACGAAAAGGCCATTTTGAGTATTAACCCTGAAAAGCTTAAGGAGCCGGAGTTTGCTGCCTATCGTATTATTTACGATCTGCTCAATGTTAAAATAAAAAAGCGGCTGGTGAGAAATCTCTACTGCTTTCAGGATTTTCAAAAAGATCCTGAATCCTATTATCAATACTCAACCTTGTTATGCGATTTATTAATTGATTATTTGCGCGACGGAAAACTGGGGGCCGATCACCTAAGAGTAGTGGAAGAATATTTTTTTAAACATGACCTGAAAGAGCGATACCTTCTTCAATTGGCAAAAGAACTTAAAGCGCTTCCCTAAAACTTAATTTGGCCCTTAATCATCACCTCATTCGAGCGATTGTCGATATTTCGTCCGTATTCAATGGCAAAAACATAACGGGAAGAGACTTTTTCCACGCCGCCAAAGACTCTTCGTTCTCCGCCGGGAAGAAAGGTTGGCATATCACTAGAAAGCGGAGCCGCCCCTCCGGCAGTATAACGTATGCCATTTTTAGCATCTTCAAGATTGGCCTTAACCACTATATTGGTACCGTAGTTTCGCAGGACCACCGCAGTGTCTATCAAGGCGCGAGTGTCATCCGATATCGCATGTGAGACTCCCGTTTTAACGACGATCGTATCGAGAACTCCTACGACATTATCTCCCCGGGCCACATGATTCCAATCGGGATAGAAGCTGGCATAAATTTTACTATCAATGGAGGTTTTCTCACTGGCTGAAGTATATTTTCCTTTGGCACCCAAATACAACTCACCATCGGCATCAAGTTCTTTTTTGGCTTCAACTGTTCGTCCGGAAGCAAAATTTTCTTTGGTATTTGAAATCATGAGCGATGAATCAACTCCCGCAAAAAGACTGCTTTGAGTTCGACCTAATTTTAAAGCAGGCGAAGTTAATTCAGTATTGGCCCGGATGAAAAGATTTTCCTGGTCTACCTTTACTAAAGCACGCTCTCCCTCCAGCTTGGAAAGGGAAGCCCCTAGACTCATTTTTAAATAGTCATTGGCTGCCACATTTTTATAAAGAGAAACTCCATAGAGCGTTTCTCCTGCAGAAGTTTTACCAGTAAAAAGATTGCCATCGACATAAGCGCTGCTAAAGCCAACTTTATATAAATTATAATTTCGTTGATTAAAATCTCGGTCGAGTTCCCCGCCAGCTGAGCTTTTAAGCATTTGCGCCAACTCAGAAGAAACTTTAGTCACAGGCTTTCCGTTGGTATCATAGATTCGATACCCCAAACCGCGATCTGGAATACTGGTGTCCTGAATGAGAGCTTCTGTGCCAGAGCCTTTTTTCATTTCAGTTGTTTCATCATAATTAAATTTTATTATTTTTCCCGAAACAGGATCAGTTGAAATCACCGTCGAGTGACGGCCGGATGCACTCTTGTAAGCAACGACATAGTTATTCTTAAATCCAAGTTCTTTTAAAAACTGGGTCTGGGCAAGAGCGATGTCCCGGCAAATTCCCCCAGGAGTTCCATTTTTTACTGAGTCCAGCAGTTCTTCAGTGTTAACAAATTCACCATAGGCTTTTGAACCGGCATCTCTTCGATCGTAGTTATAACGATTGCCAAAAAAGCCACCCAATTTTGAGACCAGCTGGATTTTTTGTTCGCTTGAAAGTTTATCCTTCGCTTGGTTTAAAGTTGTTTTCCAATCAGCGGAATGATTGACCATTTTTTGAAATGCCATCTCCTTCATTAAGAGTCCCGCAGGAAGTTTGCTCCCCAGATAGGATTCAGCATAACTATTAAGAACGCTCTCCCGCTCTTTTAAGCTTAAGCTCTCAAGGTTGTTGCCCGGATTCGCGGCCTTGTAGCGATTGGTGAGGGAATCAATGGAGGCAATATCATTGGCCTTCGTATTTCCCTTTTGATACTCCTGGCCCATATAGTTGATATAATCATCAGTCGTAAATCGTCCAAGTGCATTTGACTCAAACTTTTTATCGCTGGTAAATACCACCGCTGAAATTTGAAATTCGCGCTGATCGACTCTTTTTTGTAAAGCAGTCAGGTCTTGATTAGAAAGTGAAAATGCTTCAGCATTGCAATCAGCCTCTTTTGAACTTTCCAGATGAATTCTCATTGAATCGTCTAACAAAGAGAGAGCTTTGATTTGATCTGATTGGGCAGTGGTCAGTTGAAATTCATGGTTGGGCATTGGATGCCCGCCCGGCGCTTTTAAAACCACCTCTCTGATATCTTCCGAGAGAGCATAGAGTCCGCCGAATTGCTCAGCGGCCTGAAGGTGGGTAATAAAAAATAAGGCGATAAAAGTTAGTAGTCTCATCTTTAGCCTTTCGGCAAAAGGCCCTAAACAATCAACTCAATTACGCCCGACTATTTTGTTTTGAGACGAAATTCTGAGAAAAAGAAGCTGGCCGAATAAATCCGACCAGATTCGTTTTTAATTTTCTTTATTTCACCAGTCCAGCTCTTCTTAACAGAGCTTCGGGATTAGGCTCCTTGCCTCTGAAAGCAACATATAATTTCATCGGGTGCTCACTGCCTCCCTTGGAAAGAACATTGTCTTTGAATTTTTGGGCAACTTCGCGATTGAAAATGCCTTTTTCTTTAAAGAACTCAAAAGCATCTGCATCCAAAACTTCTGCCCATTTGTAAGAATAGTAGCCAGCCGAATAGCCGCCGGCAAAGATATGAGAAAAGGCTGTTGAAATACTTGTGCCCTTAACTGGAGGTAAAAAATCCATATGGTCCATGATCTTAGATTCAAATTCTTCAATATTTTTAACGGTTGAAGGATCAGCCGAATGCCAGGCCATATCCACCGTCGCAAAACTTAATTGGCGAAGGGTTGCTCTTCCTTCAAGAAAAGAAGAAGAATCTTTAATTTTCTTAATCAAATCCGCTGGGATTTTTTCTTTAGTCTCATAATGTTCAGCAAACAAATCCAAACACTCTTTTTCATAGGCCCAGTTTTCTAAAATTTGCGATGGAAGTTCTACAAAATCCCAATAGACGTTGGTTCCTGATAAAGATTCATATTGGGTATTGGCCAGCATGCCGTGAAGGGCGTGACCAAATTCATGAAAGAGTGTGGTTACTTCTTCAAAGCCGAGAAGTGAAGGCTTGGTGGGAGTAGGCTTGGTGAAATTACAAACAATGGCAATATGAGGACGGACGTTGATTCCCTTATCAATTTTCTGGCCGCGGAAACTGGTCATCCATGCCCCATTTCTTTTCCCAGCTCTTGGATGAAAGTCGGCATAAAAAACGGCGACGTGGTTATTTTTTTCATCCAGTACTTCATAAGTTTTAACATCTGGATGATAGACAGGAATATCGCTTCTTTGTTTAAAACTTAAACCGTAAAGATTTTTTGCCACTTGAAAAACACCATCGATCACATTTTCAAGTTTAAAGTAAGGGCGAAGCATTTCATCATTAACCTGAAATTTTTCATTTTTAAGTTTCTCAGCGTAATAGCCGTTATCCCATTTTTGATAATCTTCAATACCATCAACTTTTCGGGCATAGGCCCTAAGCTCTTCTGTTTCTCTGGCCGCAGCGGGGCTCGCATGGTTAACAATGTTTTCCATGAAAGACATTACCGTTTGGGGATTAGAGGCCATACGCTCTTCCAAGACAAAATGAGCATGAGACTCATAACCTAAAAGCTTTGCTTTTTCATAACGAAGCTTGGCAATTGATTTAACAATTTCCTGATTATCTAGTTCGTCACCTTTAAACGCTTTGGTGGCGTTTGCCATGTACATTTTCTTTCGCAGTTCGCGTTTACTTGAATGAGTTAAGAAAGGGACCACACTTGGATAAGCAAGGGTAAAGGCCCATTTTCCAGGGTGTCCTTTTTCTTGAGCGGTATGGGCCGCGGCTTCTTTCACATCAGCGGGAAGACCCGCAAGATCAGCGGCGTCATCAAGCAACATTAAAAAATCATTTGTTTCTTTAAGGACGTGATCCCCAAACTGCAAACCAAGGGTCGAAAGTTGTTTAGTGATATCACGAAGAACATTTTTTTGGTCTTCAGAAAGCAAAGCTCCACTTCTGACAAAACTTTTATAATTTTTTTCAAGCAACATCAATTGCTCAGGATTCAAGTTAAATTTAGTTTTATTATCCCAAACTTTTTTAATTTTCAAAAACAGTTTTTCATCAAGACTAATATCATTTCCGTACTCTGTTAGAACGGGAGAAATGTCTTTCGCCAGGTTTTGAATTTCATCATTAGTTTCCGCACCGTGAAGATTAAAAAAGACTCCAGAGATCAATTCCACCAGTGGACCGGCATCTTCCAGAGCTTCCACAACGTTTTGAAATGTTTCTTCCTCAGGATTATTTTTAATGGCCTCAATGTTTTTCTTAGCGAGAATGATGGCTTCTTTAATCGCTGGCATGAAATCCGCTGGTTTAATTTGGTCAAATGGAACCGTTTCAAATGGCGTTTTGAATTTTTCTAGTAAAATATTCATCTAATTCTCCTTCTCGTTATTTAAATTGCAATTCGTATATTGTTTCAATTTTGCCAGTGGATTGACTGATTTCGGTCTGAGGAATTCCAACTGTTTTACTTTTTTCGGCCAGTTCTTTTCTGACGGAAGCAATGTTGAGCCACTCTCCTCTTTTTAAGAGTATTTGGGTGCTGACATTGGCCATTTCTTTTTCCACGTAGCTAAAGATCAAACTCGCACTGTCTGTTCCAACTAGCTGACAGGTAATTTTTAATTTCTCATTTCCCACTTCAAACTCTGAAGGAAAACCTGATCCCAATAGCATCTCCATGGTGCTGACACTATCCATGCTGGCGTTACCGACCTTGAGTCCATTTTTTTCACCTAATTTAAAAGTACTGGAGTCGACATTGCTTTTTTTAGTCGTTTTCAAATCTAATCGGCATTCTGTCTCGCGCCCAGAGGGAGCAGACTCTCCTGCGCCAGGATCCTTTTTTAAATCGTATCTCCTGGAGAGGTATTTCTCAAATAGTTTTGCTCTATCGGGCGATGTAATAATATCAAAACAATTGTCAATAGATCGATGCTCTACAATATCTTTGGGTAACAGCAGAATATTGAGGGATTGATGGGCATCACGCAAACTGACCGAGCGTTGAAAACAGTATGAGTTCAACTCTTGAGCATGCGCCTGCAAAAACAAAGGACAGAATAATATCAGGAGAAAACTATTTGCTCTGTAAATGGCTGTCGCCTTTTTGATGATGGATGAAATCATCCGAGGTTGAATAGGAACAAAGATCCAAGGTTGTCTTGAATTGGAAAGAATCCGGGAGTTGTCCTTTTTTGCTCAGATCATCACAAGTGCAGGCAAGTGTTTTCATAAAATTAAAAAACTTCTCACTGGTTTGTGGACTCATTAAATGTTCCATTTGGCATGAATCATTTTCAGCGGTCGCGTCGTCGACCCCGACAAAATCTCTGAGGAAATAAAAAAGCAAAGTGCGAGATGAAAGAATACGGTGAACTTCTTCGTGCCCTAAAGCAGTCAGCACCACGAACTTGCATTCTTCTTCTTCCTGAATCAATCCCTTTTTCTTTAGATTGTTCAACATTGTTGAGACCGAACCTTTTGTCAGTTCCAGGTCCTTGGCAATATCGGTTACCCGCGCAAATCCCCGGTTTTCTTTTAATTTATGAATCGTTAAAAGATAGTGGACCATTGAGTGAGAAAGTTCATTTTCAATAGTATCTTTCATTGAGCATTACCATTTGTTGTTTTCTGTATCATACACAAATTTGTATCAGCGAATAAGGGCCTTCGTAAAGTGCGAATCATGCCTTTAAAACAGGGCAGGAATATCGGCCATTAGGCCAGTCCCGCTCGCCTCTATCTTGCTGATATTATAAGATCTACAAATGACCTTTTTTGCCTCTTCCCCAATAGGATCCGCATTCTGTTAAAATAGAGGCACTATGAAAAATTTATTTGTTTTTATTTTACTGTTTTCGATGACTCAACTCCTGGCCGAGACGGCCACCAGCGGTCCCGAAGGCTCTAGCGCCGAAAAAGATCGCAACAACCTCTTGATCAAGAATTCGGCCACGGCCCAAAAAATACAAGAGGCCAATCCTGTTAAAACCGACCTCAAGGTTTTGAGCAACAAAGGCAGTAGCACCAGTGCTCCTTCTGCGGCCAATCTAACTGACCAACAAAAGCAATTGAGCGAAAATTTTATCGATCAAGCAGGTGCCAATAAAATTATTCAAGAAAAGTGCGTCGGTGAAATGGAACAAGCTTGTGCTGGAAATGAAGTCGATCACAAAGTGATGGGGATGAATCCCGGAATGATGAAAGCAGCGGCCCAGGCCTATGCGACTTTTGGGGCAATGAGCGATAGTTTTTTACCACTCTCTGCTGGTTCGGGAAAAATGTTTGGTTCCGAAGGTGACAAGGCGGCAAGTACCAATGGTGGAGAAGTCCCTAAAACTGAAAGTGACAAAGTCGCCAAGCCCGCGGGTGACAAGCCCGCAGGAGACAAGCCCCAAGCCGAACAAAAAGAAAAACCAACTGATTATTGTAAATATATTCCCACTGTTTCTGAGGGCTACGCTGCCTTCGCTCAAAAAAATACGGTTGATGGTTTAAGCAACGGCGGAGAGACATCTCAAAAAGAACAATTATTAAAGGCCGCCAAAAGTCACGATGGACGTGCCGAGCAAGCTCAGGTTCAGGCCATTGGCTGGTACGGTGGTGCCGCCTGTTATGCCGTCAATGCCGGTATGGGAACTTTTGCCATTGATAAAAATTTAATTATTAAAATTGCTGCTGCAACTTTTCTTGGAACTGTCTATCAAAGTGAAGTTGCCGCCAATAAAGAGTATGCTCAAAAAACTCGTGACATCGCGGAGTCACTTCCGGGCGTGGGAGATTGTAATCCAGTAACAGAGAACGAATGTTATTGCGCGACTCCTGCCTACGCCAATGATCCAACTCATTGTAAGGCGCAAATTGCCAAAAGAAATGCCCCCTCGGCCTTTACCCGCGTTGCCTGTACGGATAATACTTTAAAAATCGATCCCTCGTGTGCTTGCGAGAAAACGAATACCTGTTTTGATAAATTTTTAGAAAATCAGGGAGCGGCCAATCTGCAGCTAGGAGTGGGCTACGGCAATTCACCTTTTAAATCAGTTGGCTCCCTGGCAAAAGGAAAACTTGAAGGTGGAACTCTCAACGGAAGTGCCTATGCCGGAACTTCTGCCATTGCCAAAAAAGCACTTAAGGAATTTGGCTCTAAAATTCCCGGGAGCAATAATCCTCTAAATCTTAACCAAAAAGCTGTGGCCGATGCTTTTACCTCCAAGGGAATTCCCGCCAGCGTGGCGCGACTGATGGCCCAAAACTCCCCCCCTCAAAGTGCGCTCAACAGTGCGATGGCCAAGACCTCAGGTTTTAGCAACGGCGCTTATGAGTTGGCTTCGGTTAGCAAAAATAATGTTGTTGATTTCTCCGGTGGAAATGGTCTTGGGATTGGAGGAAGAAAAAACGAAAAGAAAAATGGCGTTGACGATTTTCTAGGTAAACTAAATAGCGGTAAGACTGGAGCCGCCAGCAACGCAAAAGTTTTGGAGTTTGCCCAAAAAGCTCAGGCCCAAGCGCCGCAAATTACAAAATCTGATCGTCCAATATTTGAAATCATCTCGCTTCGCTATCAAACTTCTGGCCGTAGACTTTTAGAGCTTGATTCAAATAATTAATTGGAAGACAAGCTGACTCCCCGAATGTTATAATTTTTTTTTATTATTTTAAAATATTTGGGACATCCAAAAAATGGCGCTGCCTTTTGATCAATCATTAATTATCATTCCGACCTACAACGAAATTGATAATATCGAAAAAATGATTCGCACTCTTTTCAATCTCTATCCCGAGATTTCAGTCCTGATTATCGAAGACGGCTCACCGGATGGTACTGCCAACGTCATTAAAGACCTTATGAAGGTCTACCCTAGGCTAGCAATCATTGAGCGGGTTGGTAAACTGGGATTGGGAAGCGCTTACATCGCAGGCTTCAAATGGGCCCTAGCAAGAGACTACCAATACATCTTTGAAATGGATTGCGACTTCTCACACGACCCCAATCAGATTCCTGATCTGCTGGCTGCAGCGGCCAATCATGACCTGGTCATAGGCTCTCGCTACAAAGATGGAATTCGAATCATCAACTGGCCTTTTAGACGATTACTGCTCTCTTATGGGGCTTCAATCTACACTCGTTTTATTACGGGAATTCCCGTCCACGATACGACGGGAGGATTTAAATGCTTCAGACGAGCTGCACTTCTGTCACTCGATTTCGATAAAGTTATCTCCAACGGCTACTCCTTCCAGTTAGAACTCAATTATAAAATTTGGGCAAAAGGATTTAGACTAATCGAGGTTCCGATTATTTTTTATGAACGTCGCGACGGACAATCCAAAATGGGCGGCGGAATTATTATTGAGGCCATCTTTGCTGTTTTTAGACTTCGTTTAAAAAGATTATTTGGTACGCTTTAGCGAACCAATGAGCGACGAGAAAAGATTTCATCATTAAGTGGATTATACATCATCAGCACTAGAATCCAGTAAAAACCAAATTCAAAAATAACATAACGAAAGTCGGACGGAATTAATCCGACCAGGCCAGCAAATACCAAATAAGCTCCGGTCTGCGTATAGCGCGGCAAAGGAATGGCGAACCTATTGACAAAAACTTTGATGCGATCAAGTTTGGTATAAAAAAAAGGTAAAACTAAAAAATACAAAGTCGCCAAAATCTTAATGAATAAGGTGAAAACCAGATTGTTGAGACGAAAGCCGTAGATAACCAAATGGTGAAAATTGGTCTGCATTTTAGTATTGTGGGCCTGAAAAAAATGAGGGGAATTAAATCCTAAAACTCGCTGCAACCATGACATTTCATCCAAAGCAAAAGCGAGAAACACGACTCCTGTCACTGTCAGGCAACCGGCAAAAACATTTCCTCTAAAGGGTCTTAAAATACCCACGCGATAAAAACACATGAGGGAAGCAAAAAGCAAGGTGTAGAAAATCATCCACTGAAAAAATCCGTCTTCTGCCACCATGGCCGATTCAAAATAATAGAGATTGGTGCGAGAAACATAAATAGCATAGGCCAAAAAGAAAATGAGAATGGGATACATGATTTTTTCAAAAATTTTCAACAGCTAACTCCCAGATCTCGAAACTTATTGAGTCGATCTAAATGGCGTCCGCCTTCAAAGTCGGTCGCCATCCACTTTTCAATAATGGTCTGGATTTCTTTTTCGCTATTAGTGCGAGCGCCAAGACAAAGCACATTGGCATCATTGTGCTTTCTGGACATTTCGGCATCATCACTTGAGCGACAAAGCGCAGCTCTGATGCCCTTATAGCGATTGGCGACAATCGAAACACCAATTCCCGAACCACAAAGCAAAATGCCAGGAATGTCCTTTTGCAGAACTTCCTTCACTAAAGCCTGGGCGTAATCCGGATAGTCACAACGATCGGCACTATGAGTTCCAACATCGATCACCTCGATCTTTTTAGAAAGAAGGAATTCGCGAACGAATTCCTTCATTTCAAAAGCAGCATGATCTGAACCAATGACTATTTTCATCGTTTTATTTCTTAGTATCTGTAGTGATCTGGTTTGTAAGGTCCTTCAACCTTAATTCCAAGGTACTCAGCTTGTTTAGCTGTCAGTGTATCTAGTTTTACCCCGATTTTTTCAAGGTGAAGACGAGCTACTTTTTCATCTAAATGCTTTGGAAGAACGTAAACTTCATTTTTGTAGTTAGCGTGATTGGCCCATAATTCCATTTGTGCCATAACTTGGTTAGTGAACGAGTTAGACATAACAAACGATGGGTGACCTGTTCCGCAACCTAAGTTAACAAGACGCCCTTCTGCTAAAACGATCAGTTTTTTTCCAGTTGGCATTACGTATTGATCAACCTGAGGCTTGATATTGATTTTCTTTCCAGTCTTATTTAAGTAAGCAACTTCAATTTCAAGATCGAAGTGACCGATGTTCGCAACGATAGCTCCGTCTTTCATCGAGTCCATGTGCTTAGCGGTGATAACATCTGAACAACCTGTAGCTGTAACGAAGATATCTCCGATTTTAGCGGCGTCATCCATATTCATTACCTGGTAACCTTCCATTGCTGCTTGAAGCGCGCAAATAGGATCGATTTCTGTGATAACAACACGTCCACCAAGACCTTTGAACGATCCAGCAGATCCCTTACCTACGTCACCGTAACCAGCAACAACACAAACTTTACCAGCAACCATTACATCAGTGGCACGTTTAATAGAGTCAACTAGAGACTCACGACATCCGTAAAGGTTATCGAATTTTGATTTTGTTGTTGAATCGTTGATGTTAATGGCCGGAACTTTAAGTTCGCCTTTTTTCACCATGTCGTAAAGTCTATGAACACCTGTTGTCGTTTCTTCGGAAAGACCTTTGATACCTTTAAGAAGTTCAGGGAATTTTGAGTGGACCATAACAGTCAAGTCACCACCGTCATCAAGAATCATGTTTAGTGGGGAACCATCGGCCCATTTAAGAGTTTGTTCAATACACCAGTCAAATTCTTTTTCCGTCATTCCTTTCCAAGCAAAAACCGGAATTCCAGCAGCAGCAATAGCAGCCGCAGCTTGGTCTTGAGTTGAAAAAATATTACATGATGACCAACGAACCTCTGCACCAAGTTCGATTAGCGTTTCGATAAGCACCGCTGTTTGGATTGTCATGTGAAGACATCCAGCAATACGCGCACCTTTTAGCGGTTTAGTTTTACCAAATTCCGAGCGAAGCGCCATTAGGCCTGGCATTTCTGCTTCTGCGATTTCGATTTCTTTACGTCCCCAGTCGGCCAGCGACATATCTTTTACTTTGTAATCTGTAAAGGCCATAATTCCCCCATGGTGGTTTTTGATTTTTGATATAGAATATTGGAGACCAATATAGCATCGTCTCCCCTCTGTCACAAGGTAATTTCCGTATGGCCAGCTATACACAGATAGACCCAAAAGAAGCCGAAGAAATACTCCAGCTTTATGGACGATCTAACGTCTTAAAATTGACGCCTCTTTCGCTGGGAATTTCTAATTCCAACTACCGAGTCGATCTGGAGAATGAATCCGTCCTGCTTAAAATCTCAAATGATAAAAATCAACTGCAACTGAGTGAAGAACAGGCCATTTTGCTGTATTTGAACCAGTGCGGCTATCCCTATTCCTTAAGACCCTTCTCGCTCAAGAATGGGGACTTAGTTTATAATTACGGACCATATTTTGGGGTGCTCTATCCCTTTGTTCAAGGCATTCCCCCCGGTCCTTCTGACTACACATGTAAAGAAGTGGGAGCGGCGCTGGCGCAATTGCATGAGCTTCCCCATAATGAGCGTCTCCTCAGTAAATTGCGACCGCACGAAAGCGTGGGCTTTGGAGCGCTGGAAATTTTGAACTATTCCAAAAGTCCTAGCTGTCCCAAGGACTACTCTGAAGCCTTTAACTATTTTTTCCCGGATCAATTAGAGGAATTTCTAGCGACTCCCTTTGAAAAGGGCATCATTCACGGCGATCTTTATTATGACAATACGCTCTTTAATAATAATAGCCTGAGCACCGTTCTCGATTTTGAACAGGCCGGTCGCGGGGAATACTTGCTGGATCTTGGCATTTCCCTCTCCGGAACTTGTTTAGAAAAAGGAAGAGTCATAACACCACTTGTAAACTCGTATCTAGAAGGTTATGAAGCTATCAGACCATTAAAGCCGCACGAATTAAAATTCTTGGACCACGCCATTATCCTTGGACTTATGTCTATCTCACTGTGGAGAATCAAGCGTTTTAAAGAAAGGAACTTGAATCCTCTGATGGAAGATTCTTACCGCGATTTAATCGTGCGAGCGATGAATTATCATCAAATGAAACAGCAAGAAAAAGCATAAAGGAAAATAATCATGGCAAAAAAGCCTCACAATCCAGACAGAAAATATAGCGACCGCACTCCTCGTGAAGAGCGCATGGCCAGAGAAGCGCGAGCAGAAAAAAAAGTAAGCGACGTTAAATCAAATGTTCGCGCCAAAATTAATCCAGATGGAACTAAAGAATTCGATCAAGCGACTTTCTTTGCTTCTTGTCCGCGCGAAGTTGAGCATCTATTGGAAAAAGAAATCCGAGCGCTGGGTATCACCAGGATTGAAGTAGAAAAAGGCGGAGTCGCTTTTAAATGTGAAACGGAAGAAGCAATCGACGTTCTTTTGCAGTCGCGTGTGGCCTCTAGAGTCTTTAAAGAAATTCAGGTTTATACCATCGTCAGTGAAAAGGACATTTACACCAAAGCAAAAGAAAAATGGTGGGACAAGGTTTTCAACGTCAATCAAACTTTTAAAATTAATACTCTTTTTGATCGCGAGACAAAAGAGCATTTTAGCAATTCCATTATTTTCTCTCAGCTCTTAAAAGATGCCATCGCCGATAACTTCAGAGAAAAATTTGGCGAGCGACCTTCAGTTGATACCGGACGCCCAGATATTACTTTTCTCCTGCGCGTAGAAAAGAAACCAGGAAGCGATCTGTATAATGCCCGCATTTTAGTTGATATGTGTGGCGAACCACTTTCCAACCGTGGTTACCGCGAAGAATCGCTTAAAGCACCATTGAGAGAAAACCTGGCAGCCGCGATTATTATGACCACAGACTTTGATCCTGAAAAAGATCTATTCACCGATACAATGTGTGGAACTGGGACTTTTTTAATTGAAGGAATTTTAATTAAGGCCAAGGTAGCCCCGACTTATTTGAAAGTCAGACAATATATCGAAAAGAAAGTTCCGGTTTTTGATTTTATTAAACACCCGTGGTTCATCGTTGATAGAAAATCTGTTCGTCTCTTTGACGAGCGTGCTCAGGCCATTTACAACCATTCATTGAGCGCTTTAAACGAACTGCAAACCAGACAATTTTTTGGATTTGATATCACCGAAAGAGCTTTGGAAACGACCCGCCTCCATCTTCACAATGCGATGATCGATCAGCAAATCGTGACCTTGAACAAAAGAGATGCCACCAAAATTACGCCGATGGACGAGCCACCTGGAATCGTTATTTGTAACCCGCCTTACGGCGAGAGAATGGGGGAAGAAGAGGAACTTAAAAATCTTTACCGCGACTATGGCGAGAATTTAAAACATAATTTTAAAGGCTTTAGAGCTTATGTTTTTACTTCTAATCCTCTTCTGCGTAAGGCGATTTCATTGGGAACTTCAGAAAGACACACTTTCTATAACGGAAGCCTTGAATGTCGTTTATTGAAGTACAATCTTTATTAATTATATTGTGGTCAGCCAACTGATGCTAATTTAAACAAAAAAATGGCGATTAATTCGCCATTTTTTGTCTAGAAAAAGGATAATGTCGATCTAAAAAATTATTTTCTCGCTCGTCCAATTTAAAATGTGTCCTCATTCTCCGTTGCCCAAAAACATCACTAAATTCTAATATCCGATCCACTATTTTTAAATACATCGCCGGGGACCAAAGGTGAGCAAACTCATCATGCCTGTTTTTTTTGGTAAACTTGGGGCACAGAAAGTTTTGGTAGATTTTCATCAATTGCACTTTTTCCATTATCGCCGCCTCATGCTTTTGAAAGGCGATCGTTTCCCGTTTTTGCGAGCATAAAAAATGGCGATACAAAAGATGAAGATGATTGATGGCAAAAAGGGGGTTGCGAGAATCCCTGCGCGCCCGTGATGAAATCGTTTCGTGAGAAATTTTATTAATTAACGGCGTAAAAGCTCGGCGATAAGATTGGTGTTCATCGCTATAAAGTTGAATTGGTTTTTCTGCTTTGGCATTGATTTCATGGAAAATGTATTGGCTTTCTAAGTAAACGCTATCCTTCGGATAGGCACCATGTTTTTTCAGGAGTTCAATTTGGCGGAGCTTTTGTAAGTCGGTCATTCTTCCTTTGCGATTAAGCGGTGAAAAAGTATTATGATAAATGAAATGCGACTTCATCCCAACCGCTGTGTTGATATAACAAGGTGAAAACTGGGAAAAGGTGAAGGTTTCGAATCCATCGTAGGCAACATTTTCGGAAATCGTTTGTACAACATTCTCTTTTTCAAAAAGGAGTGATTGATGAGCAAGATTTTTTAGCCTCAAGTTGACACTGCCTTTTGAAACCTTAAGCTCCCTAGCAATTGAGGAGTGGCTCATGCCATTCATCGAAAAATTTAAAATGTTTCTCGAAAGATGAATAATCTTTTTTCTAAAATCAAAGTCGAAAGTATTTTTGGAAAACTGTGCCCCGCAATTTCTGCACAGAAAGCGTTGATTGAAGTAAGGGGCCTTTTGCGTTTTGATAACACCATTTTTTTTGGCGAAACCAGGACTACTCGCGCGATGTTGAATGCACCTGGAATTTGGGCAAAATGGGGGGCTAAATGTTAATGGGCGATCGGCTGAAGTCATGAGAGGTCACATTGATCAAAAGATGACAAACTCAAAAAAGATTAACTATCCGAAATAATTAAAACAACAGGCCTTGAAAGTTAAAAAATGCGCTTAGATAAATCGGTAATTCACTCGATCTAGCATCAGTTGGCTGGCCACAATTTACTGATTCAATTTTTCAGAAAGCTTCATCGCCAAATTCGGTGAAGCATATTTTAAAAAGGTAATCGGATTAATGATTTTATCAAAATGTTTTGAGGACTTCGAAAAGAAGTAAGACGAGACATCAGAATCCTTTAAAAAGATGGTATGCCCTTTACTGGAAAATTTTCTAGTCACATATTCTGAATCCAGAAAACAAACTTCACGAATCATAAAGTTTTTTGCCACATAAATAATGACACAGAAATCTGAAAGCTCGACCAGCGTCTTTTTGATCTTCACCCCTTTAGGTGAAGAGAGATCGCTCCATTCAACCTGGATTTCAACACGTTTACCGTCCCCCATCACGAAATCGAATCCGCGCTGAGAAGTTGATTTCACCTGCTTTAAGCCAAAAATGCATTTGGCGTACCATTCGCCTAGTTGAGTCGGAAGATTCTTATTATTCAGAAGAATTTGTTCGTGGGCCAGGATTTCATAAGAACGATTCACTAATTCGATTTGATCGAGGATTAGTTTATTGTTGGGAACATAAACGATCGAAATTTTCTTGGCATCTCTTCGCAATAATTTTTTGGCAAATTGCTTTTCATACCAGAGTTGAAAATTTTCATTGTTTGAGAGCTCAAAAGAATCATAGACAAAACCAATCTTCAAAAGAGAATTGATGTCTTTGAAATCCGGAATTTTTTTCTGGATGTATTTCAGAGGAGCGAAATCCTGACGGTTTTCGCTCATGATAAAATATTCGTCTTTGTCGTAGTCGCTGCTTCCATGCGTGCTGGAAGAGAAGAGTTTAACCTCTTCATTAAGTTTATCGATATTCATTATTTAGCTCAATTTTAAAAAAGTTACAAAATTATGTGTATTGTAACACCATTGGAGCTAAACATTCAATTGCGATAGATCTTCGGCAAAGCCCAGCATTGAATGCGCTAGGCCTACATTCTTAACTAATTGTTGTTGCACAAAAAATCTAAAGTCGAGCATTTTGCTCTGGTAATAAGCTTTTTCTTCCTCGGTGCTGGCGGTGGCGAGGGCCAGACTTGCCTCGCAGGCACTTTCCAGTAAAAGCCATGAGGCCACTAGATTGCCGCTGAAGCTTAAAAAGGAAGTGGCATGAAACAAGATCGCCTCTGGCTTATTGGCCTTGGCCTCTTTGCCAAAACGCTCAAGGATGGCCTGGGCCTTCTCTAAATTTTTAGCAATCAGTGCCAGCTCTTCCCCAAAAACTCTAGCTTCTGGTCTCGCCATCGATTTCTGAATCTTCGCCCCGACTCCCATAAAAGTTTTAGCATTGTCTTTTAAAACTTTTCTCATGGTGAAATCAATGGCCTGAATGCCGTTGGTGCCTTCGTAAATAGTGGCAATTTTCATATCACGTGCGAATTGCTCAATTCCGTATTCTGAACAAAAGCCGTATCCACCGTGAGTTTGGATAGCATCAATCGCCACGTTAAAACCTTCATCGGAACAATAGGCCTTACAAATTGGAGTCATGAAAGCAATTTCATCCTGAAGAGATTTATCGTCGTGAACTCTGTCAAAAAGATCAGCGGTGTAAAGCACAAGTGCGCGCAGAGCTCTACTCATCGAACGCATTTTCAAAAGCGTTCGCTTAACATCAGGATGATTCGCGATTTCTTTTCCAAATTGTCCACGCTCGCGTGCATATTGTTCGGTTAACATATAAGCCAGATTGGCCTGAGATTCACCTTGAACCCCACAAAGCAATCGGGCCTCATTCATCATGATGAACATATTGGCCATCCCATCAAATTCTTTTCCGATTAAAACACCTTCACAGTTTCCGCTGGCCCCAAAAGTCAGTTCACAGGTCGCTTGTCCGTGAATCCCCATTTTTTCTTCCACTTTAGTACAACGAACATCATTGGGAGTTCCGTCCGCGCGAAATTTAGGAACAATAAAGAGCGAAAGACCTTTGGTTCCCGCTGGCGCCCCCGGAGTTCGGGCCAGTACCAGGTGAATAATATTTTGATAAAGATCGTTATCTCCTGAAGAAATAAAAATTTTAATTCCTTTAATCTTGAAGGTACCATCGCCCACAGGAGTAGCAGTGCTGATAGCTGCTCCTACATCACTTCCGGCCCCGGGCTCAGTTAAGCACATGGTTCCGCCCCACTCTCCGGTCATCATTTTAGGAACAATCGAATTTTTTTGTTCTTCTGAGCCAACTTTTAAAATAACGTCCATCGCCCCTCGAGTGAGTCCCGGGTACATGGCAAAAGAAACATTGGCGCCGTTCATGATTGACTGACAAATAAGTGAGACCGCGTGGGGAGCAGGCATTCCACCGATTTCTTCCGCATAGCCAATTCCATACCAGCCATTTTCATAATATTTTTTCATCGGAGCATGAAAGGAAGGAGGAATAGTCACTTTGCCATCTTTCAGGTGAACCCCTTCCTGATCGCCGACAGTTCTGCTCGGATAAATTTCTTTTTCAATAAATTTATTGCATTCATTGATGACGTCTTTCATGTCATTTTCAGAGTAATTGGTATGATTTTGGATTTTTAAAACATTGAACAGGTTAAAATAAATATCGCGAAGATCTGTCTTGAATTGGGCCATGCTAAACCATCCTTGATTTATTAAATTTAAATTACTTCCATTATAATTCAAACTAGATAAAAAAAAAGAGGACCGATGTCGGTCCCCTTTTGGTTATTTTGTAGCAATTTTGTCTGATATCTTTGAGGCTTAATGCGCTTGCAAGAAATACTCTCTTGAAGTCTGATTTTCAGTTCCCGATGGATTCATCTGGATAGCGTATCTGGTGTCGATCACATAACGACCACCAGCAACCGTTACGTAAAAGACTGTCCCAGTCGCGTCACCCTGAATACTAGTCGCTCGGTTCAGAATTTCTCTTAGGCTTGCTTGTTGTGAAGCCACTGTCACATCAATATTATTTCTAACCGTTCTTCCTGAGCTGTATTCGAAAATGATACCGGCCGTAGCTAAATAAGCATTCCAAGTCATACTGTTTTGAACTGAAGTGTTACCGCTAGAGTAACAGTATTGGATAAAACCACCGAGCGTCGAATCACAAGTTTGATTTGAAGAGCCGCTCACTACATATCCATTTCCGAAGCCGGTCGCCGGATTATCAATTTTTGAAATAAGTGCTGCTGCCGCTGGATTATTAAGAATAATTTGATTGGTCACTCCAGTGATGGGAGCAGCTCCAACCGCGCTACCAACTTTATTATTTTTTCCACATGAAACCAATGAAGCTAATACCATAACTGCTAATATAAACTTTTTCATAACGTCCTCCTAAAGGCGTGTTCGTTTTAAGCTGTTTGGTATTGTATAAAGCAACGAGTGTGCCAAAAATGAAGATTAAGATTTTCGGGGGTTAGCAAGGGGGAGTGTTGAATCTATGAACATTCTACAAAACATCTGTCTAAAAAATAGTCAATTTCAAGAGGGAAGGTGTTGATGATAGTTAGTCTTTTATCAGCTGGACGCCAACCGAAGCTAGATCTCTTCTTAGTTTTTGGAGGATGATACTTCTCAGGTCTGGGCCAATGGCCATGACCTTATCCCCCATTCCCCTCTCACCTTGATAATAGAGTTCGTACTGACCTTCGTTCTTCCGGACGTAGGCGGCACCTCGGTCATTGGTCAAAAACCAATCGAGAGATACCCTTGATTCAATAATGGCCAACATTTCCGAAAGACTCACTTCCTTTACCAGGTACTGAGTTACATCGATTGGCCCATCTACCAAATCCTTCAGCTCGTAGAAAGTATCATTATATAAATAATGCCATTGATGGCCATCTTCCAAATATTTCTCTGTAAATTTTAGTAAATCAAATTTTTCCATACGACTCAAATTTTAAAAGCATCCAACAGACTTAAATCATCCAACTTAATAAAGACTTGGCTTCCTCCACCTAGAAGTTTCTCGGTTTTAGAAAGCTGTTCACCAGCAATTCCTTCAAATATTTCCAAGCTAGAATTTTTGGGAATTTTAATTGTCGCAATCGAATTTGCGGCATTCCCCCACTCATCCAACAAGGCAGAGTCGATTTTGGAAGAGAGTTTGGTTCCAGGCTTAATCCTCGACCAAAAAGCTCCTAATTTCCCGGCCCCTTTCGTTTGAACTCTATATAAGATCAAATCTTCATCAAGAGCAACTTTAAAATAACTTGAACTTCGAAAGGTATCGGCAACGCTCTCCGTACAGCCATGGCATGATTTGATTTCATGAAGAGGCCCGGGATTGATCGGCCCAAATCTCCTAATGGCGATCGCTTCTTCGGAAGCCGAATCAAAGAGCGCTTTCGCCATATGTTCTTCATTTTGTGAAGAGCGAACAACTTGAGCGTATTCCAATATTTCTTCTTCTGTCTTTAAGCCGCCCTTGGACGTTTTTCTAAAGAAATTAGACATGGAAGAAGTTACTTCAGACAATACGCCAGAAGATTTCTTAGCTACTTTGGACCACATCTCTCCAGAGCCCACAACCAGGCCCAATCCAGAAAAAGCTCTTTCACTCAAAGAGAGCTCACGATCAATATTACAAAAATCTCTACCCGATACGAGTTCAAATAAATCAGCAGCATCATTTAAGGCGACCCGGGCCCCAAGGCACAGACCATCGTTTTTGATAAAAGTAACAAACTGACCGGCAGTTCTTGAAATGAAAGAGTCTATGACTTTGCTATTGGAATCTTCCTTAACACTATCAAGTACACTAAAAAAAGAGAGGGCATCGGTAATGCCTTTTTTAAGAGCCTCCCCTTTAATTTTATTTTGTTGCTGTAGTGCTGCCTTAAGCTCTAGGCTCGTTTTTTTATCGACCTTCGCCAAAACATTATCGATGGCGTCCTTCGTCTCCTGAGGAACCAGGGCATCGTTAAACCAAAAATTCTTATCAACATATTTCTCTAAAGTTTTACTGACTGCCTTGGTGGCCATATCCAACGATTGGGTTTCAGCGTAGGGATAATTTTTGGCAGCTGCTTCAGCTGAAAATTCATTCAATTTCTCTTCTGCGAATTCAGCCAGCCTAATAAACTCATCACGCTTACCTTCTGCAAACAATCTCTCCAGACGCTCTGAAATATTAATGGCAAACTGAGAAATAAAATTAACACGTCCAGCTCTTTCTTCTCGCATTAATGGCATTTGGTCTAAAATGCTTTTTTCAATTTCGGCAATACTTTGCTTGGAAAGAACACTTTTTCCCTGATACTTGAAATCCGAGATCGTATTTCCAAAGTTTTTCAGTCCGTCATTAAAACCATCGCGAGCTTCTTCTGAAACGAGTTCTTTGGATTTAATCAGAGCATTAAGATTGTCGTAAGATTTTTTAAAATTCTCACATTTTGAAAACTGCTTCTCCAATGAAGACAAATCACTGGCAACCGAAGCGGCCTGGAAACATTCGTTGATTGTATTTTCGAGTGCATCCAGATTAGCTGACTCTCTAGCGATTTCGGATTCCATTCCTTGATAATTGACCTTAAATTCATTCAATTTCGTATTTTGAGTAGAAATCGCGTTGTTAACATCCAGGTAAAGCTGGTAATCAAGTTCACTCAGGGAAATATTAACGGTAGTTGATCTGTCGAATTTAGCAGGACATTTCCCTCTTCTTTTTAAATTATCAAATAAGACAATGCGTTTATTATTTTTATTGATTGCATAGTGATTAAAACTATCGTTAATTTCGGGGGTGTTTGCATAACAAGCTGTCTGCACCACGCGGAACATAATATTGTTATCCCCTAACAGCAAGTCTTCATCGTTTAGAGTGCCTTTATAAGCACAATAATTCGTCTTACAATTTTGAGAATCAACGGGGTACTGCCTAACACTTTTAGAATTGATCGTAATTGAACTGTAACCATTTCGCCAAAGGGCACTCACATTACTTGAATGTTCATTATAGACATCAATTGAAAAAGCCAGTGATGAATATAAAACCCAAAAGCATAAAAATATTTTTTTCATTCTAAATCTCCGGCAACTTTAGCCAGATCATAAAGTCGTCCATACTCCACAAGATCGTCTTTCTTCCCTGCTTCCAGGATTTTATTCTTGAGAACAAGATTATTCATTTTTTCGACTTGTGCTTTACTACTCAATATTTTCTGCGCCACTTCCGCATGGTAGGCTTTGTTTATTTGCACATATTTCTGACAGTTTTTTGAATTATTATTTTCGCATGCAAAGAGGAGGGACTCTTGATTTTCACTTTCTCTGACTAAGGCTTCAAAAGAATCAGAAAAACTTATTTCGTTATCACTGTTTTTAATTAACTCACCCTTAAGTTCCTCAATCGCCTCTTTAGTTAATGAGGCAATAAAATCATTTTGCGCCTTAAGGTTTTGAATGGGAATCAGTGCACTTTTAACAATATCTAAATCCAAAAGCGCTTCTTTCGCCAGGAATTTAGTTTTAAATTCATCAAAATAAATTTGGGCATTTTTTGATTCATTATTGAGTCTTTTCGCAATTTTCTCCAGAGAGTTAATTTTATTAAGTCGTTCTGCCTCATTAGAGGCTTTCATGCTGATAGCTTTTAATTCAATATAGGCTGAATTCGATTTGGCCACTGCTCCCTTTACATTGTCTGAATAGGAAGTGAAGTCTTTAATAAGTTCCTTTAATGCCAAATAACGAGCGTTTTGTTTATTGGTTATTCCTTTTGCCATTAGGTCGTTCGTCGCTCTCTCGATTTTTACTATTTCATCGGAAAGTATCTTCTCTTTTCTTAAAACCAAGCCTGCTTTATCTTTACTTAATTGCTGTTTGCACGCATTAATCGAAACATCTATTCCCCGGATACAATTAAAAATTGATCCGACTCTATTGCTTGATCTGCATGTTTCGGCATTTCTCGACAATACGTTTTCAAGGCATCCGGCATATGCTGAACAACTCAGAGAAGTAAGCAGCAAGGAAAAAACTATTTTTTTCATTTTCTTCTCCAAAACTATTGAAGTTCATTCCAATAGATTCTACCAAAATATCCATTGCCTTTGTCGTCGTTAAAGAAAACGTCGAAATAGTCTTCTCTTCCGGTACTAATAATACTGACGTAAGAAATATTTTTCTTAAAAAGTCTCTTGGCGGCATCGACTAAAGCTTCTTTAGGGGCGAGAGATTGAAAAGCCGCTGGTTTCGGGCTACGTTTTGCAAATAAGGCCCATGGAAACTCAGCACGAAGTTCTACCAGTTTCAAGTTTTCTTCACGTATATTATTATATGAAGAAAATTTAAAAACTGTTTGATTGTCTTCTGTCTCTTTGTCGAAAAAAATCTCAAACTTCTCAATTGAAAAATCATTTTTTATGCATCGATTTGTTAATTTTCCCTTATCAGCGCTGATAAAAAATGAGGACTCGAGCGCCGTCTGGCAATTCACCAAATCTAGACTCACGTCCTTTAAAGCTTCGTTGGTGACAGAGTCAAATCTCAGGACTTCAGAACTGAAGGGACTAGTTAAAGTGGGAGTGCCTTCTTCCCCCTCTGGTGCACACATCAAATAATTTGTGGATAAAACTCCTGCACAGTTTTGGCCTGCGGGGTGAACATATTTATCAATTGTTTTCAAATTATTATTAAAAACTAACAACTCTCCTGTCGTGGTGATAACTTCTTTGCCATCGATTATTTGACTTTCACTTGTTGAAAGCATGATGCTTTGTTTTCTCTCGTTCATAAAAAAGAGTTGCGCGCCATTACCCATATGCGTAGTCTGCTCGGGATTGGGGTTCCATCCGCCCATAAATCCCAATGGTTTTAATTTTCTTTCCAATGAGGATATAATTTCAAATTGTGAAATATCTTTGAAGTCAGCTTTTAGAATAATATTGCGGTTAGGTCCAAACCCAAATCTGTCTGCCCCACTTGCTCTTTGAACATAATCTTCAAAACGATAGTAATCCTTTAAATTAACCGCTCGCGACTTTGTGGCAGCAACGCAATCGGGGGCCTGTACGGCGTGCGCCAGCTCCGCAATCTTTTCATTTTCTGCTAATTCAAATTCAGATTTAATTCTTTTCGAGGAATTTTTATCAATAAAGATAACTTTGGTCTGAAGATTGGCCGCTGTTCTTAGATAGGCATGATCCTCGTCATAAGTTCTTAAATCATATGAGATGACACAATCAAATCCTGTGTCCTTTGAATAATTTTGGATTTTAAAAGAAAGCTCACCGCTTTTTGATAAAAAAGACTCGGCACTTACCGGTGCACTGGCTGCATAACCAATAGTGGAAATTGAAATCAAGCCGATGGCCAACCACATTTTCATTTGGAATCCTCTGTTAATTAAATAGATTGTTTCTAAGGAAGCAAGACGAGTGCCATTTCTGGCCAAGCTATATTCATTAGTTAGAAGACCAGGCGGAGAGAGTGTTAATTTTTTAGACAAATGGAGTGCTTAACAATTTGACAGCTCCTTTAGGTCAAACCGCCAAAAAGATGGAAAAAGCGCATCCTTTCTGGCAATCTCAATCAAAAATCAAGCAGGTCCAAAATGAAAGCGTTATCTATTTCGTCGCTCCTTATTACCCTTTTAATCAGCCTTTTTTCTAAAGACGCATTTGCCATTGAAACCAAAGATGTGGATATGTTTGGCTACGCTCGAGCTGGAGTTGGCACTAATACTTTTGGTGGAGACCAGGAATGTTTTTACAACCAAGGCTCTGGTGGCGGCAGTGGGATCGGACGAAACGAATTCAGGCTGGCCAACGAATGTTCCAACTATCTGGAACTGGGGCTAAGATTTAATCACTTAAAAGGTGAGGGGCAAAAAGTATTCACTCAGTTCAGGTTATCAAATTCACATAATGGGCAGGACGCAACAGAGTCCTCATCTCAAAGCACTAACTTTGTAGAGGCTTTCGCTGAAATCCAAGGCATGAATGATTTGCCGTGGAACTTCTGGGTGGGGAAAAAATTTTACCGCGACCAGGATGTCTATATCGACGACTATTATTACTTCGGCAGCATGAACGGCAATGGCGGAGGGGTTGGGAATATTGATTTTTTAAACGCTAAACTCTCACTCGCCTATCTTCGCAAAGTTACCGACACCCGAACAAACGTGGGGACTCAAGGGATCACTGTTTATGATGCCCGTTTAAAGCAACTGCCAATCACTAATTCTCTTAAGCAAAACTTCTGGGCAGCATTTGGTCATGCTCCTGAAGCGAGCAATTCGATTACCGGAGTAAAATACCAAAAATCCAACGGCTATATTCTTGGGACACTGCTCGAGTTTGATCTAAATGGCAAAGGATTCAATCATTTCGCAGTGATGTTCGGCCAGGGACTCATGAATAATTTTAATCTTTACGGCGACAGCTTAATCACGCTCGGCAATCAACAAAGTAGTCAGAAACGTTGGCGCTTTATCAATCACACCACTTTGGATCTTAACGACAAGTGGGCCTTTCATTTGTCGGTTAACCACGAACGACTTATCGCTCATAATATTACCACTGAGCAATGGCTTGGGGCCGGAATCAGACCGATTTACAGAGTCACTTCAACTTTTCATCTGGTTTCAGAAGTGGGAAGCAGTATCATTCAAAATGGTGGCACCAAAAGACTTACCCGTCTAACACTGGCCCCTCAATTAAGTATCAATGAAAATATTTGGGGGCGTCCGGTGCTGCGAGCTTTTTATACACACTCATTTTGGAACAAAAAAAACCAGGCGAATATTGCTCAAAACGCTCCGACCTATGCAGATAAACTGGCAGGTGGTGCTTATGGCTTGCAAATGGAAACATTTTTCTAGAGACTATATTTATGCTTGAATTAAAAAATATACGTAAGAGCTACGATAACAAATTAACGATTATTGATAACTTCAACTTGAATATCAAACAAGGTGAATTTGTGGTCATCGTAGGACCTTCAGGTTGTGGTAAATCCACCTTGCTGCGGATGGTGGCAGGGCTGGAAGAAATCACGTCCGGTGAATTTTTGTTAAACGGCAAAGATATCTCTCAGCTAGAGCCTAGTCAGCGCGACGTAGCCATGGTCTTTCAAGACTACGCTCTTTATCCCCATATGAATGTCTTTGATAACCTTGCCTTTGGTTTAAAGATAAAAAAGATCGACGAAAAAATTATTAAAGAAAAAGTGCTAAAGGCCGCTGAAATTCTCGACCTCACAACTTATCTGGAAAGAAAGCCCTCTGATTTATCCGGAGGTCAGCGCCAGAGAGTGGCAATGGGCAGAGCGATTGTTAAAGATGCCAAAATATTTCTTTTTGATGAACCACTCTCTAACCTCGATGCCAAACTTCGCCATAAGATGAGAGCTGAAATTAAGAAGTTTCACCTGGATCAAAAAGGAACATCTATTTACGTGACCCATGATCAGCTAGAGGCGATGACCTTAGCGGATAAACTGGTGGTCATTAGAAAAGGAGTGATCGAGCAAGTGGGCTCGCCTCAAGAAGTTTTTAATAATCCTATAAATTCCTTCGTGGGAGAATTTATCGGAACCCCCGCGATGAATCTGCTGGAAGTTGAACTGGAATATAAAGCTGATGGCGTTTACGTCTCGGGCCTGAAGCGGGCCTTCCATTTTAAACTGCCTGAAAATAAAACCTTGTTTTATACCGAGAAAAAACAAACTCCGAAAAAAGCAGTGCTGGGAATCAGACCGACAGACATCATCATTCATACTAATGAAGAAGCCGGTTGGAATGCTAAGTTTGACGTACTTTTTTCTGAACTCCTGGGACATGAAGCCAATTTGGTTTTAAAATATGGCGATCTTGAAATCAACAGCTTGATCCCGGCGATGCATCTTCCGGCCCATTTGAAATCGGCCGAATTTTATTTTAAGTTACATTTCGGACACATCTTTGACCTGGAGTCCGGGCTCAACCTTAACCTTTAACTCCACCATGAGCTAAGCCATCGACGATGTAGCGATGAATGGAAAAAAACAACAAGGAAATGGGAAGGGCCCCTAAAATCGAGGCCGCAGCAAATTGTCCCCAACGACTGGCAAAAGACTCACTGATAAAAATCTGAATCCCCACGGCAAAAGTCATTTGGTCTTGAGACTTAAGTAAGATGGAGGGCAAGATAAAATCTGAAAAAGTGCTGATAAAAGTAAGCAGCCCAATCACCGCCAGCATCGGAGTGCAGAGGGGAAGGACGATTTTAGTAAAGGCTTGAAAATGAGTGCAACCATCCATTCTCGCCGACTCTTCAATCGATTTGGGTAAAGTATCGAAGTAGCCTTTCATCAACCAAATATTAAAGGGTGTACCCCCAAGATAAATAAGAATGAGACCACCGTGAGTATCAATCCCAAAACTCGGAACGCCCTGACCGATAAAATCCAGCATAAAATAAAAAGCAATCATTGCCATCATATTAGGAAACATTTGCATGACCATTAAGAACATCAGACTGGCCTCTTTCCCCTTAAACTTAAATCGCGAAAGAGAATAAGCCGCAGTGGTGGAAAAAGTGAGCATTAAGATCGCGCTTAAAAAGGAAACTTTCAAACTATTAAAGAGCCATTTCATAATGGGATAAGGAGAAGTGACTATCTCGCCGAGAGCATTTGTGTAGGGAATTCCTAAAATATATTTCCAGTTATCCAAACTAAAGTCATCCGCCTTAAATCCACTTTTGAGTGATCCCGCTTTACTAAAAGACACCGAGATAACCGAAAAAATCGGTACCAGTACCACAACGGCAATCGCGATCAGCAACAGATGGATCAGCAATTTTTTTAAGTTCTTTTTTTTATAAAGATAACTACTCATGTCTTACTCAACTTCTTTGAAACTTTAAAATTTAAAATGGTAATGCCCACCACAATAACAAAGATGAGCATCGACACCGTTGCGGCCATCCCAAAATTTTGTCCCTGTGAGCCCTCAAAGGCCAAGCGATAGGTATAGGAAATTAAAATATCCGTTTCACCAATCGGTGTGCTCGCATCGGCAATCACTGGACCTCCTCCGGTGAGAAGGTAGATACCGACAAAATTATTGAGGTTAAAGGCAAATGAGCCAATTAAAAGCGGAATCATCGCCCGCAACACCAAAGGAAAAGTCAGGTAGCGGAAATTTTGAAAACTAGTTGCACCTTCTAATGATGATGCCTCATAAATAGATTTGGGAATGGATTGCAAAATTCCGGTGATCACTAAAAGCATATAGGGAAAGCCCAACCACAAATTGACCATCAGGACACTGACTCTCGCCCACATTTTCTGTTCAAGCCAGGGCACCGGAGAGACACTAAAAAAGCTTAGAAAATTGTTCACTTCCCCAAAGTCTTTATTAAGCATGCCTTTAAAAAGCAGCACTGAAATAAAAAAGGGAATAGAATAAGGAACAATGAAAATCATGCGGTAGATAAATTTAGATTTTCCTTCCAGGTCATTAAGCAAAACAGCTAAAAACGCTCCGAGACTAAAAGTCAAAAAGACTGAAGCCGTGGCCCAGATGATGGTCCAGGAAAATGTTTTAAAAAAAACAAACTTAGTTGCTGGGTCTAAAAAAAGTTCTTTGTAATTTTGCAGCCCCACAAATGTAAAATAACCAGGACCAACAGCTTCGCCCGCTAATTTAAACTGCCCCTCTTTAACATCTTCAACTAACTTCTCCCCCGTCAGGCTATCAATGAATCCCTCTTGGCCATGAGGCCGGTAGCGAGGAACGGTTTTTGCCAGAAGATCGCTGCGATAAAAAAAATATTGCCCCAGGGCAGGATGATGAATTACAAATTCTGGCCGAGCTTCGATAAAAGCTAAAAGCTCACTGTTTGCTAAGGGAATTCCATTGGGCGGCAGGATGGTCGTCGATCCCAGCTGGATACTTTGATCCTGCCCATTAAAAAGACCAGAGAGATTATCGACAATTAACAGATAGGAATTGGGATATTTGATTATCTGATAATTTAAAAGGAGCGAATCTTTTTCAATGATTTTTTCGTTGGTAATAAGATCAACCACCTCTTGGCGCTCTAAGAGATGGCCTGTTTTAAAATTAGTGAAAGAAACATAGATGCTATAGGAAATGGGAACTAAGCTAAACAGTACAAAGAGCACAACTGCTGGATAAAAAAAACGATAAGCGTCTTTCTTGGAAATGGCATAAATATAAATGGCGATGGCAATCAGGAAAAATCCCGAAATACCAAGGGCGTAACTTAACCACATACTGACCTCTTTAGGCCGCGAGCATTTGTGGTAGTGAGTGCTGAGAGTTTGATCCAATCCAGCGCCTGGAACTCAAGATCAGTCATCTTCCAGGTCCAGTTTGAATCTTGCACCGTTCCCGGATAATTAAAACGGGCAGAACTTCCAAGACCCAGCAGATCCTGCACTTGAATTAAAACCAATTTTGAAGGAGTCGCCATCAAAACATTTAATAAACTCCAGTGGTCTGGATTGTGAAGCTGGCATTCGGTTTCGACACTTGCAAGCTCTTGTGGTGACAAGCTTTGAAGCCATCCCATCAAGGTATCGCAATCATGCGTTCCTGAATAAGCCACGGAATTGTAATGATAATGGTAAAGCTTATGCGGATTGCTTGAATCTCCCAGCATAAACTGAAAAACTTTCATCCCGGGAAAATTGAATTGATCCCGAAGTTGATCGACATCGGGAGTGATGCAGCCTAGGTCTTCTGCGATAATTTCAGGATAATGATGAAGACTGGAAAAAAGATCAGCTCCCGGGCCATTGTACCAATGCCCTTCGCTGGCATCAATGCTCGCGACCTTGGAAATCCAAGTCGCACAAAATCCTCTGAAGTGATCGATGCGAATCACATCAAAATATCTTTTGAGAAAACTTAATCGTTTGTTCCACCACTGATAGTGGTCTTCTTTTTGGACAGACCAATTATAAATGGGCGTTCCCCATTTTTGTCCCGTTTCACTAAAGCCGTCCGGTGACGCCCCAGTCTCATATTCCATCTCTAACTGATTAGTTAAAAAAAATTGCTTGGGATTCTTCCACACATCCATACTGTTATAAGAAACAAAGATGGGAAGATCTCCCACCAGTTTAATCCCTTTTTGGTTGGCGTAGGCCTTAAGCGCGGCCAATTGGGAAAAGCAGATAAATTGACAAAATTGATGAAACTTAATCAGCTCTTGCTCCTGTAGTGACAAATCAGCACTTCCCCACTCGCGCCAATGAGCACTGCGGGTTTCACTAAAAGTCCGATAGGTTGAGTAATCATTAATCCAGTCTTTTTCCTGGATTAAAAACTGGGCAAAAGCAGCGGTGGGTGAAAATTGTAAATAAGCTAATTTCAGAATTTCTTCTTTATTGTGCTTCATTTTTTTAAAATCAACTTTCTCGCTGTGCTGGTAGTAAGGCTTAAGATCTGCCGCTGAAAGAGCGTAATCCTGGCTCAACAAGTCCGGTGAGATGTAATAGTCCGCACAGCCAAAGGCCGAATCTGTAGCATAGGGACAGCCCGTATCATCGGTATTGCCGATGGGGAGTATTTGCCAATAAGACTGATTGGCCGCTGCGAGCTTGTCGATAAAATCATAAGAGACTGGACCAAAATCACCAATCCCATAGGCTGTCGGCAAACTGCTTAGGTGGCACAGAACTCCAGAATATTTAGCTTGATCCATTAATACCACATCATGTGACCGTATTCGAATGGATGGGCCAGGAACTCATCATGGCCATAAACTCTAAAACGAAGTTTTTTAGAATTTGAATCGGCGGCCTTGAATTTTAATTCAAAATGCCCGACTCCATCTTCTGGTGGTCCTTTAAGCGTAAATCGCTCATGGCCAATTTCATTATTTTTTGAATCACAAACGACTGCTTCAATTGCCATCGTTGTTGGGTTTATATCTCCCAGGTAAACACCCAAGTGAATATGGGCTTCACTGCTTTCAAACACTCGACCAGGAAAAGTAAACTCGGCCGGGTACTCGACGTGATGAAGCGGGCTTAAAAAACTTTTTTCAAACTGTGAAGGAACTTCAACATGATTGCCATCAAAGTGTAGGTAAGAAAAATAGAGCGTTTTCCAATTCATTTTCAAGTAACGACGGTTATCAATATAGGTTTTGATTAGATCCGGATTTTTGGCAAACTTTTCGCCATAATTAATCGCCGGAGCATAAAACTTCGTCATGTAATCCTGAACCATCCGATGAGTGGAATAACGGGAAATATTAGTGATGAAACTTACTTTTGTCTTTTCAATCCAAGCAGCACTTGAGCCGTGCTCTCCAAGGGCCTTGTCGGCATAATAAAGCGGGAGAATGGTTTGCTCTAGGGTTTTGTAGAAATCAAGCGAATCTTCATAATCCTGGATTTCATCATTAGTGAAATCTTTCTCTTCACCGATGGCCCAGCCGTTATTGCCGTCAAAGGCTTCTCTCCACCATCCATCAAGCACCGAGAAGTTAAGTCCAAAGTTGATCGGAACTTTTTGTCCTGAAGTCCCACTGGCCTCCATTGGACGTCTTGGATTGTTCAGCCAAACATCGGATCCCGAAACCAGATGGCGGGAAATATTCATGTCGTAATTTTCCAGCATAATGATTTTGCCTTTAAACTCCGGCATTCTGGAAAACTTATAAATATCTTCAATATATTTTTGTCCGGGAATATCTTGGGGATGTGCTTTTCCCGAAAAAACAAATGCTACCGGGCGATCAGGATTATTGACTAAGGCCTCAAGTCGTTTGAGATCCTTAAAAATGAGCGTCGCTCTTTTGTAAGTCGCAAAACGACGAGCAAAGCCGATTATCAGAGTCTTGTCATTTAAGTACGAATCAACTGCATCAATTTCTTTTTGGGATTCTTTGTTATCAGTCAGTTGCTTTTTTAATTGAGTCCGAACCACATCGATCATTTTAGATTTCAACGCAATTTTTGTGTCTCTGATTTTAGAGTTGGAGATATCACCACTTTTTTTCCAAAAGTCATGATTGGCCAGTTCATCTTCCCACTTGCTTCCAACAGTTTCTGTTAAAAGATTTTTTACATCTAAGGCCATCCAGGTTTGGACGTGAACACCGTTAGTAATATGCGACATTGGATTTTCGACTTCTGGAATATTAGGCCAGGACTCACGCCACATTTTCTGAGCGATTTTTCCGTGCAACTCACTGACTCCGTTGTAAAAGCGGGCCACGTTGATGGCAAAGACGGTTAGACTAAAAAATTTATAATCACTTTTTTCAGGAACCAGTCCAAGCTCTACAAAACGGCGCCATGAAATATTAAACCCCTTGATCATTTTATAAAAATGCTTGTGCATTAAAGGAAGACTAAAAGCTTCGTTGCCAGCTGGAACGGGCGTATGAGTAGTGAATAAACAATTGGCTGCACAAACGACTTTGGCTTCTTCAAAATTAAGCTTTTTTTCCTGCATCGTATTTTTAATTCTTTCCAGTTGAAAAAAGCCACTGTGCCCTTCGTTCATATGGAAAGCACTCGGTTCAATCTCCAGCGCCTTGAGTAATTTAATCCCACCGATTCCCAGGATAATTTCCTGAGAAATTCTCATCTCTCGATCGCCACCGTAAAGTTTAGCGGTAAGTAAGCGGTCTTGCTCGCTGTTATCCGGGTGATTGGAATCGAGTAGGAACAATTCACTGATTCCCACCACTGCTTTATAAGCCTGGACCTTAATGCTTTTATCGGCCAGCTCAAGATCAAAAACCAACGGAGTCCCATCTTTTTTTGTGACTTGAGTAAGTGATAAATTATCCGGAGAAAATTTACCGTAAAGATCGAGTTGTTTTCCTTCTTCATTGATTCGTTGAGTGAAATATCCATTTGAATAGAAGAGCCCCACAAAGACCATCGGGATTCCCAGATCGGAAGCAGACTTCACATGATCACCAGAGAGAACCCCTAAACCACCACTATAAATAGGAAGTGCCTCATGGATTCCATATTCCGCAGAAAAATAAGCGATCGGGCCTTTGGTCTTTGGAAATGTTTTGGCAAACCAAGTATCACCGATATTTTTTCGATTCAGGTAGGTACTCAGGCGAGCATGAAGGGTGTCAATCGTCTTTTTTAGGTCTTCATTTTTAAGCAATTGATCCAGGTTTTCTGTTTTTTTCAAAACCATAACCGGGTTTCTTGTTTCGGCCCAAAGGGTTTTATTAAGTGAAGAAAATAAATTCCATACATCCTGATTCCAGCTCCACCAGTAGTTGTAGGCCATATCGTTCAATTTTTTTTCTGTGGTCAACATAATAGTCACTCTCTTTCTTAAGTTTAAAGTTTTTCAAAACTATAGGTAAAATTTTTAATATTAAATCTAAATAGGTATTTTCCTTCACTCACATTTATGGATACATTGGGCGAATTCACGGCATAACTTAAAGTTCTGGCATCTGATGATTTCCCTAAATCAATGTCCCAATTTTTAGTTCCCAGCTTAAAATCAATTTTCTGAGCTTTGCTAAACACTACTTTGGTTAGTAGCTCTTCATTATTTTGAGGGTTGATTTTTAATCCGCTCGTTTCATTCGCCGCCCAATGATTGGCCGAGCTTCTCAAATAAAGAGTCGTGGCCACGCTTGGTTCGGCCATGGCCTTAAAGAGATAAAAACCAGGTCCTTTTAGACGAAGAAGATTTCTTCTTCCGCCTAGATTAGAAATAACATTGTGATAGACCCCCGAGTTGCTGCCAAATTTAGCGTCAGAAGAATTAATCAATTCATCCCACCAAAAGTGAGCATTACCAGGAAACTGAATCCACGCCGCTCCATTATCTTGGTTAAAATTACCGACAATAAAATAATTAGCAGTCGAAGTACGTAGTTCATAAGTTACAATTTTTGAGACATTGTCTATTTTTACATTTTCCGCATCGCGATTATTAATTTCAGGATTCGCCTTTTTAAACTTGATCATTTCTTTAAAGAAATTCAGGTGACCGTTGAAGAGATTCTCATCTTCTTCCGTCGTAAAATTAAGAACAGGATCTTTTCGCCCATTGGCCAGATCATAATAATGCCAAGGCATGCGGTGCGAGCGCACATACTTGTTGATATTCACATTCTTACTGGGAAAACGATTCCCCAGAGTCGCGTTGACATAGGCCCATTCGTTTTGAATATTTAAATCCTGCGCTAGCTCTTCTCCCTGGTAGAAAAGTGAAGCTCCGGGCTTAGTAAAGAGGATACCGTAAGACAAGCGCGCCAGAGCGTGACTGAACTGATTATGAATAGTTCTGAAGGGAATGCGTAAATCCCCTTCCTCTTCTAAGGGGTTAACCCTTGAAAAAATATTTGCATCTTCGCTTTCTTCACTTTGATAATTAGTCACAATTCGAATCATCGGATCTTTATTTCCAATAAAATCGTGGCTTCCTAAATAATTCACGGTTCGTTGGGGGTCTCCGAAATGGTACCAGACTCCGGGAGACATTTGGTGATCACTAAAACCCAAAAGTGAATTCGACAAATGAGTCAGATCAAGCGATCTGTTTTTTTCATCGTAATGATCAAACTCTAATTCAAAGAAATTTTTAAACCGATCATTCCACTGGGAATCAAAGCCCAATCCGTTTTCCTGGCTCGGATAAGTAACCCAGACATCGTTGGGCAACTGCTCTGCCGAATTATAGAAGCGCGGATTATTCACCTTGATCAGATACATTAGCTCTTGCAAGAAGCGATATCCGCCTCGGGTGCCATTGAAAATCGAATCGGTCATATCAAAGCGAAAGCCATCCAGGTGATATTCAGTCATCAGATGAAGCAGAGAATCGGTAATCCACTTTCTCACCCAAACACTTTCGAAACGTGGCTTCGGTCCCCAGGCGGTGTCGCCGCCATAAAACTTAGACGTACTGGTGACAGCATTGATCGGCTCTCGCAAGAGATTGTTATTGACGTGATTGAGGACCACATCAAAAAGAACCCGGAGCTTATTGGCATGAAGTTCATCAACCAATTTTTTCATATCGGACTTGGTTCCCAGAGTGCTCTCCAAAACAATCAACGAGTCCAGTGCGTATCCCCATGAAGCATTGAATCTACTTTCATGTACCGGAAGAAGTTCTACCGCATTGACGCCGAGATTATTGAGGTAGGGAATTTTAGGAATGATGTCCGTAAATTTTCCTTGAACATAAGCTCCATCAATTTGTTTAGGGTTAAAAGTCAAAGGCCACAGTTGATAAATTATCCAATTCTTAAAATCTTGTTCGCTGATGCTTTTTAAAGCACCGTCATTTTTCCAGGTATAATCATTGTCGCGGGCGACAATCGCCCGTGGATTAATATAACCATTAAAGCGCCCGCCCTTGGCTTCATACACCAGCTCTCTGGCCATCGGGTCAACTTTAACTGGACTGAAGGTTTTAAAATTGGCCACTTCCAGGTTTTCATAAGCGCCTTGTTTCACAAATTGAAAATGGTACTGATCTTTAAGCGTTGAGTTTTTTAAATAAGCGTAATGAAAGCGGCGCTCGTCATTGATTGGAAACTCGGCGAAAAGTTTTACTGGTTTATTGTCATTCACAAAAAGATGAACTTCTTCCGATAATGGCTCCCAGATTTTATAGAAGACTCCGCCTCCCACTACCGGGGTGGCCCCAAAAGCTCCAAGTTCAATCCATGCATCGATGTTTGAATCTTGAGACAGACGATAGAGCGGAATAAGGGAGCTAGTGATACCTTTAAAAAAAGTGACGTTGCTGTCTGTATCTTCAATTTTCAAAACATATTTTAGACCATTGATACTCGCCAGTCCTCGGAGCTCAGCTTCGTACCAACAATAATTTTCTTGATTTAATCCATAAATTTTTGGAGCAGCGGTTTTTATGATTGGTCTAAAAGTTGAAGGTGCTGCCTTGAACCCATTTTTTAAAACAATACTGATCTTTGCGATTTGCTGACAAGATTCGGCGTTAACCCGAACCAGTTGTTTGAATCCATCGGGGTAGAGGGTTAAATAAGAGGAATTATCATCGGTGTAAAAGGAACGGGACCAATCCCCTTGAAAGGGAATTCTGGCCAGCGCTGTGCCGGTCAAAAATACTCCCAAAACTAAAAATAAAAATTTACGAGGAAAGGTCATACGATCATCCCATTTGGCAGTGTAAAAATGTGTCTTTTTATACTTCGCGGGAAGGCATTTGAAAAAATAAAAAATCTTTAAAATGGCACTGTGTAAAAAGTGCTATTTTATCTGCTCTTTAACTAGATCGAGCGCTTCTTTGGCCGGCATATTCTGCTCTAAACTGAGACTTAGCGCCTTTCCCATCGCACTCCAGACCGAGGCCATTTGGGGAATATTGGGCATCGCAACACCATTTTCGGCGCTCTTTCTTAAAATCACCAGTTTTGCATCATGAGCGCTGAGGCTTTCCAGCACATCCACCCGGGCCGGAGCACGGTGGTCGTACTGGTAAAAGAGATTGATTCCTTTCGCTGAAAGTAGATATTTTTCCACGAACTCCTTGGCGCGTAATTTATTTTTGCTGGATCTTCTGATCATCAGGCCATGCACTCCGACAAATGGTTTCGCGAAAGCTTTTTTAAATTGGGGAAGAACCGCAATGCCATAATTCACTTTGCCCCCCTCCAGTTCTTTGAGTGCCCAGGGACCATCAATGGTAAAAGCTAGTTTGCCCGCTTTAAATTTTTCAAAGGCTATTCCCCTGTCAGTGGAGGAGGGAATAATTCCTTTAGTGAGCAGCCCCTGTAAAAAGATGAGCCCATCCACAAAACCTTGATGGTTAATCCCCACATCTTTTGGGTTGAGTCCATTTTGGTTTTCACCAAAAATATATCCACCGCTGGCATTTAATAGCGGAAAGGAAAAAAAGAAAGTCTTAAAATCATACAGAAATCCGTAGATATCTTTTTTAGGATCATTGATTTTTAAGGCGAGACTTTCTATTTCTTCAAAACTTTCGGGAATTTTTTTGACGAAATCTTTATTGTAAAAAAGCACCAATGATTCTACCGCATAGGGATAGCCATAAAGTCTTCCTTTGTACCTAAATGCTTTGAGGGAAACAGGAAGAAAGTTGTCGGTTAAAAAGGGCAATTCATCCAACGGTTCAATCAGACCTGATTGAGCTAATTCCCCGCTGACGTCATTGGCCCATAATAAAATGTCCGGGCCTTTGCCGGTGAGGGCCGCCGTTTTAAAAAGCGACGTTAAGTCTTTGTTTAAAACTTCAACCAAGACTTTGCTTTTAAAATCTCTTTCATAATCTTTTTTGATTTCATTAATCGCACTGGCCGCTCCTTCGTTGGAGGTCCAGATAATAATATCGCGCCCCAAGCTCACCGTTTGAAAAGTCATTAAAACAATAAAGAGCAGACTACGAATCAAGGTATTCACGGGCATAAATCATCGCTCCAAACAACCCGGAACTATCACCAAGTTGGTTAATCATAATGTCAGGACAAAATGGCGGGCCAAGAAAAACATTTTTTTCCAGGTCTTGTTTTAGGTCTTTAAAAAGATCATCCTGAGCCGACAACCCTCCCCCAAAAACAAAATAATGAGGATTAAAAAGATTATTTAAAATACTTAAAAAATGAACCAAGTGCTGGCGGTAATCGGCCAGTATTTGCAGTGCTTGTGGCTCGCCGTTTTTCGCATTTTCAAAAAGTTTTTTTGAATCGGTTAATTTATTCAAGGCCGTTCCCGAGAGATAAGTTTCCGCACATCCCTTTTGGCCACAATAACAACTGGGCCCGTTGGGGTTGAGACTAATATGACCGACTTCCAATCCCGATCCCTGAGCGCCGTTAAAAATTTGGCCCTCCAGAGCTAAACCTCCGCCCACCCCTGTTCCCAGGGTAATTCCCAGCGCGATTTGCTCCTTAAATGGAATCTGCTTTTGGGCGCAAAAAGTTTTACCAACTCCGCCCCAGGCTTCCGCCAGGACAAAAAGATTAGCATCGTTTTGCACAACGATCGGTTGCTCAAAATTTAATTTGTTTTTAAGTGCAGCGATGACATCTTTACCGATGAGAAAACGAGTATTGCCATTTCTCATAATTTTCGTTTTGGGATCTAAGGAACCAGGTAGTCCAATCCCGATGGCCCGCACGGCTTTGGGTGAAAGACTGGCTTCGCTTAAAAGATCATTCACCAATTGGACCAGCGAAAGAATAAATTCTTCAAAACTTTCGGAGGGATTCATGGAGATTCTTTTTTTGGCGAAAACCTTGATGGATCGATCTGCTGAAAAAAGTTGGGCAATTGCCCCCTCTATTTTGGTGCCACCGACATCCAGTCCCAGATAAAATTCTTGAGGGTCTGCTTTAATCATTTGCCGTTATCCTTTTAAACACCACAATCTTTAAACCTTCTTCTGGATTTTCTTCCATCGCACTAAAAGCGGAATAAATCGTTTGTTCATATTTAAATTCGGGCGCATGTTCGGAAAAAAGATCAAGCAGGAACTGACTGCTCAGATGGGGAGAATTGAGGCAGGCCATAATGGTCGCATCTTTGGAAGTCATATCAAGGAGCCGCTTAACGATTTTATAATAATCGCGCTCCACTTTAAAACTATCCCCTTGATTGGTAGGCGGATCAATAACCACAATATCGTAAGGACCATATTTAAAAATTTTCTTCCAGGAATTGATAATATCGTAGGCCAGAAATCGAACCTGGCGCTTAGCACTCGGTTCCAAAGCATTGAGCTGATGATTGCTCTCACCGACGCTCAAAGCGGCCCTACTCATATCAACGTTGGTCACTTCAATGGCCCCGCCCTTCATCGCGGCGACCGATAAAGAACAAGTATAACTAAAAAGATTGAGAACTTTTTTATTCAAAGAAATGGTCTTCAGCAGTTCGCGGCCGGGATACATATCGAGAAAAAAACCAATATTTTGGGATTCACCGAATTTTAAATTAAACTTTAAGGAATTTTCGATCGCCACTGCGGAGAGCGGAATAATTCCTTTGAGCACTTCTAATGTTGGCTTAGAGAGATATCGCTTCTGCAACAAAACATTTTCAGTAGCAATCGTAGCAATAGATTCAAGAATGGCATCCAGTACTTGGGGGGATGTTTCTTTAAAGAGAGTAATAAGAATACTGCTAGAATAATAATCGATACTGATGTGTTCGAGGCCAGGATATTTTTTTCCCCGGCCGTGAAAAAGCCTGACGCTTCTGCCATCACTGGGGAGATTGCCACGAATGATGGTGGATAAATTATTCATGATTTTGCTTTGAGATTAATCCAAGTGACTTCGTGTTTATTGCAAGAGAGATGGACTATTCTCGAGCCGGGAATGGCCTGCAATTTAAACATGGTATCAAAGTCCGTCGGCGCTTGGAATTTAATGGTGCAAGCGAAGTTGTCGACTAAACCCGAATCGCGAAAGCGAGTCACAAGCTCAAGCAACTTGTCGGGGTAACAAATGATATCGGAAAAAAACCAATCGAGCTTTCCGATGTGCTGCGGTCTTAGACCGAAGGCACTTTCTTGCCTAAAATCGATATTGGGTAATGCCGCCACTTTGGGGTCCAGCGGAGCTTTATCGACACTCACGACTTCACAACCAATGGTTTGCAGCACCCATGTCCATCCACCGGGGCAGCTCCCGACATCGATCACTCGCATGCCTGCTTCCGGCTTAATCTGATACAAAGTGAAGAGTTCCCACAGTTTTAAATAAGCGCGCGATGGTGGGTTGATTTTATCTTCGTTGAAATTGATTTCGCCAAAAGGCAGAGGGCAATTGGTTCGCCTGGAGACAATCATCACACTCTCCGACAAGAGCGAAAAAACACCGATGGGTGTGGTCGGTATTGGATCTAGAAAGTTGTAGCGTTTGATTTTTACCGAAGGCACTTTTTCCAGAATCAGCTCTGCCCGGCGGTGATTATTGATGGAAAAATGACTCCAACGATTGGCGCGTGACCGCAGAAGTTCAGCAGCATTTCCAATGGAGCTATAGTCCACTTTTTCAACCTCATGCCAGGTGTCTTGTGCGAATACAACGTCTTTGGCGACTCCTTCACAAAGAAACAGTCGGCCATGAGTCTCGAGAATAGTTATGCCCAGCAGAGTTAACTCTACTTTCAAATCTGCTTCGAAATCGACTGGAGCTAAATAGCCCGTACAAATGTTTTGACCCATACTTGTTAAAATTGATACCATAGGTCTCATTATGAGTAAAAAGTTTAATCGAGAATCTGAAACAAAAATCTATGGGGAAAATGCCTGTTTAGCACTTTTCAAAAAGCGGCCAGAAGACATCATTCAATTATTTCTGACTAAGGAAAAATTGAGCACCTTTTCAGCAATCATTAAGTACTGCGCTCAAAATAAAAAAGCTTATCATCTGGTGACTCGTGCCGAACTTGATCAAATGACCAAGGCCACTCATCACGAAGATGTGTGCATGTTGATCCGCAAACAGCCTCAAAGAACGCTTGAGCAATATCTGCACTCTAAACCCATCACTTCCTTTTTAATCGCACTGGAGAACGTCTCCAACCCCCATAATGTCGGAGCGATTTTAAGAAGTGCCGCTCATTTTGGTGCCAATGGACTTATTATCCCAGACGCTAAGGCGGCTCATACCGCAGCAGCGGTGCGAACTTCGGAAGGTGGAGCTGAGTACGTTGAAGTCTATGAAGCACCGGACTTTAACAAAATGCTAGCACTGTTAAAGAAAAATGGTTTTCAAATCATCACTACCTCTTCTCACGCTAAAAAAAGTTTATACGAACTCAAATGGTCTCCAAAAGTAGTGATCATTTTTGGAGAAGAGGCCGAAGGGCTCAGCAAAGAGACTCTACTGCTGGGTGAAAGCATAAAGATTCCAGGAACTGATCATGTCGAAAGCTTGAATGTCTCGGTCGCTGCCGGCGTCATTCTTTCGGATTATTATCAAAAGGTAAAATTGAATGAAGTCACTCCACGCTTTAAATAAAAGAGTTCTACTTTGTATTCTTGATGGTTACGGTATCAATCCCAAAGACAACAAGAATGCCATTCTTCACGCCAAGAAACCCAATATCGATCATCTCTTTGAGCATTTCCCCATGACCACCATTGAAGCTGGTGGCTTATTGGTTGGACTTCCCAAAGGAGTTTCCGGAAATTCGGAAGTCGGTCACATGAATCTGGGGGCAGGCAAATCGGTGCGACAGGATTTAGTCCGAATTAATGAAGCAGTGGAAAACCACTCCTTGCAAGCAATGCCTGAATTAAAAAAAATTATCGCTTACGCCAAGGCTCATTCAAACCGCATTCACCTGATGGGTCTTTTGTCGGATGGCGGTGTTCACTCCCATATCAATCACTTAAAAGAGCTGGTTAAAATTCTCTCCCAGGAAGGCATCGAGCTTTTGCTTCACGCCTTTATGGATGGTCGGGATACCTCGCGGGATAGCGGTATTAAATATCTCGAAGAGATTTTAAAAGTGAAGGGACTGCAATTCGCTTCGATGCAAGGCCGCTCGATTGGAATGGATCGCGACCGCCGCTGGAATAAAATTAAAGATTGTTATGAATGTTTTATAGGTGAAGGACAACTCACTTCCCTCACTCCCACTGACTATCTCAAAAAAGAATATGAACAAGGCCGCTATGATGAATTCATCACTCCTGTCTTGTTTGATAAAAGCATGGCGATCAAATCCGACGACGCCGTTTTCTTTTTCAATTACCGGCCGGACCGGGCCATTCAAATTACACTGGCGCTGGCCGATCCCAAATTCCATGAATTCCCAAGGACTGTTATGCCGGGATATTTTCTATGCATGACTCCCTACGTACAAGATTTTATCGAACTCCCTATTCTTTTTGACAAAGAAAAGTTGCGGGGAACACTTTGTGAATATTTATCTGGCCTGGGCCTAAAGCAATTCAAAATTGCTGAAACCGAAAAATACGCCCACGTTACTTATTTTTTTAACGGCGGCGAAAAGAATCCATTTCCAAATGAAGAACAAGTTCTGATTCCTTCTAATCGCGAAATTGTGACTTATGACCAGAAGCCGGAAATGAGTGCCTTTTTGGTGCTCGAGCGCCTGGAGCAAGCTCTCGGCGATCATACCATCAGTTTTTACGTGGTAAACTTCGCCAACTCCGATATGGTTGGACATACGGGAAATTTCGCGGCGGCAGTTAAAGCGATTGAAACTCTCGATCTCTGTGTCGCTCGCTTGATGAAAAAATGTGCGGAAGAAAATGTGACCTTGATCGTTACCGCCGATCACGGCAACTCTGATCAAATGGTTTACGAAAACGGAGATATGCACACTTCACATACTGAAGCTCCTGTGCCCTTTGCTGTTTTTGATCCAAAATTAAAAGATGAAAAATATGAATTAAATAGTGGAGAATTCGGACTGCGAGACGTCGCCCCCACTGTTTTAAATATTATGGGTATACCGCAAGCTCCAAACTTTGAAGGTTTGAGTATTTTTAAATAGGAAGAAATATGAGCGTTAAACGTGTTGGTGTTTTATGCAGTGGAGGCGATAGCCCCGGAATGAACTGTGCGATTCGGGCAGTGGTTCGTCTTGGTATCGGCTCCGGTCTGGAAATCTATGGTATTCAAAAAGGATATGCCGGTCTGTTGGAAGGCAATCTTCGCGAAATGCAAGTCTCCTCAGTTGGAAATATTCTTCAGCACGGCGGAACTATTTTGCAAACTTCACGCTGTCCTGAATTTCAGACGGTGGAAGGGCGAAAAGAAGCGGCCAATATTTTAAAAAGAAAAAAAATCGATGCCCTGATTGTGATCGGTGGTGACGGATCTTTCAACGGAGCAATGAAGCTTCACGAAGAACATCAGATACCAGTGATTGGCATTCCTGGTACCATTGATAACGATATTGACGGAACTGATTACACCATTGGTTTTGATACTGCTGTTCAAAATGCGGTCGATGCCGTCGATAAAATTCGCGACACTGCCAACTCTCACGCCAGGACATTTATCGTAGAAGTCATGGGAAGGCGCTCTCCGGCCATCGCCATTAAAGTCGGTATTTGCACTGGAGCGGAAAACGTTGTTCTACCTACCGCTTCTATCGATTACCAAAAAATTATTAACGATATTGACCGCGGGATCAAACGCGGAAAAACGTCTTCCATTATTATTGCGGCCGAAGGCGAGGTCGAAGGCGTTGGTCATACCATTCAAAAAATACTCAAAGACAATTACAGTCTCCAGGCCCACGTTTGCGTTTTGGGACATATTCAGCGCGGGGGAAATCCGACTCCCACTGATCGCCTGATTGCTTCGCAAATGGGTGAGATGGCAATTAAGGCCTTGCTGGCCAATGAATTGGCAAGTGCCACCGTTTTCCTTCAAGGAAAAGTCACACTTGCTCCGCTTAAAAATTGCTTGAGAAAGAAAAATGAATTTGATCTGAGTGATGTGGAACTGCTGACCTCGCTTTCAATTTAAATTATTCGCAAATCGGCAAGCAGTCGAGAGTGGGAAAAGACGAACTTTTGCAAAAATTCAGACAGGTTTCAAAGGCATCGTTAACACAGATGCCATTTGATTTTTTAAATGGAGGCCAGATTTCATCCAGACAATCTTCCACCGAATTATTGATTTGAGATTTACAATAATCCAATTTTGTTTTCAAATTTTTTATGGGCAATTTGCAAACTGGATTGTCGCCGCCACAAGTAACAGTGGTCATGCTATTTGCTTGTAGGGTGATTGAATCGCCGAGGTTTAAATTAATAGTTGAAGCCTGAAGTAAATTTGCCATAAAAAAGGTAAGCAACAATAATAATTTCATAGAACCTCCAAATAAAAGTGAGCTTATCCTTTTAGCGTACTTTTTCCAAGTCATCTTATATTTTTTTCATTGGTGTAACCCAATGATTCCATTAAGCCCTCCACTGGCAAGTGATAATAATCCTCATGGACTTTGGTTAGTCCTGGAGCGATCACTTTCAGGCATTGACCTTCGCTTAATTTAAAGATTTCACTTAGTTGTATTTGTTCATTTTCGGTGAGCGCCAAGGCGGTCACCTCACCTTCCACCGAAATTTTCCCTGCAGCAAAACAATCTTCTAATTGCTGCAGGGGCAAATGTCCGGTCAAACTCCAAAGCATCATCAGCAGCGGTAACTCAAGATAACGATATTCCTCCTCCTTGAATTTTCGGCCTTCAATCTCGCCCTCAACACAAAGAACAAATCGCTTCAGTGGAAATTTCAATTTTTTCTGGCGCGATAAATAAATAAATTTTTCTTTCATTGAGCGGGCATATTTTCCCACTCCCACAATTTCGATACCGGGAATTCCATTGGAGGCATAACCGAAGATGTCTACCGGACAATATTGTCCAGCGTAAGGATAGATACTTTTTGTTCGCATGTTCATAGAAACCTCCGAGTCTATGAAGTATTGATGCAATATTTGCCAAACAGACCAATGATAAGGCATCAAATGCAAAAAAGACTTGCCCCCTCGAGCGCAATTTCTGACAATAGGGCAATCAAAAAATTATCGAGTGAGTGGAGTAGACAATGGGCCAAGAGTTGCAAAAAGACAGAATTGAACACGATCTCTTAGGTCAGAAATCTATCCCCGCCGGCGCTTATTATGGAATTCACACTCTACGAGCGATAGAGAATTTCAAAATCTCCCACTCAAAAATAAGTCACAATACTTTAATGGTAAAGGCCCTCGCCATGACCAAAAAAGCATGCGCCATGGCCAACGGTGAAATTGGAACGATTGATAAAAAAATTGCCGCAGTTATCGTCCGCGCCTGTGATGAAATTATAATTAACAACCGATGCCTTGATCAATTCCCTACCGATATTTTTCAAGGTGGTGCGGGAACTTCCGTCAACATGAACGCCAATGAAGTTATTGCTAATATTGCGCTTGAGCTGATGGGGGAACACAAAGGAAACTACAATCTTGTTCATCCCAACGACCACGTTAATAAATGCCAATCAACTAACGATGCCTACCCTACCGCTTTCCGGGTTGCCCTTTATGATCATTTGCTTGAACTTTTACAAAACCTCCAGATACTTGCCGACTCGTTCGAAAAGAAAGGGATCGAATTTAAAAGTGTTTTAAAAATGGGCCGCACTCAGTTGCAGGATGCAGTTCCCATGTCTTTGGGCCAGGAGTTCAATGCTTACGCCACACTAATCAAAGAAGATATTAAACTCCTAAACTCTATCAAAAATTTAATTTTAGAAGTTAATCTGGGGGCCACCGCAATCGGCACGGGGGTCAATACCCCTCCGGACTACGCCCCGCTAGCAGTCAAAAAACTGCGGGAAATAACTGGTTATGATTTCACTCTTTCAGAAGATTTGATTGAAGCCACTTCGGATTGTGGTGCCTATGTCATGATTTCCGGCGCGCTCAAAAGAACCGCCGTTAAACTCTCTAAAATATGTAACGATCTTCGCCTGCTTTCTTCTGGACCGCGAGCGGGACTCAAGGAAATAAATCTTCCCGAACTTCAGGCCGGCTCGAGCATCATGCCCGCCAAGGTCAATCCCGTGATTCCGGAAGTCGTGAACCAGGTTTGTTTTAAAATTATCGGTAATGATTTAACTATCACTATGGCGGCAGAAGCAGGTCAACTGCAACTCAACGTCATGGAGCCAGTAATTGCTTCTTCACTTTTTGAATCTGTTTTTCTTCTTAAAAATGCCTGTATTGCTCTTCAGTCCAAATGTGTTGATGGCATCACCGCCAACCCTGAGATCTGCTTGGCAAACGTGATGAATAGTATTGCGATTGTAACTTATCTCGATCCGATCCTGGGACATGAAGCCTGCGATCAGATTGGAAAATTGTGTGCCAAGACAGGAAAGAAGGTTTCAGAAGTTGCGCTTGAGAAGGGTCTGGTCACTCAAGCGCAGTTAGATGAAATTTTTTCGGTGGAAAATATGTTAAATCCAAAATATCTTGGAAAAAAACATTTTTAAAAATTACTGAATTCCCATCTCGCTAAAGACCGTATTCGCCATCTTGATCATACTTTTAGCGGCGAATGTGGCCTTAAGTTCACTTTTGGCGTTGGCAAGACTTAGGTCTTCATCTTTTTTCACTTCCACTTCACCTTTGGCCGATTTAGTGGCGACCACTCCTTCACAAACACAAAGGTAAGATTGTTTTTTTGTTTCTTCGACCATGAATTTTGTGCCACGAACCGCGAAAGCCGCACGTTTTGTTTTGACGTGAAAAGTTTCATCTTGAGTTAAGGGCTTAATGACCGAAAAGATTTTTCCTTTAACTAAATGAAATAAAGTATTTTTGGGATTGAGGGTTTCTACTTTTACCTTCGCTCCAGTGAAACGCACCAGGTGACCATTTTGAAACTTCACTTCTACGTAATCAGCACTCTTGGGAATAGAGAGTTCCATACCTTCTGCGATTTCAGCTCCCACTTTAATTTGTTCCTTATCAATAAAGGCCTTTCCTTGAATTTTTGTCACGTTCGCCACTTGCATAAATCCAGAAGCGAAGGCACTCGACAAAAAAGTAAGTGATAACAAGACGGCGGCCAGGAATGTTTTAAATTTCATTGAGACTCTCCCCTAAGGTTTTTGAAAAATAACAGTTTAAATTTTTTTCAAGCATTGAAAAATGAGCAGTTTCCAGACGGTGGGCATATATTTTTCTGAGTTCTTCACATCCTTTTTGGGGAGTGAAACAATATTTCAGATCACGTTTATCACAGGAGACACTGACCATGACACTTTCGCTCATCTCACATACGACTTTCTTTTTTGCCTGATCGACAAATCCTCTGGTCAGCATTTTTTCCATTGGAAATTTCTTTAGGCAGAAATCAATTAAAGGATAAGTTTTATTGAGGCATTCCATTTCACTAAGCGACTTAGGAGAAATTAAAATGGCCTGTTTCGCTCCCATCGTTGTGCAGACTTCGGCGTATTCGAATTCTTTATAAATGGGTGAACTGATGTCGTGCTTTAAAATAGCAGCGTGAAGGACTTGGGAGAAAAGTATAATTATTAGTGGTGACATATGGGGAGAATTATAACCAAAAACTCCCCGTACTTCATAGTGATTTTTATTTTAAAATTTTGATTTGGTTAGATAAAGTTCCATCTTCATTTCTTAGGACCTGGAGTGTGATTGAACGATTTTTTTGCACTGGATTCATTTCATCCATATTATCAAAATCATCCTGTACGTAATTAATCACGATCACGTCGGTATTTAAGAAAGTAATACGTTTAACTGCATACATCATGACATCAAGTTCAAAGATCTTTGATTCTTCTAGTCCGGTGCTTAAAACTAAAATCATGCGGGTTGGGTTCATCCCGTCACCGACCAGAATTTCCACAACTTTAGCCTCGAGTTCAGAGGCGCGGGAATAGGCTTGATTAACCCCAACGACCAGGTCCAATATTTTGACGGTATCATCCGCAGTAGCTTCTATGGTTTGACTGGCAAAACTAACCTGTGTAAACGAAAGTAAAACTAAGAGCGAAGAGACAATAAATGCTTTCATGAAAACTCCTGAGGATAATTTTCTTGGTTTTAGCATTGTTTGGGATAAAAGGGCCGAAGCTTGAAGAAATTACAGACCCCAAAAAAAGAAAGGCTGCAAAAATGCAGCCTTTCAATTTCATTGAGAATTTTTTAGGACGAGACCTATGATGGCCAAAGACCTCTAAGTTTCATCGCTTTTTCAAGACGACGAATGGCCGCGACCAGGGCCGCACTCTTCATGTTACAGTTAAACTCTTTAGAAGTTGCGTAAACATTTTCGAAGGCCTGTTTCATAATGGAGTGAAGTTTTGAGTTAACTTCATCCAGATCCCAGAAAAAGCTCTGTAATCCTTGGACCCATTCAAAATAAGAAACGATAACCCCACCAGAATTACATAGTACGTCTGGGATCAGGAACGAGCCATTGGCCGTTACGATATCAATTGCTTCTTTAGTAAGAGGACCGTTGGCACCTTCAGCGATGATTCTGGCTTTTACGGTATGAGCGTTCTCTTTAGTGATTACACCATCGATCGCTGCTGGAATTAGAACATCTACTTTAAGGGCGAAGAGTTCATCATTGGTAATATGTTTTGTTCCAGGCATTCCTTTTAGAACTTTATTTTCTTTTACCCATTTTTCACATTTTTCAATGTCGAGACCATTAGCATCGTAAACTCCACCTGAAACATCAGATACCGATACGATTTTTGCTCCCTGAGCTTTTAAATCATAAGCAGCAGGAATCCCAACTTTACCAAAACCATGAATGGCAACAGTTGTGTTTTGATCAATCGTCATCCCAATTTTTTCAGCAGCGAAGTTTACACAGAATGCAACTCCTTTACCTGTTGATTCCGCTCTTCCTAGAGATCCCCCGAGATCAATTGGTTTTCCGGTAACGACTGCGCCGTCAGTGTAGCCTTTGATTTGAGAATACGTATCCATGAACCAGGCCATCGTTTGAGAATCAGTTCCAATATCTGGAGCTGGAATATCAATATGTGGTCCGATAATCATGTTAATTTCAGTGGCATATCTTCTAGTTAGTGCTTGAAGCTCTTGACGAGAAAGTTGAGTTGGATCAACACAAATACCACCCTTTGCTCCACCGTAAGGTAAACCAACAAGAGCGCATTTAAATGTCATCAACATAGCAAGACCGGCGGTCTCAGAAAGATCGACACCTGGATGGTAGCGGATTCCGCCCTTACCTGGCCCAAGAGTTAAATTATGCTGAACTCTGTATCCAATAAATGTTTTGACTGTTCCGTCATCAAGACGAATAGGCACAGAAACTTGCAATGCGCGTTTTGGATATTTTAATCTCTCAGCAACGTTTGGGTCGAGACCCATAATTTTACTAGCGTCTTCCAATTGCTTAATAGCATCTTGGAATAAAAGGCTGTCAAACAGACTCATTAAAGACCTCCGATTCATTAGAATAAGTGGTCTAAAGACTACTAGAGAATTTTAGAGATTAAAAGGGAAACTGGCAGACATCTCAACTCTTTTATCTGCGTCATTACCGTCAGACTGGGTGGTGGAAGAAAGTCGGGCCTTGACGTTTTTATTGATTTCCTGATCAACGAATGCAATCCATTGAGCATCGTTCACATTGTATTCAACTCCGGTAGAAGTCCCTAGTTGATTGAAATCTTTTTTAGTTAAAATTTTGGCCTTCCCATTGGCGCCTACTGTTGCATTGCAATCAATCCATGGGTTTCTGACATCGACAATCGCCTTACCTTGAAGGACGCGCGCCTTGAATTTTAAGCTGATGTATTTAGAAAGCGGAACCGAAGCATTGGGACGAAGTGATTTTTCCACTTTCCCCACTGCGTGGAAGGCCGAACCTGCTGAGGCATTCTTTACTTCACCGGCAAGTCTTTTATCGGCATATCTAATTAAGCTTTTTGTAATGAATTTTGTTTTGTCGGAAGTGGTCGGAGTCTTATAAAGATTCGTCGATTCTAAATCCCATTTTTTTGAATATTCTTCAGTCTCTTCCCAAGAATTCAATTGATCTCTGGTTCCTTTCATTACCCCTGCATCGTCTTCCGCAAATAAGGATTGAATCATTACCTTTTGCTCTAAAGGAACAGTTAAAACTTCTTCTTCAAAAGCACTGGCGGGAGAGCGTGAAGCGCCCTCTCTCATGGTAATGGCCGAAGCTGTAAGGCTTAAAAGTGTTAAAATTGTAAACAATGACAGGTGTCTAAAATTGATACACCCGAGAGTTTCTAATTTTGTTTTAAAGTTTACAGTTTTCATTGGCTTATACCTTGTAACAATCCAAATTAATCTTGTTACTAGGTAATTATTGCAAAGCTAAAGCCAGAAAACACTATCAGGGACAAAAGGGAAAAAAGGGCCGGGTGGCTATACTTACGGCCCTTAATTGATTGAGATTACTGATCCATCATCTCTTTGGTTTCTTCCACCAAAGTTCTAAGGAGTTCTTGAGTCTTCTTATCAAGCTTGAGGTCTTTTGACTTGGAAGTCATAGCCTTCAAGAAAGCATTAGCACTCAGGCCTTTAGGCAAGGCCGATTTAAGCGGAGCCTTCTTAGATGCTTTAACTAAACCACCGCTATTGATGATGCGAGCGAGTTCTGCTCTTTTAGTGATATCGCCGGCCAGAATCTTTTTTTCAACTTCTAACTTAAGCGGGCCTTTGTTCATCCCATCCCATTCAAGCAAAACGTATTTTTCAATGTCATGCTTTTTGGCGGCTTCTTTTAAATTGTGTGGCATCTTAGCGATAAGCAGCGAGCGATGAACTTCGGATTTAGAAATTCCAAGCGCCGCCTGAATTTTTCTCTCACTTGCTTCTGTGGCTATCTGGTAGTTTAAAATCCCGTCTGCTTTGTCCACGTAATGAAGTTCTTCCCGAGAAGAGTTCTCGGAGAACTGAATGGCCATCAATTCTTCTTCCGTTTTATTTTCTAAAACAAAACAAGGAGCTTTTTCAGCTTTATTGAATGAAAGAGCTCTAAATCGTCTCTCTCCACAAATGAGTCTATAGCGACCATTTTTATCCTGGTGTAAAACCAGCGGCTGGATCAATCCGTTAACTTCAATGTTCTTGGCGAGCTCTTTAATCGAGTCATCGTTAAATTTTGTTCTTACCTGTTCTTTAACCAGGATTTCTTTAATGTTAATTTCAGCTAGCTTCGCTCCTTGCAGCAGGCGCTCATCTGAAATTTTAAAAACATCTCTTCCCATTTTTTCGGAAAGATCGATAGTGGTTCTTTGTTTTTTTGATACTCGGGCAGCAAATGTCTTCGACATATTTGAATCTCCACATCCTTGGGGAAAATATTAGTGCATGTAATTATAAGTTAAGCGATTTCCATAGTATGTCGTAATCGATACGACCTGCGGATTTAGCGCCCATAATACATACTGGTCTTCTCGTTGAAATAGATTCCTGCATTTGAACCAGGTTTCTAATCATCGGAGTTGTTTGGAATGACTGAGATAACTCTTCCATTCTTACTCGCTCGATTTTTCTGCGAGGGTTAACCATTGATGGAATAATTGAAAACTCAAGTGATGGGTTTTCAGTTTCTTTGATAATTTCAAAGGTATCCATTAATTCTTCCAGACCATCGATTGAATAATCCTGGGCCTGAGTTGGGATGAGTACGCGATTAGAAGCTACTAATGACATAATCAATTCATCTCCCAGCATTGGAGGTGTATCGATCACGACATAGTCGAAATCTAATTTTGCATCTTCTAGACGTTTTTTAAGTAGACGCTCTTTTCTTCCCGCTTCTTTTCTAATCTCACCTTCTGAAAGAATAAGCAGCTTGGACAAGTTCGCAAGGTGGCGACTGGCCGGGATGATTTTAATATTTTTGTATAATTTCCCAGTCATTTCCGGTTTAACAATAACGTCTTCGATCCCAACATCACCAATTAACCATTCTGGCACTAATGTACGCTGGATTTGAATACCGAAACTAGAACTGAGATTGGCCTGAGAGTCCAGGTCGATGACCAAAACCTTATGACCTTTGTTGGCGAGATAACAAGCGAGCTGGTAACATTGCATTGTTTTACCAACGCCACCTTTGTTATTGCCTATCGTGATAACTTCCATGAATCACTCCTGTTTTTATAATAGTTATATAAAATGGTCAGGCCTTTGAAATAAGATGTCAAAGAAAAAATGCCCCTATCAAATTAGATAGGACCGATTTTTTTTAATGGATGAGAAAGCACTCCTGCTATATCGTTAATGGATATTATTTTTTTGAAATGGGTATATATGAAAACACTTTCTCTCTGCGCTTTAATTTTCACCCTGGCTTCTTGTTCCAGTGCTCCTACTTCGAGCTATACACTCAAGAAAACTACCCACCTCAAAATGAAATCAGCCCCGCTAATTGGCCAGACCAGCTCCGGTCAGGATCTCTATCTCGGCGGTTTTTCCGGTCTGATGTTTAAAAAAAGCGGCCAGGGCGAAGAATTATTTTTTACCACCATTACTGATCGCGGACCCAATGGCCATAATGTCGGGATTGAACGACCTTTTCTTCTTCCTGAATACTCTCCCCAGATCATAGGCTTAAAGGCAAACTTGAAAGAAAACAGCCTGGAAGTGGTCGATACCTTAAAACTTAAGAAAAAAAATGGGATGCCATTAAGCGGACTTCCCAACGCTCGCCATGAAGAAAATCCCATCAATATTACCGGCCATATGATTTCGCTAGATCCGGATGGACTAGATACCGAGTCAATCGTTTCAGATGATGAAGGCGGCTTCTGGGTAGGAGATGAATATGCTCCTTCCATCGTGCACTTTGATTCTTCTGGAAAATTATTGAGAAGACTAACTCCTTACAATGAACTGCCAAAACTCTACGCGGAAAGAAAGGCCAATCGAGGATTTGAAGGAATTGCCAAAGACAAAAACAGACTTTTCGGATTCCTGCAAAGCGCGCTTCCTGTCGATCAAAGTTTCATCCGTATTTCCGAAATTGACCTCGACTCAATGAAAACCACCAGCGAATACTTTTATTATGTCGATAAGGACAAAGACCGCATTGGCGATGTCCTGGGCCTGGGGAACGAGAAATTTTTAGTGATCGAACATAACGGAAAAAAAGGTGATGCCGCCAGAAAAGCCGTTTATAAAATTACCCTGGATGGCTTCGATAAAGCAGTCAAAAAAGAATTAGTCATCGATCTGGGAACCACCCCTTTTAAAAACCTGGAAAAAATCGAAGGAATTGCACTGATCGACAATCATCGAATGGCACTGGTGAATGACAATGACTTCCACATTAGCAACAAAACAGACCCCGCGACCGGCATCACTCCGCTCCAGGGGGATAGCAATGAAATGCTCATTTTGGAGTTCGCTGAGAATCTGGCTCAATAAGGTCGCCCACTAATGGCGCCAGACAATTCTGCCAAGTAATTCTATTGATGGGGCTAATTAATTGAAATCGGGAACAGTTAAGAAAACCCGACAAAAACCGACAAGTACATGGCAAGCTAAGCTTATCGATTCATTCATTGAGGCGCGACCATGTTTTGTAAAATGACACTTTTTTCATTCTGCCTGACTTTCTCCCCGCTAGCCTTGGGCCAGACGCCTTTTGAAAATATTTATGCCACCGCCCACATCGACGAACATATCCCTGAATTTCTGGCGATGGAAATCAACCATGATTTCAAAGAAAGCATCAAAGATTATAATTTAAATCGTAAAAATCCAAAATACTTCATCGCTAAAATTAAAGATGAAAAGCTAGCTGTTGCATTTTCAACAACTGTAAAAAATATAGCGTTGCCAGAGATTAGACAACTGGACCATTCTGACTATTATTTTATTGAAGCGGGCAATAACCGCATTGAATTCAGCACTGCCCTCTTTCTTAGAAACAAATATTTTCTCAACGGGGTGGAAAAAAGCATCAATCGTGAAGATTTTATTTCATCAGTATTTGTTCCCCATCAGCAGTCTCAAAAATATGTGAGCCTTATTCTTTCCCACTTGATCTCTGAGGCAATCGCCGAAGAAGATGAAGATTTTAAGGGCAGTTATAAAAATCTCAACACCACTAAAATTCTGCTGGCCTCTATTATTGCGCTAGATAGTTCCTTCAAAGAGCGCTCGCTGCTCGATAAAATCCCCTTCAGCAATGATGTGGCCGACACCAATTTAAAAAATCTTGTCAAAAAACTTGAAGTGTATCAAAACCACTGCGAAGAAAGTCTAGAGTTGCAGGAGCGAATCCCCACCCATAATTATCAACAGCTCGGTGGGCTGGAGCGCTATTCGCTGATGAATAAACTGCGCCAGACCGCTGATCCCGGCTATCAGTCCACCCTTGCCCTGATCAAAAAAATGTCGAGTGAACAAGATAACTATTCTACTAAACGCGATAATAAACTGGTGGATAATTTTAATTTAGATAAAAAAGCCGCTCAATGTGAAGCGATGCTAAAACCGCTGATTAGCGAATCCAAAAGCCGCACTAACGCGATTGCTGCCTACCTAGACGGTGGAAATTCTGAAAATGTCGCTTTTCAAAAACACCCCTGCACCAAAATGGCGAATTTAAAAATATGTCTCTCCCGATTCGCCACTAAAGCCTCTGAGATAAACGATTTGGTCAGAAAAAACAGCTCTGACGCCAAAGAATCAGGCGTCCAACCCTATGGCGTCCCTAAAAATTTCCCGGCGGAAAACATCTCGCGCTAACAGTGTCTCGCACCTTTGCAAAAGCAGATAAATAGGCTAAAAAATGCATTCATACAATTGTGTTTGTGAGGTGTCTTTTATGATTAAAGAATGCAGTGTTCAAGAGCTAAAGCAAAAACTTGAGGCCAAAGAAAATATCCAATTTATCGACTGTCGCGAGCAACAAGAATGGGACGAAGCTCATATTGCCGGCGCCACACTCTTACCCCTTTCGATCCTACCAGTGAAATTTGAAGATGTTCTACCCGATAAAAATGCCACCATTGTTATTCAGTGTCGCAGTGGGGCCAGAAGCATGAACGCCTGTATGTTTCTTCTCTCTAAAGGTTTTACCAATCTCACCAACGTTAGGGGCGGAATCATGGGCTGGATGCAAGAAGGATATTCAGTAATCAGCGAGTAAAAAATTATGCTTGATTTATTTAACGATAAAAATGAGAGTGGCAACAGCGATGATGACCAAAGCGGAAGCCATAAACCAACAATCAGCGAAGAAGAACTCTCCGACGATGAAGTTTTGGTTGAACTCAAAAAAATAAAAGAAGAATTAAAAGATCAGGTTGTTGTTTTAGGACACCACTATCAACAAGACGACGTCATTAGCTTTGCCGATATCACTGGAGACTCGCTTCAGCTGGCAAGAGAAGCCGCGATCCTCGACAAACCTTATATTATTTTCTGTGGCGTGCATTTCATGGCCGAAACGGCTGACATGCTGACCAAGCCTCACCAAAAAGTTATTCTGCCCGATCTTCGCGCTGGATGCTCAATGGCCGACATGGCAAAACGTTCAGAAATTGATAAAGCCTGGGCCTTCATGACTTCGGCCACCAAAGAAAAAATTATACCGGTCACCTACATTAACTGCGCGGCAACGCTAAAAGCATTTGTCGGCGACAATGAGGGAAGCATCTGTACATCTTCCAACGCTGAAAAAATAATTGGATGGGCATTGAGTAAGGGTGAAAAACTTCTTTTCTTTCCCGACCAACATCTGGGACGCAACACCTGTTTTAAAATGGGAATTCCACTTTCCGACATGGTTGTTTACAACCCGAATATGCTCAACGGTGGCTTAACGGCGGAGCAAGTGAATAAGGCCAAAGTTATTCTGTGGTACGGCTTTTGTTCGGTCCACCAGGGATTTACCCTTGAGCAAGTTCTTTCCCTGAAGAAGCGCGAACCTACGACCACCATCATCGTGCACCCCGAATGTAATTTTGAAGTAACCTCCGCGGCTGATGACAATGGCTCAACCTCTTACATCATCGACAAAATCGCCCAGGCCCCGGCCGGCTCTAAATTCGCGGTAGGTACCGAAATCAATTTAGTAAACCGCCTGGCGCGCCAATTCCCCGATAAAACCATTGTCTCTTTATCGCCTTACCAGTGTCTATGCACCACTATGTATCGCGTAAGACCTCGTTGGCTACTTGCCAGTTTCCGTGCGATCAAAGACAATAGGCCAATCAACATTATAAGTGTCCCAGATGACATTGCGCGCTCATCTATTAAGGCGCTGGAACGAATGTTGGCCATTAAATAATTTTCTAGAGGCTTGAAAAATGATTTACGCTGATTACAACGGAAGTGCCCCCCTTTCACAAGAAGTACGCGAGTATCTTTTAAATAGATTCGAGAAGGGTCCTTTTGCCAACCCCAATGCCATTCACTATCTGGGAACCAGAACTTTAATGGGAATGGAAAATGCCCGCGCTGTATGCGCCCGAGTCTTGGGAGCAGAATTCGAGCAAGTTATTTTTAACTCGGGGGCCACAGAGGGCATCTCGACTGTATTCCATACTGTTCTATCAAACGAAATGAATAAAAAAATTATCATCATTTCCGGCATTGAACATTCAGCGGTGGTCAACACTGCTCAATATTATGGAACGCGCGGATTTATCGTCAAAACTCTTCCCGTCAATACCAATGGCATCGTTGATCTGGACACTCTTAAACAATGGATCAAAGCAGACTCAACTAATATTGCCCTAGTGGCGATTATGGCCGCCAATAATGAAACGGGAGTCATTCAGCCTTATCAAGAAATCAGTGCTGCTTGTCTGGAGAGCAAGATTCCTTATCTTTGCGACACCACTCAATTCATTGGCAAAACTCCTTTTAACTTTAAAGAATCTAATATTGATTTCGCCGTTTGTTCGGGCCATAAGCTCGGGGCAATGACTGGAACAGGTATTTTGCTGGCCAAAAATCCTGAACAACTTCTCCCTTTAATCATCGGTGGAGGACAAGAAAAAGGTCATCGCGGCGGAACTCAAAACTATCTCGGCAATGAAACCCTGGCCGTGGCCCTTTCAACACTTGAGAAAAGTTTTGAGAACATAAATAAACTCTCTGAAAAACGGATGGAGTTTGAACAAAAAGTAAAAACGGCCTTTCCTAAAGTGGTTGTCATCGGAGAAAACTCTCCCCGCCTTGCAACCACCACTTATATTTCTTATCCCGGACTCCATGGTCAAGCTGTTCAAATTGAACTTGAATCTCTCGATATTTTTGTGACAACTTCCAGCGCCTGTTCTGACAATATGCCTGTGACTTCCAAAGTCCTTAAGGCGATGGGGACGAGCGAAGATATCGGTCGTGGAGTAGTCAGAATTTCGTTGTGCCTAAATTCACCAACTAGCTATTATGATCAGCTGGCCGATGCGCTGATGAAAGCTTATACCAAGCTGGAAAAGGTAAAGAGTTTTTAAAATGAAGTTCTGTTTAGCTCTCATTATTCTGGCATCACTCTTTACTTCATGCGCTCATAAAAAGATGAGTACCGGCGTTTCGATCACCACCGCCAGTCGCGGCCTGATGAAAAACCATATCGCTGACTTTCCTATTTATCTGACGGATAAAGTTGAAAATAGAAATGACCTGGAAAAGAAATATTCATCTGATATTTTTATCGTGCATACCGGTCACCTGCTAAGGCCTAACCTAAATAAAATTGAAAATGAAAAAAATCTCCAGGCACTGGTAGATCAAGGCTACAATCTTGTGAATTTAACGCTTGAAGATTTTGTGGTGGCCGGCGCTCAAGGCATTAATTTTGAAAACTTTGAAAGCTTGGCCTTTCTTAATAGCTCGGTCATTGATTTAAACCTGGATGATCTGGCGACTGGAAAAAACATTTCGCCCTTTATTGTCTACGACGGTCTGGCCTTCATTGGACTGAGCGATGCAAAGCTTGCGAAAAATCTCACACCGGAAAAATACATTATCAGTGATTATGTCCTTTCGATTTTAAAAGTAAAAAAGGCCGCGCTTAAAACTGATTCAGCCGATACGTTGAAATCCTTTATTCTGGTGCACACCCTGGAAAATGAAATCAAGGATGTCATGGTCAGACTGCCGCCGAGTTTTATCAACTCATTGGCAAACTAAAATATGATCGGCATTCATCACTGCCGTTAAGTCACTTTGACAAATTCCAGTATCATCCCCTTCGAACAACTTAGTTCCGCGAACGCAGGCAGGCTCATTTTTTTCACCGCAGTGGTTTTGGCCACAAAATCGCGATCCACCTTGTGGGCAATTGTAATCGACCACCTGATACCAGCCGTAACGGCATTCATCGCAACGATCTTCCCCCACTTGCTGGCAAGATTTATCAAGCTGCATACAACGAATTGCTGAGCCTCGGGCCATGCGGTCGCTCAATTTTCCCAGATAAACATTGCTCTCGGGATCAAACGAATCCTCAGAGATTTTGAGCAAAGTCATTCCGGGGTATAATTTTTTTTCCGTTGGCGGTTGGTATTTCTGATGGGCCAATCCTCCTTCCAGATTGGGCAACAAAAATTTCCATCCAATTTTCTGATTTTGATAGTTAAAATTCAGACTCAATTGGAAGTTCTCCAGCTTTAAGCTGAGATCACGCAGTCCATCCAACTGAAGCCAGACTTTTCCTTTGGAAAGCGGGGGACATTCGCCAATACTTTTTTGCTCTTCGATTTTGAGCAAGCCCGTAATCTGTTTATAAGGCACGCGGTAATAAACGCAATGAGTTTTTAAATTGAGTCCACCAACAGTGGGCAGCAATAGGCTAAAAAGCAACTGCTCAATCCCCGGGGGGCGAGTAATGATGGACGAATCTATTTTTAAATCATTGAGCTTATAAGCATAAAGCCATTCATTGTAGATTTTTACTTCTGCTTCAGTGGCCTTAACACTTTTTTGATTAAATGGTGTGCAGGACGCTAAAATTAAAATGATCACCAAGAGAACATGTTTCATTTTGACTCCCGCATACAACGAAAGCCGACCTGAAATTTTTCGACCGTCAGTTTGGGATTAATTCCCCGGAAATCAAAATGGCGAAGATCAAATCCTTCCCCATCCCATCCCGCCCGAAAGCCCAAGCGGTGCCAAGGAGATTTGAAATCAAAATAAAAGGATGATGCTTTCAGGTTACTTTCCGGATCTATCGGATTGCGGAAGGCCTCAAACACGCCCCCCATCGAATCCATAATCCCGGCCCAACTGGGACTAGTAGAATTTAACTGAAATGCTTTTTGGGCCAGGCACTCTTCGGCATAAATCAGATTGCAGTCCGCTTTAAATTCACTTCGCTTTTTAGTCCAATAATAAGGAGAGCGGATATTTTTAGCAGGAAGCACTTCACTGAGATCCATTGGCAAAAAAGTGGCGGCATCAGCATAATGGGCCATCAGTAGCTGGCGTCCTTTAAAAGAGCAATAATTTTCCATTTGCTTATAGAGCAGATGAGTGGCGGGAAGAAACAATTCATCGGCTTCTTTTTTGGTCAGCCCTTTGGTGAAATCAGGATTTCCAAAATCGATCCATTCATTCACTTCGGCATTAGTCACCAGATGGCGGTCGATATAGATATTTTGCCCAAAATTGTCGAAACGATAATCCTCCGTTTCCAGCGATTCCTTGCCAGTAAGCGCTTCACCGTAAGCATAGGCGCGTTTTTCTAAATAAACTTCCTGGCATGAATCACTCAATAAAAGGTCGAGTCTTTTATGACTGAGATTATCCTCAATGCTAAAAAGGTATCCCCCTGAAGTGAGTTTAACGTGGTTGGAATTGGACTTACTTAGATAGCGATACCATTTGTCTTTGTTTTCTGGATTTTCTGATGGCACCAAACGGTAGTTGAGTTTTTTATCAAATAAAGCATGGCACTGAATCAAGATGGGATTACAACGCAAGAGCGATTCATCAAAAGCTTTCGTCACTTTATAATGTTTCAAGCATGCTGCTTTTTCCAGCGCCCACTCCCGCGAGTCTTCCCCCTCCAACCACAGGCGATGAATCTCTGAAGAGTTTTGCAACAAACGACCGAGCGCCTCCCTATCCTGAACAAATTGATCAGTCTTTGGGGACAATTTTTTTTGATTTTGCCAAAAAAGCCACCCACCGCTTAATAAAACGGCACAAATGGACAGTGATAATAGAGGGACAATGTATCTTTTGAAATCTTTCATAAGAGATTACAATTATAACTAACAATATCCTCAATGGAAATAAGCCCAAGGAAATAGAATGAGCCACCAAGACTGGATTAACAAAGCTTCAGAAATTAATGACACTCAAGCAGAGATACTTTCTTTCAGTGACTACACCGATATTTTTGATAAAAATGCACAAGCTGAATGTCGGCCAACTTATGAGTACATTCACGACATGCTTCAACACTACGGCGTGAATAAAGATGGATCCTTTAAACTTTTTCAAATGCACCACCCGGATTGTCCGCCGGTTTATGGCCAGTGCAAAGTGCAACAGGCCTTGGCCCAAAACCTGGTTAACTTCAGCGAAGAAGGCTTCAATAATAAATTTATTCTGCTCATCGGCCCCAACGGTTCCTCTAAATCGTCGCTGGTCAAAAAATTAATCAAAGGTCTGGAAGACTATTCTGAATCTGATAAGGGAAAGCTTTATAGCTTCAGTTGGATTTTTCCCATCGAAACATACGTCAAAGGAACCCTGGGCCTAAACAGTACCATCCGCGACGCCAACCTCATCAGTTACGCTTATCTGGAAGATAAGGAAATTTCGGCCATCATGCCTTCGGAATTAAAAGATCATCCTTTGCTTTTAATTCCTAAAGAATACCGCCAGGAACTCATCGAGAAGGCGCTTAAGGGCAATGATCGTTTGCTGGAATCAATCAAAAAATCTTATCTCTACCGTGGTGATCTCTCCAAAAGAAATCGTATGATCTACGATGCTCTTCTTAAAAACTACAAAGGGAAACACCTCGAAGTCCTGAAGCATATTCGCGTTGAACGCTTTACCATCAGCAAACGCTACTCCACTTCGGCCGTAACGATTGAACCTCAAATTCATGTCGATGCTCGTATGCAACAGATCACAATGGATAAAAGGCTACAAAGCCTTCCACCAAGTCTGCAGTCCCTCAATTTATTTTCGCTTCAAGGTGAAGCGGTCATGGCCAACCGAGGGGTATTGGAGTATTCCGACCTGCTCAAACGGCCACTCGATGCCTACAAATATCTTTTAATGACGATGGAATCCGGCACCATCAACTTGCAGGGGATTCTTACCGAACTGGATATTTTCTTTGTCGGTACATCCAATGAAATTCATCTCGCCGCATTTAAACAACACCCGGACTTTAATTCATTTAAAGGACGTTTCAACTTTGTCACAGTTCCCTATTTACTTGATGTGCGTGATGAAGAAAAAATTTACACTGAACAAGTTGATGGTTTAAAAGACCGTTCTCAATTTTCACCACACGCTCTGAATGCACTTTGTTTGTTTGCCGTCATGTCACGCCTGAGAGTTTGTCAGACTAAAAACTACAATGATAAAAAGCTGGCCAATATCGCCACCAACTTAAATCCCTTGGAAAAAGCGCTGTACCTGGCCAATGTTGAATTGCCGGAAAAACTCGATATTGAATCCCGCCAAATTTTAAAACAGGGCCATGAAGAAATTCTGAGCGAATATCTAAACGACAGCCTGTATGAAGGAAAATTTGGTCTCTCGCCGCGAGATTTAAAACACATCATCTATAAACTTTCTTCCCTCCATACCAATGTGACCTTTGTCGAGCTACTTGATTATCTTCAGCAATTAATTTTAAAGAAAAGCGAATATGATTTTTTAAACATGGCCCCTCAAGCTGACTATCACAATCCCGGCCGCTATTTGGAATTGATTAAAGAGCACCACTTAAATATTTTTGACCGAGAGCTGCGAAATTCGCTGGGGTTAGTTGATGAGCGCTCTTATGAAGACTACATCAAGCGCTATATTGAAAACGTCAACGCCCTGATTAAGGGCGAAAAAATAAAAAATACCACCACTGGAAAATTTATTGAACCTGATGATTACTTCATCAAGGAATTTGAAGCGGCCATCGGGTTGAAGGAAGATCCTGTCACTTATCGCTCTCTACTCATTTCCAAATTAGGGGCCTACTTTCTGGATAATCCCGGCAGACCCATTGTTTACACCGATGTTTTTCCAGACTTAGTAGATCGTTTGCAGGAATCATTTCGAATTGAGCAAAAGAAAGTGATCATGTCCATTTCTAAAAATCTGATGTTTTTTGAAGCTGAATTTTCAAAAAATATTGATACCAGCCATGGCACACCTCTTTCCGATGAAAACCGCAAACAGATTAGAGGTGTTTTAAAGAATCTGGAAACTCGTTACGGCTATACTGAAGGTGCCGCCATGTCTCTGCTCAAGTTTTTAATTAAGGAAAAATACTAAGAAGCCATATGAGTATTTTAACTAAAGCTTACCGTGATGATCTGTTTGAAGTCCGCCATTTGGTAGACGAGGAACATCATGGTTATCGGCTTGATCAATTCTTGCAGCTCTATCTCGATTCATTTTCACGAGAAATGATCAAAAAAAAAATAAAAGAAAAAGAAATTACAATTAAAGGAAGGCCTGGAACTCACAAGCCTTCCACTATTCTTCACCACAAAGACGAAGTCGTTATCCGCTTTTTTAAAAGTAAATACGAAGACGAATACTGGCGGGGAGAAAAGCTGGAGCTGCAGACCGTCCCGGATATCGTCTTTGAAGACGAAGACCTGATCGTCATTTCCAAGCCCGCCTTTATGTCCACTCACCCAGCGGGCCGCCACGTCTTTAACTGCGCCACCGTCTATTTCGAAATGAAATATGAGCAAACCATCCACTCCCTTCATCGCATCGATCGGGAGACCTCTGGCATTCTGATGCTGGGGAAAAATCCCAAGCAGGCCAATGAAATGATGGTCCATTTTGAAAATGATGATGTGAAAAAATGCTATCTCTTCATTTCCAGAATCAATGAGAATTTTCGCCATCAAAAAGAATTTATTGCCAACGAACGAATGGATTCACCCAATGAAGGTTTAAAAAGAGTTTATGTGGAGTCTTATCCTGAAAACTCAATTGAAGGAAAACACGCTCGCACTTTTTTCACCATTCTCGAGCAGGTGGGAGATTATGTCATTGGTTTGGCCAGTCCCCAAACCGGTCGCCAGCACCAGATTAGAGTCCATGCCCTGGCGCATGGGATGCCTTTAATTGGTGACAAGCTTTATCTTGGCTCTTATGAAATGTTTCAACGCTTCAAGGACCAAGTGGCAACCGCTGACGATCATGATCATATGGAACTACCTCGTCATGCTCTGCACGCCATTGCGATTAAAATTCCTTATAAGAAAAAAGAGGTGACCTTTATCACCCATATCCCGAGCGACTTGCGAGAATGGATCCTCAAGAATACCAGCTTAAAGATAGAAGCGCTGGAAACTAAGATGGTTGAGGCCATCAAAAATTATTACGCTAAAGAAAATTGCGTTTGAAAAAATTAGCCAAATGAACCAGGCCTAGCATAATGGGAACTTCTACCAATGGCCCAATGACTGCAGCAAAAGCCGCACCGTGATTGATTCCAAAAGTCGCAATCGCCACCGCAATCGCCAGTTCAAAATTATTAGAGGCCGCAGTAAAGGACAAGGTGGTTGATTGCTTATGATCGGCACCCATTTTTTTACTTAAAAAATAAGAACCCACAAACATCAGCAAAAAATAAATGGTCAGAGGAATGGCAATTTGAACCACATCCATCGGCAAACTGATAATTTGTTCCCCTTTCAGCGAGAACATGACCACAATCGTAAAAAGCAAGGCGATCAGAGCAAGAGGGCCAATCTTGGCGGCGATCTTTTCTTCGTACCAACGCTCACCTCTTTTTTTAATAAAAATAAAACGGGTGAGAAAGCCCGCCAAAAAGGGAATGCCGAGATAGATACCAACTGACTGGGCAATCTCACCCATGGTGATCTGCACTTCAAAACTTTGAACTCCAAAAAATTTGGGAAGGATGGTGATAAAAAAGAGCGAATAGATGGGAAAAAAAAGAATTTGAAAAATGGAATTAAAGGCCACCAAACCAGCGCAGTATTCTCTATTGCCATCGGCCAGATCATTCCAGATTAAGACCATCGCAATACAGCGGGCCAGACCAATCAGAATAAGCCCCAGCATATAGTCGGGATGATTGCTTAAAAAAATAATCGCCAAAAAAAACATCAACAAAGGTCCCAGCACCCAATTCTGAAGCAGCGATAATAAAAGAATTTTTTTATTTTTAAAAACACTTCCCAGCTCTTCATAACGAACTTTGGCCAATGGCGGGTACATCATCACAATCAAACCAACCGCAATAGGAATAGACATCGTGCCCACACTCATCGCTTGCACTCTCTGGCCAAAACCAGGAGCAAAGTGTGCCAGTAATAAACCGATTCCCATGGCAACAAAAATCCACATCGTTAAATGACGGTCTAGAAAAGAGAGTTTTTGCATAAAGGCCTTATTCTAAAGATTGAATCCAATTTTTAATATCATCTCTGACACGCCGGTAATGGGAAAGAATTTCTTCTTCCTCCGCGAGACCAAGAGCTAGTTTAGGAGGGTCATCGAAACCGACATGCATGACTTTGGCCCGACCGGGAAAGATGGGGCATAGTTCATTGGCGTGTCCACAAACGGTGTAGACATAATCAAACAGAATGGGTCCAAGCTCTTCCAGCGTTTTTGAGCTTTGATTAGTGATGTCCACTCCACTTTCCTGCATCACTTTAATCGCCCGTTGATTCATGCCGTGCTTTTCGATTCCGGCAGAATATATTTCGAACTTATCCCCAAAATAATGGCGGGCAAAACCTTCGGCCATTTGAGATCGACAAGAATTGCCCGTGCATAAAAAAAGTATTTTCTTTTTCATTAAATCCTTAACAGCAAGAAGTTTTAGCAGATTTGGCTTGTGCAAACGCTGGAGTACAACATGCCGAGCCCTGGGTTTTGTTAATCTCGCCTTCGAGCGGCAGTTGTTCATGGACATAAAAAATTTCCCATGAATTTCCATCTGGATCCTGGACCCACACTTTGTCCTGGCGGGCATAACAGCAGTCCGTATTATTCTCCACTAATTTGACCAGCCCCAGTTCTGTCAGCTTCTGCTGCCACTTCAAGACTTCGTCGGCCGAAGAAACTTCAATCCCCAGGTGATTGACCGAGCTTTGGTTTCCCTTCGCCGTTTGCATGGTGAAGTTTAAGGCCGGTTCTTTTAAATCAAACTTGGCATAATCCTTCGTTTGTTTTTGTGGCTCAGCTCCAAAAACTTTTTTATAAAATTCTACTGATTTTGTAACATCTTCTACATTGATCGATAAATGGGCTCTCATAACGTACTCCTTTTTTAACAACAGCGTGATTCGAAGCAATCCATCACTTTTATTTTTTTCATCTCGTCGGCATTTTCATCACAGGCGCATGATAGTTTAGTGAGTGCTTGCTTTATTTTTTTTAAATCATTTATTTTTTCATCAATTTCATTAATTTTTTGGGAAACTTTTTCTTTCACCAGGCCGCAAGTCGCACGAGGCTTGGTATTAATTTCCAGCAGCTCTTTAATTTCTTTTAAGCTAAAACCCAGCTCTTTTACTTTTTTAATAAAAGTAATTTTGGCGGCGTCTGCTTCACTGTAATAACGATAGCCATTCGTGCGTTTCGCCGGCTCTTTGATAATGCCTTCGCGCTGATAGAAACGGATCGTTTCTACATTTACATCTACAAGTTCGGCCAATTTCCCAATGGTTATTTCATTCATAGCTACATTATAAACCCTGCACCTAGGTACGGAGTCAATGCTTTCAGGAATTTTTTTAAAGATTTTTTTGGAGGTAGTTCAACACGCCGAATGGTCCGATATTTTCATCGCCTTTTAAGATAGTTGTCGGCTTAAATTCAAGTTGATCCATGATCATTGCGATATTGGAGACACCAACTGAATTGCTAAAGGATTTAAACATGGCCTGATCATTAAGCGAGTCGCCAAAAAAGACGCACTTATTTTCATCAGTATTATGCTTTTTCAGAAAGTGTTTAACCGCCAGGTATTTTGAGACTTCACCACACCAAAAATTCAAATGGACATTAGAAGTCGAAAAATTAATATGGCGAGCGCGTAAAAAGTCTTCAATATGATGAAAGAGCACTCCGTCCTGCAAATCATGCAACTCAATCGCCCGATCGGTCTTGCGACCAAAACTATCGACCGACAATTTGATAGCTGGAAAGGCTTCCGCCAGTTCACTGGTGAAATCCGCAAGTTTTAAAACATCGCTCTCACTCACCAAACAATCTTCCGTAATAAATTTGCCCGAACGGCTGACAATCGTTCCCCCACCTTCGACGATGACATCGGTCAGAAAGGGAAAATGTGTCAAAAGAAAATGGCCCCAGGATATAGATCTTCCCGTAACGATTACCAATGGAGTTTTTTTTGATTCCAATAAATTAAGAATATCAAAAAAAACGGGACACAAACCTTCTTTAAAGGTGAGTGTCCCGTCGAAATCAGAAAAGACGATTTTGTAATTATTCAATTGGGTAAGCTACACCGACGAAAGCTCCAGAGAAGCTATCTTTAAGACCAATAATGGCCTCAGCATTTGCTGTCAGTTGTTTCTCTGGCCCGACGTCAGCAGGAATAACTCCTGAAACACCAATGTTGGCGCTCAAAGTTGTGCGGTAAGAGTTGTTTGTGCCATTTAAGCTAATTCCGTATGGAAGCGAAATGTATGGGAAAGCTTCTTTCCCCCAAAAGCTAAATCCTTTGGAAACAGTTGGAGCCACACCCAGAATGTTTTTGCGGTCTCTAAATTCTTTTGAATTTTCAACGAACGCCTTAATCGAAGTGCGTGGTTGGTTTTCGTAATCTGGAAATAGTTCGTAGTCGTATCCCGCAAAGAGCCTTGCGCTGCGTTCCCCGCCAGAGATCCCCAGACCTGCGTCGATTGTGCCCATTTCGCTTAGCTTTTGAGTATAACGGGCCTGCATTCCAATCCCGCCGCCAGATGATGTAATTCCTGTAAATTCAGCCGAGATAAGTTTAGTTTCAACGGCCAAAGGAAAAGAACTAAGTCCCGTTCCGTAAGCATGTGCCTTTTGTCCGATCCCTACAGTCATAGCAAGTGCTGCCATTACTGAAAATACTTTAAGATTTTTCATTTTTACCTTCCTAACTTAGCATAATGTCGTAGTTTTTATTTAATAGCACAAAATACAAAGAGTCAAAATTTAACACATAAAATATACACACTGCCCCCAGTTCTCCAAAAGTTTTCATTGACTAAAACTCCATGAAACTCTATAAATTGACCTATCAAATTATGGTGGCTGTAGTTCAGTCGGTAGAGCACTAGATTGTGATTCTAGGTGTCGTGGGTTCGAGCCCCATCAGCCACCCCATTTTCCTGAGAAGGATGATGGCGACTAAGACATTTTTTATTTAAGTGAAAACCTTCGCAAGAAGTCGATCATAATTAGCCCGGAGTAACCTACTGGGCTTTTTTTTGTCCAAAATTCTAGAATTGCAAATAATTTTGAAAAGGTGGTAGAATTTAAAAACTGGTGGGTCGATGAAACAAACTTTGCAGGCCAGCTTCTTAACCCACCAGAAAAATCCCCACATTCATGAGCATTTTTCCAGTGAGCTATCAAAATCACTTTCAAAAATCAGCTTTTCTCTCTTGTGCATATTTTTTATTTCAAAAGTAAATTCTGTTTTATATTTAACGAACAAATTGAGAGCGTTGCAAAGATGTAATCATAATCAGCCCCAGGTCAACCTTCTGGGGCCGTAATCTAAAATTCCAAAATTGCTTATTCTCTGGTGAATATTAGCGACCGTTGGCGTTTCCATTTCCACCTTTTAGCTGAGGAGAGCTAGACCCTGCGAATGCTGCATTCGAAACAAAAGCTGTAATTAAAATCAAAACAATCAAGGTTAAGAAGTTTGTTTGCTTTGATTTTTTAGTCGGTAATGAATAATGTTTTCTTTGAAGTTCTTCAGTGAAAGGTCTAATTGTAGTTAGTGCTTGCTGAGAGTGATACTGTGAACCGTACATTGTAATCTCCTTTTTTTATTTCGTTAAAGAGATACATCGCAAGAGGAAGGCCAAAAAATCCTGTATTAAATTTTTAACAATTTTAGGAACTTCGGTGATGAAATTTTATTTTTATTATCAAGCCTGTTCTCGTTTCGAAACAAATCGATCTCGTTTCGAAACACATCGAAGCTTTAAATGGCATTGATGGAAAATCAGCAAGTGAACGCCACTGGACTTTTTCAAATTAGAAATTTCTCTGAGCTTAAGAATGGAACTTGATTCAATAAAAAACCCCTCGTGATTAGAGGGGTTTTAAGGTTTTGAAAATTTCCCAAAAGGTCTAACAAACCTGAAATTTGGGGGGAGAAGAAGTTCTCCCCTTTTTTTGTCTAAAATTCTGGGATTGCAAATAATTTAGAAAAGATGATGGAATTAAAAAACTGATCGGTAACCTTCGTAATAAAGCAAAAAGTAATCATATTAAAGCCCCGGGTTAACCTTCCGGGGCTTTTTTTCTGGACTGTCCTAGTTACTACTAACCTGTGGAACAAAATTAATAAATGCGCCTTTAGGTTTTTGGGATGGTGGAATATTTACCGGCCCTCGTTTTCCGACAGAACCTAGTTGTTTTATAAACGCATACACTGAACCCAATTCTTCATCAGTCAGAAATTTAAACATGAATCCTGGCATAGGAGGCAAATATTTTTTCTGACGA